>Ga0209390_10001189_pt1 | contig 51358 bp, 55 predicted proteins | sample BON01_FD_187212 | JGI IMG/M metagenome (GOLD analysis project Ga0209390, IMG submission 187212) | Freshwater microbial communities from Lake Bonney liftoff mats and glacier meltwater in Antarctica - BON-01 (SPAdes) (version 2) | ecosystem: Environmental > Aquatic > Freshwater > Ice > Glacier...
AGCCTCAGGTTGCATTCATATTTAGGCTATAAGTCGCCTAATCAGTTTGAAATTGAGATGCAAGTGCCACGGATAGAATTACAAAAAGCCTCTTAACTGGGTTGTACTAAAAAGCTTGACCAGGTCAATGTTGGCAAAATTAGAGAAGAATATCGTCGAAAACTTTAGCGGAATTATTTTTGCATTCGCAATTTTTTGGCTGGGTTTAATAGCATACGGCTTATTAAACCAATAAACACTTTCAAGATTCCCCATAAAAAAGCCAGTCTCAATGACTGGTTTTTTTATGGGCGAAGATTATAGTTCTATCTGCGCATATATTGATCTATATCAATGCTTAATACCTTAAAATCAATGATAATTTATCCATAGTATTTTTTATATTTATACGAGGTATGTCATGGATAAATTAGAACAAATGGTTATTCAAAATTTTACGTTAATTATCTTCTTATTTGCTCTGTCATGGATTGGCTTAGTCGCTTACGGACTAATTATGTCTTAAAGATAACACCCTAATAAAAATAAAAAAGGCTAGGCACTTAAGTGTCTAGCCTTTTTTGCTTTTAATTCTGTCAGAATTAAGATGAACATGCTGCATGACATCAAATTACTGATATCAATTTCATAATTAGCTATAGATATTTGTCCTCACATGGCATCTGAGTTTTCAACGATCACCAAAACTTAGTCAGACAACAACCAACTCACGTTGTTCTAAGCTTAATAACATCGCTTAAATCACTAGACCGTTTAAACTAGCAAACAATAATCAATCAGATCAACCGTAATTCAAATTCGGTCGTAGCATAACTAACACCATTGATTAGTAAATCAACGACGTGAGTGCCAGCATAATACTTACGCGTTGTTATTATTTTGAATGAGTGGCGTTTTTTTAATGAGATGGTCTGCCTTCCATCTAGCGTGATATTTTTCCATTTAAATACTTTACTAGTCGTTGAACCATTGGCTTTGACATGATGGATTCTGTAATCAATGACCAACTTTTTAGTATCAACTGATTCTGATTGTAACAATGCTTCTATTTTAAGAGTATCACCTAACATCACCCTAGTTTCATTGAGCTGAAATATCGGAATGATTAGCTGTGGATTGTTGCTATAGCCTAATAAAACAAAGGCTTCAGAATGCCCTGATTTCACCAAACTTCGTAAAGCATGACGAATAAGCCATTGCCGTTCAGCTGAGGCATCAACTGACCAAGATTGACATAATCTAATCACCTTAGCAGGATGGTCTTTGGCAATATCATTCAGGTTATTAGCGACTGACCGGCGAACATATAAGCTAGCATCATCTTTCAACTGATCCAATATTGGTAATATTGGATCAGGGTCACCGCAAAACTGGGTTAACCTTTTACCCCAAGGTAACCTCGGTCGACTGCCCTCGGATGCTAACCGCCTTACATTCTCATCAGCGTCAGTAGTCCATCTCAGAAGATGTTGATACGTCACATCAAAGTGTTGCTCAATAAAAGGGCGAATGGCAAATTCAGCCGAGAATAACGGTGTTAGTTTTTTTAATACAGTTAGTGCAATTTCTGGCTGATTTAATCCATACACAGCAACATAATCAATCAATGGCCAAGCAGTAAAACTACCCCAACTATCAACGGATGATAGGTTGGGCCAATGGCGTTTCATAGAGAGTAAAACATCGGCAGCATCAGCAAAATCGACGGGTAAATAATCAGCTAAAACGGCGATTAAATGCTCAACTCTCTGTTTAAGTTCTAATTCATACAGCCCTGCCATTGCTTGTTTAATAAATTGCTGCTGATGAAAATCAGTCAGGCATATCGATAATACCTGACTAATTTGTGATATAGCGTGTTCACCAAGCTGATCTTTCATGAGTTTTTGTTCACTCATGTTTTGATAACATCTTTATTTTTTGACAAACAAGGCAATAGATTCAACATGAGTAGTGTGAGGAAACATATCCATTACACCCGTTGAAACCAAAGTATAGCCATGATTATTAACCAGTTCCCCAGCATCACGCGCCAAAGTGGCAGGATTACAGGAGACATAAACTATACGTTCGGCACCTAATGCCGCCAATTGATGCAATACTTCAAATGCACCACTACGAGGTGGATCTAACAAAATCTTGTTAAAACCTGCTTTCGCCCAAGGGTAGTCTTTTAATTCTGTTTTAGTCAGATCGGCTTGTTCGAATGTTGCATTGGCAAGCCCATTCTTCGCCGCATTATCACGAGCATGTCTTACTAAGGCTTCATCACCTTCGACACCGACGATTTCTGTTACCCGTTTAGCAAGCGGTAAGGTGAAATTACCTAAACCACAAAATAAATCTAAAATGCGATCTTCGGCTGAAATATCTAATAATTCCATAGTCCGTTGAATCATTTTCTTGTTGATACCAGCATTAACCTGGGTAAAATCATTGGGTTCAAATTCAAGATTTAAACCTTCTTCGGGTGCATAACTTAATTGTGGGTTTTCTGGCCACAATGGCGTTACGGTATCAGGTCCACCTGATTGTAAATAAATCCATAAATCATTAGCTTGACCATAAGTAATCAAAGCCCGTTGATCTTGCTCGGATAAAGGATCAAGATTTCTGAATACTAAAGCGGTATGCTCATCATCCATCGCTACTTCAATTTGGGCGATTCGATTATAACCTTCTAATTTGGCAATCATTTCACCTAACTCGGCTAAACGATTACCAACACGAGGATCTAACACTTCACAACGTTCTAATAAAGCAAGATAAGGCGTGCCTTTTTCTCTAAAACCGACTAATACTCGTTCTTTTTTAGCCACATGTTTTACGCCCAGTCGCGCTTTACGACGGTATCCCCATAATGGCCCGGTCAACGGTGCTAACCACTGTTGTGGTGTTACATTACCAAAATGATTTAAATGTTCTTCTAAGGTTTTTTGTTTTAAAGCTAATTGAGCTTCTGGTGCCATATGCATCAAACTGCAACCACCACAGACACCAAAATGCTGACATTTTGGCTCAACTCGATCATTAGCCGCCTGTAATACTTCAATAGTACGACCTTCATCATATTTACTATGCATTTTACTATAGACAAACTTAACCTGTTCACCTGCTAAAGCACCATCAATAAATACGGTTTTGCCCTCTATTCTTGCTATACCCCGACCATCGTGGGATAAAGACTCGATGTGAGCTTCAACGGGATCTTGCGGTACGCGTTGTTTTCGGTTAGTACGTCTTGCCATTTTTAATCTCTATTCTCTAATCTAAGAAATAGTTACATCTCACTGTAAATATCCCATCCTGAAATAAAAAATCCAGCGATATAATTACATCGCTGGATTTTAGTAACCTAATTTTATAGTTATTTTTGCTGCCAATTACCACTAGATTGATACCACCAACCTGCAGTTGCATTGCTTATCCAACGGCGAGCGAAGGTGGTTTGAATATCTGTCGTCCATTCTGGATGACCATTAGCACGGGCGATTTCTGCATACAAAGCATTACGATCTTTATTTTCATCAGCCACTAAGCCATTAACTGTATTGCGATCTTTTAATGATACAGCCTTAGCATCACGCACTGTAATCAGGCCATTTTCGGTCAGACCAATAGCCCCATTGTCATAATAAGCTTTCAAACTATCGTGACGGATTTTCATCCTATTTTGAATATCTACAATTGCAGGCGAGTTGATATTTAAATTTGCTTCTGCTGCTGCAGGTGAAATCAACCAATTTATCACACTGACTGCTATTGGTGTATTTGCTGACCAAGAATTATTGGACTGCTCAGCTGGAACTGGTGTTTCACTGGGTTTAATCTCTTCCCCCCAAACATCACCAATAATTCTATCGGCTGCTTTTTCTGCGGCAGCTGCTGGAAAATAAATATTAATTGTCACACATGACACTAACATTAGCCCTGTCACACTAGTACTTAACCACTTAAATAGCGTCATTTTGTTTTCCCTTACTGAATTACGGGGCCAGAGCTTTGGCTTACCGCTTTTAAACGTTCAATCAAATCAGGCCAATCCACTTTCCGAGTATATCCCACCACATTAATGCGCGGCGGCAAACCGCCACCTTTTACAATGTAATAACCTTGTTTTGCTTCACCTACTCCTGACATTGCACAGGTATCATTGCGAAGTATGCAGTTTAGACCTAATTTCTGATACGAAAAATCCTCAAAGAACCGTAAAAAACTGCGAGATAATATGCCGCCCACTCCACCGCCAATCTGGGATAAGTTATCGATCGCTTTTTGACTAATTCTTCGCCGACTTTTATCGTCTTCTGGCGTAGAAAAATGCGCATCAAATTGAACTGGTTGCCAGTTTGACAACCTTAAATTACTTACGCTTCCGCCTAACTTTCCGGTTATTTTACCAAAGTCGAATGTTTGTGTGAGTATTTCTAAGTCGAGTCCATTTAGATCGATGTTGGCATAAAGCTGCGGCAAGGCGCCGAAAGGTTTGTCTAATCGCAAATCGCGAATAACGGTTGTGCCTTCAAATAGCTTCACCATTAATGCCCCATCAACTTGGACCTGCTGATTAACATAACTAACCTTTGGAATAACTCCTGATAACTTACCATGTAATAAAGGCCAACCTAAAGCCGCACTCAATGACTCCATCGATATTGGTGTTACTAAACCATCAAAGGACCACTGTGTTTTATCATCTGCCGCATTGTCTAAACTGAATTCGTTAACCAGTAAAGCACCATCTAAAATCGGTAGCGACCATGGTTCTATAAGTGAAAGAGATGATGAATGAGATTCTATTTGTAGTTTTGATTCACCAAATGGCACAGCATAAACATAGCCACTTTGCCAAGATAATTTAGATTGCGTTATCGTTTGATTATTTGACCAAGCGATATCACCATTTAAATCATAAATACCAAAGCGACTTTTTTCATCATCGATATAAACCTTATCCAAATTGACTGATAATTGATAATTACCTGCTTGTTGTTTGAATTCCAGCTCAAGCTGTCCCGCCATTTCCAATTTATCGGCGGCGGTACCTAATGTAAAAGGTTGCAACCAAACTGGATAGAATTTGGCTAAATCAGCTTGTTTAATAGTAAGGTTTAATGTTTCTATCTTTTGCAAACTACCCGAATAAGAGCCTTGTAGTTGAAGTACATTTTCGTGATTTATCTGGGCATTAGAAATAACAAGATGCTGATCACTACTTTGCCATCCCCCCGTTGCCAATAACGATAAGGTAGTATTATTAAAATCGACAAATACTGGCTCAGCATAAGCTTGACCAGAATTTAATTTAATATCAGTATACCACTGCCAAACCTTATTTTTCTCTGTCAGTTCTAACAATAAGTCCATGGCTACGTTTTCGGCAACATATTTACCCTGACTATCGCTTAAATTGAGTGCTGAAGCCTGTAACTTTAGTTTGAGTTGCTCAAGTTGTTGCTGATGACCGCTTAAATTTGCTTGCACAGTAATATCTGAATCAAAGGTCCAATCGGTTAACATAGCCTTTTGTTCCATATCTAGATATGGTGAACTATTTTGAACTAATTTGGCTAACGAAGCTTGAGGGCTTGTCAGTGAAACTTGCCACTGTTGTTTATCGTAATTTGCCAGTATTGTGAAGCTAGCATCAGCAAATTTTAAGTTAAAAATAGACAATTGATAATGTTCTTGTCCTGCCATTGCCTTAACGGAGAAATCAATGTTTTGAGAGCCAAACTCTTTATGAAAAAATCTAAGCTTACCGGCAGCGCAGCTAGCCTGTTCTGAGAGTATTACTAACTCCGTACAGTGTAATGTTACTTTTTTGAGTAAACCTATTGGTTTAGCCAATATAATCGAGTCTGCGCTGGCATCAAGGATTAAACCTTGACTTGTCAATTGTATATTAACCGCTAGATTTTGAGCACTTAGATCGTCAAAAGCCCAATGACCAACTGTTAATTTAAGCTGATTACTGGCAAATGCAACACACTGCCATAGCACTAACATCGCCACACACAAAACCAGACATGTTGATGTCTTTTTCATTATTCGGCAGAAAAAACACCCGTTGACAGGTAGCGGTCACCACGATCACAGATGATACCGACAATCACAGCATTGGATACTCGTTCTGATAATCGTAACGCAGCAGCCACTCCACCACCTGAAGACACACCACAGAAGATACCTTCTTCAGCCGCCAAACGACGCATGGTATTTTCGGCAACATCTTGCTCCATATCGATAATGGAATCGACTCGCTCTGGCTCAAATATCGTGGGTAAATATTCTTTTGGCCAACGACGTATACCTGGAATACTCGCGCCATCAACTGGTTGCACACCTACTATTTGAACATTAGGGTTTTGCTCTTTTAGATAACGTGAAGTACCCATAATAGTGCCGGTTGTGCCCATTGCACTGACAAAATGAGTTATTTCGCCATCAGTATCTCGCCAAATTTCAGGTCCAGTCGTTTGATAATGAGCCAAAGGATTGTCAAAGTTAGCAAATTGATTAAGCACTTTGCCTTTCCCCTGTTTTTGCATTTCTAGAGCTAAGTCGCGAGCGGCTTCCATATTTTCCGTTAAGATGATTTCAGCGCCATAAGCCCGCATTGAGGAGCGTCGCTCTACGCTCATGTTTTTAGGCATCAATAAAATCATTCGATAACCTAAAATAGCAGCGACCATTGCTAAGGCAATACCGGTATTACCACTAGTCGCCTCAATTAATGTATCACCTGCGTGAATATCTCCACGCGCTTCGGCTTGGCGAATCATCGACATCACAGGTCTATCTTTTAAAGAGCCTGCTGGATTATTACCTTCTAACTTTACTAAGATAATATTAGATGTGTCACCCGGTAAGCGTTGTAATCTCACTAAAGGTGTATTGCCAATGAAGGCTTCAATTGTAGGATACTTTTTCATTGTTCTCGTTCCATTAAGATCACATAGGCAGTAGCATATTCTGACTCATCACTCAAACTCAGTAGACTACGGCCAATATTCAATTCATCTAACAACTTTTTACCACGTTCATAAAAAGTTAATTCCGGCTTGCCATATTCGTTATTGCTCACCGCGATATGACGTAAACTTAAGCCATTCCGAAATCCGGTACCGAGTGCTTTTGCTGTCGCTTCTTTAGCAGCAAACCGTTTGGCTAAAAATGCCGCAGGTTTATGAGCTTGTTGAAAAAATACATACTCACCGTCACTTAATATCCGTTGAGCAATTTTATCGCCATATTTATCTAATAATCTCTGCATCCTAGGAATATGGACAAGATCAGTGCCTATGCCAAAAATCATCCGCGGCGAGCAATCAGCATTAATTGCTTCATTTCACGTACGGCAGATTGAAATCCCGTGAAAAAGGACCTTGCCACAATCGCATGGCCGATATTAAGTTCAACAATATTAGGAATTTCTGCAATCGCGCCAACATTATGATAATTCAAACCATGACCGGCGTTAACCTGTAAACCCAATTTAGCGGCGTGTTGAACGGCATTAATAATAATGTTCAACTCATGTTGTGCTTCTGAAGGACTTTCAGCATCGGCATAACGCCCTGTATGCAATTCAATGACCGGTGCGCCACACTCAAGAGCGGCGTCAATTTGAGCCATATCAGGAGCAATAAATAATGACACGTTGACTTTAGCTTCAGCGAGTTGTTTACAAGCCGCTTTAATTCTAGATAGTTGCCCCACTACATCTAAACCACCTTCCGTTGTTAATTCTTCGCGGCGTTCTGGGACTAAACAACAATCTGCTGGGTGATATAATTCAGCCATAGCAAGCATCTCATCGGTAACCGCCATTTCCAGATTCATTTTAGTCTGTAAAATATCTGATAACATAGCCACATCACGTTCTTGAATATGGCGGCGATCTTCTCGCAAATGCAGGGTAATACCATCTGCTCCAGCCTGTTCAGCTTCAATCGCAGCTTGAATAGGATCAGGATATCGCGTACCACGCGCTTGTCTTAACGTGGCTATATGATCAATGTTGACACCTAGTAAAATCGCCATATTTTGTCTAAACCTTATAAAATTAATTTTTGCTCGCGTACTGATGTAGATCTATAAAAAGCTGTCTACTCTGTAATGGTTTACCACCTAAATAAAAATATATCACGGTTCGCATCACGCGTTTTATTTCTTGTAAGCTTTGTTGATCGAAATCAGCTTCATTTATTAAATGCCGAAGACTGCGACCAGAAATCATCGGTAAACTTACACCCTGTTGCCAACGCAGTAAGCCAGCATCAGCTTGGTAATAGTACTGTCGCTGCTCTTCTATTAACTGACCATTTTCAAATTCACAATCAAGCACTAAACCATATCCTAAATGGCCTAACAATTTTTTCTCAAATAAACGTAGAATTATCTCTGTGTTATCTCGCTGGTGCAAACTCAATAGGGCTTGTTGATAGGCATTAAAAACGTCTGGTTCTGCTACATGGCTACCTAACAATCGGACTATTAACTCATTAATATACAAGCCACATAGTGCGGCATTGGCTTGCAAAATATACCGTGCTGATAAAGCCTCGACAGCGGTTAATGTATACAAGTCTCCATGACCAAACCATGATAATAACAAGGGTTGATAAAGCTGTAATAAACCTGCTTTATTACCTCTTTTTTGATTAATGCCTTTCGCTACTATGCTGACCCGTCCGTATTGTTCACTAAATACATCTAGCAAAGCACTATTTTCACGATAAGGCCGTTGATGTAAAACAAATGCGGGAGTTAATTCAACCTTCAAGATTCGCTCAAACTGAAAAGCTGTTACAGCTCGTCGTTATAACCTAGGTTTTTCAGCATTCGTTCATTATCACCCCAACCTTCGCGAACCTTCACCCATAAGCGCAAAAAGACTTTTTTACCAAATAAGCTTTCCATTTCAAGTCGGGCATCTTTACCAACAGACTTGAGTAATTCGCCGCCTTTGCCAATGACAATCGCTTTTTGGCCGCTGCGTTCTACATAGACAACCGCGCCTATGCGATATAAGTTTTTTTCATCATCAAACTGTTCTATTTCGACCGTAATCGAATAAGGTAGCTCTTGTCCTAAGTGACGGAATAATTTTTCACGCACCAATTCTGCGGCTAAAAAACGTGAGCTTCGATCTGTCAACTGATCTTCAGGAAAAATCAACTCACCTTCTGGCATCAATTTTTTAATTTCTGCTTCTAATTGATCAACATTAACTCCTTTGCGAGCAGAAATAGGCAGCACATTAGAATAGCTATACTGTGCCGCTAACTTTTCAATATGCGGCAACATGACTTCTTTATCAGCCAATTTATCCATTTTATTGATAACTAAAATCACGGGCGCTTCAGCGTTAGCTTTTAAGCGCTCTAAAACTTGCTCGTCTTCTTCCGTCCAATTCATGCCATCAACAACAAACAAAATCACATCGACATGATCAATTGACGATGCGGCGGCACGATTCATATACTTATTCATCGCTCGTTTATCATCAATATGCAAACCTGGTGTATCAACGTAGATCAACTGGCTATCGTCAGTGGTTTTAATACCTAAAATACGATGTCGCGTTGTTTGCGGACGACGTGATGTAATGCATAACTTCTGCCCCAAAACACGATTAATCAGGGTAGACTTACCCACATTTGGTCGGCCAATAATTGCTATATAACCTGATTTAAACGTACTGTCTGTCATAATTTTTCTTCTATAAGTTTCAATGCCCGCTCGGCGGCTGTTGTTTCAGCTTTTCGATGGCTACTGCCTTGTGCAATGATGAGTTTTTTTAATATTGCCACTTGGCATGAAGCTTCGAATAAGGGTTCATTATCAGCCCTTTTAACTTCTTTAACACTGTAAAGCGGCAAAGGTTGCTTACGGCTTTGTAACAACTCCTGTAAACGGGTTTTTGCATCTTTCACTACTTCATTGACATCGATCGCGGATAGTCGCTCATCATACAATCTCAAAATAAGCGCTTTAACCATTTCAAGCCCGCTATCTTGGTATAAGGCTCCAAAGATAGCTTCAACCGTATCCGCTAAGATAGATTCTCGTCGGTAACCACCACTTTTCAATTCGCCAGGACCTAATATAAGTACCTCACCCAAGCGTAACTCTCGGCCAATTTCAGCTAAGGTCACACCTTTAACTAAAGAAGCACGTAAACGGCTTAACTTGCCCTCTTTCACTTGTGGGAAGCGGTTAAATAAAGCTTCCGCTATCACGAAACTTAAAATAGCGTCACCTAAATACTCCAAACGCTCATTGTTACGAGAAGCCGCACTGCGGTGCGTTAACGCTTGTTGAAGTAAGCTAATGTCAGTAAAGTTTACCTGTAATTGTGAACATAATGATTTTTGACCAGCTGTGATCATTTACCTGCGGGCTCGACATCTATTTCTTTATGGAAGTGACCGACTAAACTGATCTGTGCAATAAATGGCTCCCGCACTTCATAATCGATCACTACTTTGGTCACACTGTAATTATCTTGACCGCGTATAAATGTCATGTTTTCAGGTTTAACACTAAATACATAGCCTGTATCAAAACGCTTTTCAAATAGGGTTTTTACTTGTTCTTTAGTCAATTTATTTTCTTTTAATTCAACTTCCATTGATTCCATGATCTGAACTACACTGAAGTATTCTTGATACATAGGTATGAGGCGCATTGCAACCGTAGCAAAAAAGGCAATAATACCCAACACTATTGCCCAACCTATTAAAGTCATTCCACGTTGATTTTTCATCATATTCACCAATTAGTTAATCTTATCGCCTAAACGGCTCCAAACGATACCGCCAGTATTCCAGTCCCAACTCATCCATATAAAGAAAGCTTTGCCCACTAAATTAGCTTCAGGTACCGTACCCCAAAAGCGGCTATCGTTGCTGTTATCACGATTATCACCCATAACAAAATATTCGCCTACAGGTACGACCATTTCACCTTCAACCAAACGTCGGCTGGGATCAATTAATACTTCATGTGTGTGCTGACCTAAAGTCTCAACATGTAACTCGCTATTATCGGGAACAATGCCTAATAAGCTGGCATTTTTCTCTCTCGGTTGTTGGACAATAGCAGTGCCATTAATATAAATAGTTTTATCAAAGTAACCCACCTTATCACCCGGCAAACCCACTACGCGTTTTATATAGTCAACTTCTGGATTTTTTGGGTAACGAAATACAAGTACATCACCACGCTGTGGTTCAGCCACATCAATGATCTTAGTATTTAGAACAGGCAAACGGACACCGTAAGCAAATTTATTCACCAAGATGAAGTCACCGACATGTAAAGTGGGCAACATTGACCCTGATGGGATTCGGAAAGGCTCGGCAATAAATGACCGAATCACCAAAACTACTAAAATAATAGGGAAAAAGGAACGTGCGTATTCCACGATCAGTGGCTCTTTGATATTTTTAACTCTGTTTGGTGCCCAGAAAATACTATCTAAAAGCCAGATGATACCTGTCACAAAGACAAGGGTAACCATGATTGCAGGGAAGCTCACTAATAAATATCCTTTATGATTTTTTAGATAATTGTAAAACAGCCAAAAAGGCCTCTTGAGGTACATCTACCTTACCAATAGATTTCATCCGTTTTTTACCTTTCTTTTGTTTATCTAATAATTTACGTTTCCGTGACACGTCGCCACCATAACATTTTGCTATTACATTTTTACGCATCGCTTTAACAGTTGATCTCGCAATGATATGACCGCCAATCGCAGCTTGAATAGCAATATCAAACATTTGTCTGGGGATTAGTTCTTTCATCTTTTCGACTAAATCACGGCCACGAGAAACACTCTGTTCACGATGTACAATCATCGATAAGGCATCCACACGTTCACTATTAATCATCACATCCAACTTCACTAAGTCAGCTTGCTGGAACCGTATAAAATGATAATCTAAGGAAGCATAACCGCGACTAACGGATTTTATGCGATCAAAGAAGTCAATCACCACTTCATTCATCGGTAACTCATAACTTAACGCAACTTGTTTACCCATATACTGCATTGATTTTTGTACGCCACGTTTTTCAATACATAAGGCAATTACAGCCCCAAGATGTTCTTGTGGAACCAAGATATCTGCCATCACAATCGGTTCGCGCACTTCATCGATCATATTAGGCTCTGGCAACATTGCAGGGTTTTCAATCTTTACAATATCGCCTTTACCGGTTACTACTTCAAATACTACTGTGGGTGCTGTCGTAATAAGATCAAGATCATATTCACGCTCTAAGCGCTCTTGAATGATCTCCATGTGTAATAAACCTAAGAAACCACAACGAAAGCCGAAACCTAATGCTTGCGAATTTTCTGGCTCAAAAAATAATGAGGCATCATTTAGCCGTAATTTACCTAATGCATCACGAAAAGACTCAAAATCATCGGAACTTACCGGAAACAACCCTGCATATACCTGTGGTGTAGCAGCTTTAAACCCAGGTAACATTTCTGTTGCGCCACGATGAACATGAGTTAACGTATCACCCACGGGCGCGCCATCAATATCTTTGACACCAGAGATGACATAACCTACTTCGCCACAATACAGCGCTGTTTTAGGGGTTCTTTTCGGAGTAAAAACGCCTACTTGTTCGATTTGATACTCTTTTCCTGTAGACATCACTTTTATTTTGTCACGTGTTTTCATTGAGCCTTGCATAATTCTGACTAATGAAATTACACCAACATAACTATCAAACCATGAATCGATTATCAGTGCCTGCAAAGGACCGTCTGGATCACCTTTTGGAGCAGGAATACGTTTAACCAATGCCTCTAATAAATCTTCAATGCCAAGACCAGTTTTGGCACTACACTGCACCGCATCCATAGCATCAACACCAATAATATCCTCTATTTCTTGAGCCACTCGGTCAGGTTCTGCTGATGGTAAATCAATTTTATTTAACACAGGTACAACTTCAAGACCAAGATCAATCGCGGTATAACAGTTAGCCACACTTTGTGCTTCTACGCCTTGCGCCGCATCAACGACAAGTAACGCTCCATCACATGCAGCTAAAGAACGTGAGACTTCATAAGAAAAATCAACATGGCCAGGCGTGTCGATAAAATTAAGATGATACGTTTCGCCATTGCGTGCTTTATAGTCCAATGAGACACATTGCGCTTTAATGGTAATACCGCGCTCTTTTTCAATATCCATTGAATCAAGCACTTGTGCTGACATTTCTCGAGCGGACAAACCACCACAGACTTGAATAAAACGATCTGCGATCGTTGATTTACCATGGTCTATGTGCGCAATAATAGAAAAATTTCGGATGTGATCCATGAAGTTAAAATAACCTTTTAAACAGTAAAAAATCGGCCGGAACAATTGTTACCGGCCGATCTATATAATTAAAGCTGGATTTTACGGCAAAACATCCTTTCTGTCCCGCTTAGCATTCAATGCCTAATCTAACTAGGCCTGTTTATCCTTTGGCGATGATCTGGCTTTAAAATGCTTTTTACGTCTACTAAGGCAGAAAAATGGAGATGTAATTTTCATTTCTAACACGTACCCAATTCCCAACAGATCAAAAACATCATAAGACCGATGACTTTCACAAGCCATTCCCCTCGCCCTGCAAACTAGCCCTTTTGTTCAATTTTTATAGCTAAGAATATTGCGCCTTCTCCACGCTGTATTAACACCGGAATAGCTCTATTTACGGGTAGTTCCTGAGCAATAGTTAAAAATTGTTTAGCATTTTTAACTTTCTGATTATTAATACTCATAATAACATCGCCAGGACGCATACCTGAAGATGATGCTGGACCCTGTTGTATATTAGCGACCAGAACACCACCATCGGCAATAGCATATTGCTCGCGTTGTTTTTCGTCTAAATCAGCCACTTCTATAGCTAGTCGCTCATCAATTAGTCGCCCATTGTTCGCATTAGCTTTAATAATATCTTTGTCATCAGGTAATTGCTCAATAATAACGTTCATTGTTTTGCGCTTATTATTTCGCATCACTTCTACAGGAATGGTCTCACCAATTTTTGCTCTACCAACAATAGGAGGTAAGTCAGATGATGAGGGTACATTTTTACCATCAAATTTTAGAATAACATCACCCGCCTCAAAGCCGCCTTTCGCTGCTGGACTATTAGGCAATACTTTTGAAATTAAGGCACCTTGAGGTTTGCTTAAACCAAAAGACTCAGCTAGTTCACCTGTTACATCTTGAATAACCACGCCTAGCCAACCACGGCTAACAAAGCCTTGTGATTTTATTTGGTCAACAACATTCATCACAACATCTATCGGAATTGCAAATGACAAGCCCATAAAGCCACCCGTACGACTATAGATTTGTGAGTTAATGCCTATTACTTCGCCGTCTAAATTAAATAATGGGCCACCCGAGTTACCTGGATTAATCGCAACATCAGTCTGAATAAATGGCACATAACTGTCACTTGGCAAACTACGCCCTAGAGCACTGATAATACCTGCTGTAGCTGAATGATCAAAGCCAAAAGGCGAACCAATAGCCAACACCCACTCCCCTACTTTCAAATTAGTTGAATCACCCAACTTAACGGCTTCTAAACCCATTGCTTCAACTTTTAGTAGAGCCACATCACTGCGAGGATCACTTCCTAAAACTTTAGCTTCTAGTTCGTTACGATCACTGAATCGGACAATAATTTCATCTGCATCTTTAATGACATGATAGTTAGTTAAAATATAACCATCAGAAGATAAAACAAAGCCTGACCCTAATGAATGTGCTTCATAGGGTGCGGGGTTTTGATTTGGCGCATCAAAAAAGTGCTTAAACAATTCATCAAATGGTGTGCCTTCTGGGATTTCAATACCTGGAGGTAATTGCGGCATCTCACGTTTATTAATATTGCTATTATCATTTTTCATCGTTGTACTAATATTGACTACTGCCGCTGCATTATCAGAAACTAACTCAGTAAATTCAGGTAAATTTCCAGCATTAACATTGATAGTCAAGACTAGCCAAGCAAAACTGACGGTAAGTAGTGTCCAAATTTTATATCGCTTCATCGTTATTCCTCTATAATTCTGGCTTGAAAGCCGTCTTTTTTATTTGCTAAGTGAACTTTAACCCAATAAAAGCCTATAAATAGACCGCTCAACCCGCCCAAAATTTCTATCGCTTCATTAAAATCTAAAGCCCGCGCACCAGCCGCCATAACAAACATTAAAACTAAAGGTAAGATGTACATCAAAAAAGCACCTTGCAATAAGGTTTCTTCAGGAATGGCTAACTGCACTTGTTGCCCGATTTTCACATCGCCAGTTTTTAAAACCGCAATACTAGAGAAGCGCTTACCTACATGCTTCGCTAACATCCCCGTTCCACAGCCTTGCCTTACTTGACAGCCGCTACAGGTAGATTGTCGTTCAGCTTCAAGCCACACCATCTTGTCATCACTTCTTACTACTTTAGCTGATTGCTCAATCATTGTTATTCACGCTCAACAAATTGAATAGAATTACCCACTTTTTCGACTGTATGGGCCGGAACCTCACCTACAATCGTCACAAAATGACTATTTATAATAGTCCCATAGGCATTGGTCGCACCCATTGTTGAACCTCCACGTAAGTGACGATGCTGGGCACGGATTTTTTCTATAAATATAGAGATCGAATTTAATCCATCGCTGTACACATGTTGCTCAATTGATGTGCCATTTTTTGCCTTAAGCCGGTTTTGTTGTGCCATCAAAATAAAACCATCTGGTATCCACATCATTTGCCAAGATGACTTAGCTTTATTTGCCGACACTTCTGTATTCATGATGTGCTCAGAACGATTCCAAGTCATTTCATTACCCTGCATTTGTGCTTGGAGTGATTGATCCGGGATATCGTGTCCCATTTCTACCGATGAGAAGGCAAATGTTTCCAGAACTTTACCCTGCTCATCAACTAAATCAGATTGCAATAATAAGTCACTGTCTTTATCGACCCATAATAAATAACCATATCGATCATTATCAACAGGTATAACCTTTAATTCTTGTGTGTGATGTCCCGCTATTCGTTCTTCTTGTCCCAATGAAAGCCGATAATATGGCGATGCTAAACTCAAACGATTGAGAAAGTCACTAGGAAAGCCCCCCCCTAACGGTCGGTGGTTAGGCTGCACGCTTTTACCTTCAGGATATATACAGGTCATCATTTCATTATTACGAATAACTTCACGTGCAACACCATTCAATGATACTAATCGTTCGATTTCACCTTGTTGATTAGCGCGATGGATAATTCGAATGGATTGCATTTGTCTACCTGCTTGATAAGAAAATACACCCTCATAATTAAGCTGCTTTGCTGCGACATCCATACGCTTTAATAGTGTTATTGCATCATCATCTGCATGAGCAAGCATGCTCATTAATAACACGCAGCAGCTTAAGGAAATATGAAGCAAAGTCCGCATATTTATTGCCCCGCATCATAAGAGACAACACGCGCATAAGAAAATACACTTGATGCTCCTGCGTATTCATTGTGATTTACTAAGTATGTATTTAAGCGGTCTTCAACTTCTTTCTCACCTACTGTCCAACGATTACCTGTTTGTGCAACTATCATTGGCTGTACAGGGGCTTCAATTGAAGCCACTGCTGCTATTGGCATTAACTCATTTTGTGGTTGACTCATTACCCCCAAGACTGCCATGGCACCGACTGAGGCGGCAAGTGCTAAGCCCGTTGCTTGTTTCCAAAAATATGCTGGGAAGGCAATAACTAATGCTTTGCGTTTTGTAGCTGAAGAAATCGAGGGGTCATCTAACAATGCATCGGTTATCCGCCCAGTTAAGTCTACCGATCGATTTTGTGACACATAGCCATGTAATACATCGCTTACAAACTGATGTCGTTTAAACTGTGCTTTTGCAGTGTCACTGGTGCTTAATAGCTGTAAGGCTTGCTCTAATTCATTGCCTTTGAGTTCACCATCAACTAATGCAGACAATAATTCGTTTTGATTGGCTGTCATTATCATTCCTCTTCACTCATTATTTCATATATTTGTTTTTCTATAGCTTCACGTGCACGAAAAATTCGTGACCGTACCGTGCCTATCGGGCACTCCATGACTTGTGCAATCTCTTCGTAACTCATACCTTCAAACTCTCGTAATCGAATCGCCGTTGCCGTGTCTTCAGGCAAGTCATTTATTGCTTGCTGGATTGCCTGTTCCAACTCATCACTAATCAAACTACTCTCTGGCGTTTCAAATTCTTTTAGTTCTGGCGCATCATAATAATTAGTCGCATCAAGTGCATCGACGTCCATTGCCGGTGGTCTTCTTGCTCGTGCGGTCAAATGATTTTTAGCCGTATTGATCGCAATTCGATATAACCATGTATAAAAAGCACTATCACCACGAAAGTTAGGAATCGCGCGATATGCTTTAATAAATGCCTCCTGAGCGACATCCAAAGCTTCTACCGGATCATGCACAAAGCCTGTGATGACATGCACAATGCGTTGCTGATATTTTAAAATCAACACATCAAATGCTTTTTTATCACCCTCTTGTACACGCTGTACTAGCTCTAAATCCACACTCATCCTTTGAGCCCGCACAATCCGACTTGCTGGCGATTATGTTTAATTGTTATGTAATTGACCATAATGAGTTAACTTTGTTCCCTAGGATTTATAAATATACTATAGATAGCTATCTTCAGTGGGGTAACCAATATTTATTAGCAAGCTTATGTTTTCGCTACTAGCCAAATGGCATGAATAACGCATCTCAATGCTTCAAAGTTTATCTACCTAAATATCTAAATCATTGACTACCCAAATAATCCCACTACTGGCAGTTTAGTGAGGATGGAATGTAAATTGTATACTGGTCAGCTCACAGGTGCATACCTCATATAATCATCTTTATCGGTTGTCCATTAAGTTTCTAGTAGATTTTGAATGCCACGAATTAAACATGCTGCGTTATACTACACATTAATGACACTCTTATTTCCCCCCAGTATATAGTTCTAAATAATACTATCTATTTTAGCCACAGGCCTTATGACTGCATCTCATCATTTTGACGTTCTTATTATCGGTAGCGGCGCCGCAGGTTTAAGCTTAGCCCTTCAGCTAGCCGATCATGCCCAAGTAGCTGTATTAGCAAAAGGCCAGCTTGAAGAAAGTGCATCACTGTATGCCCAAGGCGGCATTTCTGTGGTACTGGATCAAACAGATTCATTACAGTCTCACATTGATGACACCCTACAAGCTGGTGCGGGTTTATGTAATGAAGAAACCGTTCGTTTTACAGTAGAACATGCTCGCGAAAGCATCGAATGGTTAATTGAGCAAGGTGTTTCATTTACCAAAGATGGCACCACATCAGAAACCTATCATCTTACTCAGGAAGGTGGCCATAGTCATCGTCGAATTATTCATGCCGCTGATGCAACGGGCCGTGAAGTAGAAACGAGCCTGCTGAGCAAAGCTAAAGCGCATTCAAACATTCATTTATTTGCCCATTATATTGGTATTGATCTCATTACCAGTCGTAAGCAATTAGGCCAAGAGAATAATCAGTGTCTAGGTTGTTATGTATTGGATATTAAAACCGATACAGCGCTCACCTTCACCGCGGCAGTAACTGTCATGGCTACTGGTGGTGCCGGTAAAGTCTATCTGTATACTAGTAATCCCGATGTATCAACCGGCGATGGCATTGCTATGGGCTGGCGTGCAGGCTGTCATGTTGCCAATATGGAGTTTATTCAATTTCATCCCACCTGCTTATATCATCCTAAAGCTAAATCGTTTTTAATTAGTGAAGCCTTGCGTGGTGAAGGCGCTAAGCTCTTATTAGCCGATGGTACCCCTTTTATGGAACGGTTTCATCCACAAGCTGAACTTGCACCTAGAGATGTTGTGGCTCGTGCAATCGATCATGAAATGAAGCGACTGGGTGATGATTGTGTCTATCTAGATATCAGCCATCAACCGAAAGCGTTTATCGAGAGTCACTTCCCAACGATTTATCAACGTTGTTTAGAATTTGGCATTGATATGACTTGTGAACCCATTCCGGTTGTTCCTGCAGCTCATTATACCTGCGGTGGTCTGCTTACCGACTTAAATGGCCAAACAAATATTCTAGGGCTTTACGCCATTGGTGAAACAGCATCGACAGGTTTGCATGGTGCTAACCGAATGGCTAGTAATTCGCTCCTAGAATGTTTGGTTTTTGCTCATTCTGCCGCCCAGCATATTAAACAAAATCTATCTTTAAGCGTTAAAGCCTTTAGCATACCCGCTTGGGATGCCAGCCGTGTACAACCAGCAAAAGAAGCGATCTCTATTAGCCATAACTGGGATGAATTACGTCGCTTCATGTGGGATTATGTAGGCATTGTGCGCAGCAATGAACGTCTACATAAAGCACAATTACGCTTAAATTTATTACAACAAGAAATTGAAGAATATTATAGCCAACACCGTATTAGCAGTGACTTGTTAGAATTACGCAATCTTGCCGACATTGCAGAATTGATTATTACTTCAGCGTTACGTCGTAAAGAGAGTCGCGGTTTACATTACACGCTCGACTACCCTGAAACCGACAATAGTCAGCCAGCGGCGGATACTATTATTGCTGGAAAGTTTTAGGTGACCTTAAATACACGCGGAGTTGCCGAAACAATTGAGCATCAACCGCATCAGCCAACAAAGTGACCGAACGACGTTGCCAAAAATAACTACCTTTGAAATACAACATAACAAGTTGTGGTGTTACAAAGCTACTCGCCAAACTTAGTCCAGATTTTTGCGATTCATCTGAATAATTTAAGGCCCAGCCCTTATCATCACTATACTCAACACTTACCAGAGACTTTTTAGCCTTCAACCATTGATGTTGCTGGGTGTAATAGACAAAGCTCGCTATCAATGTCATTATGGCAAATAATGACCACCATGACATCCCTAACAAACTTAATAATGTTACTAGTAGTAGACTATGAATCACCATTAAATAGGCTAATAATTTTCTAGATCGAGCAATCTCAATACTTTTCATTAAACTGATTCCATTCTGTATAAAAACTCAAGTGATATACAATAGGTGACTATTACCTAACCTGAAGCACATTATGACCACAAATGAACGCTCGCATGCAAACTCTAACTTTATGACATTGAACCAACTGGGCGTAATACAGGTTGAGGGAGAGGATGCCCAAAGCATGTTGCAAAACTTACTTACCAATGATGTTGCAGCTTTAGCTATTAATCAGAGTCATCTTAGTGGGTTGTGTAACCCTAAAGGCCGTTTATTGGCTATATTCTCACTACTTCGTCGTAGCAATGGTTATCTAATGATATTACCTAAGGCTATGTGTGCAGGATTACAACAACGACTCAGCATGTATATCTTACGCTCTAAAGTAAGAATTACTGATGTCAGCGATCATATGAAGTGCATGGGTATAACACTAACTAACAATGACATCATCAACTCGCGAGTATTACCGAATGCCGACTATCAAGCCTTGGAGCATGATGACAGCGTATTGATCAAATATCCTGGTAGCCAAGCTCGTTTTTTATATATCGGCTCACCGAGTCAACTGACCAATTTCACAACAGAGCTGCTTGAACAACAATGGCAGATGGCCACTGAGTCGGACTGGGAGTTACTAGATATAGAAGCGGGCTTACCCATGATCCAGCTAGAAACCAAAGAACAATTCACGACTCAGCAAGTTAACCTTGATTTGGTTAATGGTGTTAGCTTCAAAAAAGGTTGTTATCCCGGCCAAGAAATTGTCGCTCGCCTGCACTATCTTGGCACACCAAGTCGCAGAATGTTTCGAGCTGAAATAGATACACCTAATCCCATCAATGTGGGTGATGAAGTTACATCTGAAGAGGGTAATGTCGCTGGCCATGTAGTTCGTGTTCAGCAAAAACATGATGGCAGCTTACTAATGCTTCTTAGTCTTAAATTAAGTGCTATAACTCTGGGGGTTTTTGCTCACAATAATGAGCAAATAAAAATCATAGATAGCGTTATTATCGAATAACACTTACCGCCAACCACACAATTAAAGTGGTGGCGGATACTGTTTTTAATGCTTAGCGGATATAATTGAGACAAACAATCTCACTCAAATGGGCTGGCTTGAACCCCAACCTGTAGCAGATTTCCGCCGATCATTTCCTGAGCGACGATCTTCCTTATCAAGCTCAAATCTGATCATATCACGCTGATCTTTACCTGTTCGTCGCTGACTTTTTCGCCTTTCTCTACCAGAATAATCACTCTGATATGTTTTTTTAGAATCAGTCATTTCATTGCTCCTCATTATTGGATTCAATTGAAAATTGTAATTATCGAAAAATGAACCCTAATTACATTATAAACTTTTAATACAAGCAACGTTAAAATCCTTAGCTGTCGCTATACTTGTCTTAGCGAGCAATAATAGTACCAGAACAAGACTCGGTAGATTATAACAACCTAGACTATTAAAATGAGCCACGTTATTGGCTTAACACCGTTAACGATACTACTAACACTAAAACTAAAATCAGCTCAAAACTTATTGCCATAAACCAATCAATATCGACAATAAACTCTTCAACAAAAATAAGTTACGCTTAATACATTATAGATTCAAAAATACAGTCGATATTCAACGCTCATTGATGCTGGATAACCACCAAATTCACTAGTAACAATGCCATTATCAGGTTGCTCACCGATAGCTAAATTCAGCCCTATCGCCAGTTCTGATTCATCAGATAAAGAATACGAAGCGTATAACGCTACTAAGCTGGAAGAATCATAGTTATTGAACAGCCAAACTGAATCAGCCACTAGCAATGGGGTAATTTCATAATTAACACCAAGAGCGGTGTAGTTTCGCGCCAGATAAAAGCCCGTTTGATTGGTTAAAATAGCCGCGTTATAGTCATTATTATCTGTTACACCCTCACGTTGATAAAACTGTTCCACTCTTAACGTTAAGGTATTTTGGAAGCGGTGTTCCAAACCTAAAGCAAACTTGATACCTCGTGATTGCCCTAGTTGATCCGGAAAACGCATATGGCCTTCTCCTCTTATTCCGATCCAATCAAATAATTCGCCCTGAAAATCTATACCGATAAGGTTATCACCATTAACCTTGCCAGCCAATCCGGCTAATTCAAAGCTATTAGCTAATGTCGATATTCTTGCTAAATAGGATGTTTCGCTCCAATCAGGATTCTTTGACCAGCCGGTGTTTGTATCAAGGACCATTTGATATTCAAAAACAGTCATAAGGGATAATTGTGATAATTCACTTAATTGCCAATCTACTCGCGCCGCATCAACCCCAGCTTTATAGGTGCGATAAAAAGTTTGGGCGGCAAACGGGGCAAAAAAATCGTTAGGCGTGAAATAGAAAGTCGATGCCAAGTTAATAGGTTGCCGACCCACTTTAATATTCAACTTATCAGTCGAATATTGCACATTAAATCTGTCCATCACTAAATCTGCTTGTTGATCGGAAAATCGCCAATCCATTGCATCACTCCGTTCAACGTCGAATGATGAGACAAAACGACTGCCACCTGTTCGCAAGTTATCGTCAACTACACTTTGCAGTGCATGTACTTCGAAGCTTAATGATGACTTATACTCGATATCCAACATTAGTCGACCAAAGGCACCACCCGTTAAAAGTTTATCTTTTGTATATAAAACACTATCGTTTGGATTATTAATTGTTAGCCCAAAGCCACGCACTAGGCCTCGTACTTCAACTGCAGTATCATGATTTTGCCATTGATAAAATGCATGCCCCATTGACGGGAAGCATATGCTTATCATTAATATGAAGTGCCTAGTTAGCATCACTTAAACCCGACGTTCATCCAGAGTGATTTTTCCATCTTGCATCTGAATAATACGTCGAGCCCGATCGATCACATGTTGATCGTGGGTGGAAAACAAAAAGGTAATACCATGTTGCTGATTTAAATTTTGCATTAAATCTAATAAAGATTCTGCGGTGTGAGAATCAACGTTAGCAGTGGGCTCATCCGCCAGCACTATAGCAGGTCGCGTTACTATAGCCCGGGCTATTGCCACACGTTGTTGTTGCCCGCCTGACATTTCATCAGGTCGTCGATGCTCCAATCCTGCTAAACCCACTTCAGCTAAGGTTTGCATTACTCGCTCATGCATTACTTTTTCTTGTATACCTTGTAAATCGAGTACAAAGGCAGCATTTTCATAGGCCGTCATCACAGGTATCAAGTTATAAGCTTGAAATACAAAACCAATGCGATTCTTTCGGATTTCAGCTAATTGGGCATGAGTTTGATTCGCTAAGTTGACCCCCTCTAGCCAAACATCACCAGAAGTGGGTTCATCGAGTCCACCTATCAAATTCAAAATACTGGTTTTCCCTGATCCAGAAGGACCACAAAGTGCTGCAAAATCGCCCTTATTGATAGATAAAACCACATTATCGACCGCTTTAACCTCGACCATACCTTGCTGATATATTTTGCTAATATCTTTTAATTCAACAATGGTTTCCATATTCACTTCCAGGTTTTTATGTTTTAGTTAAAGTGCTTTTAAACTTTCAACAGGTGCTACTCGTCCCGCTCGCCATGCGGGGTAAGCACCTGCCAACAAAGCTAAGCCAAAGAGTCCTATTAAGATCGCCACAATACTTTCTTTAAATAAACGAATTTTGAAAACAGGATCTAATAATACCCCGCCAAAACTAAATCCTTCACCATAAGCAGCAGATAGATCAATGCCCGTATTTGTCATAAATACATACCAAGGTGTAGTCACTATTACACCTATAATCAAACCCAAAACTGCCAACCAGAAAGATTCAAACATCACTAGCAAGAATAAATTCCGTGGTGACATACCTAAAGCCATCATCACACCAAACTCACGTTTTCGTTCTAATACACTCATTAGCATTGTATTCAAAATACCTGCGGCAACCAGCATTGCAATCAACAATTGGCTAATATAATTCGAGCTTTTATCAATCGCAATCATACCTGCTAGCTCTGGCTGCGTTTGCTGCCAATTTAATACTTCAACGTTTTTAAACGCGGCCATTTTTTGTAATTGATCACGCAATAAATAACTATTACGCTGATCGGATAAAGTCACAGCTAGCAAACTCACTTCATCAGATTGATAACCCAAGATCTCCTGAGCAGCTTGTAAAGGTAATACCGCCATTGCCCCATCAATTTCTATGGCCCCCGTTTGAAATAAGCCAGTTACTCGGGCAATAGCGCTGACAATCTCGCCGTTTTTATCTGTTGTGGTATAAACTACTTTATTGCCTAAATCTAGTTTTAGCTTTCTCGCTAAATCCGCACCTAACAAAATGCCTTTGTCAGAATTCTTCGTTAACATACCACCCGCTATCATCGCTTTCAGAAACAGATTATTATTCGCATCTTCCTGCTGTGGATCGATAGCAATAAATATCCCGCCGACACTTTTACGAGCACTAGCAAACATCGCTTGTCCATGAATTCTTGCAAGCACACCTTTGACATCCCTCTGTTCCATCATCTTATGTTTAAGATCAGTCGTCTGTTTTATATATTTTTTGCTGCTAGGTGCTCGATTATAATCAGGCGCGGTAAGCGTGATGTGGCCCATACCCATATTGGCGCCAGCATCAATCATTCGAGTATAAAAATAATCACCCGCCCCAGTAAATGTCACTGCTAGCAAAACACCAAAAGCAATCGAAGATGCCGTAATTAAAGTACGGCGTTTATGTCGCCACAAATTACGCCAAGCTAAGGTATTTAAATTCATACTCTATATACCTAACGGTGATGTATCGCAGCAAGTGGACGAATTAACGCCACTTTAGCAGCAGGATAAATCACCGCAATAGCCGCAATTACAAACAAAAACAGCACCGGCGTAAATAAGGATTCAGTTGACAGTCGTGCATACCAAATCGGATCAAGTGCGATCCCAGCAAACGATATACCTTCTGCGATTGAAGACATATCAATTCCATATAGCTGCAAGTGCCATGACATTGTCCCACCAATGATTAAACCAATAACACTTGCTAACATGGTTTGAATCATTGTTTCGGCATAAATTAATTGCACAATTTGCCATGGTCGCATACCCATCGCCTTCATGATGCCAAACTCTTTAATGCGTTCAAATACACTCATTAACATGGCATTTAAAACCACTGATGCTACGGCAATGTAAGTAAACAACAGCATAATGAATGTTTGTACTTGTGCGGTTTCCATAAATCGACTGATCACGGGCATCAACTGATGCCAACTCATTACTTCTAATCCATCACTGGCTAGTGTTGCCAGCTGTTCAGTTGCCATCACTAAGTCACGTGTTCTGTCTGTTCGCATAATGACCATTTCATGTGCATCATTAGGTAAGGCAATGAGCTCACGTAACATTACATCGCTCATAAATACCCCCGCATTATCAATACTCGCAGACACCGTTTTCAAAATACCCCGAACATGAAAAGCATCGTTTGCCATGAAGCCATCTGCCGTCTGACCGACAAAAATCAATTCATCCCCAAGAGAAACATCTAATAAGCGAGCTAATTTTTTACCTATAACAACACCATGTAGTTCGGCTACATCAAGCCAAGTGCCGAGCATAAGATGCTGATCAATTTGGGTGACGGTAGATTCATACTTCAGATCTATTCCGCGTAATTGCACACCGGCTGAACTTTGGCCGCTAGCCAGTAAACCAAAGGCAAACTGACGCTCACTCGCATTAAAACCCTCATTTCTAATGCTAATGGCCAATGACTGAGAATCAGTAATCGAGTTATAAATATCTGGATCGTCACGATAACCCTGACGATGAATTTGAATATCGCCTACATTCATTGACACAATATTGTGTTCACTACCCGCGACAAAACCTTCCATAAGCGCCGCAAATATAATCATCATGGCACAAGCAAAAGCCATCGCAACGATAGTCACTATTGAGCGATGGCCACTGCGATAAATATTGCGGCTAGCAAAGGTGATGATCTTCATATTTATCTGCTTAGCGTTTTTTCAAACTAGATAGTGAAAAAAGACTGTCACTAATAGCTATATCAAATTGCAATTGCTCATAAATAAATACAGTATATTCATCGGGTTTATCTGCCGGCACGACCCGTAAAACCGAGGGGCGTTCACGTCCACCCAATAGTTCTACATCCGTGAAACTAATCGTGCGTGCCAATTGCATGTCTTCATCGTAATAATATTCAACAACAGGGATATGACTATCCGCTAGAATAATGAGAATTAACTTGCTCCAGACTACTGCGGCATCTGTTTTGGGAATTAGCAGAAACTCAATAATATTCTGCCCATCACGTTCGCCTTCAAAACGAATAGTAACGTCATAATCCTCTTCTAGTCGCGCTTCTTTAACTAAATCATCATTAGTGAGGTGACTACCCATCCAGGATCCCATCATCATGCCACTAGTCAGTTTAATGGTACGATCTGTTTTAGGTAGATAAGTATAGATATTATTACCAGACTTGAGCGTCGTCGTACCTTTCTCACGCAATGGCTCAATGATGCGGAATAATGTTTGTTCCTTACCTTTTGACCAGCCTTCCATCTTCATCGTGCGAGTGTAATGCTGAGTTTTTACTTGCATGGTAGTAACAGCATAAGACGACTTACCTCGCCACATATCATCGATATGATTGAGCAATAATTTAACACGAGCTGCTTCAGTATTTTCTTCGGCGTAAAGCCAATTCACAGATGCGAATAAAGTAAGCACCATAAAAACAAACTTAAAGAATTGATTCCGTTTCATTTGATATGTGTCCTGCCTAATAAACAGATAACACCATTAAAACAGTAATTTAAGTTGATAGGAATATTTTTATTGTGAAGTTAGTCTGTATGGAATTTACTACAATGTAGGTGTAATAAATGCCCCGCGATGCCGTTACGAACGAGGTTCTTGAACCAGGAGATTCAAGTGGTGACATCAATAAGACTTCGGGCTTCCCATCAAGTGGGCTTGCACACCATTCTCATATCAGTCTCCGAGCAATTTGCTTATCGGCACAAGACACGCTGTCGCTATCGAACACCGCAGGGACTAAATTAATACTACGCTTATTTTATTTTCAGATCTTACTTTTTTATAACTCAAGTTGACGCGTTTCTTCTAAAAAGCGGCTAACTCTATCTTTCATCTGTAAAATACTTTTATTGATCTCGTCTAGACCATCACCTTTATTATTCTGAATTGTAATCAGTTCATGCGCTAAATTGAGTGCCGCAATGACTGCAATTCGATCTAAACCTACAATTTTCCCAGTATTCCGAATTTTCTCCATGTTCTTATGAACCATTCTGGCAGAAGCAATCAGCGCATCTTCTTCATTTGCTGGGCAGGCCACCTGATATTCTTTACCAAGGATACTAACCGTAACAGGAGAGCTCATAATTCATCATCCAATTCTTTCAGGCGAGCCATCATTTTTTCAATCCGGTTACGCGCAAGGTCTGTTTTTTCAATCAGTTGTCCACGTTCGAGCAACCATGCCGACTGCTGAGATCGTAGTAACATATTCTCTTCACGTGAACGACGACAGATGCGAAGTAGTTCTTCGACGTCTCGCTCCAACTGTTGAATTTCACTCTTTTCCATTAATATGTTCTTAGCTGTGCAAAAATAATGCTCTAACTATAGTCGCGCCCTGCCAATTGGGTCAAGCTGACCATAACAAATCTTTTAACTTTAGGTTCTATCATCATGTCTGAATTATATTTTCCATCCGCATCTCCCGACGAATCCAATGACGATGGCCCTAACAGTGCCGCTGAGTTACAAGGCGCACTATGTGGCTTATTATGTATGGATGCCGAGGCAAATCGCGCAAATTGGCATAAAAAAATATTTGGCGGCTATGCGCCAAGTGAAGATGATTTACTCGATTTAACCATTTTGTTCGATGACACTATACAAGCGCTAAATAGTCTTGATTTTGATCTTAAACTCGATCTTGCTGATGACAATGCATCCTTGCCTTCGCGCTTAGCGTCAATGACCAATTGGTGCCAAGGGCTGATTTTTGGTTTAGGCGTTTCCGGACTAACAGATGAAACTGAATTATCTGCTGAGAGTAGAGAATATATTGTAGACGTCATTAATATCAGTCAGATCCGCGAAGCAGATCTTGATGAAAACGAAGAAGATGAATCTAATTTTGAAGAATTAGTAGAATATTTACGCATGGGCTTATTTTTACTACATGGTGAGCTACAACCTATTACTCAACAAGAAGATATAACTGAACACTAATGAATAACAAACAATTTGCCAAACACCGCCAGCAATTAATGGCCATGATGGGACCGGACAGTATTGCTGTGCTCCCTAATGCTCCTGTTGCCGTTCGTAACCGTGATGTTGACTTTTCCTACCGTAGCGATAGTAATTTTTATTATCTCAGTGGTTTTGAAGAACCAGAATCGGTGATTGTTATCGTGCCCGGCCGTCCGCAGGGTGAATATTTGTTATTTTGCCGAGAACGTAATCTTGAAAAAGAAATCTGGAATGGTTACCGTGCGGGTCAAGAAGGTGCGGTTGAACTCTATGGCGCTGATGACTCCTACCCCATTTCAGATCTAGATGATATTTTACCAGGCTTAATGGAAGATAAAGAACAGGTGTTTTACACCATGGGTAATCTGCCAAGTTTCGATCAAAGAATTGTTGGTTGGATGAATCATCTGCGTAAAGCATCCCGTCAAGGTAAACATTCACCGACTGAAATTATCGAGTTAGAACATTGTTTAAATGAACTGCGTTTATTTAAAAGTAGTGCTGAAATAAAAGCTATGCGCACCGCTGCTGAAATTTCTGCACAAGCTCATATTCGCGCCATGCAATTCACCCAAGTGGGTCAATGGGAATATCAAGTCGAAGCTGAAATCATTCATGAGTTCATGAAGAATGACTGTCGTTCTCCGGCCTATCCCTCCATCGTTGGTGGTGGTGAAAATGGCTGTATATTGCATTACACTGAAAATAATCATCGCTTAAAGAATAATGATTTATTACTTATCGATGCAGGTGCTGAATATAAAAATTATGCTGCAGATATTACCCGTACATTCCCCGTAAACGGCAAGTTCACCCCAGCACAAAAAGCGTTATATAACATCGTTTTGGATGCGCAGAAAGCGGCTATCGCTGAGGTCAAACCTGGCAACCATTGGAATCAGCCGCATGAAGCTGCTGTTCGCGTGTTAACCGAGGGCTTGCTGAAGTTGGGTTTACTCAAAGGAAAACTTGACGCATTAATTGCGAATGAGGACTACCGTGATTTTTATATGCACCGAACTGGCCATTGGTTAGGTATGGATGTCCATGATGTAGGCGACTATAAAGTTGGCGGCGAATGGCGTGTATTAGAACCTGGCATGGTACTCACGGTTGAGCCCGGCTTGTATATTCGCGATTCAGCAAATGTCGCCAAAAAATGGCACTTTATCGGCATTAGAATTGAAGATGATGTACTCGTTACCAAAACAGGCCACGATGTATTAAGTAAAGGGGCACCTAAAGAAGTGGATGACATCGAAGCCCTGATGGCGGCGACAAAACACTAAAGGAACGCATATGATGACTGATACCAACTATGATCTGATTATTGTCGGCGGCGGTATGGTCGGCGCTAGCTTAGCGATCTCATTAAAAAATAGTGGCCTACGGGTCGCTGTAATAGAGGCTGTAGCTAATAACGCACTACAACAACCGAGTTATGACGATCGTGGTATTGCACTTGCTTATGGTTCACAACGTATTTTTGAAAGCATAGGCCTTTGGCCTCAACTTGCACAGCACAGTACGGCCATTCGTCATATTCATGTATCTGATCGAGGTCATTTTGGTGTCACACGATTATCTGCTGAAGATGAACATGTTCCAGCATTAGGCCAAGTCATTACTGCCCGTGCCATGGGACGTGTCTTAAATTCAGCATTAGCTAGACAAGATAATCTGTCACTCGTCTGCCCTGCCAGTGTTAAAGGATTAAAACAACATGAAGATTTTATTACGGTTGAATTAGAATCTAATCAGACACTCACTGCTAAATTGTTGGTTGCTGCCGATGGCGGCAACTCAACCATCCGTCACCTGCTTAAACTAGCTGCCTCTGAACATGATTACCAGCAAACAGCGATCACGGCTAATATCACGACTGAACGCCCTCATAATGGCAAAGCATTTGAGCGCTTTACGGATACAGGCCCTATTGCCTTACTTCCGATGTCAGATAATCGCTGCAGTCTGGTTTGGACAGTCACTACTGGCGATGAGGTCGCGCTACTTGATACCCCTGAAAATGAATTTCTAGCCCAACTTCAAGATCGTTTTGGTTATCGGTTAGGTAAATTTTTGCGAGTGGGACAACGTCACCATTATCCCTTGAAACTCATGCAAACTGACCAACCAGTACAACAACGTATTGTGTTGATTGGTAATGCTGCACATAATTTACACCCTATAGCTGGTCAAGGATTCAATCTTGGCTTACGTGATGTCGCCGCTTTAGCCGATGTCCTTGCTAGTACTAATGCCAATAAAGACTGCGGTGATGCTCGTGTATTACACGACTATCAACAATGGCGACGGCAAGATCAAGATAATGTCATCAATGAGACGAGTAATCTAGTCAATTTATTCAGTAATAACAACTCCTTACTCGGCCATTGTCGTGGTGTCGGACTGAGCATTTTGGATGCATTGCCTCCCGTTAAACATTGGCTAGCACAAAAAAGTATGGGCCTAGATAGAAAACAACCACGGCTAGCACGAGGTATCCCCCTATGAGTTCGCACTATGATGTCATTATTGTTGGCGGTGGCATGGTGGGTGCCACGCTTGCCGTTGCTTTAACTGAGCAATCTAGTATGAAAGTAGCATTGATCGAAGCACATCAACCTACACCAATTACAGCAAGTGCTAAACCTGAATTACGGGTTAGCGCCTTAACCCGTGCCAGTGAAATATTACTGAAGAATTTAAAGATCTGGCCGCAATTAATCCCAAGTAGAATCAGTACCTTTACGGATATGAAGGTCTGGGAGACAGCAGCTAGTGCATTACATTTTGATAGTGCAGACATCGGCGAACCCTTATTAGGTCACATCATCGAAAATCGTCATTTACAGCAAGCTTGCCTTGACCGATGTAGCCAGATACCTAATATTGATTTGCTGTGTCCAATAAAGCCAGCTTCTCTCTCTGCAAATACACTTGTTTTAGAAGATGGTAGAGTATTAACCGCCGATTTAATTGTGGCTGCTGATGGTGCTCAATCGCCCTTACGCGAGTGGTCAGGCATAACAATTCAAGGCTGGGATTACCAACAAACTGCCTTGGTATGCACTGTCACTACTGAATATGTTCATAATAAAACAGCTCGCCAACGTTTCCTACCCGAAGGGCCATTAGCTTTTTTGCCCTTAGCCGATCCGAATCAATGTTCAATAGTTTGGTCCAATTCTACTGAGGAAGCTGAATTACTCAGTCAACTTGATGATGAGTGCTTTAAACAGATATTAGGCAAAGCCTTCGAATCCACTTTGGGTGAAATTATTAATGTCAGTCAAAGAGCTTGTTTTCCACTTAAGCTTCGACATGCCGACCATTATGTTGAAGCTGGCTTTGCACTTGTAGGTGACGCTGCTCACACTATACATCCACTGGCAGGGCAAGGTGTAAACATTGGTTTATTAGATGCGGCAACGTTGGCTGAAATTGTAATGGAAGCACATATCAAAGGTCGTAATATTGGCAGTTTACATACACTGAATAAATATCAACGACGTCGTAAAGCGGACAATCTAATCATTCAACTGACCATGGATGCCTTCAAACGCGTATTTGGCAGTGAGTTGCCACCTATTCGTTGGGCAAGACGGTTTGGCCTGCAAACCGTTAATAAGCAGAGTTTATTGAAAAATCTATTTATGCGCCAAGCAGCTGGTTATCGTTTTGCAAACCCCATGTTAAGCAAACGCTAGGTATGTCTACAACTCAAAAAAACTAAAAATGCCGCGCGTTAATTATCGGCTTGAAGGGTTGAATGGATAATTACTCACAGGTTGATTGACTTAGTAAAGGACTGTACTTCTTCATTAGTTAAGTAACGCCATTGGCCAACCCCAACATCAAGACAAACATCTCCGATTTGCTCTCGATGAAGAGAAACCACACGATTGCCTACGGCAGCGAACATCCGTTTTACCTGGTGAAATTTACCTTCTGTAATGGTCAAAAGCACCTCTTTCGAGGTAACGAGCTCCAAAGTAGCAGGTAATGTTAATTGTTGTTCACCTTGCAATTTCACACCTTTTTCAAATCTAGAAGCTATATCAGCTGCTATTTCACTGGATAAGCTTACACGATAAACTTTACAGCATTCTTTAGTTGGCACCGTAATATTAAAGGACCATCGACCGTCATCCGTAATCAAAACCAAACCTGTGGTATCAGCGTCTAAACGTCCCGCGATGTGCAGCTCTGAGACCTTTTCAACATCTAGATAATTGAACAATGATGGATATGCTTCATCGATATTTGAGCAAATTGTACCTGCGGGTTTATGCATGAGAATATAGCGAAAATCGCGAGCCTTCAGCTTAACGCCACTTAGCATTACCCTATTGTTTTCATGAATCTGAGTGGCTTCATTCGTCGTAATCTCATCATTAACGCTAACCTCTCCAAAATTAATTCGCTGGATAGCTTCATTTTTTGTTAGCTCGGTACTTTTACAGACAAATTTATCAAGGCGCATTATGAGTAACGTTATGGATATGAGATAGTATGACATTATCCTTTTTAACTAAGATTTATCAACGGCTCATTGATAAATAAGTTAATTGAACACTTGGTGTATATCGCCCAAATAACGGGCTATATATTGTTGACTAAAATTAGCGAACGGGGGGTGAACAAACAGTCAACAGTATGTTAACCCTGTTTATTTCTTGTTCGGTAGGCATGACCCCATGAGGTCATTCATCCGACTGGCCTTCTGAATATTAGCTCCCAATCAAGCCAGTTCATCAGAAAATTGATGATTGACATCACGGTGGTGGGCTTCGTCCGCACGTACTGCGAGTATGACATCACGTAATCTTGCCTCGGATGGCAATTTCCAATAATCAATAGCGATTTGAGGTGCTGGGATGTTGGCGTAAGTACCGTTGTCCACGTCAGCTAAATATTCAGTATAACTATAGACCGCTTCCTCTTCAAAGTAGCCCACCAAACGATGCGCAGTCTTTGACGAGCAGAGATAAAGCAGAAAGAACAAGTTGTAGAAAATGCCCTGGGCGAGGAGAATTAGCACGCGTTCAAACCGAGAGGGCTGGGCAATTTGAATAAAGGTCATTAAATGCATACGTTCGTTCTCTGCCTCCTCAAGGAGCGTGCGGATCCAGCCGTGATCGCTTTCCATGCGACGCAAAGCCCCAAGATGTTGCAGTGTCCCAGCGACCATCCCTGGCACGGCAGCAACCGTCTCCAATACAACGGCACGGTGACCATATCGATTAGCGAAAAACGTGTCGGCAAAGAATCGTAGAAGCTTGGTAATTGCATAAGCAATCCGGTCAGAGAAGCCCTTAGGCTTATGGTGTTTATCAAGTGAAATCGTATCAGTCATTCCTATGCTCCGGTATAGTGGTTTGCCCAATGGCAGAATCCGTCAGTGCTTTTTAGCTACTTAACTTGTTGTTAAGGGAAATCGTTTTTCCCTGTAATATCTATACATTCACTGACTATATGATCTAGTAAGACGATAAACAAGACAACACAGAGAATTATAAGTTCATCGGCTTACTTCGCTTGAACACATGTTATAAACCCGCAAGCTTGAGCCCAATCGTTTGAGATGGAATGACTATCTTGGGTCGAAAGTTGTCAGATTAGATCGGTATCATCTAGCTATAAAATGTAAGATCAAGCATGACTACACCACTCTAATCATTATTGCTGTATTTGCCGATCAATTGATTGCTGCTGCTCTATGGCCGCATTATTAAGTAACTGCTCAGCACCCTTAGCTTTATCAATCATATCTGTTTGTTGTTTCCATACATGATCTTGCTCCAGTTGTTGCGGCGCATCAGAATCATTACAAGCAGTATTAAACAGCATTATCATTACAATGCATGTCATTTTAATCATACTATCTCCAATTAAGAAGTTAAAAATCGATTAAAACCGTATCTAAAAACTCAATACTTATTTAGCCTCAACACCTCTTTTTATCAGACAATTTAATTAAATCATCATTGCTAATAAAACCTGTTGGGCTTGATTATTTTATATCGGCAAAAACACCATCGAAGCGGCTGTAACCACTACATTTTTTATTAAGCGTCCTGACTTATGAGCCATTATCATCGATAAATTATCTTGTGTTGCAATAATTTGGCCGATAAGGCGCTGAAAGCTTAGGTTACGCTTTTCCTGTTCCAAACTATCACTCAGCAATAATAAATTACCTCGCACGTCACGATTCTCAGCTAACATCCAAGCTGCAATCTCAATGTTGCGAGCACTGTTATAGAGTTTTTGTGCATCGATGCTGGTTAAATAAAAAAATTCAGTATGATTATCATACGATGCCATGATCATTTTTCGTAAACCGACAATGAAGGGTAGGATGCGGTCACGGCCTTGATAACTTTCATCTAAAGCAATACGCACTATATCTGTCGCCTTGACTGATTGCCACTGCGGGTAATAATCATCATTTGAACGAGAAAATGTCAGATTGACACTCGCTTCTATCGTTCTAATTTTAGCATCATGTCGGCCCTTAGGATTACGGTAATATAACTTCACCATTAATGCTTTCAAGTTTGCCATCGCGGCACGTTGATGGAATTCGATCACCTCATCCATATCGCTTTTCCCCCAACGGGAAACACCCGAATTATCTGGATTAGCAACGACTACATTCTGATTAGGTTGCATGACGGTACACGCCGATAGATTTAAACACAGCACAATAAAAATAAAATTAAACAGTTTCATCTAATAATTTTTGCTGGAATTCAAGGCTCGTAGCCGCCACCTGTAAATATTGCTGCACGCCGTTGGGCAATTTAGTAATGTTGGATAGAGTTGCAGTATCTTTATTAGTTAAAGGAGAGGGCAAATCACTAACAGAAAAAAAACGTACAAACCGTGCCTGCTGTTGATCGTTAACCATAATCGATGCCTGGCTCGGCGGCACGATTTTAGCGGGATATAAGGTTGTAGACTGATCATCAATTTCTAAAATAGCTTTGAGATCAATGGTAACCGGCTTGCGAGCATTATCCTGAAGTTCTAATAACTTCGGAGAAAAAACGGATGAAAGTTGGCCACCATTAATTTGCATTAATAATGTACCCAATTAGCCATTATTAGCAGACTTACGTCTTGGTGGGTATGAGCGCTTAGAACTATCACCCTGCTTCTTACGTACCGGTGGCGCAGGTCTCTTCTCCGGCCTTTTTGCTGGCAGAGGTGATTCTAATGTTTCATCTGATGTCGTAGCAACAGGTAACTTATGTTTAATGTATTCTTCAATATCAGGCAGAGAAAACGCATAATCTTCACAGGCAAAGGTAATCGCAATACCACTTGCTCCTGCACGGGCAGTACGGCCGATACGATGCACATAGTCTTCGACATCTTGTGGCAAATCATAGTTAAACACATGACTCACTTCTGGAATATGCAAACCACGCGCGGCAACGTCGGTAGCCACTAAAAATGGAAACTCACCATCCTGAAAGTGCTTTAACAGACTTTCACGTTTTTTCTGTGGCACATCACCTGATAATAATGCTGCTTTATAACCATTACCTTCTAAATACCCCCAAACCGTATCTGCAGCACGCTTAGTATTCACAAAGACAATGCCACGTGGCGGAGCCAAACGTTTAATAATTGCCAACAATAAGGGGATTTTTTCTTCATTAGCAGGGTAATACACCGTTTCTTCAATACGATTACTATCTACTCTAGCTAAAATTATTTCGACCTTTTCGGGATTATTCATATGCTCGTAGGCTAGCTCAGTCACTTTATAACTCAAAGTGGCAGAGAACAACATTCCTAAACGTTCTGAAGGTGCAGGAACCCGACGCAAGAAATAACGCACGTCCTTAATAAAGCCTAAATCAAACATGCGATCCGCTTCATCCAGCACTACTGCTTGAATGAATTTCAGATTAAATACATGTTGTTTATGATAATCCAACAATCGACCTGGTGTACCAATTAAAATATCAACTCCGTCGGTAATGGCTGTTTTTTGCTTATCATAATCTTTGCCACCATACGCAACAACAATGCGCAAATTAGCCTCTTTATTGAGTAAGATCGCATCTTTGGCAATTTGATTTGCGAGTTCTCGGGTAGGTGCTAGAATAAATGCACGAGGTTGCTTACCATCCCAATTTTTAGGTGGTTCAGTAGTCAATAATCGTTGAAATGTCGCTAATAGAAAAGCGATCGTTTTGCCGGTTCCAGTTTGCGCCTGCCCTGCTACATCTTGTCCAGCTAGCAGCAAAGGTAAAGATTGTGCTTGAATAGGCGTGCAAAACTCAAATCCCGCGCTACGTAAGCCACCTTGAAGTGTTTCATGTAATGGTAACGACGAAAAAGCATGTTTTGTTAGATGTGCACTCATAGAAATACTTGCATTACCTTTGATGATAGGAAAAAATGTCATTCAATATTGGAATGTGAGTATAGCCTTCCAATACTTTATATACCACTGGAGATAAAACATGAGCGAAAACGTCACCCAAGTGACTGATGGCGATTTTGAAAGCCAAGTACTGCAATCTGACTTACCAGTATTAGTCGATTACTGGGCTGAATGGTGCGGCCCATGCAAAATGATTGCCCCTATTTTGGAAGAAATTGCTGTTGAATACGCTGGTAAATTAAAAGTGTGCAAACTCAATATTGATGAAAATGCAGAAACGCCTCCTCGTTATGGCATCCGCGGTATTCCTACCCTTATGTTATTTAAAGGTGGCGAAGTTGAAGCGACTAAAGTCGGCGCATTAACTAAATCACAACTTGCTGCATTTTTAGATAGCAATATCTAAAAACTAAGTAATTCCTATACCGTAGGAATACTTAATCAAAATGCTAAATCATTAGAACACTGGTCATGGTAATCATGTCCGGTGTTTTTCTGTTTTATACCTAACCTAAAACTCGCGACAAATAATTCTATTATCACCTCATCCTTCCCGCTAAATAAAACAGCAATTAGGACGAATTAAGTGACATTATTTACTCCGAGTCTAAAGCAGTAAAAAAATCTGAATGGATGTTTCTGAATTACTTGATGGCCTGAATAAACCCCAACGTGAAGCAGTCGCCGCGCCACTCGGTCATGCCCGAATATTAGCGGGTGCCGGCAGTGGTAAAACACGTGTATTAGTTCATCGCATTGCTTGGCTTATTCAGGCTGAAGGTTTATCGCCGGCCAATATTCTTGCTGTAACCTTCACCAATAAAGCCGCTAAAGAAATGCGAGGCAAGATTGAAGATAGTCTTGGTTACCCTATCGGCGGTATGTGGGTCGGTACATTCCACGGTTTAGCTCATCGTTTATTGCGTGCTCACTGGCAAGAAGCGGATTTACCACAAAGTTTTCAAATTCTCGACAGCGACGATCAACTTCGCATGTTGAAGCGCATTATTCGTGCGATGGAGCTTGATGAAACCTTATGGCCACCCAAGCAAGCACAATGGTTTATCAATGCTCAAAAAGATGAAGGTATACGCTCACAGCATATCCAAGTAGGCAATGATCCCTACTCTCAAAAAATGTCGGCGATTTATCAGGCATATGAACAAGCCTGTCAACGAGCTGGGGTGATTGATTTTGGTGAGATATTATTGAGAAGTCATGAGTTATGGCTCAAACGTCCCGATATTTTGGCTAATTACCAACAACGCTTTCAACAAATTCTAGTCGATGAGTTTCAAGATACCAATGCCATCCAATATGCTTGGTTACGTTTACTTGCCGGCAATACTGGAAATCTGTTTATCGTTGGTGATGATGATCAATCCATCTATGGTTGGCGTGGTGCAAAAATTGAAAACATTCAAAAGTTTCACAAAGATTATGCGGATGCCAGTTCGATTCGACTGGAACAAAACTACCGCTCTACAGGTAATATTCTAGCAGCAGCCAATGCCGTCATTGCTCATAATAGCGAACGTTTAGGCAAGGAACTATGGACTGAAGATGCTGATGGCGATCTCATTCAACTTTATAACGCGTACAACGAACGTGATGAAGCTAGCTACTTAGTGCAACAAGTCAAAGTATGGGTCGAAAAAAGTGGTAAACGCGCGGATAATGCAGTGTTATATCGTTCCAATGCGCAATCTCGGATTATTGAAGAAGCCTTAATGCAAGCCAATATGCCCTATCGCGTTTATGGCGGCTTACGATTCTTTGATCGCGCTGAAATCAAAGATGTACTTGCCTATTTACGTTTAGTGGCAAACCGTAATGATGATGCTGCTTTTGAACGTGTGGTGAATACACCAACGCGTGGTATCGGCGCTGCGACTCTGACACAATTACGCCAACATGCACGTGAAAATAATCAAACCATGTGGCAAGCTGCTGTCGATTTAATCAATGCTAAGTTTTTTACCGCCCGTGCCGGCAATGCCTTAGTTGGTTTCTTAACACTCATTGATTCGCTGACGCCTGAAGATCCCGACCTACCTTTGCATGAACTTACATCGCTTGTCATTGAAGAAGGCGGTTTGCGATTACATCATGAAAAAGACACCTCAGAAAAAGGCCAAGGCCGAATTGAAAACTTAGATGAACTGATCAACGCCACTCGTACCTTCGAACCTTCAAATGAAACCGAAGACATGCCACTACTCGATGCATTCTTATCTCATGCGGCACTGGAGGCGGGCGAAAACCAAGCGGATCAATGGGAAGATTGTGTGCAATTGATGACATTGCATTCTGCTAAAGGTTTAGAATTTCCAGTGGTGTTTATGGTCGGTATGGAAGAAGGTTTATTCCCCGGTCAAAAAACCAGTGATGATCCTAGTCGACTCGCTGAGGAACGACGGCTTTGTTATGTCGGTATGACGCGTGCCAGAGAGAAGTTATATCTATTAAATACTGAGTCACGCTTTTTGTATGGGCAAACCATGATGCCCACGCCATCGCGCTTCTTAAAAGAAATCCCCGCAGAACGTATTGAAGAAGTGCGAGCACGGAAAGCAATAGTGAGTAGTGGCAATTCAAGTTTTACCGCACCGAAGCATACCAATAAAGGCAATGAAACCGGTTTTAATCCAGGACAAGCTGTGCATCATCAAAAATTTGGCCCTGGCAGTGTCATAGATACCGAAGGTTCTGGTAAAAGCGCTCGCGTCCAAGTCAACTTTAAACATGCAGGCAGCAAGTGGTTAGTGCTCGCTTATGCCAATCTGGAAAAAACGTAGGTTAGGTCTCAACCTAACATGGTGGACTAAAGTCCAACCTACATAGACTGAATTAAACGTAGTTAGAAGTTAATTAGGAAAAACACATGAAAAATCATTTAGTCTTATTCATTATTGCTTTAAGCATTTTACTCACAGCATGCAACCAACAAGAAAGCACTAATAATACACCGGCGTCTATTGATAACAGCAAAAGCTATAACTGGAAAATGGTCACCGCATGGCCTCCTGGCTTTCCGGTTTTACAAGAAGGTGCTGAGCGTTTTGCAAAAAACATACAAGCCATGTCCAATGGCCGACTCAATATAAAAGTTTATGCGGGTGGCGAACTTATTCCTGCCTTACAAACGTTTGATGCCGTATCACAAGGTACCGTTGAAATGGGTCATGGCAGCGCCTATTACTGGGCAGGCAAAGTACCTGAAGCACAGTTTTTTTCGACCGTACCTTTTGGTATGACGGCACGCGGGATGAATGCGTGGCTTTATCATGGTGGCGGCTTAGAATTATGGCGAGAAGTCTATAAACCTTTTCATGTTGTGCCTTTTCCTCTTGGTAATACCGGTGTGCAGATGGGCGGTTGGTTTAATAAGGAAATTAACTCATTGGCAGATATCAAAGGTCTAAAGATGCGAATTCCTGGCCTCGGCGGTAAAGTTTTTGCCAAAGCAGGTGGTAATCCTGTGTTATTGGCTGGCAGTGAGGTTTATACTGCATTGGAACGTAATACGATTGATGCTACTGAGTGGATTGGTCCTTTCCATGACCAACGTTTAGGTTTATATCGTGCCGCGCAACATTACTATTATCCTGGCTGGCATGAACCCGGCTCAGTACTAGAACTCGCTATCAATCAAAGGGCATGGGATTCATTACCCGCTGATTTGCAAGCTATTATTAGCAATGCTGCAATGGCGGAAAATTTGCAGATGTTTTCTGAAATGGAAGAGAAAAACCTTTCTGCACTCCAAGAATTAAAGAATCAACCAGGAATTCAACTTCATCGTTTCCCCGCTGATGTATTAGCAACGCTGAAAACACTCACCGATGAAACACTCGCAGAAGAAGCCGCTAATGATCCACAGTTCAAACGCGTATATGATGCCTATGAAGCATTTCGTAAAAAAGATGATGCTTGGTCTGACATCTCTGAAAAAGCCTATTTAGCTATCGGAAAATAATTATGATCTACCTTATTTTTACTCAAGAAGGTTTTGCTGAAGCAAAAAGCGATATTTTGGAAGACAATGCTGAGTTATGGATCAATAACGATTTATTATCAGCCGAACAATTAGCGGAGTTAAAAACTCATGGTATTAGTATTTCTTTTTTACCTAACGCTACCGATCCTAACAACGAAAAAGCCATTATTGCGGCCTTAGAATATGTTGAAAAGCAGTCACCCAAAGAAGAAATCCTAGTCGAATATCCATAACAACGAACAACATGACTTTTTATCTAAAGCACCACCTTTTTGTTATTCTAAGCATATTACTTGTAATAATTGTCAGTGCATTTATAACGCTCAGCTATACTCAAGCTAAACTCAACTTACACAAAGAAGAACAAAAGCTCGCCCTAAACTATTTTTCAGCCTTTAATATAGCCTACCAATCGACTCAAGATAATATCAATAGCACTCCCCAAGTCGTTAATGATAGCCCAGTAGGCAATAAATTTTCTTTTCTTTTTAAGCGTCTCGCGACAGAATTTGATGTTAATGCTGCCATCTTGTTAGATGGAAATATTATGCATAAAAATGCAAACTTAGATGCTGTCCGGCAACAGCCAAAAAAGACAATAGAAATCAATGAATTAGCATCAGTAACGACTAGCGACCAAATAAATAAATTAGTCAGCATCCCTGCTAATCATCGTCATATTATTAATAATCAGCTTCCTATTAGCGTCGAAATACGCATGCTTGATAACCGCGCCTATCTTTACACAACAGCGCCATTAAGCCACTACTTGAACATTGAGCAGTCAGTGAAACCTAATATCGGCCAAATAGTTATCTGGCAAGATATAACTGAACGCTACGCCCTATTGAACAAACAACTTAAAATCACTGTTTCTTATGCAATAGCAGCATTTTTATTCATTGAGTTATTTGTATTACTATTACTCAGACGACTATCTCACCGCTTAAACCAGGTTATTGAACAGCAAGCTATTGAATTAAACTCTCGTAACAAAGTGCTTGAACAACTTGTTCAAGGTCAGCCACTTGCCACTATTTTAGAGTCTATCGTACTCGCTATAGAGCAAATTGATAGGTCTGCATCATGTAGTATTTTACTGTTAGATCAGGAAGGTAGACACTTAATCGATGGGGTAGCACCCAAACTACCACGTTTTTATAATGAAGCGATTAATGGTGTCGAAATCGGTTATGGCGTGGGTAGCTGCGGTACTGCGGCATTTACCCAATCACGCGTTATAGTCGATGATATCCAATCACATCCCCTATGGCTGAACTATAAAGAACTAGCGGCCAAAGCCAACTTAGCCGCATGCTGGTCAGAACCTATTCTTGGCACAAAGAATACATTGTTAGGTACCTTTGCCATCTACCACCATGAACCAACTTCACCCTCTGAAGCAGCATTAAAGCTAATTGAATCAGCAGCTCAACTCGCTGCCGTTGTGATTGAGCACAAACGAGCTGATGATGAGCAATCATTAGCGACACGTGTTTTTAATGCCGCGCGCGAAGGCATTGTAGTATCCGATTCCCAAGGCAAGATTGTAAGTGTTAACCCAATGTTTTCTGCTATTACGGGCTATAGTCGTGAAGAGATCATTGGACAAAACCCTCGTATCCTCAACTCTGGTAAACACAACGATCAATTTTTTAAGGAGATGTGGCAGTCAGTTACAACAGAGGGTCATTGGCAAGGTGAACTTTGGAACCGTAAAAAAAATGGCCAACTCTTTGCTGAACTGCTGACTATTTCATCGTTAGTAGATGAAGCAGGTCAGCCTCGCCAGTATGTCGGTTTATTTTCAGACATTACCGACAGTAAAGAACAGCAAAAATCACTTGAACTGATGGCACATTATGACGTGCTTACTAAATTGCCAAATCGCGCATTATTTGCCGACCGCTTTGAAAGAGCAATAGCTCACAGTAATCGTAGCAGCAGTTTACTGGCCGTTTGTTTTCTCGACTTAGATAATTTCAAACCTATCAATGATAACCACGGTCATGATATTGGTGACCAATTATTAATCGAAGTGGCTGCCCGCCTTAAACTCGCTCTAAGAGAAGAAGATACGGTTTCCCGTCAGGGTGGCGATGAATTTGCATTGCTACTGTCTGATTTTGAATCTATCGAGCAATGCAAAGTGCTACTGCATCGCATTCATCGTTCTCTCGCAAAGCCATATTTAATTGAGGGAGAAACGCATTACATAAGCGCTTCTAGTGGCACAACAATTTACCCACTTGATGATGCCGAGATTGATACTTTAATTCGACATGCTGATCAGGCCATGTATCAAGCAAAACTAGCGGGTAAAAATATATACCACCTATTTAATGCCGGCGATGACCAAAAAATAATTTCACAACATACTAAATTACGAGAAATTGAACTTGCCTTAAAAAATAATGAATTTTGTCTATATTATCAACCTAAAGTGAATATGAAAACAGGGGTTGTATTTGGTGTTGAAGCGTTAATTCGTTGGCTTCATCCTGAGAAAGGGCTCATTCCACCCTTATCATTTTTACCCGTACTAGACGGCACTGCTCTTGAAATTGAACTTGGTCATTGGGTTGTCAATACAGCGCTAAAACAAGCCGAGTTATGGAAAAGGCAAGGTATCGAGCTCGAAATAAGTGTTAATATTTCCTCTGCTCATTTGCAATCAGCCTCTTTCGTTACTGACCTAAATGAAGCTCTTTTACGTCATCCCACTATCGAGCCCAATAATTTTCAATTAGAAATTCTTGAAACCAGTGCTTTAGGCAATATTGAAACTATACGCAGCATCATCCAGACCTGTCGGGAATTACTCGATGTTAATATTGCACTTGACGACTTTGGCACGGGTTATTCATCATTAACCCATTTACGAATTTTACACGTCAATACAATAAAGATAGATCAAAGTTTTATTCGTGATATGTTAGATGACCCAAATGATTACCGCATTATTGAAGGTATTATCGGTTTAGCTGAATCTTTTGATCGTACCGTTATTGCTGAAGGTGTAGAAACAGCAGAACATGGCATTATCTTATTGCTAATGGGCTGTAATGAGGCACAAGGCTATCAAATATCCCGTCCATTACCCGCTGAAAACCTTGTCAATTGGCTAAAAAACTATCGACCCAATCAACAATGGATTAACTATGGCTCTCAAAAACTCACTCCTAAAGAAACTAAAATAAAATTAATGCTTATGGCCACCCTTCATTGGTATGAAGCCTTTAAAAACAAACAAAGCGCACCCACTAATGAGAATACAACATGGCCTTTAATGAATCCCAAGCAGTGCCATCATGGCGGATGGATTAAACGCGCTTACAATGAACAGCTCTTTAATAACCATTGGCTTCAAAAGTTAGAACAAGCACATGAAAACATGCATCTAATTGCGACCAAGATTATGATGAAACATCAAAATAAGAATCAGAACGTTACGCCAGAAGATCTTAATGACTTGCAACAGGCTTTTGAGTCGATGATTCTCATTTTAAAACCAAACGGCATATTAATTTCACAACAAGAGGCTACATGAAAATTTATTTATTTTTGCTAATACAGCTATTCTCACTCAGTAGCTTTGCAAACGACACAAGCAATGAAGATATCAAAGTGTATCGTGATCCTAACTGCCAATGCTGCCACAAATGGATTAACCATTTGGAAGAAAATAAATTCAATGTGCTAGATATACTCACCCCAGATATGGCGAGTGTTAAAGAGGCCGCACACCTACCTAAGCAAATGACATCTTGCCATACTGCCATTATTGAAGGTTATGTAATTGAAGGACATGTACCCGCTACTGATATTCGCCGCCTACTCGCTGAAAGACCTGATATCGCAGGTTTATCTGTGCCACAAATGCCCCTCGGTACCCCCGGCATGGAAATGGGCGAACGCAAAGATAACTTTAACGTATTTCAATTTAACAAAGAGGGTAAATACAGCATTTTTACCAGTTATCTGCTAGATCAAGATAATGACTACCAAGTTCACCAGCATGCACCAGCAGAACAGTAAATAAGTGGAATTAATGGTTGTTTTTGGACGATTAATCTTTTCGTCATTTGCCAATGTCTTTCAGAAAAAACTAGCCAACCAAGGGCTACACCCTTTTTTTATTGTAATGGCATCCTATCTGGTGCTGAGTATCATCTGTTTACCGCTATTATTGTCATTAGATCCTTCAGAACTCAGCGCTAACTTTTGGATAAACATTTTCTTTGCCTCTTTGCTTGATATGGCTGGCACCTTGTTTTTGGTCATGTCGCTGTCAAAAACCGACTTATCTGTCTTTGGTCCACTTAACGCTTATAAAGTCGTGATATCTATGCTTTTAGCCATGATATTTATAGGAGAGATACCGAGCCTGCAGGGTTTTATCGGCGTAGCTATTATCGTTTTAGGTAGTTATTTTCTATTTCCAGTCAGTGGAAAAATCAACTCAAACAGATTGTTACAGCTAGTATTAGAAAAAGGCGTGCAATATCGTTTTCTATCAATATTGCTGTTTTCCATTGGCACTTTGCCACTCAAACAAGCGGTTATATTAGGTGATGTTCTAGCCACCACAGTATTTTGGTGTTTAATTGGTTTTCCATTGGCCATCATCGCTTATACCGTATTTTTGAAAGATAAATTTAAAAGTGACGTTGCACAGTTCAAAAATAACCTCGCACAGTTTATCTATCTTGGTTGCCTTATATTTTTAATGCAATACATGACTATGATTGTATTCTCACAGTTATTAATTGCTTATTCTCTGGCACTATTCCAACTCGCCATGGTGTTACAAGTATTTCTTGGTTATCGTATTTTCGACGAAAAACACATGGTACGACGCCTTGCCGCCAGCATGATCATGATAGTCGGAAGTTTGTTAGTACTCAAAGCCTAATACTTTGTAGATGCTTACATAGGCCGAATCATCCCATCAATACACTAACCGAGAAGCTAAGCTATTGGGTCAGAATATGAAGAATCAAGTCTAGTTAACCGAGATCATTTAATGATCTACCTGATGCTTTAGCAGCAGCCTACTCATAGGCAGGATCAACTCTAGTGGTTAGTTTTGGTTTATGACCCCTGCTCAATTCTTTAATTAGTCAATGCTGACTAATCATTATGCATACAATACTTAAACATTAACTACGAATAAGATAATCAAAGCTACCTAACGCTGCCCTGGCACCATCGCCCATCGCCATAATAATTTGTTTATAGGGGATAGTCGTTACATCACCTGCTGCAAATACACCTGGTATAGACGTCATACCATGAGAATCAACTTCAATCTCACCGTACTGGCTCAATTCAATCGAGCCTTTTAACCAGTCAGTATTCGGCAATAAACCAATCTGAACAAAGATTCCGGCCAATTCAACATGATGCATTTCATTACTGGTACGTTCTTTATATTCAAGTCCTATTACTTTTTTACCATCGCCCACCACTTCCGTCGTTTGCGCGTTAGTAATCACCGTAACATTGTTCAAACTCAATAACCTTTTCTGCAAAATGGCATCAGCACGAAGCTCATCGGCAAACTCAAGTAACGTAACGTGGGCGACAATTCCTGCCAGGTCAATGGCCGCTTCGACACCGGAATTACCACCACCAATAACAGCAACATTTTTACCTTTAAATAACGGGCCATCACAATGCGGACAATAAGCAACGCCGTGATTACGGTATTCCTTTTCTCCTGGCACATTCATTTCACGCCAGCGTGCTCCAGTCGCTAAAATCACGACTTTGCTACTTAAGTTTGCCCCGCTTTCAAGGTGGATATCAATGACATCACCATTGACCGTTAACTTATCAGCACGTTGTAAGTTCATCACATCAACATCGTATTCCTTAACGTGTTCTTCCAATGCGGCAACGAGTTTTGGCCCTTCTGTTTCTTTCACCGAAATAAAGTTTTCGATTGCCAGTGTATCCATCACTTGTCCACCAAAACGCTCAGCGACAATCCCCGTACGTATACCTTTACGAGCAGCATAAATTGATGCCGCTGCACCAGCTGGTCCACCACCGACAATTAATACATCGAATGGCTCTTTCTTATCAAGCTTGTCCGCTTCACGTTTAACTGCACTGGTATCTAATTTAGTAATTATTTCAGGTAAAGTCATACGACCTTGTCCAAATACCTTACCATTTAAATATACAGTCGGCACCGCCATAATTTGGCGTTTATCAATTTCATCTTGATATAAGGCACCATCAATCATGGTATGACTAATATTTGGATTGAATACCGACAAAACATTCAATGCCTGTACTACCTCAGGGCAGTTTTGGCATGATAATGAAATATAAGTTTCAAATTCAAATAGCCCTTGCAAAGCTTTAATCTGTTCGATTACATCTGCTTCAATTTTTGCTGGATGGCCACCTGTGTGTAACAACGCAAGCACCAGTGAAGTAAATTCATGGCCCATGGGAATACCAGCAAAACGAATATTTTCAAAGCCATCTGGTTGTGTAACTAAAAAAGAAGGCCTGCGATCATTATCGTTTTTTTCAATAAAAGTAACTAAATTCGACATTGTCGCGATTTCTTGGAGCAACTCACGGACTTCATGTGATTTAGCACCGTCATCTAAAGAAGCGATTAACTCGATTGGTCGCTTTAAGTTGCCAAGATAGCCTTTTAATTGTGCTGCTATTGCTGCGTCTAACATAACTATTCTGTCCTGTGTATGGCTAGAAGAGTGCCTGGGTATAACTTACCCAGACACCCAATCAATCTAACTTATATGTAGATTTAGATTTTGCCAACTAGATCAAGTGAAGGTGCTAGTGTTGCTTCACCTGGCTGCCACGATGCTGGGCAAACTTCACCCGGATGTGACGCAGTATATTGGGCTGCTTGAACTTTACGAACCAATTCTTTAGCGCTGCGACCAATACCTAAATCATGAACTTCAGATACTTTGATTTCACCTTCTGGATTGATAACAAACGTACCGCGAAGTGCAAGACCTTCTTCTTCAATCATCACTTCAAAGTTACGGCTAATTGCACCAGTAGGATCACCGATCATTGGGTAATTAATTTTTTTAATGGTGTCAGAAACATCGTGCCATGCTTTATGTGTAAAGTGAGTATCAGTAGATACTGAGTAAACTTCTACACCCATTTCTTGAAGTTGTGGGTAGAAATCAGCAAGATCGCCAAGTTCTGTTGGACAAACAAATGTGAAATCTGCAGGGTAGAAAAATACGATTGACCATTTACCTTTTAGATCATCTGAAGTGACAGGTAGAAATTTACCGTTATGATAAGCCGTAGCACTGAATGGTTTAACGGTACTGTTGATTAATGTTGACATAGTGTCATCCTCTTTTAGTTTATTGAAGGCATTGTCTTAAGTGACAACCTATATTCTAGCGAAGCCAGTCCATCATATCCAACGATTAATACCTATCACAATGACCGTTAAAAGCGATTAAAAGTTTGCCTGCGAATGAGTGCAATTCACAGATATTAGTTATTATATTGTCGAGCAGTAGAGAGATGGCTGATGAAAACATAGCGAGCTATCTTGAACTAGATAAGATCGCTACAATTATTGCTCATGCTTTAATAAAAACTCAGGATGAGTTTTGATCCAACTTAACAATAAGTTATCTGTAACTAGAAAAAGGTTCAAGTATTTGATGAATGCCCATAAAATAAAAACGCAAGATGAGCGTATTGTTGAATTTGATAGTTCATCGGCCTTAAAAGTGTTATTTATCTAATGGAGATGTTATCTGAACTAGGATTCTGGGGGCTTGGCATATCTGCATTTTTAGCAGCAACTATATTGCCTCTGAGCTCAGAACTTGTACTCTCTAGCCTACTGATGGCAGGTGAGAACCCCATCACGCTACTTATTATCGCCACCACGTGCAATGTAATAGGCTCATTATTAAATTATATTATAGGGCGCTGGGGCGCTGATACTATACTGCACCGCTGGCTCCACCTAACACCGGCACAATCCACTAAAGCCGAACATCAATTCAACCGCTACGGCAAATTTAGCCTACTATTTGCTTGGGTACCGCTCATAGGAGACCCTCTTACATTTCTGGCAGGAATATTAAAAGTTAATATTGGACTATTTTTAGTTCTAGTCACAATAGGAAAGCTCGGACGATACTGGGTAATCAGCCAAACTATTTTGGCAAGTCAAACTTAAATAAAAAACATCAGCCCCTTAGAAAATAACAGCTAAGCGCTCGTTTCAATTAGTTTTACCCAATTTGTAAGTAGATTCAACTGTGCTGCGGCAAGTTTGAGGCATACCAATAGAGGAACAGCCAGCAGTACACCAGCCGGTCCCCAAATCCAGCCCCAAATTAGTAGCCACAGGATTAGTATCAACGGGTTAAGTCGCATGTGCCGACCTAGCACTGTCGGTGTTATAAATTGTGCCTCTATCATATTAATGCCAAAATAAACGGCCGCAGGCATCAACGAAACGAGTTCCATACCGTACTGAGTAACGCCTGCAAGAGTCAATATAATTAGAGCAATAAATGGGCCGACATACGGCGCAAAATTCAGCAAACCAACCAGAGCCCCCCAAAGTAGCGCATCGTCTACACCTATCATCCAAAAGACGCTAGCAGTAACTACGCCCAGTCCTGTATTGATGATCGTTACCGTGACAATGTAGCGTGATAATTCTCTCTGTAGTCTTCCTATCAGGGCAATCGGTCGTCTTTTGCTTCGTTCTGAGGGGAAGATTTCCAGATAGCTGTCATATAATCGTGGGCCAAAGCTCAATAGAAAAAGCACTAGAATAATGAATGTCATAAACTGAGCAATGACTACGGGTGTTGCACCCAATATAGAAATTATTTTTTCTATTCCGCCTTGCATAACTCGTGCTGAAAGTGCGCTATTGCCAGCTGGAGCATTTTCTACTGGGGTTACTATTGGCTCTTCATGCTTACTAAACCAACCAAATGGGTTGAAACTAGCTTCCTTGCGAGGCAAAGGTCGTGCTTTTATTTCGGGCACTGAATCAGGGCTGATAGCCAAGCTAATATTATCCAGCTCTTCAGTCAGCTGGTTCGACAGTTTTGGAAGTTGTACCAGCCATTTTTGTGCGGGTACAGCTAACTCGATGGCCAATAACGTCACAGGCCCACCGATCATGGTTAGCAGTAAAATTGCCGATACAGTGCGTGGTATGTAAAAACGCTTAAAAAGTGTCACCAGCGGACTCAGTAATAAGGAAAATAACAGCGCCACAACTATAGGCATTAACAATGATTTGGCGAAGTACAAGGTATAAAGAAGTGCCAACGCTAGTAAGCCATAGACGGCCAGAGTATAGACATAAGACTTAGGCACAATGTCGCTAGTCAATGGATCGTTTATGACTACAGACTCTATATCAGTATTATTCATTGCACATACTCATCAAATACTAGCCTACTTCATTAGTAAAGGGTAAAAACTAAAACTAGCGCCAACAAAGGTATAAATCTTGCGCCAGCCCATCAATCTTGTCGCCATACCCGCTAATAGGCCAACACCTATTATTAAATAAGGATTGAGCTTTTTCAGGGCTAGATTTGATTGAGCGTTAACCAACTGAAATTGCTCCTGACGTGAATTCAAGCGTTGGTTTATAGATTGAATTTCACGACACAGGGATTTACGTGTCATTGCTTTTCTCCACCGACAAACCGGCGAATATGTTGCCTAGTGAGCGGTAGTGTCAAGCTTTTCTTATAATGATTCCAGCCCATAGCAATAGATACTAAACCCAAAAACTGGATAATAGAAAAAGCCAGCAAGCCCTGAGTGACTGACATATTGAATAAATAAAACTGCCAGGCCAGCAAAACACTAAAACTGATCCAGGTCAGCATTAGTATCGGAACAAACAGCAGTGCTAGTAATAATAAGCGCTTGCTATCAGAAATAGCTAGCCGCACTTCAAGCAGTAATAATTCAAAAATATCGGCGCTGGTTGCCCCCGTTTGTCTTAGCCAGCTTGCCCACAACTGTAACTCATCTAACTGCTCAGGTTTTTCAGCCTTATCATCGGGGTTTGCCGTATCAGGGTTTTCGATCATTTACGCGAAAATAAATGAGAAACAATATAACCGGTAATAAAGGCAATGCCTAAGGTCGCTAGTGGCTTTTCGCGGATGTAAACAGAGGCTTGCTCGCCTAGCTCTTCTGTTTTAGCGCGGCCTTTGAGGAATTGTTCGGTTGCTTCATCCTTAATGTCGACGCCAGCGGCTTCGGCAGCCAACTTAAAATGTTCTTTTGCCTCTAATAATTTATCATAAGCGCTCGATACTGCCGCTTTGCTGGCAGCTAATTCCTCTTCTCTCGTTTTACTGTCAGCAACACTGCAAAACTGACCCCATAGCACCGTAGTAAAATTGACCCCCTTGGGCAATTATGATGACCTTTTACCATTAAGGTCGTATCACTATGTTGACAAAGGAGATATTTGTGGAGATCC
>Ga0209390_10001190_pt1 | contig 51357 bp, 53 predicted proteins | sample BON01_FD_187212 | JGI IMG/M metagenome (GOLD analysis project Ga0209390, IMG submission 187212) | Freshwater microbial communities from Lake Bonney liftoff mats and glacier meltwater in Antarctica - BON-01 (SPAdes) (version 2) | ecosystem: Environmental > Aquatic > Freshwater > Ice > Glacier...
CAAGGTGGAGGCGATCCATGGAGAGAGATTCATGACCAGGGAAGCGATGCGCCAAGCCGTATTCGAGTACATTGAAGTGGATTACAATCGAACCCGCCGACACAGTGCCAATGGCTTTATCAGCCCCGAAGCATTTGAGGCAAAAAAAGTCGTTTAATGGCGTGTCCACTGTTGATGGGCAGGATCAGTACGGGCGGCAGCAGTAACGACAATACTATTGATGATATCAAAGATACGCTTGGGACAGGCGGCGGCGATACAACTCCGCCGGGCGCAGACGATACATGCCCCAACGATCTATCCCAACGCGAGATGATTGATGTCCAAAGAGAACTGTCCCGGCTCGGCTTCGAGCCAGGTCCAGCAGATGGTATGGCAGGGGCGAAAACGATGGAGGCCATCAAAACGTTTCAGGAAGGCTGCCGGTGTCTGGATTCCCTACCTCCAGGCTGCGTTTCTGAGGAACTTCTGGCCACAGTCAAAGCAACGAGGATAACCTGTGATGATTCAGATCGCTGTGCATTAAGGCTTGAAACCCTCACAGGGGATTTCAGTTGGTTTTTCGATGCCTTCAGACCCATCATTCACGAGGATCCAGCCCCAATAAGTGTAACAGTCAACCCAGGACACGTGGTTGACAATCCCGTAACACTCGCCCCTGGCGAGCGCGCAACCCTAACGTTGGACGAGGCCTGTACTGCTGAGCCTGGCGATCTAAGCTGCTGCGAAGCAGAATACGAAAAATCTATCGCACTCTGCGAGGCACCTGGCGAGTCGCAACCTGGCGAACAGCGGTGTAATAAGTCAGCGATAAATGACGACTACAATGACTGCATCAATGCAGCACAACGCCGCAAAGCTGGAACCGGGGTTTATACCGAGCAACCCCTTAAGCCACTGCAAGGCAGGGCTTCAGGTGGTGGTGCGGGTGTTCCAGGCAGTACCGCGCCACCAGAAGAGCACTGAGCATGAGCACTGAGGAGAAAGGTGTCAATCTTCCAGCATCATGCCTATTTCGTTGCGCTCGTAGACAACGGCAAATGTGCGCAAATCACGACATGGCGCCTCGGTGGCGTGTATTAATTTCCCGTCCGCGAGGGAGAATTCGTATTGGTGCAATTGACAACGAAGAACGCCGCCGTCGATCGCAGCATTGGCCAAGGGATGGGAGCCATGCGGGCAATGCGCTTCAAATATCAAATATTCACCCAGGTGTTCCACTAACAGCAGTTGTAGGCTATCGATTTTAAATTGTCGCGAATATCCATTGTGCAAATTGATCAGTTTTTCAAGCGGGAAGAAGCGCATGACTGTGGGCCGTTTTACAGCTGATCGATGATTTTTTTGACCGCAGCAAATGCCGTTATTTCCTGATTCTTCACCGCCTGCTCAAGCGTGGGCAACAAGGATTTCACTTTGGCGTTTTGCGATAGCTTCATCAACAAAACCTCCTTCAGCAACTGATGCATCCAATCAAGATTCTGCCGCGTGCGCTTTGCTATGAACGCTTCCCGCACTATCGCCTCCGCGTGATACTCAAGCATCATCGCCCAAACAGTATCAATATTGACATTACTCAAGGCCGAGCAGGTCAGAACCCTGGGCGTCCAGAAACTGTTGTGGCGCAACAGGCTCATGGCACTGCTGTATTGCCGCTGCGTCATGATCGCCAATTGCTCGCTGTCGCCGTCCGCCTTATTGATGACCAGAGCATCGGCCAACTCTATAATGCCCTTCTTGATACCCTGCAGTTCATCACCGCCACCGGGCAGCATCAGAACCATGAAGAAGTCCACCATGCCCGCCACCTGGTACTCAGACTGGCCAACCCCAACAGTCTCAACCAAGATCACATCGTAGCCTGCCGCCTCGCATAACAGCATGGTTTCGCGGGTCTTCTGCGCAACACCGCCGAGCGCTCCCGCAGCGGGCGTAGGCCTGATAAACGCTTCCTCGCGGCGCGACAGTTCTTCCATGCGCGTCTTGTCGCCCAGTATGGAGCCGCCAGCTATCGGCGAGCTAGGGTCAACCGCAAGCACGGCCACACGCTTGCCCTGCTCTATAAGGTAGAGCCCGAATGTCTCGATAAACGTCGATTTGCCGACACCGGGCACGCCGGTGATGCCAATGCGGATGCTGTTACCGCTGTGCGGTAAAACCTGCTCAAGAATGTCCTGCGCCTGCAGGCGATGCGTATCGAGCGTACTCTCAACCGTCGTGATCGCCTTCGCCAGAGCGCGCCGGTTGCCGGTTAAGAGTTCTTGCAGATTAAATTTCATCATCACGTGTAAACTTTATTTATTTCAAAATTAGTGAGTCGCAACATAGTAGATCGAGCGAATCGATCCGCTGCGGTTGTGCGCTTTTCACTTCTGGACACGCCATGAACCCATCCGTGGGGGCTCACTGCGGCCGTCCTGGCCGCAGACGGTCCAGAACTGAAAAGCGCGCAACCACGGCTCCAACCATTACTGCGAACCGGATTTTGCTTAGACCTTGCTTCGATAGAGAGGTGTGGCGGCACCTGTAATCGTTTCAGGGCCGTGGCGAGGCATGGATGCCGGGGGCGGCCATCCGCAGGCCGAGCCCCCATGGATGGGTTCACGGGGTGTCCTGAGACGATTACAGGTCTTGCCGCGCCTCGGGCCGCCATACCATACCGTCAGCCCTACAAAATACAGATCAGAGTCACCGAAGTTGTCAATGCCATCAACCCTGCGCGTCCTTCACCGCCTCAAGCACTTCCCGCGCACACTGCGGAATCGGCGTGCCCGGCCCAAAGATACATTTCACACCGGCTTTGTAGAGAAAGTCGTAATCCTGCCGGGGTATAACGCCACCCGCAATCACCACAATCTCCTCGGCGCCCTGTTTCTTAAGCTCCGCTACCAACTCCGGCACCAGCGTTTTATGACCCGCCGCCAGCGACGAACAACCAACCACATGGACGTCATTTTCAATGGCCTGACGCGCCACTTCTTCAGGTGTGGAAAACATGGGCGACAGATCAATATCAAAGCCAACGTCAGCAAAGGCCGTCGCCACGACCTTGGCGCCTCGATCGTGACCGTCCTGCCCCATTTTGCATACCAGCATGCGCGGTCTGCGACCGTACCGTTCGACAAATGTGTCGATATCCTTACTGATATCCTGCCAGTTCTGGTCTTGCTCGAAGGCCGCACCATAGACGCCTGAGACCGTCTGAGTCTGCGCTTTGAAGCGACCAAACTCGCGTTCCATGGCAGTCGAGATCTCCCCCACTGTGGCGCGTCGACGCATGGCTTCGACGGCGAGTGTCAGCAAATTGCCGTCACCGCTGACGGCGCACTGGTAGATATCTTCCAATGCTGCCTCGACAGATTTTTCATCGCGCTTGCTGCGAATATCGGCAAGGCGGGCTAACTGTGATGTACGCACGGCCGCGTTATCGATGTCGAGAATTTCCACATTCCCATCGTCCTCAACACGGTATTTGTTGACGCCGACGATAACATCTTCACCACGGTCGATGCGCGCCTGCTTTTTGGCGGCCGCTTCCTCGATACGCATTTTGGGCATGCCGGTCTCGATGGCCTTGGCCATACCGCCGGCGGCCTCCACTTCCTCGATCAGTTCCCACGCCTTATCCGCAATATCCTGCGTCAGGCTCTCCATCATGTAGGAGCCACCCCAGGGATCAACCACGCGTGTGATACCGGTTTCTTCCTGAATGATCAGCTGCGTGTTGCGCGCGATACGAGCGGAAAATTCGGTCGGCAGCGCAATGGCTTCATCCAGCGCGTTGGTATGCAGCGACTGGGTGCCTCCGAACACGGCAGCCATGGCTTCGATGGTCGTGCGTACCACATTATTGTAAGGATCCTGTTCCGTCAGCGACCAGCCGGACGTTTGACTGTGTGTGCGCAGCATTGAACTCTTCGGATTCTGCGGGTCGAACTCAGCCACGATGCGAGTCCACAGCAGACGCGCGGCGCGCATCTTGGCGATCTCCATATAGAAGTTCATGCCGATGCCCCAGAAGAAAGACAGGCGCGGTGCGAAATCATCAATGCCAAGGCCCGCGGCGATGGCGGTACGAATGTACTCCTTACCATCGGCCAGCGTATACGCCAGCTCCAGTGCCGCGTTAGCTCCAGCTTCCTGTATATGGTATCCGGAAATGGAAATGCTATTGAAGCGTGGCATATTCGAGGAACAGTAGGCGATGATATCGCCGATAATTTTCATGCTGGGCTTGGGCGGATAAATGTAGGTGTTACGCACCATAAACTCTTTGAGAATATCGTTCTGGATGGTGCCCGTCAGATCTTTCTGCGCTACGCCCTGCTCTTCAGCCGCTACAATATACCCTGCCAGTACCGGCAAAACGGCGCCATTCATCGTCATGGAAACAGATACCTGATCGAGCGGAATACCGTCGAAAAGAATCTTCATATCTTCTACGGAATCGATGGCTACGCCGGCCTTGCCGACATCACCTGTAACGCGAGGATGGTCAGAGTCGTAGCCACGGTGGGTCGCCAAATCGAATGCGACGGAGACGCCCTGCCCGCCAGCAGCAAGTGCCTTGCGATAAAAAGCGTTGGATGCCTCAGCGGTAGAGAAACCCGCGTACTGCCGGATAGTCCAGGGACGACCGGTATACATAGTAGCCTGCGGGCCGCGCACATAGGGCGACATCCCCGGCATGGTATCGGTGTACTCCAGCGATGTCACATCCGCAGCGGTGTAAAGCGGCTTTATCGAAATATCCTCGGCGGTTTCCCACACGAGCTCATCGGGGCTTTTGCCCTTGGACTGCTTGGTGGCGAGCGCCTTCCAGTTCTCGGGCGTCGCAGTGTCCTTGTCATAAATCTTGTCACTCATGCGCAAGTTCTCAGTGGCCATCGCCAGGCTGGTTGATCTCGATCAGTACGCCATCGCAGCTTTTAGGGTGAATGAAAATAACGCGCGCTCCGTGTGCGCCCGGTGTCGGCTCATCGGCAAGAAACTGATAGCCCTTCTCCCGCAGTCTGGCGACATCCGCATCGATATCATCCGAGCGAAAACACAGATGATGCAAGCCGCCGCCTCTTTTCTCCAGATAGGTGGCAACGGGACCCTCCCCTCTGAGCGGATGAATCAGTTCGATACTGGTGGGCGGCAATGGTAGAAACACCGCTGTGGTCTTGGCTTCTTCAACATCTTCAGTGCCACCCATCGGTAGGCCAAAGTCGGCCACAAAACGGTTGATTGCCCGCTCCAGGTCCGGCACGGCGATGGCAATATGGTCCAATGCAGTAATCATGTGTCTTCCTCTTTACAACTGCTTAAGAAACTCTGCGGTGGCGACTGTTCGCCGCTCGGCGATTTCCTCAGCGGAAACTTCCACCGTCACCTCGTCGGGCACAATCTTGAAAATCGCCTGACCCTTACTAATGATGCTGCCATCGGTATCGACCAGCACGTTGGCAATGGTACCTGAAAATGTTGCATACACTTTATTGAACATTTTCATGACCTCAACAATGAACAGGGGGTCACCCGCATCGAAGTGATCACCCTCATGCACATAGGGTTCGTGCGCTGGCGTTTCGCGGGAATAAAACATGCCTCCGCTGATCGACAGAATCTCATCTGATCGTGCGATCGGCGGCGGCACCAGCACTTTTGCCATGGCCGCCTGCAGCGCCGTATCAGTCAGGCGCTCTGGAATGTGAATACTCAGATCCGGGTTTACTGTCAGGTGGTAGAAACCGGTCGCTTCCGCAACACTGGGGAGTATCGCGAGGATATCGGTACCGGTCTGAAAGCCACGATGAGCGGCGCGCACGCGAGCCCAAAGATCAGCGTCAAATCCGACGGGCGATTCATTGACATCAAGTGCGGTACACAGCTCCATCCAGTCATCTGCGGGTAGACGCTCACTCAACTCGGTATAGAAGGCGAGCGCGTCCTGTAAAATGACATTATCGTGATCCCAGATCATCGATGCCGCGGGCGGGGCGTCGCCGGATACGTAATCCATATTGAGGAAATGATAGGTGTCTGCCAGCAACTCAATGGGGTTTTCATTCCAGCACAGCTTGCCATCAATCACGGTATAGCAATCACGATTGAGACTCAGCCAACCACTCAGTATGTGCGGCTCTTCCAGCAGTCTGATCAGCGGGCGCAGTAGTAATGACTCCTTCAGCTGCAGAGTATCAGCCAACGCTGCGTGTTCGTCACCTTCCATTCCCGCCAACGCCCTCTTACACAACTCCTTATAGGCGTGCGCTAAATCCAGGTTATTGGCACGCTGTTTCAGCTCACCCACTGCCGTCAGATAAGGCACAATAAACCGGGTAGTCGGCCGCGCATTGATATTCTGGCCAATAAACCAGTTCACCAGTCCGTAATGGAATTCAAGGTTGGTTGCCAAATCACGCCCACGCATACGCGTCTGGCGAATGGTCTCGGCCATTTTCTGGTAGGTATCAAGCCGCGTCTCACCCACCGTCAACAGCAGCGCGATATTAGAATCATACGCACCGGCCAGAATATATTTCATAAACACATCGGTATCAGGATTGTGCAAACTGATACCCTGGTCATCGCGAATTTCGCCTTCGATGGCATCGCTCCACGCTTCAATCACGCCGCCTGCATGCGGTTGCAGGGCCTGATTGGTTGCGTTGAGTCTTGCCTCGACACTGTCGTTCATCCGCGCCACCCGCTCAGGCCGCGGCAACTTCTCGCTGTGGGCCGCGAGCAGCACCATCGCCTCAACCAGCGACTCAACAACAAAGAACTCTTTGGCATTCTCAGGGTTGACAAACTTGAGGGCGTAACACAACTCCGTGACCCGGTGTTCTACCTGGATGCGGGTGTTCATTTCCATAAAGAAATGCTTATCGCGATCTACGATACATTCAAAGGTGGAGACAGAATCAAGCCCCACCGCCTCGCCAAATGTTTCGGCTTCCTGCTCCATCGCTACAAGCGTTGCGAGATCCTGCTTTAAAACACGCGCTTCCTCAGACTGCCCGCTTTGCTCAGCCTCGGTTAACGCGCGCTGTAGCGACTCAACCGTCACAGATACTTCCAACAGTTTCTGCTCATGCATCTGCAAAGAGCAATCTCGACCACCCATTGAAAGGGACCACGTGCCGTTGCCGATTAGCTGAATTTCCTGGTGACGTGTAGTCTCGATATTCAGCTCGACCAGGACGTTTTTGTTATCGCCGACGCCCGTAGTTTTAACTTCGTTGAGGATCTCACGGACCATTTCAGCGGTGCGCGCAGACTCCCCAATCGCCAGAATACGTTGACCTTTACCCCCACCGCCGCTGATGGCCTTGAGGCGCACACGGTTCTGGGGATAATCAGCGGTCATTGTTGCCACCGCTTCGGTCAGGGTGACGCAGAGTTCATCAACGGTGTAGAGGTCGATGCCCTTTTTATACGACGCGGCTAACACCGTATCCGCTTTGTCCTCCAGTGTAATGCCCGTGTCAGACAGCACCGCAGCTTCTACTACCAAACCGTGTTCTTTTACCAGTGCCTGCAGTGCGGGCACATCGGGATATTTTTTCAGCAGCGTCAGGGCGGTGCCATTGTCGATGCCCGGTGTTACGGAAACACCGCATTTCACCGCGGTGCGTTTTGCTTCATCCTTCAAGCCAGCGTCGTGAACCGTTCGTGAGCAGGGGCCGATAAAATTCAGTCCTGCGTTTTCCATCGCCGCGACCATGGCTTCGTCTTCCGCCATAAAGCCGTAACCGGCAAAAATGGCGTTGTAGTTATTCTCCCGCGCTATATTGATGATCTGCTCGATACGCTGCTCGCGCTCCTCCTTGTCCGCGCCGCTGTAGTCGGGCACGCGGTGGACGCGGTCGGGATTTGTCAGCGAGCGCAATTCAGGGGCAATCGCATTGCGGTAAACAATAGAATCCTTCTCAGACAGCAAAATGCCGAACTGAGTGATGCCCATCTCACTGAACACATCCATCGCCTCCTTGCGAATCGGCCCACGGCAGATAATCAATGGACGAATATGCGTGCAGTCGAACTGCTGCTCCCACGCCGTGCTGGCACTACCGAGCCTGCGGTCGCGATGGATGAGCGGGTTACTCAGATAAAATTCGTTGGACACGCCTGTTTTCCTTTAATGTCAAAATGCCGGAATATGTTCTAGTGAAATTCGCGCTGCACGGACTGCAGCGGTTCGGGGCGATAACGGCGCAGGTAAAACGCCATATTTTCTGCCAGCACTCGACGCAGGTCTGAGGGCATCACAATTTGTGAAATCGAGCCCAGACTGAGTGCCTCGTTGGGGTTCATTAACTCGCGAGCATAGCGCTCCGCTAACAGAGTCTCCTCCGACTTAACCCAGGCACTGACCATGTCCTGTGCAGCGTCTTGCGCCTGCGCCTCAGACAAACCGGCGCTTATTTGCGCCTGCGTCTCCGCTTGCAGTTTGGCAGGGACTGAACCGCGAATGTTACGCAGTTCATCCTTGTAAACATACTCTACGCCCGCAGGGCCCATGACAGCGACACGCGTGGTAGGCAGCGCTACCACAAAATCTGCGCCCACTGGAAAACTGTTAAACGCGGCATAGGCCCCGCCAAACGCATTGCGTACCAGCACCAGGAAGCGCGGCGTGCGCAAGTCTACAATAGCGTCCAGCATGGCCCTACCGGCCTGTATTATTCCGCGACTCTCCTGATCCTTACCGGGTAGAAATCCGGTCGTGTCCTCAAGGAAGATGACCGGGATATTATACAAGTTGCAGAACCGAATGAAACGCGCGTTCTTGTAGGCAGCGTCGATATCCACTTGGCCGGAAGAGACTGCCGAGTTATTGGCAACAAACCCAATCACATTACCCCCCATTCGTCCGAGTGCGGTAATCGTATTGCGGGCGCGATCAGGTTGCAGTTCAAGATAATCGCCATGATCACATAACTGCTGTATCAGAATCGTGATGTCTATGGGTGTATTGAAACCGGTGGGGGAATTGAGCGCTTTCTTTAGCAGCAGATCAATGTCCCAGGTCTTGCGATCAACGGGGTCGGAGCTGGCCTGAAAGGGTGCCAGTTCGCCGTTGTGACCCGGCAGATAATTGAGCAATGCCCGCACCTTTCGCAGCGCCTCTACTTCGTCCTTGACCACAAAATCTGTCACCCCAGTCTGGCTATGTACGCCTGGACCACCCAACTCGTCCGGTGTCACGTTCTCGCCGAGCACGGATTTGACGACGCCCGGACCTGTGAGGCCAATAAACGTATCATTGGGTTGAATCAGGAAGCTGCCCTGGCGAGGCAGATAAGAGCCACCACCCGCGTTAAAGCCAAACATGCACATGATACTCGGCACGATACCGCTTATGCGGCGCAGCGCTGCAAACGCTTCCGCATAGCCATCCAGACCACCGACACCCGCAGGAATGAACGCGCCGGCGCTGTCGTTGATACCGACGACCGGAATCCGCTGCTTCGCCGCCAGCTCAAAGAGCCGCGCCAGTTTGGCTCCGTTGGTCGCATCCATGGAACCGGCACGCACCGTGAAATCATGGCCGTACAGTGCGATGTCCCTACCATTGATCTTGATAATAGCAGTGACCAGCGATGCGCCGTCGAGGTTGGGGCCCCAATTCTGGTAAAGTATGGTGGGCGGTTCATCACTCAGATAGCGAATGCGCTCCCAAATAGTCATACGGTTTTTCTGATGCTGGCGCTGAATGTTTTTCACACCGGCGGTATGCTGGGGCCGCTGCTGCAATTCCCAACCCGCTTTCAGCGACTCTTCGTAGAGACCAGGCGCAGAGGCCACCTGCCCCGGCACCGTGAACTCACGCTCTATGCTTTCCGCAAAGGGGTTTTCCAGAGTGGCGTGTTGTATATTACTATTTTTCGTCATAATCCTTGGTCCAAAGGTGTTCCCGCGGGGCGATGGAGGGTTCGAATTGGTCTTGCAAAAGGCCTGCCGGTTGCAACTCGTAGCAGTCAGGCTTAGCATACAAACCTGCCCTAATTTTGGGCTGTTACAGTAATTTGCCGGGCCTGCAAAGTCAATTAAGCTGAGGCGACATTTCTGGTCTTTTCAGCGCAGATGCCAGTTATTTCACCGTAGATCAAGACGTTAAACTGCGTTCGCACCACCGCCCAACCAGTGGAAATTCAAACACCATGCAAACTCATCGACCGGCCTTCATAATCATCGACACCGTTATGGTCTGCCACGAGTGAGCAAGTCCGTTCATTTACAGGATATCCCTTATTGCCCTGACAGCTGCGAATTGTTTGAGCGCATTCGCGACCTGCCGCAGGCGGCGCTTCTGGACAGCAGTTTTCCCTACGCGCAAACGGGCCGCTTCGACATTCTTACCGCCCAACCCTGGCGCACGGATCTACCCATTTTGCCCGCCAGCGCGAATGAACAGCAATGTCATGCCTATTTCAGCGAACTCAGTCTGTTTCATAAGGAGTGCTATCCAGATATCGCACCTGTTTCGCCAGACATCCCCTTCTGTGGCGGGCTGCTGGGGTATCTGGGCTATGGACTTGGCAAGGGCCTGCACAATATTCAAGGCACTTTAGAGCCGCGCGCCATTGCCCCTGTGCAGCTGTGCGCCTACGACTGGTGTGTCATACAGGACCATTTGCAGCGGCGCGCGACACTAGTGACGCAACCACGGGTAAACCCTGCCCAGCGCCAAGATTTACAAGCAAGACTGCGACAACCTGTTGTCCGCCAGAGTGCAGACTTCTCTCTCACAGAACGTTTTTTATCCAACATAAGCCGCACCGAATATCAGCTGGCGTTCGAGCGTATCCAGGACTATATCCAGTCGGGCGATTGCTATCAGGTGAATCTCTCGCAGTGTTTCAGTGCCGGGTTTAGCGGTGACCCATGGCAGGCCTACAGAGCGCTGCGTGCGGTGGCGGCGGCGCCCTTTGCTGGCTATCTCTCGCTGCCGGAGGGTGGCGCGCTGATGTGTCTTTCACCAGAGCGCTTCCTGTCGCTAGACGGACAGCAGGTAGAAACATCCCCGATTAAAGGCACCCGGCCGCGACAAACCGACCCGGAACTGGACGAGCGCTCAAAAAGCGAACTGTGCAGCTCCCAAAAAGAGCGCGCAGAAAACCTGATGATCGTCGATTTGCTGCGCAATGACCTCGGACGCAGCTGCGTAACGGGCAGCATTCACGTGGAACGATTGTTCGAAGTACAGACGTTTCCCACGGTGCACCATTTGGTGAGCACCATCAGCGGCGAACTTAGTCCCGATTGCACCGTATGGGACCTGTTGCGCGACAGTTTTCCCGGAGGCTCCATTACCGGAGCGCCAAAACGACGTGCTATGCAGATTATCGCGGAGCTCGAAACACACGAGCGCCAAGCCTACTGTGGCTCACTGTTATACGTCAGCGCGGACGGACGTATGGACAGCAACATCGCCATCCGCAGCCTGCTGTGCGATGACGGTCTCGTTCGCTGCTGGGGCGGTGGCGGCATCGTCGCCGACTCGGAGTGGCAACAGGAATATCAGGAATCCTACGACAAGGTGGGTAAGTTTCTCGACGCGCTGGAGAACTTTCGTGGGTGATCGCACCGGCCTACCGCAACCGCACTGCGGGCATCAGGCGGGTCGTTAGCCTCAAAGCGTCAGGGAACGATTGCTGGCATCCAGAAACGCGAGCTTAAGGTCCGCCAACGTAGCGACTGATTTGAACTGCGGGAACTCATCGATGACATTCTGCGGCGCATGAATCAGGAAGCCGACATCGGCCTCCGCCAGCATAGTGGTGTCATTATAGGAATCGCCGGCCGCAAGCACGCGGTAATTGAGCGAGTGAAATGCCTTCACGGAGGCCCGTTTGGGGTCCTCCTGGCGCAGCTTATAATCAACCACCCTGCCCGCCTCATCAGTGATCAGACGGTGACAGAACAAGGTCGGCCAGTGCAGTTGCCGCATCAGTGGCTCAGAGAATTCGTAGAATGTATCCGAGAGGATAATCACCTGGAAGCGTTCGCGCATCCAGCCGACAAATTCGATGGCACCTGGCAACGGCTGCAGGGTCGCAATCACTTCCTGAATATCGCCGATTTTCAAGCCGTGCTGGTCCAGAATCGACAGGCGTTGCTTCATCAGAACATTGTAATCTGGAATATCACGCGTGGTGGCTCGCAGCGACTCAATACCGGTGCGTTCGGCGAAAGCTATCCAGATTTCAGGGACAAGCACCCCTTCCAGGTCTAGGCAGGCCAGTTCCACGTGTTTCTCTCCTTAGGGGGGATGTGTTGGCGATTCAGCGACACAGTCTAAACAACGCGGGTCGAAGGATACAAGTCCGGTGTGCGAATTGCAGGCGATAAAATTCAGTAAATGGGCAATTCTACATTCGAGAATAAGTCCGCCATGTCGGCCTTGGTGCGGCAGGCGAAGGCCTCACCGACAACCTCGCGCGACAGGTGTGGCGCAAAGTCTTCAATAAACTTATACATATAGCCGCGCAAAAAGGTATCCCGGCGACATCCGATCTGAGTAACACTGCTGGAAAAAAGGTGGCTGGCATCAAGGGCGACCAGGTCGCTGTCTATTGTCTCATCGTAGGCCATGGCTGCAATGATACCGATACCAAGACCGAGGCGAACATAGGTTTTAATAACGTCGGCATCGGTGGCAGTAAATACCACTCTGGGCACCAGCCCCTTGGCCGTAAACGCGTCATCGAGCTTAGATCGCCCGGTGAAACCAAATACATAAGTCACAATGGGTTGTGCAGCAACATCCTCCAGCGTCAGCTCAGACAACTGAGTCAGCGGATGGTCCTTTGGCACCAGAATACAGCGATTCCAACGATAGCAGGGCATCATAATCAAGTTAGAAAACAGTTCCAGTGCTTCGGTGGCAATCGCAAAATCAACCGTGCCATCTGAGGCCATCTGGGAAATCTGTGGTGGCGTACCCTGATGCATGTGCAGGGAAACGTCGGGGTAGCGCTCGATGAAGGCCTTTATGGTAGCCGGCAATGCATAGCGCGCCTGAGTATGCGTGGTGGCAATGGACAAGCTGCCCTTCTTCTCGTCGGCGTACTCTTCTGCCACTTGGCGAATGCTCTTGACCTTGAACAGCACTTCTTCGGCCGCCTTGATGATATCTTCACCGGCCGGCGTCACGTGGGTAAGGTGTTTACCACTGCGCGCAAAAATCTCGACGCCCAACTCGTCTTCCAGCAATCGAATCTGTTTGCTGATGCCCGGCTGTGAGGTATACAAGCTTTGCGCAGTGGCGGAAACGTTGAGATCGTGATGTGCCACTTCCCAGATATATCGCAACTGCTGAAGCTTCATTCCGACCTCCAAGTGAACCAGGGCAATCTATTGAGTACGCACTTCTCTACGCTATGCAGAATAGCCATTAAAGACAATCTTTGCCAAACAAATAGGGGCTGTAGGCTGTTGGCTGTTGGCTGTTGGCTGTTGGCACCTTACTAAGCTCCACGATCCGCTATAAAATGATTGGCATACGATTGGGACTCGCCGTTAACCCTTCCATGGAAGCTTGGGATGCAGATCGCTGCAGATCGCCGCACCCGGCCTCCTGCCTCACACAGTCCCAATCGTATACCCGTCAGTTGACCGCCTAAATGCCACTTTTTGGGCTGAAGTAACTGGCGCGCCCCGCTAGATAGCCGCGGTTTAGTCAGGGATTTGCCACGCCATGCGGCACGTGCCCGGTGGCGACATGCTCACCGGCGGAGGCGCAGTGTGTCTGCTGGTCATCGAAGAAAACATCAGCCTGATAAGCCCTCAGGAATTCGGTCTTGTTCAGGCCGCCGAGAAATATGGATTCATCGATGCGAATATCCCAGGCACGGAGGGTGCGGATCACGCGCTCATGTGCGGGTGCTGAGCGAGCCGTCACCAATGCCGTGCGGATCGGTGCTTCGGTCGGGGGAAACGCTTGCTGCAGATGGTGCAATGCTGACAGGAACGGCTTGAACGGGCCGCCGCCCAATGGCTCGCGTGCTGCCGCTTTTTCGCTGGCAGTAAAGGCCTCAAGTCCATCTCGCTTATAGACTCGTTCGGCCTCATCAGAAAACACCACTGCGTCACCGTCAAAGGCAAAACGCAACTGCTCGCTGTCAGTCGCACCGCCCCGGCGCGAGACCAGGGTGGCCGCAGCAACGCCGCATTCCAGCGCTTGGCGCACGTCCTGCGCTTCGTTGGACAGAAATAATTTACAGCCGAACGCGTTGATATAACGCCATGGACTCTCGCCACCACAGAAGGCAGCACGGGTAATATCCAGCTCGTAGTGTTGTATCGAATTAAATACGCGCAGACCGGTATCAGCGCTGTTGCGCGACAGCAGTACCACCTGCACCTGCGCGTCTTCATCGAGGCTATCGTTTAGCCTCAGTAGTTTCTTGACCAGCGGGAACGCCTCTCCGGCATCCAGCGGCTCCTCTTCCCGATCAACCTGGTACTTGGAATACGCTTGCAGACCCTCTTTTTGGTAGACCTCATGACTTTCATCAAGGTTAAACAAAGCCCTCGATGAGATGGCGATTATCAGCTTGTCATTAGGCGTGTCGGGCATAGCACTAGCATACTCATATGTCGCAGGGACTGCCAGAGGCAGCGAAAGTGGGTAACGGCTAAGTTTGAAACTTGTGAAGTACCGGGAGCCTATGAGACAGCGTTGCGGGCGGGACCACCCCTGTGAAAGAGATACCTACCATGAAGTTTAACTGACTTTTAACAGACCTTTTTCCTCCAGATCGAGCAACAACAATTGCTGGATCAAGAAATCGCGGGTGGTCTCCGGGTGCTCCAGATGCACCCGTTCGAGAAAGGGCTTCGCGGCCTGTGGGTTGGCTCTGTGCAGCAACGCCTTGAAAGTGGTGGCAAGGAATTGAGCGGGCTCCTCACTCAACGCTTTAATCCTGCGCAGGCTGGCAGCAAGTGCCACTTCCTGCTCGGTAAGCTCTGATCCAAACGGATAGTCTGGCAGCAAGCCTTTGCGGTGATAGGGTGCCAGAATGGTGTGCAGACGCTCAGGGGAATTGCCACGCGCAGACTCGGGTATCTGGTAATTCTGTGGGACCTTGCCGTGGGCTTTCGCGAACTCAAGCAGTTCCTCCTGAAAGCGCGAATCAGCGATATTAATCAAGCGCTGGATGACTGCAGAGTCACTCTTGCCGCGCAGGTCTGCGACACCGTATTCTGTCACCACAATATCGCGCAGATGTCTGGGTATAGTGGTATAGCCATAGAACGGTATAACATTGGACTTGAGGTTTTTGCCATGGCCGCGGGTACTGCGAATGCACAGAATAGAGCGCGCGCCGGGCAAATCGTGCGCCATGGCCACAAAATTGTATTGCCCCCCTACCCCGCTGATCACCGTGCCATCCTCCAGAGCGTCGGACGTGACAGCGCCGCTCAGAGATACCATCATGCCGGTATTGATAAAGCGTGCATCACGTCGCTGCGCGCAATAGAGTGGGTAGTCTAGTAAAAGCTGATTGATACGCCTAACGCCAGTCATACAGATCTGCGTTCTCGCGGTGGCGTCAAGGTTAGACAACTTATCGTAAAAATCTCTCGGCCCGAGGAAGAATCCGCCGTGCAGAATACGTCCATTGCGCAGCATCTGCCCCTCTACGCCAAGCAGCAGCGCGGCACGAACCTGGGGGTCATCCATATCATTGGGCACGGATTGCCCGTTGACCAGAAGTTGTTCCCGCTCCAACGAGACATCAGCCGCGACGATGCCCCAGTACTGGATCAACGCCAGTGATGAACTTGTCAGGCGGGGCGGCAGCAAGCCGCTATCGCGGCAATATTGAAACAGCCGCTCATCGATAGACTCAGTGATGATGCCATCGTTGAGTGCCTGCTGTAACGGCAGGCTGTCATAAACCTTACGTTTGACGATGTCCTGCTCGATCAAATGCATAATGCCGTTGACGAACATCTCCGTGGAAACATAGAGGCCCTTCTCGAAGGTGCCCAGATGCTCTGTCGCGAGACGGGTCGATGAACTGAGATCACGAAGAACAGACCGATACTCAGCGTTATTCAGGTGCCGGAGCATACACGCCTTCGCTACCGCATCCCCCAGGGCTCCGATACCAATCTGCAAAGTGCCACCATCAACCACAAGACTGCTAGCGTGCAATGCAGCGGCGTAATCCTGCAGGGGCACAGCGGAATTGGGCACGGCGAATAATGTCTTATTGTAGCGCGGATTGCGCACAATGAAGTCGAAGTCATCGGGAGAAACCTCTGCGTCCAATTCCATAAACGGCAAGTCATCGTGTATCTGCCCCAGTAGCAAGAATGGCTCATCTGGGTGAGCTCTGGCCAGGTCAATAATCTCCAGGGTCAGATCCGGATTGCAGGATAAACTAATCGACAAACCGCTGGCAGTATCACGAGCGGCAACCAGCTGTGTCATGACATTGACACCCAGGCCGCTCATATCACGCACAATATGGGTGTAATTGGCCGACACATAGCTCTGCTGCGGACCCGGTCGATTCTTCATCGAGCCCGCTTTGAAATATAACTCCGTAACGCGGATATTACTGGGCAAAGCGCCCTCCCGGTAAGCGTCCAGAAAGGCCAGTTCTTCATAGTCACCAAACAGCCGCTGCATGATGGGCCCGGCAAGACTGGCCTCGACAGCACTGCCGGGTTTTGGCACTTCCAGACACAAGCCCGTTACGATGTGTAATGAAATAGCCGGATCATCGGCCGCGCGCTGGTAGAAGGCATTCATCAGTTGCACCGGCTTGCCCAAACCTAACGGTGCGCCCAGCACCAGGTTTGAACCCACCTTGGCAATCGTTTGGTCGACGCATTCTTCCACGCTGGTCAATATGTTGCTCACCGCATTTTCCTCTGAATTACCCTGCGAATTAACGTCTGCTTTATCAGGCCACTGGCGAAAGCACTGGCGGCGAGCCTAGCGGCGCTGATACCACGAGGCCATACGTCCATGATCACAATGACCAGTCCTGTCATCGAGCACATAACCAGCGTATCAATAAAAGTGCCCAACATGGCGATCATGCGCTGCTGCACCGGCCGATTAGTCGGCGCTGCGGCCTGGGTGTGAATTCACGGGTTAGAAGGGTGACCAGCTCTGTCATTGCCGTTTCCTACCGCCTATTTTTATAATACGTTACGGGCGGTGCTGCAGCTTCATTCTAGCCCGCTGCGGGTTCAAGGCGGAATCCGCCGCGCTGCGGGAACAGACCGAATATGCCACCGGTGTGGAGAAAGACAATATCGCGACAACCCGCAAAGCGACCACAGGCAATTTCATCCACCATGCCTGCAAACGCTTTTCCGGTATACACCGGATCCAGCACCAGACCCTCCATTCGAGTCAGGTCGCCGATAAGCTCAAAGACCGATGGTGAAGCAATTGCGTAACCCTCTCCGACGTAGCCATCCAGCACGCGCGGCTCTATGGTCACGGCGGGCGCTTCCGGGTAAAGCCGTCGCCAATCAGCTGCATCGCTGGCAACCTTGTCGAGAAAGTACTGGGCGTCATCGCAAACATTGACTCCCCAAACCGTCGCCGGCAATTGATGCAGAGCGACTCCCAGAGTCAAGCCTGTCTGCGTGCCGCCCGATCCTGTCGCGGTGACGATATGCGCCTCATCGATACCGGCGGTCTGAAAGTCTGCCGCCAACTCTTCACACGCGGCGATATAGCCCCAGGCTCCAGTGCCGTCGCTGCCTCCAGTGGGCACCACCATCGCTTTGCGACCCTGCTCGCTATAATAGTCCTGCCACTGCCCGAACAAGGCGTCTATCTCTTTGACGAATACCGCGGAAGGAATACAGTTGATCACCGCGCCCGCCAGATGGTCGAGCAGAAAATTGCCCTCCCGCTCGGCAGGCTCCTCCCCGCGCAGCAGTAGATGTGCAGTAAGACCCAGTTGCGCACAGGCCAGCGCAGTGGCGCGGCAGTGATTGCTCTGCACCCCACCGCAGGTGATCAGCGTATCGTAGCCGTTGTCGATGGCGTGTGCGGCAATGAACTCCAGCTTGCGAACCTTGTTGCCGCTCAGAGTACAGCCGGTGAGGTCGTCGCGCTTGACCCACAAACGGTGGCCGCAACCCCATTTTTCAGAGGCGCGCGCGAGGTATTGAAAAGGGGTGGGCGTTTGCGCCAGCGCTATTCTGCGTGGGTAAACCAGCCCCATCCTCAGGCGATGGACTTCAATGTGCCTTTCGGGAGTATGGCGTGCAGGTGCACGCGCTGAAACTTCATCTCGACGTTATTGGCAACGTTCAGCACCATGTAGTTGTCATCCAGGCTAGTCACCTTTCCGAGGATTCCTGAACTTGTGACAACCTCATCGCCCTTGTTCAGCTGCGACACCATGGCTGAATGCTCTTTCTGGCGCTTGCGCTGTGGCCGTATGGCGATGAAGTAAAACAGTACAAATAGGCCGACCAGAAACAGGATCTGGAACATGTCACCACCGGGGACAGACCCTGTGGCGTCCTGCGCGTGGGCACTGGCGATAAACAGACTCATCAATAAACTCTCTCGTTGGTGGGCTCTGGTAAGAGCATGGAAAACGCGAACCAATTTACAGGGTTTCCCACCCGCCCGCAACGAAAGCAGGACGTAGGTCGCGGCTGAGCTTGAATTCTGATTACTTCTGTTGAACACGAGCCTGCGAGGCAGAGTTGCGGCGGGACAGGACGTCGCCGCCCGAGCCTGTAAATGGATGTGCGCAGTTTAGCGCCGATTTAGCCGCTAAATGAGATGCCATTCAGCGCGTCCTTTGACGCTTATGGCATCAGCCCATAATGTCGAAGTCGTATTCCATGATCTGCGGTGCGTGATCGGAAAAACTCTGGTCCCTGTAGATCGAGGCGGCCTTTACCTTATCGACGAGCTTGGGCGTTATCACCTGGTAGTCCAGTCGCCACCCGACGTTGTTCGCCCGCGCCTGCCCACGATTAGACCACCAAGTGTATTGGTCGGCCTCTTTATTGATGAGGCGAAAGGAATCAACATAGCCAACTTCATCGTAAAGAACATCCAGCCATGCTCTCTCCTCGGGGAGAAAGCCCGAATTCTTCTGATTACCACGCCAGTTTTTCAGGTCGATTGGCTTGTGGCAGATATTCCAGTCTGCGCAGAGGATTACCTCACGGCGCGCCCTACGCAGGGTTTTCAAGTGCACCATAAACTTTTCCATGAAGCGCAGTTTCTTTTGCAGTACTTCTTCGCTGCTGGATCCGGACGGCATATACAATGAAATAACACTGAGTCCCTTAAAGTCAGCCTGCGTGTAGCGCCCCTCCGAATCAGCGGGGTCCCAGCCTAATCGTGTGATCACACGCCGTGGCTTGACCTTGCAGTAAAGCGCTGTCCCACTGTAGCCCTTCTTCACCGCATCATTATAGAAACAGTGATATCCGGCGGGGGTAAACACCGGATCGCCGAGTTGATGCACCTGCGCCTTCGTTTCCTGAATGCACACCACATCGGGCTGTTGCGCGTCCAGCCAATCGAAAAACCCTTTTCTGGCAGCTGCCCGGATGCCGTTAGTGTTGCAACTGATTATCGTAGCCATCGCATTCTTTCCGTCCAGTTCAACAGCACCGCAGTGTAACGGATGCGTCTTACGGCGGGCAATTTAACCGGCCAGTTGTTCCCTGAAAAGGTGACAGACGCACACTACACGCTACAATACTATTATTGACACTGTGGACATGAATGCATAAGGACCCTACGTGACGACCAGCGCTTCCGAGAAAAATCAGGCTATTGCTTACCCGCTATCGAATAATCTGTCGCGACTGCTGCGGGAATTTTCGCGCGATTTCGAGCGCCAAATATGGGAGGGCCTTACTGAACGGGGTCATCCCGACATACGTCCCGTCCACAGTGCTGTGTTCGCCAATCTCGGCATGGGCGCTGTGCGCGTTACGGAACTGGCTGAACGCGCTCATGTGACGCAGCAGGCAATGGGGAACATCCTTAAGGAACTGGAGCGTATGGGGTATGGGGTATGTCGCACGGGATATTGATGAGCGCGATAAGCGGGCTAAGGTGATTCGCCTGACGCTGCGCGGAGCGCAACTGGTGGAAGACAGCCTGGAAGTTTACGACGCAGTACACGCGCAATATGCACTCCAGGTAGGGACGGAATCGCTTGACCACCTCGAAGCCACGTTGCGCGACGCTGTGGCACAGTTGGCACTGGACTATCTACCGGAGTCCTGGACAGAACCTGAAGCTCACCTTCCCCACATCGAAAAACTTATAAAAATACAACAATAAAATCAATATCTTATTTCTATAATATTAGAATCTACTTTAAGTTTTTAGCGGCGATACTCAAAACAAATCACGCTTTCGCCGCGCTGAGGTCACCACACCCAGACACGGCACGCACGCGTACTTGACTCAGGCAGGCGGCTAGAAACTCATAAAACCGGGCGTGTTGAACGTCCAGCTTTTCACTTCCCCGCGCCGCATAATGCGCCAACCGCGGTCTGTACGACGGTACTCGTCCAGATACCACAAACCGAGGAAGAAGGTCTGGTTCTTACCGTCGGGCATGGCCATCTCCATGGGGTTCAAGCACATCACCCGGCCCGTGGCCACATCACCCTGCAGCGCTATCTGGATATTGGCATTCAAATGCTGGCTGTGCGGAAACAATTCGCCGGTCAATGACGCCTTGAGGAAGGTCAATGTTTCCTCCAGATTCCCCACGCTGCCGCCGAATGCGCTGTAATCAATATGCGCATCATCGGTAAAGATGTCCTCCCGCAATCTATCGATATCCTTGCTGTCGATAAGATGCGAATAGTGAAACACCAGGTCCTGAATTTCGAAGCGGTCTGACAATTCCTGTTGTGAAAGCATGGGTATTCCTCTTATTAAAAAACCAGTGGTAATTGGATATGATGGGTATACATTCTGTCGCGGTGCGCCTCCAGCCTCGGGGTGAGGCAGGCAAGTGTCTCCGCGTCCGCCGATTCGTAGGTGGATCGCAGATAGCCTGGCATGGGATTATCCTCTGGACCCAGCGGCTTGAGCAGACCGGCGAAATTGGCCCAGTAAAAATCGGCAGCGGATACGGCATACCCGACCAAATATTCACTACCCGATGCCTCCTGCTGCGCCAGAATAGCGTCGAGTTCTGCGCTAATGCCCAACAATCGCGACGCAGCGGCAGCATGCGCGGGCTCCGACCACCCATATTTAGCGCCAAGTCGCCCGATAATGTCGGGGCGATTGGGCAATACCATCATGGGCGCCAGCATCTGCAAGCGGCGGTGCCAGCCAAACCCGTCCATACCCGCAATCAGGGCAGACAGGCCCAGTACACGGGTTCTGTCTGCGCAATTGGCGGGCACCAGCGGAGCATCAGGTGCCAGTCGCTCGATCAGCATGAGCAGATCAAACCAGTGGCAGGCAGGCGGTAGATCGTCGTAAATCGCCACCGGAGCGGATGTTTGCCCGGTCCACTCGCGCAGCGCGGTGTTCTCCCCGCCGCCCTCCTGAAACACCGGTGTGTACTTAAGCTTCTTGTGCGCGAGCATGGCCTTGGCCGCCTCGCCCCAGGGGCCGGGCACGCCGGCGGTCAGCACCAGGCGCAAACCCGGCGCAGCAATCGCCTCTTCCACCGCAAGGTATTTCATAGTGTTATCTTATTCGTCCAGTTTAAAAACCCTGATGGCATTCTCGCGCAGAAACTTCGGCCACACCTCATCGCGAAACGGCACATCGGGCATCTCTTTAAAAATACGGTCGAGTGACAGGCCCATAGGGAAGTACCCCGCGTACATCACTTGCCCTGCGCCGCGCTTGTTAGCAAAATCGATAATATCCGGCGGATAATGCTTGGGAGCAAAAGCGCTGGTCATGTAGTACAGGTTGGGATACTTGAGCATCATTTTCCACGCGACATCGGTCCAAGGTTCGCAGCCGTGCCGGGTGACGACGCGCAGTTCCGGAAAAAACCACAGAACTTCATCGAGCAACTCCACTTTCTGCGGCCCGAACGGCACGCGGGGCCCCGGCACACCCATGCAGGGGCAGAAAGGGATATCCAGCTCCACCAACTTGGCATAAATGGGATACCACTTCTTGTCATTGACCGGCACTGGCGGACAAATCATGGCAGGTGCTGCCGTCACGGCTTTGATGTCGAATTCCTCATGCATCGCGACAATCTTGCGCACTTCATCCATACCGTTGTTAGGATTTGCCTCATACGAGGCGAAAAATCGGTGGGGATGGGCGCGCAGGGCTTTTTCCTGCAGCTCACTGAAGCCGAGGCCTATCATCGCGCGCTCAATGCCGTGTTTGTCCATTTGCGCCAGCGTGTAGGCGATGTAGTCCTCCTGCTCACCGGTGTCGGGGATATCCTTGAACATGTACTGCGCCGGCATCGTGAACATCTCATGGCTCTCGCGATCCATCAGCAGCGGCTTGATCCAGTCGTAAAAACTACTGCTATCGTCACCGGGAATGGCAAGCATCAGGTCGATAACACCGATATCGGTGGGCATTGGCATAGGGTCCAGTCCTTTCTTATGCTATTTATAACTTTAATAGTACGTCTTAGTTGTTTGTATTTAATACACTATTTAAACCTGCATGGGTGAGCCATCTTCAGCGGCATGACGCTGTTTGCGCAAGCGCATGGGCAACGTCACATCTATCGACTGATACCGATAGCAGCCTTCGTTGTCGACAGAACGCGACACCTGCCCACGCTGGTGCAGGTAGTTGAGATGCGCGATGCACTCACCGATGGCCAAACTCAGGTTATGCCCTTCCAGTGGCCGCTTGAACAGCACTGGCAACAGCTCCATGGCCGAACGCGACTCGTCAAGACAGGATTCTTCCAGCGCCAGCAGATGCTCTTCGTGATGCTCGATCAAGTAACGTAGCCTTTCATGCAGGCCATAAAAGGGTGTGTTGTGGGCGGGCAATACCAGCGCATCGGCCGGCAACACGTCAAGAAAATGCTCATGCGAATTGAGCCACTCCTTGAGGGGATTACCCTCGGGCTCCGCGCCGGACACGCTGATATTGGAGGTAATCCTGGGGATGACCTGATCGCCAGAGATGAGGATATTCAGCGCGCTCGAATACAGGCAAGCATGCTCCGGCGAGTGCCCGCTTCCCACGATCACCTGCCAGCGGTTGCCGTTAATGGACAGGAACGCACCGTCAACAAGGCGGCGATAGGCGGTCGGCATGGGGGTGATAACCGAGCCAAAGCCGCCAAATTGGCCCCGTGATTCCTCAACTTGCTGCGGCGTGTAGCCCGAACGCGTCATGTGTTGCGCGGTATTCCAGCTGTAGTGTTCTGGCAGTGTCCTACTAAAAGCCAGCCCCGTGAAGTACTCGGCCTCCGTAATGTAGTAAGGCACCTGCCAGCGTTCACACAACCACCCCGCCATCCCGGTATGGTCGGGATGATGATGCGTGGAGAGCACCGCCTTGACCGGTTTATCGCCAAAATGTTGCTCAAATACCGCTTCCCACAAATTCTGCGTTGGACCCAGCGCTATTCCCGTATCGATGATCCACCAACCATCGGTGTCCTCGAGTAGGTAGAGATTGATATGGTCCAGCGCCATGGGCAGCGGCATGCGCAGCCACCAAACGCCGGGCACGATTTCCCGCAGTTGTCCCGCTTCCGGCGCATCGTCGAAAAGATAATTGAGCATAAGTGGTTTAGAGTCCCATATCCTTCATCAGCGCTATCACATCATCGTGATGCGATTTGGTTTTCACTTTGTCCATGACATGTTGCACGCGGCCGTCCTTGCCAATGATGATAGTGGAGCGCAGCACACCCATAAACTCGCGGCCCATGAACTTTTTCAGGCCCCAGGCTCCATACTTTTCGGTGATTGCATGCTCCTCATCCGACAGCAGGGTAAAGTTGAGATCCTGCTTTTCGATGAACTTGCCCAGCTTGGCAACCGGGTCGGGGCTAACACCTAGCACCACCGTATCGAGCTTGGCGAATGCCTTGTTGCTGTCGCGAATGCCGCAGGCCTGCACTGTGCAGCCCGGCGTCATCGCCTTCGGATAGAAGTACAACACCACATTCTGTTTGCCCTTGAACTCTTTGAGGCTAACTTTCTTGCCGTTTTGGTCCAGCAGGGTAAACGCAGGCGCCACTGCGCCAATCTTTGGAAATGCCATAGCTTGCTGCTCCTTAAAGGTGCCTGGTGATAGTGCCTAGTGATAGTGCCGGTTGGTTACAGCCAACCGCAGGCAACGGCCACCCGGTGAATACAGTAAAAATAATTAGCGCCGCGGACGATACTCTATAGCAGACACACGAACTGGAAATTGTCCTTTGGCGAGGTCTGAAAAAAACTCCTTAAGGGTCTCCGAGATGACGGGGAAGGCAATTTCGTCCCACGGCACAGTACTCTCATCGTACAGACCCGTCTCAAGGCTCTCGGGGCCCGCAGCGTGCTCGCCGCTGTCGAGGTCACAGCGATAAAACATGTAAATCTGGTTGATATAGGGCACGTCAAATACGCGGTAAAGATCGATATTACTGACCTTGGCCCGCGCCTCTTCCCAGGTCTCCCGCGCAGCGCCCTGCACGGAGGTTTCGCCGTTTTCCATAAACCCTGCAGGCAAGGTCCAGTAGTTTTTACGTGGCTCAATAGCCCTTTTACAGAGCAACACCTTGCCTTCATAAACCGGGACGCAACCGACAATCACGCGCGGATTGGAGTAGTGAATCAACTCACAGCTGCCGCAAACAAACCGCTCGCGATCGTCTCCCGCAGGAATTTGCAGAATTACGCTATTGCCACAATGGGTACAAAATTTCATGAAGAGATGACTCTGACGATAAACGCTGCTCAGTATAAAGGCTTCACCCAACAATAAAAAATTTTCAGTACGATTGCCATCAAAAGAGGATTCCCAGACTAGTGCAATTCACGATAGCGCCCACAATAAAACAACAAGGGTTCGCCCGTAGGACGCTGGTGCATGCTCAGGACGCGGCCGACAATAATCAGGTGATCGCCGCCGTCGTGAGTAGCATGCAGTTCACATTCAAAGGTCGCCAATGCATGGCGAATGATCGGAGCCCCATATTTGCCGAGCCTGTAATGCGCAGAATCCAGGTCATGCTGCCCTTTTTTGGCATACTGGTTGGAATAGGCCTGCTGTTCGCTGCTAAGGACATTGATCGCAAAATGGCGCGGTCGGGCAAAGATGTCGTACACATCCGAGTTGTTCTGTAAGGACCACAGCACCAATGGCGGTTCCAGAGAGACAGAAGAGAATGAGTTGGCTGTCATGCCCAAGGCCTGCTGCGTGTCCGACATAGTGGTGATGATGCAGACGCCTGTGGCGAAACGCCCCAGTGAGTCCCGTAATTCGCGACCATCCAAACTCATTGATTATCCTCTTTCATCGTTATAGTAATTTATTAGCCCAATCTACCATTGAAGCGCAGACACAGTGCTACGCACATCCCCTGTTCAGGCTATTCGATGCTATCTGTTTGCCACCGGGCAGCCCGCTTGCTGTCGATGTGTCGAGCGGACACCCAGTGCTCTTGCCCGGCACCTTGTTCTTTTTTCCAGAATGGCGCCTGTGTTTTCAAAAAATCCATAATACATTCACAGGCGCTGAACGCAGCCTCACGATGGCTCGAGGCCACGCCCACCCACACAATCTGCTCACCCGGATGCAGCACACCCACTCGGTGCACAATCGCGACTGCGAGCAGTGGCCAGCGAGCAGCGGCCTGCCGGGCAATCTCCATAATACTGGCCTCGGTCATGCCCGGGTAGTGCTCAAGCTCCAGCGTCTCCACCGTACGGCTATCGTTATCACGCCGCACATAGCCGGTAAATGTCGCTATCGCACCCTCGTCTGACGAACCTGCAAGCAGCCCTGCCTGCAACAGGCCCACATCAAAGTTGTCCTCCTGAACCTGCACCGTAATGAGCGGTGGTTGTTTCATGTCAGCCTCCGGTGACAGGTGGAAAAAAAGCAACTTCATCGCCGTCCGACAGCGTAGTATTGCCAGTCACCACAACTTGATTGACAGCACGAATCATATTGTCCTGGCGAAGCACATCGCACCAGCCCTCGCCATGCTCATCGCACAGCTGCTGCTGCAGGCCGTCCAGATCAAGTCCGGTTTCAGGGAATAAAAGCTCCAGCGAAGCACACCCTAGCTGCTCGCGCACCCGCGCAAAGAAAAGCACTTTCAACATCAGAAGGCACCCTCCTCCTCGCGCCGCCACACGCCAGACTTTCCACCTTCCTTGTGGATCAGGGTCACGCCATGAATTTCCATAGAGCGATCGACCGCTTTACACATGTCGTAAATAGTCAGTGCCGCAATCGAGGCAGCGGTTAAGGCCTCCATCTCCACACCGGTTTTGCCGGACACCTTGCAGATGGACTCAATCTGCACACAGTTCGCAGTGGGTTCCAGCGTAAAGTTGACCTCCACTGAAGTCAGCATCAGGGGATGACACAACGGTATCAGATCGGCGCATTTTTTCGCTGCCTGAATGCCAGCGATACGCGCCACCGCCAGCACATCGCCTTTCTTGTGCGCTCCCTGCTGCAACAAGGCCATGGTTTGCGCTTGCATTGAAACAACCGCTGCGGCCACCGCGATTCGCTCCGTGACGGCCTTGTCACCGACATCAACCATGCGGGCGGTGCCCTGATCATCAAGGTGCGTGAGTTGGCTCATGTGTTAGTTCATCCTACGCTACGATTCAGGTCGGCAGAGTCTATCCAATGCCGCTCCCGATTGAAAATGCGATTGAGCGGGGAAGTCAGCGAATTTGGCCCAAAAGCACTTACTGTCCGCACCGCTGATGGCGTACAGTTACGCGTCGATAACAGGAGAACATCATGGCAAAACTTTCACTGGGCCTGCAATTGGGCTATTGGGGTGCGCTGGCGCCGGGCAATGCACACGTCGAGATGGCGCAGGAAGCTGAGCGTCTGGGTTTCGACTCCGTATGGTGTGCAGAATCGTGGGGTAATGATTGTTTTACGCCGCTGGCATGGATTGGTGCCCACACCAAAAAGATACGCCTGGGTACCGCCGTCGCCCAACTATCGGCGCGCACGCCCACAGCCTGTGCAATGGCGACTCTGGCCCTGGACCACCTGTCCGGTGGCCGCATGATTCTCGGACTCGGCGTGTCCGGGCCACAAGTCGTAGAGGGCTGGTATGGCCAGCCGTACAGCAAGCCCGTGACCCGCACCCGTGAATACATAGAGATTATTCGCAAAGTACTCGCCCGTCAGGAACCGGTGACCAATGACGGAGAGTTCTATCCCCTGCCCTACACGGGTCCCGGATCATGGGGGATGGGCAAGCCGCTAAAATCGATCACCCACCCGCTACGCGCGGATGTCCCTATTTTTGTCGGCGCGGAGGGCCCAAAGAACGTCACGCAAACGGCGGAAATTGCCGATGGCTGGCTGCCGCTGTATTACTCGCCTTACCGACAAGAGGTTTACGCCGAGCAACTGACAGCGGCTAAACCCGGTTTCGAAATAGCGCCTATCGTTATGGTCTCCATAAGCGACGATATGGCACAAGCGCTGTATCCGGTTAAAGCGATGCTGGGCTTTTATATTGGCGGCATGGGCTCGGCCAAGCACAACTTCCACAAGGAATTGATGGCGCGAATGGGTTTTCCGGACGAAGCAGACGCCATTCAAAAACTGTTTTTCGAGGGCAAACGCGACGAAGCGATCGCCGCAGTGCCGGACGCTTTCGCTGACGAAATCTCTCTGTCGGGGCCAAAAGATCGTATTAAGGAAAAGCTCAAGGACTGGGAAAACTCACCCGTAACCTCACTGCTGATAAACGGTGATATCAATCTGCTGCGCGACATGGCCGAATTGACCCTGTAAAGCTGACAGCGCGTCGCATTGGAGGCTAGCATTACGACCACTGCGACGCGCGGCCTATTCCGGCAAACACCGTACCGCGCAGGATCGAGGGCTTTAGTATCACAACCGTTAGCTTTCGAGAACGACTGTTATACAGCTCAGGCGTAGTCAGCTATGCGCTAAAAGATGCTGCATTTGGCGCGTTCGTACTGTTTTATTACAAACAAGTACTGGGATTGAGCGGCACATTAACCGGGCTGGCAATCGCGATTTCTGTGATTTGGGATGCGCTATCTGATCCTCTGGTAGGCGCCTGGTCAGACAAACTGCGCAGCCGCTGGGGCCGTCGACATCCGTTGATGATTGGATCGGTTCTGCCGATGGCACTGGGCTTTATCGCTATTTTTTCGCCGCCCGAATTTGCTGTGCAGAGCCAATCCAGTTTGTTTCTATGGTTGCTTGCCAGCGTCATACTGCTGCGCACAGCGCTGACCTTTTTCATGATCCCCTACCTGGCCTTGGGGGCGGAAATTACAACGGATTATCACGAGCGCACCCGCCTCGCCAGCGCGCGCACTAACCTTGGCTGGTTCGCTGGTGTGGCGGTGGCGGCCAGCGCAATGTTTTTACTGTTTTCGGGCGATGCGAACCACGATGGTCGCTTCATCGTTGAAAACTATCGCCATTACGGTTGGCTTAGCGCTATCGGCGTTGTGCTATTCAGTGCCCTCTGTATCTGGGGTACCTGGCACTATATCCCGGCGTTACTCAAGTCTGCAGCGCCCGGAGGCGGCTCCATGTTCCGCAACATCCTGGCCACGTTTCGCAACCGCAATTTTCGCTATCTGGTTATTCTGGAGACCGCCTTCGGCGGTATGGGCGGTATTACCAGTGCGCTGCTGATGGTGACCTTCACCTACTTCTGGGGCTTCGACACCGTGCAGATTTCCGTACTACTGGGCGGGCCTCCCCTGCTGGCCGTCCTATTCGCCACCATGAGTTCAAGATTCCTCAATGCGCGCCTGGAAAAGCAGCATCTGCTGCAATTGAGCTGTGCTCTGGGGGCACTGAATATGCTGTGGCTCACGCCGCTGAAGTTGCTTGGATGGCTGCCGGAAGGATGCAGCTGGGTGTTTGCGCTGGTCTTCGTCAATTACGCGTTGTGGGTGACCATGAGCATTCTGCGCACCATCGCCAATCACGCCCTGCTGGCGGATGTTGCTGATGAGCATGAGCTGGAGTCGGGCCAGCGCCAGGAGGGCGTCATGTTTGCAGCCGCTTTTTTTGCGGCGAAGTTTATCTCGGGCTTTGGCTATCTGGTCGCGGGTCCGTTCCTCGATTTGATCGGACTCGAAGCGAACACGGCACCCGGGGATGCCCCATACTCCGTAATACTGGGCCTCGGTATCATCATGGGGCCGGCACTTGCTGTGTTGATGCTGATTCCGTTGTGGATGTCGCTTAAACTGAAGGTCAGTCTCGCTGGCCAGCTCGCGGTGCGCGAAGCACTGACCCAACGCACGCAGCGGGGATAAAATCCCATCGAATGGTACTGCGATACACTGCAACATCGGCGATAAATTAAGTGGCATCGCGCTGTGAACCCCTACCCGTAAACAGGGGCAGACCCTTTAGGGGGGCTTGGGCTTAAGGAAGCGCCATTCACCTCCTCTTTATTTTGCTGCCGTTATTACCCCGCAATGCGGCTCTGGACGTTCGTTCCAATGCGCCGCCAAACGCTATATGCTTATGCCATAATTTCGAGTCAGCGGTCGCAAGCTAACCAAGTCCGTGAGGGCACACGCATCATGATCAGAAACCTTTCTACGCTGGGCACGCTCGCTTTGCTCATCCTTGCACTGGCTGCCTGTGACCCCGAAGAATCCGCGGCGAAACTAGCTGAACCTGGGCTCGCACCAGCGCAAATTGCCCGGGAACAGGTCAGCGCTGCGGCTCAAGCACCAGTGGAAGTCGCGCCGGCCAGCGTTGATGCTCAGCGCCTGCAGCAGGCTGACAAGGACCCGGGAAACTGGATGTCCTATGGCCGAACGTATGACGAACAACGCTTTAGCCCACTGACACAGGTCAATACCGACAATGTCAGCAAGCTCGGTTTAGTCTGGTTCCACGACCTTGACACGCAACGCGGCATTGAGGCCACGTCAATCGTGGTGGATGGCGTGATGTACACCACCTCTTCCTGGAGCATCGTGCACGCACTTGACGCGCGCACCGGCGAACGCCTGTGGACGTTCGATCCCGCAGTGCCCAAAGACAAGGTAAAGCACACCTGCTGCGGACCCGTTAATCGCGGCGTAGCCGTCTGGAAAGGCCAGGTGTTCGTCGGCGCATTGGATGGGCGCCTGTTCGCACTCGACGCAAAGAATGGCACAGTAAACTGGCAGGTGAGCACTTTCGATACGACGCTTCCCTATAGCATCACCGGCGCGCCGCGGGTGGTAAAGGACAAGGTACTGATTGGCAATGGCGGCGCCGAGTTTGGGGTGCGCGGTTTCCTCAGCGCCTACACCGTAAAGGATGGCGCACTGGCGTGGCGCTTTTACACAGTACCCGGTGATCCCTCACTCGATTTTGAGAACGATGCTATGAAAATGGCGGCGCAAACCTGGAAGGGAGAATGGTGGAAACTTGGGGGCGGTGGCGGCACCGTCTGGGACTCCATGGCCTACGACCCCGAACTGGACCTGCTCTATTTCGGCGTCGGCAATGGCACTCCCTGGAACCAGGAGATTCGCTCGCCCGGCGGCGGAGATAATCTATTCTTATCGTCGATCATCGCAGTCCGTCCCGATACCGGCGAGTACGTGTGGCACTATCAGACAACGCCCGGCGAGAGCTGGGACTATACGGCAACCCAGAGCATTATTTTGGCTGAGCTTAAGCTTGATGGTGTCAGCAGGGATGTGTTGATGCAAGCGCCCAAAAACGGTTTTTTCTATGTGCTGGACCGCAAAACCGGTGCGTTATTGTCGGCGGACAACTACATCAATATTACATGGGCGACACACGTTGATATGGCAACCGGCCGCCCAGTGGAAGTACCCGAGGCACGCTACAAAGACGAGCCCTTCCTCCTGTTCCCGTCCTATCTGGGCGGCCACAATTGGCACCCTATGTCCTTCAGCCCACAAACCGGTCTGGCCTACATCCCGGTGCTCGATATACCCGCAATGTATGGGCAACCCGAAAACTTCAACTACAATCCTGGCATCAGCAACACGGGGACCGACGGCGTGATTGGCGGCTTGCCTGACGATCAGGCAGAACGGGATGCGATTGGTGCGCTGATTAAAGGTCGCCTGGTCGCGTGGGACCCCATCAAGCAAGAAGAGGCGTGGCGGGTAGAGTATCGCGGTGCCTGGAATGGCGGCACGTTGGCCGCCGCTGGCAATCTGGTCTTTCAGGGCACAGCCGATGGCCAGTTCGTGGCCTATAATGCCCAAACCGGCGAGCAACTGTGGAACTTCGCCACGCAGACCGGCGTAGTCGCAGCGCCTATCATGTATGAAGTTGGCGGGGAGCAGTATGTGTCGATCAACGTCGGCTGGGGCGGCGCGTTCGCGCTGGTATTTGGCGAGTACGTGCAGGCCGAGAGCATGCCGAATATCAGCCGCGTACTCACCTTCAAGCTCGATGCAAAGGAGGAACTGCCCGCAGTGTCTTGGCGACCCTCGGTGGTTTTCAATGCGCCTGAGCTCACTGCTAGCCCGGAAACACTGGCATTGGGTTTGACCACCTATCAGGATGTCTGCATGGGTTGTCACGGACTCAATGCCGTTTCCGGCCTGCTGGTGCCGGATCTGCGTGGTTCAGCTTATCTCTGGGATGAAAAGAGCTGGGCGGCCGTGGTGCTCGAAGGGCAGCTGAAAGAACGGGGCATGGCAGCATTTGCAGACAATATCAGCCCCGAACAGGCCGCGGCCATTCGGTTCTATGTGATTCAGCAGGCGCAGCGAGGACAGGCGCTGCGACAGGAGGCAGAGGAAAAGCAGACTCCTCGGTGAGCCTTCCCTCCAACATTGCCCGGAAAGTCCCCTGTGTTGAGGGTCGGTCAGGCGATAGTCTTACCTCTTGCCCAGTCGGACTGCCAGGGTAACAACAGATACCAGACAAAGTGGTGGGAGGCGGCAGATGACCGCAAAGAAACCGACGAACGTATTCATCCTCTTGATTATGGTGGTGATCACCCTTTTCAATGCCGGGCTTGCGGTCAACTTTTTCGCCGCTAGCGGGCGTGCGCTTGCCGGATGGCTTAACAATGAGACTGTTTTTCTATTCGCGGGCATTCAACTTGTCATGGTGCTGGCGGCTTATATTGTCTACCGCCATATGGCAACTAAAAAACACTGATAGGCTAACAGCTGTCCTTGGCTGCGACTGCCAGCGACCGGGTCGAAAACTCCTGACAGGTAAGCGCATTGCAAATCAAGACATGCTGTATATAATCACAGTACCTGTATAAATCAACAGAAGGTATTCGTGATGGAAAAGCTTACACAGCGTCAGCAGCAAGTGCTCGACATTGTCCGAGAACACATTGCGGACACCGGATACCCGCCCACCCGCGCCGATATTGCACAAAGGCTTGGTTTTAAGTCCGCTAATGCTGCAGAGGAGCATCTCAAAGCGCTCGCTCGTAAGGGTGCCATTGAAATGATCGCGGGCGCTTCCCGAGGCATCAGGCTACCTGAAAGCGCTGGCATACCGATCATCGGGCGCGTAGCTGCAGGCAACCCGGTGCTCGCCGAGGCGCATATCGAGGATTACTGCGACCTACCTGCCAGCTTCTTCAAGCCCCATGCGGATTTTTTCCTGACGGTGCAGGGCGACAGCATGATTGACGTGGGAATACTCGATGGCGATCTGCTGGCGGTACACAGCACGCCGGTGGCGAAAAACGGCGATATCATCGTTGCGCGTATTGAAGATGAGGTGACGGTTAAGCGTCTGCAACGCACTAACCAGAAGCACCTGCTGCAACTACTCCCAGAAAACCGCGACTACCAGCCAATTACTGTGGACTTGCGGGAGCAGTCATTCACTATTGAAGGGCTCAGTGTGGGAGTATTGCGCAGGGGCAGTTGACCCTCGCAGGCGCCAGAGATAGCGTGTCGTCCTGTTTAATGCCAGTCTAATGCACGCTCTAATGCACTATGCGCGGTACGACGACCGGTGACGTTTCTGCCTCGTTATCACCGCGCTCAGAAATGAGAGCGGCGGCTTGAATGCCGGCCTGAATCATCGCCTTAGCGACCTCAAGGCTATTGTCCATGATATAAATACGCGCTTCTTCGGAAAAATTGACTGTAACCAATGGCTCGGCGTCGCTATCTGCTCGTCGCAGGACAATTTCGCCCTCCCCACGATCGACAATTTCCAGCAGTGCTGTAGACACTAGATTGACCTCTATTGTTTTAAAATTCCACGCCATTCTAACAGTTGGGTGCTGAGACAACCAATCGGATTGCCAGGCCTGCGAAAACCGTCAAAGCACCGGCAACTATAATGCAGCACGTTCAGGATTTTTTCCCTGCACGCTGACTAGCCGGCTTCTCAACCAGCCACTTTCCCTTATTGAAGAAAGCCTTCCAGCCAGTCGCCTTGCCGTCTACATCGGTCATAACATACTGCTCTTTGGTCTTTCGACTGAAGCGCACCTGTGCCGGGTTGCCATCATCGTCTTCCGTTGGCGCACTGAATAAGAAGCTGTACTTGGGGTCAATCTCGGACTTATGTGGCAGTAACTCCGCCACCAGCGGTGCGCGTGTCTCGCGATTGCGCGGAAACTGACTGGCTGCGAGAAATAGGCCCGCCGCACCGTCGCGTAAAATATAATGGTCTTCTACCTTTTGGCACTCCAATTCCGGCATGGGGACAGGATCCATCTTTGGTGGCGCCGCCTCCCCATTGCGCAATAACTTGCGGGTGTTCTTACAATCCGGCCCTGTGCAACCAAAATACTTACCGAAGCGCCCATTTTTGAGTTGCATCTGCGCGTCGCATTTATCGCAATCCAGCGTCGGGCCATCATAACCCTTGATCTTAAATTTGCCCTCTTCTACCTCAAAACCAGCGCAGTCCGGGTTATTACCACAGACATGCAACTTGCGCCGCTCATCGATCAGGTAACTGTCCATCGCAGTATTGCACAGAGTGCAACGGTGCTTGCTGCGCAGCAAGCGCGATTCGGCCTCATCATCGGCATCCTCTGAAATAGCTTCATCACCTGACGTAAGGTTGAGCGTATTTTTGCAGCGCTCCTTGGGCGGCAGAGCATATCCGGAACAGCCCAAAAATACGCCAGTACTGGCGGTTCGAACCTGCATTGGTCGGCTACAGGTACTGCATTCGATGTCGGTCATGGTAGGTTCGTTAGGCTGCATTCCTGCGGGCTCGGCCTCCTGCGCCGTCTCCAACAAGGTCCGGAACTCCGCGTAAAAATCATCCAGCAACTTGTGCCACTCCAGCTTGCCCTGGGCGACCTCGTCGAGGCGCTTTTCCATCGACGCGGTAAATCCATAACCCAACAGCTCAGTAAAACTTGTCTGCAAACGTTGAGTAACGATATCTCCCATCTTCTCAGCATAGAAACGCTTATTCTCCAGCCTCACATAACCGCGTTCCTGAATGGTCGAAATAATGGACGCATAGGTGGATGGCCGCCCGATGCCGCGCTTCTCCAACTCGCGCACCAGACTCGCCTCACCGAAGCGGGACGCAGGCTTAGTGAAGTGTTGCACGGGATCGAGTTTTAGAAGTTTTAGCGAATCACCCTTTTGCATATCGGGCAGTACGGCATCATCGTTTTTTCGTGCGGCGGGGGTCAGTACGCGTGTATAACCATCAAAACGCACAATGCGACCCTTTACATTGAGCTCGTAATCCCCCGCAGCGCTAGTTACAACAGTGGCGGTATACTCTGCGTCGGGCATCTGCCCGGCCACAAACTGACGCCAGATAAGTTCATAAAGACGTTCAGCGTCGCGCTCCATGCCGCTAAGCCCACTCTGCAGCACGTTCACATCCGATGGACGTATGGCCTCGTGAGCTTCCTGTGCACCGTCTTTGGAAGAGAATACCTTGGGCTGCTCCGGCAGGTACTTGGCCGGAAAGTTACTGCCTATATAATCGCGACAGGCCGCCACGGCGTCGGCACTCAAATTGGTTGAGTCAGTACGCATGTAAGTGATGTAGCCTGCTTCATAGAGTCGCTGCGCCATCATCATGGTCTTTTTGACACTGAAACTGAGACGAGTACTTGCCGCCTGTTGCAATGTCGACGTGATGAACGGTGCTGGTGCCTTGGATTTTGTAGGCTTGTCTTCTCGTTTAGAAATGGAGTACGGCAACTTCTGCAAAGCGGTGACGGCCAATTTTGCAGCGACCTCCTCGCCCGGACGAAACTCCTCACCATTATGCTTGCGAACCTGAAAACGGATCTCTTCACCCTTTTCGGTGGCCAGGTCTGCGTGAATCTCCCAGTACTCCTCTGGAATAAAAGCCCGAATCTCTCGCTCACGCTCAACGATTAACCGCACTGCAACGGATTGCACTCTGCCAGCGGACAAGCCGCGTGCGACCTTAGCCCACAGCAGCGGTGACACCATGAATCCGACAACCCTGTCCAGAAATCGACGCGCCTGCTGCGCATTGACACGGTCCATGTCCAGCGTTGAGGGCCGTTCAAAAGCGGCCTTGATCGCCTTTTTGGTGATCTCATTGAACACCACCCGCTGGTAACGGGATGGATCACCGCCAATAGCTTCTTTCAGGTGCCACGCAATGGCCTCACCCTCTCGGTCAAGGTCAGTTGCGAGGTAGATGGTGTCAGCGTTAGCGGCAAGCTTGGCCAGTTCATTCACCACTTTCTCTTTACCGGGCAGTATCTGGTACGTTGCGTCCCAGCCCCTATCAGGATCTATTCCCATCCTGCGCACCAATTGTTGTCGCGCATTCTTTTTCTTGTATTCGGCTTTCGCCTTTGGTGCCATCTTGCGCGTGCGAGCGGCCTGCGCTGCCCGCTCCTTCGGATCGGCCTTACCAGTGCCATCGCCCGACGTCGGCAAATCACGGATATGGCCGATACTTGATTTTACGATGAAGTCTGGACCGAGATACTTATTAATAGTCTTGGCCTTTGCCGGCGACTCCACGATAACCAGTGATTTACCCATAAACTCCTTACTTGCTTTCAAAAAACGATATTTGACCCACTACAACGGGCAAAAAGGGGGCATATATAAGTCGCTATGTCTCTCGGGTCAAGAAAAAATACCAAGTGTCACTTCATCAAAAGCGTGCCCCAGTGCTCCAGCATCTGCCTTATTTGCTCTACACCCCGCTCCCCATCTGACTCTGTCCAGTAAACACCACAACTGAACTGATCTACGCTTGCAGCCACGATTTCTACCGGTAGTTCCTCGACCGGCGCAGGCACCGGGAGTCTCTGCCCCACGCTGCGCCACCCGAACGGCGTCTTCGTCCAGGCGCCCGATTGCAGGGTCTTGGCGCGACTGGTCGGCAGTCGTTTACCGTAATAGATGAGGTTTTTTATCGGGCCTGACACCGCAGCTTCCGAGGGAGGATGACGGAACTCGACGAACAACCCGTGCACCGCAGCATATTCACGCATGCTGGCGCATTCACGCTGCCGCTTGCTCGGCTTAAAATGCAGCAGTGGCGCAACGGCCAATGCGATTACGAAAAGAATAAGTAGCGTTGTAAGCATCCATTTACCTGATTCAGGTCAAGCACGAGGCATCTTTGGCACAACCTACACCCAACCCGGTTGCCCGAGCGGCATTCTATGCTATAAATGATGCCTGAGTTCACGAGGTGGAGTGCGACAATGTCCCAATATAAGAATATCCTGGTTGCAGTAGACCTGAGTGAGGATTCAACGCCGGTGCTGCAGCGTGCGCGTGCGTTCGCCGACGTCAGTGGCGCAGAACTCCACTTAATCCACGTTATCGAACCACTGAGCTTCGCTTATGGCGGCGATATTCCAATGGACTTCTCGGGAATCCAGGAAGAAATTCAGCAGCAAGCGACCCAACAAATGCTGCGCTTTGCCGAGAGTAATGGTATCGATGCACAACACCAAAGAATTGTGTTGGGCAAGCCGGAAGTCGAAATACACGAGACGGCAAAGGAGCTGGACACCGACCTTATTGTGCTGGGTAGCCACGGACGCCATGGCTTGGCGTTGCTAATGGGTTCTACGGCCAACGGCGTCATGCATGGCGCTAACTGCGATGTTCTCGCGGTGAGGGTTGGCAAGTAGCTGTCGAGCGCGCCGTCAGGACTGGAGGAAATTCTGTACCTGAGACGGTGAGAAGGGCCAGATCAATTCGCGCTCATCGGGATGTTGCAATACAGGAATGAGCACGCCATAGCGTTGAAACAGTGCGTCCGATCCACTGATATCGACCTCGCCAACCTCAACATCCCCAATACCTGAGGCCTCTACCGTCACCATCTCATGCGCCAATTCGCACAGGTGACACGCGCTTGTTCCAAACAACCTGAATACTTTCACCTACCCCCCTCAACTGGCTTCAATTCGTAAACGCCGATCATCTGTACAACTCGTAATAAACGGGCCGGCGGTAAAGCTTGAACAACGGTACCAGCAGGCGGTAAGATGCCGCCCAAGTACAACAATATGAACTATATTCCGCAGTAAAACCCTCGGGCTAGAGCAACCCTAGACAGACCCCTGGAGCACATAAAGAGTGGCACTTTTTTCACAACCGACCGCACGAGCCCTGGCTATCCTCGACTTGCTGATGGCTAATCCGCATCAGGCCTTCGGGCTCACGGAAATGACCCGTAGGCTGAATCTCAATAAAGCCACCTGTCATGCCATTCTAACCACTATGGCAAACTATGGCTTTCTGGTGCAACACCCCAAGACCAAAGCCTATCGTCTTGGCCCCTCTATCATCGCTGCCGGAAATGCGGCCTTTGCCCAGTTTCCTGTGCTGGAGTACGCACGGCCAGAACTGGAAGCACTGCAGACCGATCTGGGCATTGGCTTTGCCGTGACCGGACGCTCCAAGTTGCACCAGGTGCTGCTGGCGTTGTACGGGCGCGCTACGCCCCTTATCGACTCTTTCCAACTGGGGCTGCGCTTGCCCAACACAGCCCCTGTCGCAGCGTGTTTTACCGCATTTTCTGATGCGAAGTACCTAGAAGCATGGCTTACCAGAGCGCATGAATCTCGCGGTGGATACAACGAAAAGCTGGACCAAAAATTGCGAGTATCGCTGATTGCCATCCGCGCCCGGGGCTTCGAAGTAAGCCTGAAAACCAAGGCCGAAGCTGAGCTGCGGGGAGAGCTCGGCCGCATACATAATTCCTGGAGCCTGATTGAGCTGGACGATGCTGCGAACAAATATCAACATGATCTTTGCGATGAGCATTACCACCTCGACCGGGTCGACCCTAAGGCGCGCTATGAGATAAGTACGATTACTGTGCCGGTATTCGTGCTCAAAGAACTGCCTGTTATGTGCTTCGTCGCAGGATCGTTTGATAAACCCATCACCGGCGCGCAAGTTGAAGAAATTGCCACCCGCATGAAAGATTCTGCCGATCGCGTCACTGCGTTGGCCAGCGGCCAGGATACCGTCTACTGACTAGCCAACCAACGCCCAGCACACGCTTAAAACCTACGGAACCCCATGCCTGAATCGCCTGACTACCGCGAGAAAAAGTCCTTCTTTGATCGCGTGCTAACCGTGTATGGCCGCAAACCTGTGTTGGAAACGCTGCTCAACGAAACACTGGAATGCCACGCACTGCACCTTGCCCACAGCAACCGCGACGCGGGTATTGTCGCCGAGATCAAGCAGCGGGCGCAGAAACTCGGCGTGCCCGTTAAATTGCACAGTCGAGAAGAACTGGCTCGCATCTCCAAGAGTGGCAAGCAGGACCAGGGTGTGGCGCTGGACGTTGTCTGCCCTTCCTTCCGTCAACTGACCGAATTCCTGACCGACTCAGTCGCCGATAAACCTGCACAGCCACGTCGTTTACTCGCACTGGATGGCATCACTAACCCGCAAAATCTCGGGATGATTGTGAGGTCGGCAGCGGCGGGTGACGTAAACGGTATTCTCCTGCCGCGCAAGGGCACCGCAGCGCTCGGGCCACTGGTCATCAAAGCGAGTGCAGGAACACTGTATCGCGCGCCCTTGTTATTGTGCGACACCCTGCCTGAGGCACTCAAGCTGTGCCAGGAACACGGTGCGCAGGTGTGCACGCTGGAAGCAGGCGCTGCGCGCTCACTGTTCGAGCATCAAGGGCACGCCTTCAGTGTTTATGTGTTGGGCAATGAAACTGAGGGCGTTAGCGCAGCGGTGAGCGCGTTGGCCGATACACGGCTGTGCATTCCCATGCAAAACGGCGTTGAATCACTGAATGTGGCGGTAACAGCTAGCCTGATCGCTTATGGCACCTACTTGGAAAGGTAGGCCATGCCCTTCTCTAAACCGCCCAGTGTCAGCGGGTACATACGCCCCTCCATAAGCTGGTGGGTGATCGCCACAGACTGCGTATACTGCCAATCCTCCTCAGGAACCGGATTCAGCCAGATGACCCTGTCATAGACGTCCTGAATACGCCGCATCCATATTTCACCGGGCTCTTCATTCCAGTGTTCCACAGATCCGCCTGGCTGGACGATTTCATAGGGCGACATGGAGGCGTCCCCCACGAACACAATCTTATAGTCATGGCTGTACTTGTGCAGGATGTCCAGCACTTGCGTGCGCTCATTGTGGCGGCGGACATTGTTGCTCCACACACTTTCATAAAGAAAATTGTGGAAGTAGAAACTCTTCATGTGCTTAAACTCAGTCCGCGCCGCTGAGAACAGCTCCTCACAGACTCGTACATGCGGGTCCATGGAACCCCCGACATCCAGAAACAACAGCACCTTCACGGCATTGTGGCGCTCCGGCACCATCTTTATGTCCAGCAGACCGGCATTGCGTGCGGTAGAACGGATCGTATCGTCCAGATCCAGCTCATCAGCAGCACCGGTGCGCGCAAACTTACGCAGCCGTCGCATGGCGACTTTAATATTGCGCGTCCCCAGTTGTACGCTGTCATCGAGATTCTTGAACTCGCGCTTGTCCCAGACTTTTACCGCTTTTTTATTACGCCCGTTGGGGCCCACACGAATGCCTTCTGGATGGTAACCCTCCTGACCAAACGGTGAGGTGCCGCCGGTGCCGACCCACTTGTTACCGCCCTCGTGCCGCTCTTTTTGTTCCTCTAACCGCTTCTTGAACTCCTCAATAAGTTTTTCCAAGCCACCCAATGACTCGATCTTGGCTTTCTCCTCCTCCGTGAGATTTTTGAGAAACTCGGAACGCAACCAGTCGTCGGGTATCAGCGCTTCGATAATGTCGTCCAGTGCCTCCAGTTCCTTAAAGTGCAAACCAAAGGCGCGATCAAATCGATCAAAATATTTTTCATCCTTGACCATGCAAGTCCGGCTGAAATAGTAAAAATCGTCGATATTTGCGAACACCACGTGCCGCTTAAGGCCCTCCATAAGGTCGAGCAGCTCCCGCGTTGTGACGGGAACGCCGGCATCCTTGAGTCCCTGGAAAAAATTGATCAGCATGTAAGCTCCAACGTGCCGCCAAGACCCGCTAGCGGGTCTCTCGACGGTGCATGAATGCCAGGCGTTCCAGCAGATGTACGTCCTGTTCATTTTTGAGTAAAGCTCCGTACAACGGCGGAATAGCCTTACTGTGATCCCGGTTCTTGAGGATTTCGTCAGGAATATCATCCGCCATCAATAACTTCAGCCAATCAATTAGCTCGGATGTTGACGGCTTCTTCTTCAGGCCGGGAATAGAGCGCACGTCGAAAAACACCTCCATCGCTTCCTGCACCAGTTCGTTGGCGATATTGGGATAATGGACGTCGACGATTTCGCGCATGGTGTCCCGATCTGGGAAATTGATGAAGTGAAAAAAGCAGCGACGCAGGAATGCGTCGGGCAGTTCCTTCTCATTATTGCTGGTGATAATGATAATCGGCCGCTGCCTGGCTTTAATAGTCTCGCCCGTCTCGTAGACAAAAAACTCCATACGATCGAGTTCTACCAGTAGATCGTTGGGGAATTCAATGTCTGCCTTATCTACTTCGTCAATCAGCAACACTACCTGTTCATCCGCATCAAAGGCCTCCCACAGTTTGCCGCGCTTGATGTAATTGCCGATATCTTGGACTTTTTCGTCACCTAGCTGGGAATCACGCAAACGCGAGACTGCATCATACTCATAGAGGCCCTGCTGCGCTTTGGTAGTGGATTTGATATGCCACTGGATAAGGCGTTTACCCAGGCCCAATGCCACCTCTTCAGCTAACATCGTTTTGCCCGTTCCGGGCTCACCCTTGATGAGCAGTGGACGCTCCAGGGTCACTGCCGCGTTGACCGCCATCCGCAAATCATCAGTGGCGACATATCGTTCAGTGCCTTCAAATTTCATAATACGTTTCACTCAGTTGGATTTTAAAAAGACCACAGGGTACCGATTGAAGGCAGGCATATCAATACTGCCAGTGCTGCGCAGCGCGAAGACGAATGCGCGCATCTGTCAGTGCCTGCATAGACATTTACACTTTTGGTGAAGCTCTGGCGGCGGGTTTCGCTAAAGGTTTCGCTGACTTTTTCCCCGGTGGTGATTTACGCACTTTTACCTTTTGCCGCCGAAAAATTGTCATGTTGAGGAACAAGGCGAAGACGATACCGACCCCCGACAAAAAGATCAGCGGACGCAGCGCATGCTCCGCTGCCTCAGGGCCATCGGTTGCAAACTGAAACACGGCCACAATCAACGCGGGTGCCATGGTGCTAACACCCGACTTGGGATACGCCGGCGTTAACAGCAGAGCAGCCATCAACAAGACCACCACAGATACCCAGGCGGGACGCCAGTGACGGCTCAGCCACCACGCAAGGTACAGCAAAAACACGAGTGCTGAACCGACATAAATGTAGATCGCCATGAGGTAGGAACTTTCATCTAACACAAGGTTTCTCCTATTCTACCCAGTGCACAATATGCTCGTCTAAGCCGTCAGCATGCACGAATTCCTCTGATATGGACCGGCCCCGAATCGAGATACCCTCGCGGTGCACTGATTCTGGGTCTCCGCTCAGAAGCGGATGCCATTGAGGTAATCGTTCGCCGTTTGCACGCAGTCGATAGGCACAAGTGCTCGGTAACCAATCAATGCTGGCCCAATCAGACAAGCGCAAGTCGATACAATCGGGCACCAGTGCAGAGCGATTTTCATAGCTACTGCAACGACAGGCTCGCTCCTTGAGGTAGCGACAACGCACCTTCGTGTAATACACCTTTGCGCTGTCCTCGTCCTGGATTTTGTGCAGGCAACATTTTGCACAACCATCGCAAAGCGCTTCCCACTCAGTGGCATTGAGCTCAGCCAGCGACTTTTCATGCCACCATTCAGCCACGACTTCCCTCCCGCGCCAACAGCTCGGCCATGGTTGGGGGCATCTGCAGATAGAAGCCCTGCTCTTCAATACCAGCAAGTACGTCTGCCGCATCCACTCTGGCCAGTTTATGCGAGAGTGTAAGTAGTAACAACATAACCGGGATTGGCTCCCCAAACCTCTCCATCAAGGCCTGGGGAACATCCTCCATGCCACGGGACTTCGCTACGTAGAGGTACATTTCCTCCTTGCGCGAGCTCTTGAATATCTGGCACAGCACGCTCATCCGGCGCAACCTGCCAGCGATTCGCGCAAGGGTGCAAAGACTAACAGCTCACGCCAGCCCCACCAGTGCGCAGGCAACTCAACGGTATCTCCCTGTGCCTCGCGCAACAATAACTCATAGTCTTTACTTTGCACCAGCACCTCCGGTGCCACAGACAGAGTCGCCGCTATTTTACGTACCTGCGCTTTTAACTGCTTTACCTGCTGGCGCTGCACTGCGTTCAGAGGCGCGGGGAGCGCTTGGGGAAGGTCTGTCACTGCACGCTGCGCAGCAAGCAGTTCAAGCAATTCCTCACCGTGGCGACGCAGCACCGATGACGGCAGTTTCACCTGATCATCGAACGCTGCTAACGAGGCCGGATCTTCAAGCGCCAGGCGCAAACAAGTCTCGTCATCGATGATCCAGCCGCGCGGCTTGTCGCGGGCCCTCGCCGTTGCCTCGCGCCATCTGCACACGGCAACCAGAATACCCAGCTGACGGCGATCCAGCTTCCAGGCAGATTTAATGCGTTTGTGAAAGTGATCCACCTCAGTGCCGAGCGCCTTGGTTGCATCGCAACCATCCGCCAATACCCAAGCCAATTTGTCTTCATCAACACAACGCGTATGCAGTGCCCGCCACACCGGCAGTAACCAGGTTACATCCTGCCCCGCGTATTCACATTGGGACTCAGTTAGCGGACGCTGCAACCAATCCGAGCGCGTCTCACCCTTGAGCAAATCAACACCGCAGATCTCCTGCACCAGCGCGCTATAGCCCACTCCAAAACCGATATTGAGCAATGCCGCTGCGCGCTGAGTGTCGAAAAGAGGCTGCGGCATGACACCGAGCCAACGTTGGAAAACTTCGAGATCTTCACTGGCAGAGTGCAAAACTTTAAGCACAGTCGGGTCAGTAAATAACGCGGCCAGCGGCGCTGGATCCGCTATCCTCAAGGGGTCGACCAGCCACGCCATTTCACTGGATGCCTGATCAGATGGATCAGCGGATGCGAAACAAAGCTGCACCAGAGCTACTTCGGGATAGAAAGTATTGCGACGCATAAACTCGGTATCGACGATGACGACTTCACAGCCCTTTGCTTTCGATAGCAGCACCTGCAAGGCGTCATCAGACTCAATCAATTGCCATTGCATCTGTCAGCCCACCGGCCGTCGACCCGACAGGGCATGGGCCAGCGTCGAGCCATCGACGTATTCCAGCTCTCCCCCCAGCGGCACGCCGTGCGCAATGCGCGATACACACACCCCCACCGGCAGGAGCATATCAGTGACGTAATAGGCCGTTGCCTCACCTTCCACCGTTGGATTCGTTGCCAGAATCACCTCTTCTATCCCCTCATCAATTACGCGCTGCAGAAAATCCTCCAGACCGATCTCAGCAGGACCGATGCCGTCTATCGGCGACAAATGGCCCATCAACACAAAATACAGGCCGCGAAAACTTGCGCTCTGCTCTATAGCGAGCACATCCGCCGGGGTTTCTACCACGCAGACAATGGTGTTATCACGCTTGGGGTCGGAGCAAAGCTCACACACCTCCAACTCTGTAAAGTTGCGGCACAACCGGCAGTGACCCACTTTTTCGACTGCTTCGCGCAGTGCCAACGCCAGCGCAAGTGCGGCCTCCCGGTCTCGTTCCAACAGGTGCAATGTCATCCTCTGGGCAGATTTAGGCCCCACACTGGGCAAGCAGCGCAGCGCGTCGATCAGGTTCTGTAGTGAAGGGCTAAACTTCATAGTGATAGCAGACTAGTGATGGCAGAATCAGTTGATCAAAAAGGCAACTTGAAGCCAGCAGGAAGATTTAATCCCGAGGCCATGCCCGACATCGCATCGCGGTTGCGCGCCTCTATTTTCTTGACTGCATCATTGACTGCCGCTGCCAGCAGGTCTTCCAACACTTCCTTGGCTTCCGAGAGCACCGAGTCGTCGATTGACACGCGCTTGACGTCGTGTCGCCCGGTCATCACAACCGATACCAAACCGGCGCCGGCCTCGCCGACCACCTCGGCTTTGGCCATCTCCTCCTGTGCCTTTTGCAGTTCGGCCTGCATGGTCTGTGCCTGCTGCATGAGGTCTGAAATACTACCTTTCATGTGTTGTCCTCAACCTTTCGTCTATTTTTCAAATATCTGTCGGGTGAATCGATGCCCTGTCGAGCTCGCCATCAAACCGCGTGATCAGCGCCTGCAACTGCGGGTCGCCCTCGATCGCGACCACCGCCGCTTCCTGTCTCAAGCGCACAAGACGCTCCAGGCGCATCGCAGGCGTTTCTCCCTCGGGCTCTCCGGGAACCACCGTCACAGAGACGGCGTGTCCAAAATAATTTGCCAGCGCCATACCCAGCTTTTCGCTATGGCCATCGTTGAATAGCGCAGCCCGCTTGTTGTCCAGTACAAACCGTAGCGTATCACCTGCACGCTCGACCAACTCACAATTGGACGCGATGTTGTATACGATCCCGTTCAATCCAAGTACCTCAAGCAATTGATACCAGGTCTCACGTGTCAGCTGATCCAGGCTGAACGACGGTGAATGCGCCTCCTGCTGAGCGGCATCGGTGGTCTCTTCAACTAGCGCAGGCGCTGCTACTATGGGAGCTACAATAATAGGCGCTATGGCGCTTGGTTTCTCAGGCACCTCAAGACTACTCAACTGAGTAGCGGGAAGCACCTCAAGTGGCTTTTTTACGGGAGTGCTGCCCTCCCCGCCAGCAACGGCAGGCGTGGCCACCGCCTGCACATCCTCAGGTCTCACATTCTCGTCGAAGACTGCGGCCGGACGAAATGCCAACATTCGGAGCAATATCATTTCAAAGCCCCGACGCGGGTCAGGAGACAGAGCGATATCGCGTTTACCGTTGAGGGCCATCTGATAAAACAATTGTGTATCTTCGGCCGTAATGCCTGCGGCAATCAAGGCGACACGCTCGGCGTCTCCCCAACTGTTGTCGATAGCATCGGGAACAACCTGCGCCAGCGCAACACGGTGCAGAAGAGACAAAAGTTCGTCCAGGCTGCCTTCAAAATCGGGAGCAAACTCCGACATGCGTTGCACGATGCCCAGCACCGGCGCTGGCTCACCTGCACTCAGCGCCTCCAGTAGCTCGAACACATTGCCCATGTCGACAGTGCCCAGCATGCTGCGCACATCAGGTTCAGTGACTCTTCCGGAGCCGAAGGCAATCGCCTGATCTGTCAGGCTCAGGGCATCGCGCATGCTACCAGCAGCGGCTCTGCCCAGCAGCCACAGAGCCGGGGCGTCGAAGGCCACCATTTCCTGCTCCAGCACATTGGCCAGGTGCCCGACAATTTGCTCGGGCGGCATATTCTTCAGATTAAACTGCAGGCACCGCGAGAGTACGGTGGCCGGTAGTTTTTGCGGATCGGTGGTGGCGAGCAGGAATTTAACGTGCGGAGGCGGCTCTTCCAACGTCTTCAGCAGCGCATTAAAGCTGTTATTGGAAAGCATGTGGACTTCGTCAATCAGGTATACCTTGTAGCGTGATCGCGTCGGGGCGTATTGCACGTTGTCCAGCAGCTCACGCGTATCTTCGACCTTAGTGCGCGAAGCGGCATCGACTTCCAGTAGATCGACACTGCGCCCCTCGGCAATCTCCAGGCAGGAAGAACAGGTTCCGCAGGGCTCGGAGCTTACGCCTGCCTCACAGTTGAGGCATTTGGCCAGAATGCGGGCGATGGTGGTTTTCCCGACACCGCGGGTGCCGGTGAACAAATACGCATGGTGCAGCCTGTCCTGGTCCAATGCATTGACCAACGCCTGCAGCACGTGCTCCTGGCCAACCATCTCCCGGAAGATCTTGGGTCGCCACTTGCGCGCTAGAACCTGATACGACATCCCTGAATTTGCCTTTGTTTTCTCGAACAGAGAAACAGAATACACCAGCGCGAGTGACAGAAACAGCGCGTGGCCGGAACCTGAAAATGGAGGCAATCCAGACAGCCGAGAGCCAGCGTAAACTATTGATTTAAAAGTGCTTTTTTGATTTCTTTCCCAACAATCAACAGCTTGCGCTGCAGGCTTGTATCATCGCGCAAAGCCTCGTAATATGCAATCTCATATTTTATGTAGGGATGGATGTGGGTATGCCTAAGAAAGCGCCGGAGCTGCCAAGTGTGGCTGTTAAAAGATTGGCCCAAAAACCGGGCATGCATGCTGTTGGCGGTGTCAGCGGTTTGCACCTCAATGTATCACATACCCTCGCCGCGTCATGGGTGCTAAAAAAGAAGGTGGGCAGCCGTCGCCAGGAGATGGGATTGGGTGGCTATCCAGACGTGCCGCTGACGCACGCCAGAGACAAGGCGCGGGCCTATGTTGACCTGATTGCAGAAGGCATCAACCCGCTAGAAGATAAACGGAGAAAGAGATCGGCACTGATACGCGCCCAAGCCTCCGCGATCAGTTTTGCCGAGGCAGTCGAAAATGCAGCAGCGCTGGAAGGCATAGCAACCGACAAGGCGGGCAAGGCGTGGCGGTTTAAGCTGGGATACGCATTACCCATACTCGGCAACAGGCCAGTCGCGGAAATCGAGCGAGAGGACATTGTGAACGTCCTGATGCCGCTTTGGACTGAGAAAACGCGCACTGCCAGAGACGTGAGAAAGCTGGTCGAGGATGTAATTGATCGAGCCTACGCCACGAACAACATCGGACGCCACAACCCGGCGCGCTGGGACAAGCTGCTGAAGAATATGCTGCCCAAGCAAACGAAAAAAACCACTAATTTTGCAAGCCTACCCTACCCTCTCATTAACGGCTTTTTGGGTGAGCTTAAAAACGCAGGAAACAATGCCGCTCTCGCCGTTGAGTTTGCCATCTATACGGGTGCGCGATCTGGCGAGGTATGCGGCGCGACGTGGCGGGAGATCGACATTGACCGCAAACTCTGGACGATACCAGCCGAACGCATGAAGAAAGGCGAGGAGCATCGTATACACCTCTCGAAGCCCGCTCTGGCTATCCTTAACGCATTACCGAAGGGACAAAAGGCCAGTGATCCGATATTCCCGACGGAAACAGGCAGGCACCACCAAAACGCGCGGCTGTCCGTATTGGTCCGAGAGATAGCGCAAAAACTTGGCTATGCGGCAACCGTACATGGGATGAGAGCAACTTTTAGGACCTGGGGCGAGGAGGAAACCGACTACCCCGAGCCTATTTTAGAAATGGCACTCGCGCACAAAATTGATGACGCGGTAAAGGCCGCATATCAGCGTGGCGATCTACTCAAAAAGCGCCGGAAGTTAATGGATGATTGGGCAGACTACTGCCGCGCGCCCGGCCCGAGCGGCCATGTGGTGAAAATTGGTAGGGGCAAGGCATGAGCATCAATAACACGCTACCGCCTGAAGTGGAGAACGCCATTCGCACGCTGCGCGACGATAACAACCTTGTTGACGTTATATGGGGGCGTCTGGCGGCGTACAGCGATCTTAGATCAATGGAGGCAATGGAGAGCCCCAGATCCAAACAAAACGCAGAATCTGTCTTGGCGGCTGTGCGCGAACTGAAAGGAGCGATTGCATTGGCGGGATACAAAACACCCCAAGAGCTAACGACAATCGGAAACCAGTGGCGGGATTGGCTGAATTTTTTAGAATCCACGCCTGGGCGCAGCACGCGCAACAAATCACTGCCGCAACTTGTCGGCTCCCTGCTGAATATTTTTAACAGCTATGGAATTCCCGCCAGAAAACTATCCGGTTTTCTAAAATTTACGCTGCCAATGATCGGTGAAGCGCCAAGCAATTCAGCAATCGACAAGGAACTACAAGTTGTACGTAACTCCCTAAAATAGCCGCCTTACGTACAACCCTTCAAGCTCCCCCTCATTTAAAGTCGCTCCATGAAACGGCAAACCCTGCCGCTAACCACTGGAGCACGACATGACACAAACCGCACAGAGAGCACCCCTTAAATGGGTTAGCGATCGATACCTCGCCGAATATTTCCAAGTCTCCCGCGTCACAATTTGGCGCTGGGTGAGAATCGGCAGACTTCCGGCTCCGCAAAAAATCGGCGAGAACTCAACACGCTGGGACTTTGACGTAATCACGGCTGCAGAAAACGCGGCATAAAAAAACGCCGCGAGTTTACAGCTGCGCGGCGCTAAGAATTCACCATTTATCGAGAATGGCCACATGAGTGTACCACAGAAAAACGAAGAGATAGCACCTCAAGAATTCACGCCAGACGAACTGCAGTCGATGCACCGCTGGTGCCTAATTTACCGCGACGCAGTGCGCGCAGGCGTTACCCCGACCCTAGAGCAGGACGCACAATTCATACTGTTCGCCAACGTTGTTTATGCGGAGGGCTTCTGCTGATGCGCGATCTAATAAAACTTGCCAAAGCGCACCCGGCCAATGTCCCGGCGAGCATGGCCCAACTGGTCGAACTTTCCGAGGATGCGCTGGCGCTGGATTTTGCATCGCGTAATAGAAGTTGCCTACGATATTGCCCGGGCATGGACTGGATGCACTTCAACGGTCGACACTGGGAGCCAGACAAGCGTATGCACCGCTTTGATAATGCGCGCCAATTGTGCCGCTCCATCGCTTCCGATCTGAACGATAAGGCCGCGATCAGACTCACTGCAGCAAGTACCGTGAACGCCGTTATATCGCTCGCCAGAAGCGACCAGCGTCTGGTTATCGATTCGGAGGAATGGGATAGCGAGGCTAGCACTCTAAACACACCTGGAGGCCTAGTCGATCTACTGACAGGCGATATCCGGCCCACACTGCACACTGATTACGTCACGCGTATTACTGCAGTGGCTCCGCTAGACAAACCTTCCCCGGCATGGGATCAATTCCTGCAGTCCGTTTTCGAGAATGACAACGATGTTATCGACTTCATCCAAGTAATGCTCGGGTACTGCCTCACAGGACACAATCGAGAGCAAAAGCTGTTCTTTTTCCACGGTAAAGGTTCCAACGGAAAATCGACTCTACTCGATCTGGTTGAATGGCTGATGGGTGATTACTCGCTGAAACTGCCCGCGTCTGTGCTGATGCAGAGTAAATTATCGAGTCACCCGACGGAGCTTGCCCAACTGCAGGGCAGGCGGTTGGCATCGTCATCGGAAATAGAAGATGGGCAATATTGGGCGGAATCAAGAATCAAGGAACTCACGGGCGATGAAATGCTGTCTGCGCGATTCATGCGCCAGGACTTTTTCCAGTTTCGCCAAACGCAGAAACACGTTATCTGCGGCAATTACCGTCCCCGACTAAAGGGAGGTGATAGCGCAATGCAGCGACGCATGGTTTTGGTGCCATTTAGTGCCAGTTTTACCGGCCAGAATATGGACAAGAATCTACCCGCCAAGCTGCGAGAGGAAGCCCCGGCTATTCTCCACTGGATGATTCAGGGCGCTGTGCGCTGGGCTGCAGATGGCCTTGTGGTGCCCGAGACGATACGCGCTGCCAGCGCCGAGTACATGCGCGTAATGGACGATCTCGCCGAATGGGTCGAGGACTGCTGCGAGACAGGCGCTGACCTGAAAGAGTCCAACAAGATGTTATTCGCTAGTTTTTCAGAGTGGAAACGCGCGCGGGCTGAAAAGATTCCCAGCATCGCCACATGGGGCGAGCGCATGCGCCAGCAATTAAATCTTGAGGGGTACCGCACAAAACACTCACGAGGGTACAAAGGTATCGGTCTGCAAAATTTTGAAGCACAGCGACTTTCTGCGATGGGAAAAATCTGAGGGGTGACAGGGTGACAGCATTTCCTTTATCTACCGTATACACGCGCGCGCATGTGCGTACGGGGTATATGGGGAGTGGTGTCACCCTGTCACCCGCACAGAACGGGCGCTGCCCGATATTACACAGTGATTCGGGATATCCACTGCCCGCGAACCTGGCACATCCGTCACTAACCGTCACTGCCATAGCCGCCCCCGCCGGGGGTGACTGGCCGGATCGTGCGCGTGTTGCGGCTGTTGCGCTTGTTGCGGATTCTAATGGGGGCTCCCACAGCTTAGGCGTCCAGCTGCTTACTGATCTTAAAACCGTGTTTGGTAATGAAGATGCCCTATCAACGGAATCTATACTTACTCTTTTACATGGTCTTGAGGAGTCGCCTTGGGGTGATCTACGAGGCAAACCACTAGACTCAAGAGGATTAAGCTACAGACTCCGCCAGTATGAGGTGAAGCCAACAACAGTACGGATAGGAGGGGGCACACCTAAAGGCTATCGCCGTGAGGATTTGCACGATTCATGGGTTCGTTACGTCCCTGTCTGTGACTCCCCCCTAGAGTCCGCAACATCCGCAACATCCGCCACAACCACACCGGGAGAGCCTGTCTGTGACTCCCCCCTAGAGTCCGCAACATCCGCAACATCCGCAACAAACGCCACAACGCAGTCAGTTAATCACAAATGCCCGCGCTGTGATGACGAGGGCTGCGACCACTGCGCGGCGACACTATGAAACTGCAACTGATCACTTATTGCGGGATGAGGAGGGACTGCACGCTGTCCAACATGGACCTGATGACCCTGCTAATCCGGACGATGCCATACGCCCAACTGACCGAGACGGACCGGCGGCACATCAAAGTGCTTCTGGACCGCCAGCACCGACAACGCGAGCAAGCTAGATTCGCGCCTATTCACCAAATGGAGACGACATCATG
>Ga0209390_10001192_pt1 | contig 51328 bp, 39 predicted proteins | sample BON01_FD_187212 | JGI IMG/M metagenome (GOLD analysis project Ga0209390, IMG submission 187212) | Freshwater microbial communities from Lake Bonney liftoff mats and glacier meltwater in Antarctica - BON-01 (SPAdes) (version 2) | ecosystem: Environmental > Aquatic > Freshwater > Ice > Glacier...
CCGCAAATCCCTTGCCGATGCCGGCCATCATCTTTGCTGACCCGTAGTAGTGGTATCCCTGGTCTGAAATGCCTTTCGAGAGGATTTCTATTTCCTTGGCTGTGAGGAATAGAGCACGATATTCGTCGTAGGCAGGCGACTCTTTGAACAATGGCTTGCCGTCCGCACCGACCGCCTCCTTCCATGCATACCCGCGGTAATTCCCATATAGGTTACCCTTCTCAGCCAGTTCAGCCAGTTCGTGATCCAAGTATTCGCCACCGTTACCGCCCACTGACCTTCATCTCTTGTAAAAATCCGCCGTCCCCACCGTCCCCGCTTCCACGAACTCCGCCTTGCTTTGGTTCTTGCGGCGGTCGTCCTTTCCATGGGCGATGTTCTCCGCCCAGCGGACCACATGGCGTATGCAATCAGACGGATCCCAGCGGAAGTGTGAGACAGCCGGCTCACACCACTCGAAGCTAGCGTCCGGGTCTGTGCATATCAGGGAAACGTGCCTCGGGGCAATGATCCCCTTGCTGGCAAGGTGATCCCGGGCGGCGGCGAAAAGCGGCGCGGTATCCACGATCATGGCCGTCGGCGGGCTATGGCGGAAGAGCGAATCGAGCATGCGGTGGAATCCCGCCCGGTTGTCTTCCCAGTCCGGCAGGTGGAATGCTCCGGTCTGAATCCCGCAGTCCTCCAAGGCTGAGAGGAAACTCCGCTCAAGCAGCCCCGGCTCCGGCTTCCGGCGTTCCTCGCGCACAAGATATACAATCCGCCGGTGCCCCAGCCCCGCCAGCCTTTTCACCGCTTCAGTAATCGCCGCCGATTTGCTGGGGCCACTCGCGGCGATAGCCAAACGCAAATGCCGCCCATACAGTGCGAAAACAGGGTGCGTCTGCTCCGAGAACCACTGCAACACCTCCCGCGATCCGCTCACCACCACCCAGGCATCCGCATCGTTTTCCTTTACCATCTTATCCACCTTTCCCACATCCAGCTTCAGTTCCCTCAGAGCGCGGGAGGCGAAGAAAGCCCCGAAGCCTGCTTCCCTCAGTTGATACCGCAGGCCCAGCATTGCTCGCTCGTTCCGCTCGCCCTTCTGATACAGCAGGATCGCCACCTTTAGCTGGCGCGCTCCCACCCGGCCTTCCGGCACCATGATTCGCCGCCGCTTTCCTGCTCCCTGCGCAGCGAGCAAGCCCTCCTGCCCCAGCAAATTGAGCGCCGCGATGATCGTTTTCCGGTCAACCCCCAGCCTTTCCGACAACAAAGGCGTGCCGGGCATCCGCCCCTCGATCTCGCCTGACAGGAGCTGCTCCCGCAGATGCGCTGCAACCTGTTCGGACGGCGACTGGATGTAAAGACGACCCATGCCGGAAAACCTGACCGGAACCGGACAGGTGTCGAGTATCAATTTCTCTGGTGATCGGAGGATGGCCTCACTAAATCTGGTTCAAGCAACGTTGTTCCAACCCAAATCCATCAGGCAAACATAATCCAAATCTCCGCCAGAACCCTGCAATGAAACCCAAATTCCGCTTCTCCTCCCTCTCCACCGTCATCTTCGCCGGTTTTGTCGCTTCCAGTTCCCTCAACGCCGCCACCATTTACTGGGATGGAGCATCAGCCACATGGGGCACCGCTGCGAACTGGTCCACCGCTTCCGGTGCCGCAACACCCAACCCCGCAGCGGTTCCGGGTGCGTTGGATGACGTTATTTTTAACATCTCAACAGTCAACGGCGCGAGGACCATCACTCTTGATGCCAACCGAGCAGCCAATTCGCTCACCTTCAACAACACCGGCACCACCGCGCTCACTGGTGGTGGCGTTGCACGTATCCTAGCTCTCGGGGGCGGCGGCATCACAATGGCATCCGGAGCCGGGGCGGTCACGCTGGGTAATGGCGTGGCGACATCCAACGTGTTGATCAGCCTCGCCAGTGCGCAGACCTGGACGAATAATTCGGCGAACAATTTCACGATCAACAACACGGCTGCGTCATTCACCCGAACCTCGGGGAGCACGCTCGTTTTCAATAAGGTCGGCGCAGGCGACTTTCTCATGAGCACGACCGTGCTGCCTAATGAGGCCACGGGCATCGCTGGCCGATGGGCTTTTTTCGGCACCGGCGGCAATATGCGCTATGCTGTGAACAACACCGGCACCATCGGAGGCTACACGGGCGGCACCGCAGCCACAGATGTCGAAGCGTTTGTCAGCGCCACTGCGAACTACGATTTTAGCACCACCGGCACCACCACTCTGACCGCGAACCGGACAGCCAATACCATTCGTTACACGGGCACCGGTAATACCATTAATCTGGGTGTTTCCGGCGCGAATAACCTCACTCTCAACGGCATCCTTGCCACCGGAGCCAGTGACACGCTAACCCTCAATCGCACGGGTGGCACGGGCACGGTGGTAATCGGCGTATCCAATGAACTGGTCATCGCTGGTCAGCAGGCCGTCACGATCGACGCTCCCATTTCCAATAACAACGGTGCCCTGACTTACAGCGGCACGAACACCCTTACCCTCGGGGGTAACAACAGCTTCAGGGGCGGTGTCAACATCAGTAACGGCACTGTTCTGTTGGCCAACGTGGGTGCGCTCAATAGCGCCGCAGGCTTCCAAAACGCCGTGAACTTCGGTGCCTCCAACTCCGGAACCCTGGCGCTCAACGGCAACAGTGTCGTTATCTCCAACCTCAACGGCGGCCTCGGAGGGACTGTTATTCAGAACGCCAACGGTTCGGCCGTGAGCGCAGCCACCCTCACTGTGGGTAACTCAAGCCTGACCGGCACCTTCGGCGGCATCATCCAGGACGGCACCGGCGGTGGCGCCCTGACGCTGGCGAAGTCTGGCACGGGCACTCTCACCCTTAACGGGGCCATCTCTACCACCGGCGGCATCGTCGTGAACGCTGGCACCCTCAACCTTGGCACTAGAGCATTTAACGTCACCAATACGTTCACGGGAGATATCACCCTCAATGGCGGCACATTGACACCGATGAACGCGTCGTTCGCCAACAGCGTCCTGATCGTCAACGGCAACAGCACGCTGAATGTGGGCCAGGAAAATGTTGTCAACGTAGTCACCGCCAGCGGTGTCACGCTCAGCGCTGGCGTGCTTACCATCGTGGCAAACACAAAATCGTTCACCTCGACCGGTGCGGTCACTGGAGGCGGTGGAATCATCCTCGGCCAGTCAGGAGGAGGCGCCACGAATGTTAACTTCAACAGCACCGCCAATACCTTTACCGGTGCCATTTCGTATACCACGATTGCACAGAGCGGCAACCTGACGGTGAACAGTTTGGCGGATTCCGCCACTTCCGGTGCCGGTAATATCACTTTCGGAGCTGCAGCGGCCTCCATTGCGCATAATTTCAATTACGGCACCGGTGCCATCGCGGGTCTCACGCTGGATAATCGGCAGTTTGAGATCGCAGGAAGCACGGCCGCAAACCTACCAACGATCAACAATAACAGTTCCCAAGCCTTGACCATCGGTTCCGCCCTACTCGCCAGCGGCACCGGAACCAGGACACTGACACTGGGCGGATCCGGCACCGGCCTCAGCACTTTCGGCGGCGTAATCACCGACGGTAGCCTCACCGCCCTCGGCCTCACCAAGGCGGGAACTGGCACTTGGGTGTTTTCGGGCGTAAATACCTACACTGGAGCGACGACCATCAGCGGGGGTAGCCTACAAATCGGAAGCGGCGGCACCACTGGCAGGCTTTCCGACACGACTTCCATCGCCAACAACGCCAACCTAACGATCAATCGCAGCGACGCGTTAAGCCAAGCCACCGACCTCGGCGCGGGCGTTGCCATCAACGGCAGCGGTTCCTTTACCCAGGCAGGCAGCGGCACATCCACCCTCACGGCTATCAACGGCTTTGCCGGCGCCACCGTCATCACCGGCGGCAAGCTGACCATCGACACTTCCGGCACCATCAATGGCACTAGCGGCGTGACCATCGGCACGGCTTCCACTGCGGCAGCCACCGAGTTCAACTACAACTCCAGCACGGCATTGACCAAAACGGTTTCGTTTGCCACCGGTTCCTCCGGTGGCACCTTGAGCGGCACAGGCACCATCAATAACGCGGTGTCGATCACCGCTGGCAACACCGTTTCCCCCGGCAACAGCCCGGGTGTCATGGCCTTCGGCAGCATTCTCAGCCTCGGCGGTGACGCCCTGTTGGAAATCGACGGCACCAGCCGTGGTATTGGCGGATACGATGGCGTCGATGTCACCGGAGCGCTCACCTATGGTGGCATAATGACCTTGGATTTCGGTATGATTTTCGGAGCAGGCAATCACACATTCGATCTGTTCAATATACTAAGCTCTGAGTCTGGTGACTTCACCGATATCAACTTGGCGGGCTCCTACTCTGGCCCCTTGACTTTCGACGGATCCGATGTCTGGAACCGAGTGGACGGCGTCAACACTTGGAATTTTACGCAGAGCACAGGAGACCTCGTGCTCACCGTCGTTCCCGAGCCAAGCACCGCCCTGCTCGGCGCGCTCGGTGCCCTCGCCCTGCTCCGCCGCAGACGCTGAGATCAGGAGACGGGAATCAGGTATCAGGTATCAGGAATCAGGTATCAGAAAAAAACAACCCCGCAGGCTCCCCGTGAGCCTGCGGGGTCTTTTTTTACCGCAGGCAGGGCAGGGGGCGGTCTTTGCCTTCGGCTAAGCGGTGGAATCCCGCCCGGTTGTTCTCCCAGTCCGGAAGGTGGAATGCTCCGGTCTGGATGCAGCAGCCCTCCAAGGCTGAGAGGAAACTCCGCTCAAGCAGCCCCGGCTCCGGCTTCCGGCGTTCCTCGCGAACAAGATATACAATCCGGCGGTGCCCCATCCCGGCCAGCCTTTTTACCGCTTCCGCCATCGCCGCCGATTTCCTACTCACTGCGCCGGGAGCAAGCCCTCCTGCCCGAGCAGATTGATCGCGCGATGATCGGTTTCCGGTCAACCCCCAGCCTTTCCGACAACAAAGGCGTGCCGGGCATCCGCCCCTCGATCTCGCCTGACAGGAGCTGCTCCCGCAAATGCGCCACAACCTGTTCGGACGGCGACTGGATGTTCAAACGACCAATGCCGAAAAACCTGACCGGAAACGGACAGGTGTCGAGCATCAATTTATCTGGATACCGGCGCTTGGGAACATTAGATAGCTGCTGATACAGCGAACCCCTGCACGAATCCACGAAGTAAAAACACTCATAATCCGCATCCAATGAAACCCAAATATCGCCGCACAGGCGCACTCGTATCCTTATTCACGGTCGTCGTCTTCTCGACCGCCTCACATTCCGCCGACGTCTTCTGGGATGGCGGCACTGTTGACATCCTTACCGCCGGCAACGGTGCCAGCGGCGGCACCGCCGGAACTTGGAACACCTCGCTCCTCAACTGGGATGTCGGTGCCTCACCTCACGTTGCTTGGAACAATGCCAATAACGATACCGCCGTCTTCGCTGGCACCGCTGGCGTCGTCACCCTTGGCTCCGACGTCACCGTCGGCGGCCTGACCTTCAACACCAACACCTACAGCGTGGCTCCTGGCGGCTTCGGCATCACCTTTGGCGCTCCCGGCAATATCAACGTCAGCACCGGTATCTCCACCGTCAGCGCACCAATCAGTGGCAGCGCCATCACCAAGACCGGTGCAGGCACGCTGATCCTCAGCGGTGCCAACACTTTCACTGGCTTGGACCTTAATGGCGGCAGGGTTTCTTTGGGGACCACAGCCGATTCGCTAGGCGCAGCGGGCAGCACGATCACCCTCCTAAGCAACACCATTTTGGGGAATTCTATGAACGGTGCAATTACCCTAGACAAGAGTCTCGCCGTGAACACCGGAACCTTGACTTTCGTTCATAGCAGCTCCAGTTTTACTATATAGGGCGTTGTCTCAGGCAGTGGCACGATCAAACCCAACGATGCCGGTTCCGTCTTCCAACGCACGCTCAATCTCACAAATACGGCGAATACCTTCACCGGCGCGATCGACCTGCTTTTCAGCCGTTCCGCCATCTCAGTCGGCAGCCTTAGTGACGCGTCCGGGTCGGGCAATGTCATTTTTGGTGCAAACAGCAGTGGCTTCCAACTTGGGACGACAGCGATTACAGATATGACTCTCGCCAATCGCATATTTGAGTTCAGGGGTGGAACAAGCATTGGGGTTATCAACAACGTGAACACAACCGCAGCCAACACCTTGACTGTCGGCTCCAACCTGTCGGTGACCACAGCTGGTGCCAAGACCTTGCAACTCGGCGGGGCAAACACCGGCGCCAACGCCTTCAATGGCCTCATCGCAGACGGCACTGGCACCGTCACACTCATCAAGGCCGATGCGGGCACTTGGGCTCTCTCCGGCGCGAACACCTACACCGGGGCGACCTCGGTCTTGGGTGGCACACTGTCTGTGAACTCGATTGCCAGTTACGGGATCGCCAGTGCCCTCGGTGCGCCGAGCAGTGGCGTGCTTCCGTTGGTTAATGCAACCTTGGAATATACCGGCTCTGGTCACACCTCGGACCGTCAGTTCCGGGTCGGTAACATTAACCAAGCCAGTGGCAGTGGCACGATCCTCAATAACGGCACGGGTGCCTTGATTTTCTCTGCGGCGGACTTCAACATCTCCGACCCGACCATGGCCGGCTCTGCCGGAAATCGCATTCTGACCCTTGGCGGCAGCTACACTGGCGGCATCAACGAGATTCAGGGTGCAATCGTCGCCAACGCATTTGCCGGCAGGGACAACCGCATCATCAAGACAGGTGACGGCTCGTGGATGTTGAGCGGAACCAACACCTACACTGGCACGACCACGGTTTCCGGTGGAACGCTCATCATCAACGGCAATTCATCAACAGCCACGGGCGCCGTTACCGTAGCAGCCGGTGCCACCCTAGGCGGCAGCGGCACAATCGGCGGCAATACCACCATCAACGGCACTATTACCCCCGGCAATAGCCCGGGGGTCCTGGCTTTCGGCGGAACCCTCGCCCTTGCTGGTGCATCCGGCACTGTCATGGAAATCAACGGCAGCACCCGCGGCACCGGATACGACGGGGTTGATGTCACAGGCGCAATCACCTACGGAGGAGCCTTGACCCTCGATCTTGGAATGATCTTCGGAGGCGGTAGCCACACGTTCAACCTATTCGACTTCGCCAGCCAGACCGGCTCATTCAGCACGGTTGCACTTGCCGACGCATACACTGGATCGCTGACAAACGACGGCTCAGGCGTCTGGGGACTGGTTGATGGCGACAACACCTGGAGCTTCGAACAAAGCACAGGTGACCTGAACCTGTCCGTCATCCCCGAGCCAAGCACCGCCCTGCTCGGCGCGCTCGGTGCCCTCGCCCTGCTCCGCCGCAAGCGCTGAGATCAGGAGACAGGAATCAGGTATCAGGTATCAGGTATCAGGTATCAGGTATCAGGTATCAGGTATCAGAAATAAACAACCCCGCAGGCTCCCCGTGAGCCTGCGGGGTCTTTTTTTACCGCAGGCAGGGCAGGGGCGGTCTTTGCCTTCGGCTAAGCGGTGGAATCCCGCCCGGTTGTCCTCCCAGTCCGGCAGGTGGTATGCTCCGGTCTGGATGCTGCAGCCCTCCAAGGCTGAGAGGAAACTCCGCTTAAGCAGCCCCGGCTCCGGCTTCCGGCGTTCCTCGCGAACAAGATATACAATCCGGCGGTGCCCCATCCCGGCCAGCCTTTTTACCGCTTCCGCCATCGCCGCCGATTTCCTGCTCCCTGCGCCGCGAGCAAGCCCTCCTGCCCGAGCAGATTGAGCGCCGCGATGATCGTTTTCCGGTCAACCCCCAGCCTTTCCGACAACAAAGGCGTGCCGGGCATCCGCCCCTCGATCTCGCCTGACAGGAGCTGCTCCCGCAAATGGGCCGCAACCTGTTCGGACGGCGACTGGATGTTCAAACGAACTATTCCGAAAAACCTGACCGGAAATGGACAGGTGTCGAGCATCAATTTTTCTGGTGATCGGCGCTTGGGAACACTAAGTCACAACTGAGATAGCCAATTCCAGCCCGAATCCAACGAATCAAACATATTCCAAATCTCCGACCGGACCCTGCCATGAAACCCAAATTCCGATTCTCCTCCCTCTCCACCGTCATCTTCGCCGGTGTCCTCGCCGCGACTTCCGCTAACGCCACCCAATACTACTGGGACGTCAACGGCAACGGGGCGGGATTCTCCCAGATAACAGGAGCATGGAATGGCACAAACGCATTCTGGGGAACCGACGCCACCGGCACGGGCGGAACCTACATCGGGAATCCCACCAATGCGGATGACCTGAACATCGTCGCTGCAACCACCAACTCCGGCACCATCACCGTCAGCGGCACGCAGAACGCCAGCAGCATCTCCTTTGCGAGCGGTGTGGGAGCGGTCACCCTCAGCGCAGGCACCATCAACATTGGCGGCACGGGCGCGTCTTCGGGAATCTTCAAGGATTCCACGTCCGCCCAAATCGTCAACAGCGCCCTCAGGTTGAATGCCGCGACCTCGGCATTCGCCCTCAACAACTCGACCACCGGCAACCTCACAATCGGTGGAAGCATCACCGGCAATGCGAGCAGCGGCACCCAGACTGTCACCGCAACTGGGCGTGTCGTTCTAACCAGCTCCGTGATCACCGATGGGCTGCTTGGCGGCAAGGTCGCCTTGGTTCTGGACCTGGGCAGCGGTATCAGCACCGCCTTGAATGCTGGCAACACCTTTGGCGGCGGCGTCACCCTCAATAGCGGAACTGTCAGCCCAGTCAGTGGAGCCACCTATACCGGCTTTGGCACGGGACTTCTAACCCTCAACGGGGGAGCGCTAAGGGGGGTTAACACCACTGCTGCAACGATCATCGGGAACGACGTCGCGTGGAATAGCATTATTGGAATTGGCCGGGCTGGTGGTGGCACCCCCATCTTCACCTTTAACGGCAGCGTCATGCTGGACGGAGCCGTGGGCAGCAACGGCTCGGGTGCAGAACCAGTCTCGATTACTTTCAACGGAAATGTTGGTCAAGCAACCGCTGGCTCCTCTTTCAGTTTTGCCCCCCCTGGGAGTGGAGGCGTCCTTACTTTCAATGGGACGAATACATACACGGGCAACACCAGCACTGTTAATAAGGCATTAGTCATTGGCGGCAGCGGTTCCATGGGCGCGGGAAATTACGCCGGAGCTATCACAACGGGCAGCGGTGCAATCATCTTCAGCAGCAGTGCGAACCAAATCCTCAGCGGCAACATTGGCGGTGGAACTCTAACCAAGAACACCTCCGCCATCAGCACGCTTACCTTGTCCGGAACGAACACATATTCTGGTGTCACGACGATCGGCGCGGGCACTCTTCAATTTGCGAAACAGACATCGCTCTACAACAACGTGACCGGTAACTGGACGGCGGCCAGGATCAACGTGAAAAGCGCTGCCACCCTCGCCTTCAATGTGGGGGGAACTGGTGAGTTCACCACTAGCAACGTCACCACCCTGTTGACCAACCTGGCCGCCAGCAGCAGCGCCACCAACGGCATGAATGCGGGATCGAGCCTCGGCTTCGACACCACCAATGCCTCCGGCGGCACCTTCACCATCGGCGATGTGATTGCCGACACCACCGGAACTTCCGGCGGTGTCCGCGGCCTCACCAAGCTCGGCACCGGCGCACTTGTCCTCACCAGCACCAACACCAACACCGGCGCCACCGTCGTCACCGGCGGCACCCTCCTCGTGAACGGCAGCATTTCCACCAGCATCCTTACCACCGTCGAATCAGGAGCGACGATCGGTGGTTCTGGAACGGTGGGCGCCTTGACCGTGTTAGCCGGGGGCAACATAAACCCCGGCAACAGCCCGGGTATCCTCAACACTGGCACCTACATCCAGTCCGGCCTCTACACGGCGGAAATCGCAGGGGTCACCCCAGGCACCCAATACGACCAAATCAGCGTTACGGGAACGGTGGATATCACCGGCGGCAGCCTTATGACCATGTTTTCCGGAACGGGATATGCGGCAGGCGATCTCATCTTCATCCTGCTCAACGACAGCACCGATGCAATCGCCGGCACCTACACAGGCTTCGCGCAGGGCGATACAGTCGCTTCTCACGATGGCTTCAACTGGCAGATCTACTACGATGCGGATTCCGTAGGAAATACTTTCAACAACGGCAATGACACCGCGCTATTCGCTGTGGTTATCCCGGAGCCAAGCACCGCCCTGCTCGGCGCGCTCGGTGCCCTCGCCCTGCTCCGCCGCAGACGCTGAGATCAGGAGACGGGAGTCAGGGATCAGGGATCAGGGATCAGGGATCAGGGATCAGGGATCAGGAATCAGGGATCAGGGATCAGGGATCAGAAATCAATCAACCCCGCAGGCTCCTCGTGAGCCTGCGGGGTTCTTTTTTTGCATCAGGCAGGGCAGGGACGGTCTCTCCGAGCCGTCCGGATCTGCGTGCCCGATCACCGTCCGATATCCAAACAATCCCAAGCCTCCGCCCACATCCTATCTTAACTTTGCTACCGCCTGGAAGGACGGCTTTCCGTGGCTGGAGTTGACGCGATTTCTAAACCTAGAAAGGAAAAGAACTGACCACGGAATACTCGGAATACACGGAAAATGGATAGATTGTGGAATCAGATGAGTCAACCTGTTCGGTGAGTTCAAATTTCGTTCTAACTTGCTCAGCTTCCGTGTATTCCGAGTATTCCGTGGTTCCCATCTCTGTTTTTGGGCTAATTCGAGGGTCCTTTTGCGTTTTTGAAAAGGTAGTGGGAGACGATCCATTCGTGGCCGCGGCGGTAGCCCCAGAGTTCGGCGCAGGCCATGTAGAAGACGCGCCAGTAGGTCCACCATCTGACGGCGTTTTCGGGGCCGTAGGTTTCGGAGATGAGAGGGAAGAGCTCGTCTTTGTGATCGTCCATGTTGGTGAGCCATGCCTCGGAGGTTTTCTGGTAATGCTGGCCGTTGACCTGCCAGTGTTGCTCGATACGGAGCTTGTCCTGAAAATAGAGTAACAAATCATCGGAGGGCATCTGGCCGCCGGTGAAGAAATATTTCGCCATCCAGTCGTCTTCGTTTTCGGCGATGTAATGGTAGGCGTTCTCGCGGTGGGTGAAGATGTGGACGAAGAGCTTGCCGTCGGGTTTGAGCCATTTCGAGATCCGTTCGAGCAGGATCTGGTAGTTTTTCATGTGTTCGAACATTTCGACGGAGACGCAGCGGTCGAAGACGGATTCTCCAACGCCTTCGAAGTGAATCATGTTCGCGGTGATAACCTCGATGTTGTGGAGGTTTCGTTTCTCCGCCTCGGCCATGATGTGTTCGCGCTGGGTGCGGGAGTTGGAGACGGCGGTGATCTTGGCATCTGGGTAGTGTTTTCCCATCCAGAGGGTGAGTGAACCCCAGCCGCAGCCGAGCTCGAGGATGCGTTGGCCGTTGGAGAGTTCGGCGCGGTCGCAGGTGATTTTGAGCATGCGCGCTTCGGACTCGGCGATATCGGTGACGCCTTCGTCCCAATAGCCGGACGAATATTTCATATGGGGGCCGAGGCAGCGTTTAAAAAAGGCGGTGGGGAGCTCGTAGTGCTGCTCGTTGGCTTCGTCTGTAGCGATGGCGACCGGCATGGTTTTCAGTTCCGCGATGTGGGCCATGAGCTTCGCTTGGCGGTCTTCGGGATCGAGTTTCTCGAAAGGTGCGATGGTGTTGGCGAGGCGGTGGCGGATGCCGAGGCGGATGACGGAGTCCGGGATTTTTCCAGTGGCGATGAGGTCGTTGGTGTTCATAAACTTTAAAGAAGGTGTAACGGAGCGCTGACTTTAGTCGGCGTGTGTGGAGGTTTCGCGCCGACTAAAGTCAGCGCTCCTTTGGTGGCCACGGAACGAAGGCGGAGGTGGTGCGCTGGTATTCGCGGTAGGCGTCGCCTTTGCTTTTTAGGGCGGAGGCTTCGGTGGGGGGGATGCCTGTAACTTTTAGGAGGAGGATTGTGATGATGGCGGGGGCGTAGACAGTGGTCCAGCCCCATGGGGAGCCTAGTGCAAAAATGAAGAAGCCAAGCCAGATGACGGATTCAAAAAAGTAGTTGGGATGGCGAGAATATTTCCAGAGGCCTTTTCTACAGATCGATTTCGGCGATGGGTCTTCGGCTTTGAAGGCGGACATCTGTTTGTCGGCGATGGTTTCACCAGCGAGGCCGATGATGGTGACAAGCGCGCCTATAATGGAAAGGGTGTCGAAGGTCGGGTCGGGATCGGCGGCGATCAGGTAGAACGGCAAGGCTAGCAGGAAGACGGAGAGTGCCTGGGCGAGGAATAAGAGCAGGAACATGGAGTTCACCTTCCCCTCCCAGACTTCGCGGAGTTTGATGTAGCGGGAGTCTTCCTCCGGGTGATGTTTTGCGATCCGTTTTGCCAGATGATAGCTGAGCCGAAGGGCCCATGCGCCGATGAGGATGGCGGCGGTGATTTGTTTGGGGTTCGGGGATTGGACGAGAAGGAAAAACAATCCGGTGAGGCCGATGAAGAAGGCCCAGAAGGCGTCGACTGGTGAGAAGTTTCGGATCTTCACGCAGAAAGCCCACGCGGCGGTGAAAATAAGCAGGTTGGCGATAAGAGCGACGAGAATCATAAGTTAAGGTAGTTAAGTCGGAACGGGGTGCAAACGATGATTTGCAATAGGGCTATTCCAGGCAAATTCGAAGGATCACGGCGAAATGGAGAGATTTTCCTGATGTCTTGCCCAGCAGATCCCGCCCAGGATCCAATTCTCATCCGGGCAATTCTGAAAAGGGGTTTTCCACGGTGATGGCGAAGTAGCTGGTGTGATGCGACAAATCCTCGCTGAGAATTCGTGTGCAGCCTGCGTCCTCGGCTGCAGCCACGATCATGGCGTCCCTTCAAGAGAGTTGGTAGCGGCGCTGGACGGCGAAGGAACGAGTGAGGATGGCCACGTCGATAGGAAGGGGATTCCATGCCGAGAGCGCTTCTATATCGTCCCAAGCTTCTTCTGGCGAAAGCCCGGGATCAAGTTTGCGGGTAACGTTGACGAAATATTCGTTGAGCACCTGCACGGAGAGCCGGCCGTTACGCATGACCCAAAGCTCGGTTAGCATTACCGTGGCGATCGCTTGTTTCTCTGGCTCCGACGTATCGCGCGAGTACAGCAGGATGTTGGTGTCCACGAAAATATTATCGCTTAGAACGGCTGTCCCGGACGGGGTATGATGAGTCAGCATGTCGGATATTTTTAGCTGATATACGAAATGGCGTATTGATGATGATATACCCGACATCGCCCCCCCCCCTGATGTCAAGACCCTGCGGACCAAATCATTCGTGCATAGGCAAAAAAAGCCGCCACGGAGTTTCTAAATGGGGAATACTCCGTGACGGCTCGGTTAGGTGGATCGCCCGGTATCAGCGTGGCAGCACGCCGTCTATCATCGCACCGACGGTCTAGGTTTGAGGTGATGAACTGTCACTCAGTCATTGATGATTCGTTCCTTAGCCAATTTATTGGCCGTTTTCAGCTGTTTCGCAAGCGGATGGTTGTTCTGGATCGGACTGGAATTTTTCAGCGAGCTTTTTGAGGAGTGGGAAGGAGATGATGCGGAGCAGGGGGATTAGAAAAAGCGCTGCGATGGCCCAGGCTTCGACGCCGTAGAGGGCAGCCATACCGAAGTCTTTGGCGAACTGGGCAGGGCTTTCCTTGAATTGGCCTATCATCTGCGGGATGGAGAATTTGATGAGCTCGACGCCGTTGAGTTGCTGGCCGAGGCGGATAAAGACGAGGATCAGGGCGAGGTGGAGTGGGTAGCTCAGGGATTTGAATAGATGGAGGATGGCTTGGTTGAGTTTAAAAACCATCCCAGCGAAGAAGCAAACGAGAGAGGTGGAGCCCATGATCGGGAAGATCCCGAGCGTGATTCCGAGGGCGATGGTCCAGGATAGTTTTTCCGGGGTGATACCGCGCTTGAGTTGGTTGATGATGGGTCGGACGACCCAGCGGTGGAGCTTTCCCTTTTTTCCGGCGGTGTCGGTCATGAATCAGTGGCTAGTGCCTTGTAAGCATTGGAAGAGCTGGTTTTTTCGTGATTTCTAAATCACGGGTGCTTTCAGGGTACTGTTGTTCGGGCGGGTGTAGACGGCTTGGACGACGGAGATGTTACGGGTGTTGAAGCCGGCTTCACAGTATTTCAGGTAGTAGTTCCAGGTGCGGATGAAGGGGGTGTCGAAGCCGAGGGGACGAATTTCTTCGAGTCGGGCGTTGAAGTTTTGGTGCCAAGTGCTGAGGGTTTTTGCGTAATCGGCGCCGAGGTCTTCGAGGCGGTGGAGGAAGAGGTTCCCGGTTTTGTTGAGGACTTCGTTGACACGGCCGACCGAGAGCAGGAGGGAGCCGGGAAAAATAACTTTTTGGATCCAGTCTACGCCTTTGGTAAGAGATTTATAGCGGCAGTCGGGGACAGTGATGTACTGGACAGCTAGCAGACCGCTCTGGGTCATAACTTCGTGACATTTCGCGAAGAAGGATTCGTGGAATTTGTGGCCGACGGCTTCGAGCATTTCGATGGAGGCGATCTTGTCGAAGGTGCCTGAGATGTGGCGGTAGTCTTGGATGCGGATTTCGACCAGGTGGGAGAGTCCGGCGTTTACGATACGCTTGCGGGCGTATTCGGCCTGAGCTTCGGAAATGGTGACAGCGGTGACCTTGCAGCCATATTTCTTAGCGGCGTGATGGGAGAATCCGCCCCATCCGCAGCCAATTTCTAGGACGTGGTCGCTGGGTTGGAGGTCGAGTTTGCGGCAGAGAGCGTCGTATTTTTCGGTCTGGGCTTCTGCCAACGTTTTGGTTTCTGGGGTGAATTTGGCCGATGAGTAGGTCATCGTTTCATCAAGCCAGAGTGAGTAGAATTCGTTTCCGAGGTCGTAGTGCTCGGAGATGTTGCGGCGGGAGGTTGCGACGGTGTTGGAGCGTTTCAGGTGGCGGAACCAGTTGACGGCTTTAAGGAGGTTGACTCCTGCGAGGGTGGATGAATCGCTTTTATCGCCTTGGAGAGTATTCATGTTGAGGGCGAACCATGAGATGACTGCGGCGATGTCCGGGGTGTCCCAGATGCCGTCGGTGTAGGCTTCGCCCATGCCGATGTTTCCGTAGAAGGTGCAACGTTTGAAGAATTCGGCGGGATTGTTGAGGGTAATATGAGCGGTGATGGGTGCGTTCTTTTCACCAAAGTTTGAGGAGCGGCCGTTGGGGTAGGTGAGAGAGAGTCCGCCTTGGGTGAATTTGCGGAACAGGGAGAGGACGATTCGCTCTGGGAGGGTGGCGGGTGAAGCGGGTTGGGCAGGCAGGTCGCTAAGCGCGCTGAGTTTGGAAGGTGTGTTTTCGGGTGGCATGGCGATGAGTGGAAAGTGCCGAGTGATCCGTGGAAGAGGCTGTGCTGCGGACTAAAGTCCGCGCTCCGTTCGGATGGGTGTGGATTTTGGGAAGTAAGGGATTTTTTTTTGGAAGAGGCGTAGGGCGTGCCAGTGGATTCTGAGGATGATTTTTAGGGAGATGAGTGGGTATTTTAGGGCGAACCATGCTAGGCGGGCTGTGGTGAGGGGGCGTTTTTTACCACGGACTGCGGAGAGGAGGGTGGGCTTTCCTTCGGTTTGATTGTCGATGTGAACGGTCCATTCGTCTGCGGGCTGGCCGAGGCGGAAGTGGAAGGAGTCGTTGGGGTCCGAGAATGGGGAGACGTAGAAGTCTTTTGCGATCAGGTGGTCGAACTTGCCTTCCAGGTTGGGGCTGCCGGCGGGGAAGAGTTTCATTTCCCGAAAGGTGTTGGTGACTTCAGCGACGGCGGTGATGGGCTGTCCGGATTTGCTGTGGATGTAGTAGAAGGAAACCGGGTTAAATGCGTAGCCGAGGACGCGAGGGAAGGTGATCAGGGTGATGCGGGCGTCGTGCGGAATTTCGGTTCCTTTTTCGGAGAGCCATGTGGTGAGGTTTTCGCGGGTGGGTTTGCTTTTCTTCGTATTGATGTGGTCCCGGTCGTCGATGGAGAAGAGGTTGAAGCGGTTTCGCGAAAGTAGGGGGAGCTTTGGGAAGTTGTCGAGATCGAAGGCGAGCATGAAGACCCGGTAGGCGAAGGCGTGATGCTTTGGTGCGACCCTTGTGTGGGTCACGTTGCATTCGTAGAGGTGGGCTGTGGGGATCACTGGTAAGTGGGGTTACTCGCCGACTAAAGTCAGCGCTCCTGGGCAAGCCATGGGTCTCGGTTTAGGATTTCTTTGCAGAGTTGGTGGGCGGACCAGATGCCGTCTTCGTGGAAACCAAAGCGTTGCCAGGCACCGCAGTAGAACCGCTTTGTCTGGTAGCCGACAAGGTGGAGTTCCGGGATGCGGGACTGGGCTTTGATCGCTGCGGCGCTGAAAATGGGATGCTCGTAGGCCACCTCATGGTGGATTTTTTCCGGATCAATTCCCGGAGGAGGATTGATCGAGACGAAATAGTTTTCGTTTTCGGAAACTCCTTGGAGCTTGTTCATCCAATAATGGGTCGAGTGGATTCGCTCTCCGCCAGTGGAGGATTCGACGCGGTAGTTCCAGGAAGCCCATGCGAGTTTGGTGCGGGGCATGAAGCGGGGGTCGCTGTGGACGACTGCGTGGTTGGGTTGGTATTGGAAATTGGAGAGAATTTCCTCTTCGGTTGGTGTGGCGGAGGCGAGGAGGGCACGGGATTGGTCGCCATGGGTCGCGAAGATGACCTTATCGAAGTGTCTGGAGGTACCGTCGTCGAGGACTACGGTCCCATCGTTTTCGACTGCGCGCACGGGAATGCCTTTTACGATATTTTCGGAAAATGGTGCTGAAATTTTAGCGACGTATTCCTTAGAGCCTCCGACCACGGTGCGCCATGGATGTTGGGTATCGAGGCCGAGGAAGCCGTGGTTGTGCCAGAATCGCATGAGAGTTCTAGCTGGGAAGTCGTTGATCCGTTCAGGTGGAGAGGACCAGACGGCGGCGGCCATAGGTGAGAGATACCAGCGGAGGAAATCTGAGCCGTATTTGCGGACTTTAACGTATTCGGCGAGCGAGAGGTCGCCGAATTTAGGTTCGGCTAGTTCGGCGACGGTTTCTTTGTTGAAGCGGTTGATCTGGAGGAGCATTTTCCAGAAACGCGGGCGAAGGAGGTTCTTTCGTTGGGCGAAGAGGAGGTTGAGGGAGCCGCCGTTGAATTCCAGATCGTCCGGGATGTGCTGTACGGAAAAGGACATCGAGGTCGGTTTGGTAGCGACATCGAGTTCTTTGAAGAGGCGGGTAAGGTGGGGGTAGGTGACCTCGTTGTAGACCATGAAACCCGTGTCCACGGGGAGATTCTTGCCGTTTTCTGGAATCGATACAGTGTTTGAGTGTCCGCCGAGTCGAGTGTTTTTTTCGAAGAGGGTGATATCGAAATTACGTTTCAGGAAATGGGCACAGGCTAGTCCCGATATTCCGGTCCCTATGATGGCGATGGATGGTTTAACTTTCAAAGATTCAAGGGGAAGACCGTGGTTCTGCTGGCGCCTGGAAGGACGGCTTTCCAGTGGTTGGGGTTGTTGAGATTTCTAATTTGTAGTTCCTTTCCGGTCGAGTGTTCTGGCTTCTTCGATGATGGCTTGGGGGACAGGGCGGAGATCCCAGACGAGTTTGAGTTTGGAGAGCAGTTTGAGGACGTAGTAAGTAGGGTCGATTTCGTGTGGGAGAAATCCTTGGCGGGTGGAGTGGGGGAAACGGTGGTGGTTGTTGTGCCAGCCTTCGCCGAGGGTGATGAGTGCGAGGAAGAAGTTGTTCCGGGAGTCGTCTTCGGTGTCGAAACGGCGCTTCCCCCAGACATGGGCGAGGGAGTTGATGAAGAGGGTTCCGTGGAGGAGGACGGTGGTGGAGATGAAGAACGTCCAGATAAAGAACTGCCACATGGTGGTGCCGAGGGAAGGGAAGAAGGTTTCAAGCGCCCAACCGATGGCTAGCATGAGGACCCCGAAGGCCAGAGGGACGATCTGATCGTATCGGTTTAGAAATACGAGTTCGGGAAATTTCACCAGATCGGGGATGGCCTTGTAGTTGGTGGGGAAATTCTTTTTCGAAGTGAGCCAGCCGATGTGTGACCATAGGAACCCACTGATTCTAGGCGAATGGATGTCTTCTTCTTCGTCGGAATGTTTATGGTGGTGACGATGGGTGGCCGCCCACCAGAGCGAGCCGCGCTGCATGGATGAGTTTCCGATCACCGTGAGAATGAATTGGAATGTGCGGGAGGTCTTATAGGTGCGATGTGAGAAATAGCGGTGATAGAAGCCAGTGATCGCGAACATTCGGATGAAGTAAAGCGCGATGGCTGCGATGACTGCTACGGGGCTGATGCCCACCCAGATGACCGCGAGACAGCCAAGATGTAGGAAAATAAAAGGCATGGTCCGCTGCCAATCGACCTTGTCGGGAAGGGTTGAGGGATCTGGATCACCGGGCGCGCGGTAATCGGAATCCCACCAGTGCCCGATGAGAGTTGTGAAAGCTTTGATGTGAGAAGTCATGGATTTATCTGGTTGTTATTCAAAGCGGCGGCGGATGAATTCTATGGTCCCTCCGAGGATTGGGATCTGACCGTAGATACTCGTGCCGGAATCCCAGTAGTCCTGATGCATCACGACTTTTCCTTCTGGGTTTAAGCGGATGTGGCTCATGCCAACCGAATGGACGGGCTTCCCGCCATTTAGTTTTGGTGCGGAGAAAACCATGGTCCAACGGACATAGTGTTCGGCTCCGGAGGATGCGGTGTCGTCGATGTTCACCTCGTAATTTTCCATGGTATCCGCTGTCATAAGAAAATATTTTTTAATCTCATCAGGTCCGTGGTGAGTGACGATGGTATCGTTTAGGTAGGCATTCTCGGCATAGACCTTGGCGGTGTTTTCTTCGAGGAATGCTTTGTCGTCAATTTTTTGGAGAAATGTAGAGAAGTTTTGGATGGCGGTTTTGGTTTCGGCGTTTCCATCCCGCAGTAGGTCGGGGCCGGATTTGGCGAGTTCGGATTTGTATTCGTCCACCCTCGCTACCGTATCGGGTTTCGGTGCATTGGCGGTGATCACAATCGCGACAACGAGCAGAATCAATAGGATTAGGGGGATGGTCTGAAGGACTAGTTTGAGAGACATGTGGGATGATATCATCGTTCGGGGGCTGTGCCACAAGTAGTCTCGGTCTATTTTCGATGGGCGTATTCGTCTGTTTTGCGGGCGATTCCAGAGGAGTAGACCACCCATGCTACAAACAAAAGCTGTAGAGGCAGTCTTGCGATGAGTATCCAGCGCGGCAGATCGACTCCGGGCCAGCCGTTCAGAGCGATGTTCAGGTTTGCTGGGAATATGGCGACGAGTAGAAGAATGAGTCCGATGGCTGCGGGTTTCCTTGTTTTTGGGATGAGAATACCGATTCCACCGGCGATTTCCGCAGCTCCGCTGATGTAGTTCATTAGTTCTGGAGCTGGAAGCCACTGTGGCATCATCCCGAGATAAACCTCCGGCGAGAGAAAATGGTTGATCCCAGCGAAGAAAAAAAAGATCGCGAGCAGGTAGCGGGAGATGAGTCGAATTTTCATTGGGCTGATGATTCTTTGAGATGCTTATCTAGGAAACGGATCGCTTCGGGGATTGCATCGGCAGAAAATAGGTGGGACATGATGTGAGATCTGCCGTTGATCCAGTAAACCTCATGCTCGACGGCGTTTTTTTCCAAGCTCTTTATGAAGGCCTTGGGATGGGTGGTGGGAACCAGAGTGTCCTCTGAGCCGTGGTAAATAAAAACCGGAGGACTGGTGGGGCGAACAAAGGTGATTGGAGAGGCTTCGCGGTAGATTTTTTCGTTTCCTTTCAGAGGCCCGCCGAGCAGAAGTCCGGTGAGTTTGCCACTCGGCCAGAAGGAAAAATCGACTGGTGCACCTCCTGCGACGATCGCTTTGATGTCGTTTTCAGGGTCGAGTCCGGCGAGGGCGGAGAGGTGTCCTCCGGCGGAATATCCGAAGATGGCGATTCGCGTTGGATCGATGTTGAGGGCCTCGGCATTTTCGCGGATGTAGCGAAGCGCGAGGTCGATGTCTTTTTTCTGGGCGGGAAACTGCCAATCAGGAGTCAGGCGATAGGTCGTGTTCATTACGAAGTAACCATGCTTCGCCAGATTATTAGCGATACAGGCCATATCGCTTCGGCGCTCTTTTGCATTCCATCCGCCGCCGTGGATGAGCAGCACGGCTGGAGTGGGTGAAGCGGATTCCGGCTTATAGAGATTTGCGATCAGCGCCTCGGGCCAATCTGGCGGGGTGAAGACGATGTCTTTGTTGAGAACAAAATCGGAATTAACGGCTCCAAGGTCAACGCCCGGCGCTGCGGAAAACGAAGTGCATGAGTTGAGAAGCGCAGCTGCGGAGACTAGGAAGGAGCTGAACCTGAGCATGATATTTCGAAGTATCGTAGGCATTTGTGGAAAATCAAATGATCGCTCCTTCTCCGCATCCGTCGCTCGACGCACTGCTTCTCAAGCGGTATGGTTTCGCGAATGAATCTTTCAGTTCTCCATATCCTCCGCTTTGTGAAGCTGGTGCTGAGTGATTTTTTTTTCAAAAACAATGGCCTGCTTCTGGCTAGTGCCGTTGCTTATAACACGATGCTCTCGCTTATTCCGCTAGCGGCGGTTCTGGTGGTCTTATTTTCGCAGTTTATTGATCAGAAGTTGCTGATGGAAGCGATCACGACCGAGGTGGGGCTGATCGCTCCGAAGGCGACGCCGATGCTGATCGATGTGGTGGAAACCTTTCTCGAATCGCGCGAACTCGCCGGTTGGATCGGTGTGGTGGTGCTTTTGTTCTTCAGTTCGATCGCGTTCCGGGTTCTGGAAAACGCATTTGCGATCATCTTTCATTTCAAAGAACCTCCGGTGAAGCGTAGTTTCTGGATCTCGGCGCTGATTCCCTATCTGTTTATTGCGATGGTTGCCGGAGGGCTGATCGTTATCACCGCGATCACCGCTGTGATAGAGGCGACGGCGGGGCGCACCTTTACGCTTGGCGGGGTGAAAATCGAACTTCATTGGCTTGCAAACAGCGGGCTACATATCGCTGGGTTTGCTTGTGTCATCCTACTTTTCACGACTCTCTACAAGGTCATGCCGGTCACGAAAATTTCCTTCCGGCTGGCTCTTTCCGGAGGAGTGACCGCTGCGATCCTTTGGGAAATTCTGCGAGCTGTACTGATAGGGTATTTCAGTTCGCTCTCCCTTGTAAACGCGGTCTATGGATCAATGGCGACTACCATCATCCTACTTCTCACCATTGAGGCTGCCGCTCTTATCGTTCTGTTAGGAGCGCAGGTCATTGCGGAACTGCAGCGCGGCATCGACAGGGGAATACCATGGTATAAGGAGCAGTGAAGCCGAAGATCCCGACAGGATTATTTCAGATCATCGAGATAGGCTACGAGGTCGCGAAGTTCGCGGGATGAGAGGATTTCGCCCATCGGAGGCATGGTGGAGAGGGGCTTGGTGCGGGTGGCGATATCGTCGATGTTGACCGTGGTCTGGGTTTTATCGAGAAGGATGAGGGTGAGGGTCTTCTCATTTTCCTCAATGAGTGAGCCGACAATGGAGATACCTTTTTTGGTTTGGATCGCCATCATGCCATACCCGGAAGTGATTTTTGCCTGCGGATAAACAAGGGATTCGAGAATATATTCGCGGCCCTTTTTACCAACTTCGGTGAGTGGTGGGCCGACCTCACTGCCTTCATCTCCGATGCGGTGGCAGGCGGTGCATTGGGCGGCGAGATGTTCGTTGAAGACTTTCTCGCCAAGAGCGGGATCACCCCCTGTGAGTGAGGCGGAGTATGGCGGGATTGTTTCGAAGACACCGGGGAGAGCTTCGCTGAATTCAAGCAGGAGATAATCACGGGTTTTTCCTTTCTCGGTGAATCTTTTCGAATATTTTGTAAGGATTGCTTTCGCTGCGGGTGATCCGATTTTGGCAAGAATGAGGATGGCCTGTTGTTGTTCCTCGATCTGCTCGGATTTCATGATCGCCATATCGGCCCATCCAAGAACGGCGGCTGGATCGGATTCGTGGAGGATTTCGGCGGTCCCGGTGCGGACGGCAGCGATTTTGTCTTCCAGCAGTTTCGCGGCGGTTTTTTTGAAAAGTCCGGAACGTTTTGGAGCTAGGGCTTCTAGCGCGCGGATTCTTGCTCGGGCGTCGAGGCTCGTATCGATTGCTTGGGCTGCGAGCGAATCGTCGTTGGCGACTATTTCCAGTTCCTTCGCGGCGGCGGCAGCGGAGGTTGCGATTGCTTTGTCAGGGCTGCTTTGGAGAATGACGGCGGCGGCGGAGAATGCGGTTCTGGCGGCTATCTCGTCGGCTGGTTCGAAGGGATTGTGTCGACCATCGACGGGGTCGGTTCCGAATGATTGATTCCATGATGCCAGTGCTTCCAGTGCGGCGATGCGGAGGTGGGTGGGAGCGTCGCTTTGCAGTGCGTATTCGGTGAGTCTCTTCGCGCTGGCGGCGTCACCGAGGCGGCGATTGGAAGCGATGGAACGACGGATGGCAGGTGGGGTAGCGCCCTGAGTTTTCTTCAAAAGATCGGCGAGCGCGGGGTAGGCTTCCACGATTGCGGGGTCGTCGTAGATGGCATGGGCGGCCTCGGCGACGACTCTGGGATCGGAGTCCGAAAGGAGCTTTGCGGCGAGAGGTGAGGAGAGCCGGCGGAATGCCACGGCGGCGGCGAGGCGGACGGCTGTAGATTCGTGGCTGAGAGTTTTTGCGGCGATTTCCTCGGCGGGGCTGGCGGTGAGTGCGAGGACTCCGGCGTGGCGGAGGTAGGCGTCTTCGTCGTTGTTCTCAGCGAGCATGATGATGACGGCATTGATTGCTGTGGAATCGCCCATTTTCCAAATCGCGGTGGCGGCTTGGAAGCGGACTTGTGCGTCATCATCCGTGAGCATTTTAGTCACTAACGGATTGGTTCCTTTCAGAGTTTCGCCAGCGTGTTTGGCAGCCTGCGCACGGAGGATTGGATCTTTTGAATTAGCGAGATGGTGAAATGCTTTCTCAAAAAACTGCCCGTGTTGCGATAGCGCCCAAGTGGCGTGGATGATGGCGAGCCGTTCGGATTCGCTCGAGACAATCACTTGGTGGAGTCCCGCTGTGGCCTTGCGCTTTGCCAGTTCCCATTGGGCGTCGAGGCGGATACGCATGTCCGGGTGGGAGAGTCGTTTGACGAGATCTGTAGTAGAAACTTCGGACGGGCCGTTGAGCAGCATCGCGGCGACTTCTTTACGGATCGCGGTTCCGGCGATGGTGGGGTCATCGAGTTTCCAAACAGCGCCTTTTTCGTTTAGCGCGTAGCCGCCGGACCAGTCGGCGGAGTAGAGCGCGCCGTCGGGTCCAAAGCTGATGCCGACATTCATCGGGCCGGAGTAGACTGTGTGCTCGTCAGTCATCTCGAAGGTCGCGCCCTTGGGTTTAACCTTGAAGGAGCGGAGATTGCCTTTGGGAAATTCGGTGACGAAGAATGCGTCTTCGTATTTTGCATTGAGGGCGGTTCCGGGATTGTAGGCGAAGCCTGCCGGGCCGTCGGAATAGTTCCCGTTTGTCGGGGTGATGTAGGCGGGTTGGAACTCGCCTTCAGGTTCCCAAATGTTTTCCGCCATCCATGGGTTGTAGGAGGAGCCACGGTATTGGTAGTAGTTCCGCCAGCCGGTATCGGAGCCTTCGGTGATGTGGAGGAAACGCTCGCGCTCGCCTTTCTGGTCGGAGTCGTTATCAACGGAAAAGAGGTTTCCGTATTTATCAAAGGCGATTTCTTGGGGATTGCGCAGGCCGCGGGCGAAGATCTCGAAGCCCGACCCATCCGGGTAGCAGCGGAGGACCGCGCCCTCATGGGGGGCGAACCAGTTTTCCCCCTCCTTCGAGGTGACGTTCGTGCCCTTGTCGCCGATCGACCAGTAGAGGCGGCCGTCGGGGCCGTGTGTGAGGCCGTGCATATCGTGGCCGGCGTAGGCGATGTGGACACCGAAACCGTGGGCGAGGGATTCGCGTTGGTCGGCTTTGCCATCGCCATCGGTGTCGCGGAGTTTCCAAACATCGGGAGCGATGGTTGCATAGACATCGCCGCGCCATGCGAGGGTCCCCGCCGCGATGCCGGTGACTTCGGTATTGAAGCCTTCGGCGAAAACGTTAGATTCGTCCATTATGCCGTCACCATCGGTATCGGTGAGGCGGATGATTTTTTCAGAAAGGACAGTGAGGTCTTTGATATCGCTGACTCCGTCTTTGTTCTGGTCCTCCACCAGCTTGTTGGTTCCGTCGAGACGTTCGCGGAAGAAGGCCAGCTTATCTTCGACGGAGGTATGGGAAACATCTTCTGGCACCCAGCCGTGTTTGTAATAATCGCGGATGTCGAGATCGGCCATCTTGCGGCGGGCGGTTTCCGTGACGTAAATCGTGCCGTCCACATCGACAGATACGGAGACCGGGTTTTTCAATAGTGGTTGCTCGGCGACGAGACTGCGCTCGAGACCGTTCGCCGCAGGGAAGGTTTGTGCGGTGGATGCCGAGATGAAGAGAAGCTGAAGCGCTGAAACAAAGTGGGAGATTCGCATGGGCTTTAAGATGTCCGTGCGGAAAGCTAACTTAAAAAGCTGCTGTGTAAACGTGCTATTCGGATCTCCTCCTTTGAGGAATGGCGGCCTTCCAGCCGGCTGAATTTTGCACCAGCTTCAGCGTGTTAGGATAGAGTGCTTGGGTTGAGCAGCCGCCAGGAAGGACGGCTTTCCTGGCGTCAGGTGTCCGAACCTTCTTCCCCGGCAGTCTTCGGGCTGCGGGGCCATATTCACTTCGTCGTCAAATTTACCCGTAGCGGTGACGACTCCCTCGAAGTTGTGGCGCTTGAGAGTTTTAGCGGCTTGGACGTTCGATGTGTGTTTCGGCATCGCCAGCACGACGAGATCGATTTTGTCACGGACGCTGACACGCTCCCAGAAGTCCGAGTCCGTGGCGTCGGCGAGGAGGACATTGCGGTCGGCGAGGCGGTGCAGTTCGACGGCTGCTGGATCGCGGTCGAAGCCTATTACTTGGCCGGGGAAGCGCTCACCGAGCTTTTGGTAGGCGGCGAGACCCATGCGACCCATTCCGAAAATTGCGAGGCTTTTGAGTGGCAGCAGGAGCATTAGGAAAAGCGCCCAAAGGAGCCCCTGGGTAGTCAGCGCTCCCAGCCATTTCCTACCGAAGAGCAGTGCAGCTAGCAATGCGATGGCCCAAATGGAGGGGATTTTTCCGGTGGAGAAAGTGAGAAAAAGCACCGCGAGGATGTCCTGCATGATGAGCATGTCGATGGCGACGCGTCCGTGCATCGCGCCCATATCGCCGCTTTCGTTCAGGCTTTTCACAGCGAATACTGTGCTGGAAAAACTCAGTGCGAAGGCAAGCAGGAGGGCTGTCTGCCATTCCATTCCCACGGCCTGTCCCGCAAGTGTGCCGACCCGAGCAGTGAAAGCCCGAAGAAAAACGCTACGGCTAATAGAAGTACATCCATTCACGGGAGAGGAAAGCCATCCGCGTGCCGATTTGGAGGTTTTTTCTCGATAAGCCGTTCAGTCCTTCCGCGTCAGCTCCACAAATACGTCCTCAAGGGTCGCCTCGTGCCGGAAGAGGGAACGCAGCGGCCAGTTGTTGGCAGAAGCGATGGCATTGAGGGATTGGCGGGTGTCGGTGCCAGAATCCGACCACAAGGTGAACCGAACCCAGGTTTCTTCCATTTCTTCCGAGGTGACCTTTTTTACGTTGGGTAGCCCGGCGATGATGGATGTGGCGGTTCCGGCGGGTGCCTGGATCTCGCATTGCACCCGTCCGGCGGTGCGCATTTCTGCGATGAGATTCTGTGGAGTGTCGGCCGCCTTGATCTTGCCGTTGTCGATGATCACCACGCGGTTCGCGATCATTTCCACCTCAGAGAGGATGTGGGTGGAAATGAGGACCGTATGGTTGAGGGCGAGGTGCTTGATCAGTTCCCGGATCTGGCGAATCTGAACGGGGTCAAGGCCGTTGGTGGGTTCATCGAGAATGAGGAGGTCCGGTTCATGGACGAGGGCGTCGGCGAGGCCGACCCGCTGCCGGTAGCCTTTGGAGAGGGTCTTGATCATCTTTCGCCTGACGCTTTCCAGTCCACAGCTATCGATCACGTGGGAGACCCTGCGGCGGGCATCACTATTGGAGAGGCCTTTGATCCGGGCGCGGAAGTTGAGATACTCGCGAACCCGCATATCATCATAGAGCGGGACGTTCTCCGGCATGTAGCCGATGCGTCTCCTCGCCTCTATGGATTGCCTGAAAATATCGAAATCCGCGATCCTGGCCGAGCCACCTGAGGGTGGGAGGAAGCCTGTCAGCATCCGCAGGGTGGTGGTTTTCCCGGCTCCGTTCGGGCCGAGAAACCCTACGATTTCACCTCTTGCTACGGAGAAAGAGACATCACGGACGGCGAGATGGCGTCCGAAGCGTTTGGAGAGATTTGAGACTTCGATCATTCGGTTGGGTGTGGGCGGTATATTTTCAGCCTGCAATGGTTGACGCAAGCCTGCGAGACCTTTAACAAATCCATGCGCGCCGACGGCCAAACGGGAATTTTCGCAGAAACCCGGCCCGCTTTTATTTATAAACTCATGAACTCATCGGTTTCGGCGCGACTCAACGCGGATTTGCTAGACGAAAAATATGCCCTGTGGTGCGAGGACCCACGTTCTGTGGAATCCACGTGGTCCTCTTTCTTTGAAGGCTTCGAGCTGGGCGTCGCTCAGGTGAAGCAAAAGGATGATGCGAAAACCGATGCGACTGGAAGCCTGCCGCAGGCAGGGGCGGATCTCGCGTTCAACGGAAAAGTCGTAGGACTTGTATATAACTACCGCACTCTCGGTCACACTCAGGCACAGATCAACCCGCTCGATGACAAGCCGGAGATCAATCCCCGCCTTTCGCTGAGCGAATACAAGTTTTCTGAAGAGGAAATGTCCCGTGAGGCATCGAATCCGTTTTTCTCCAATGGTGCGAAGATGCAACTGCGCGACATGGTCACGGCGCTCAAGACCACCTATTCGGGGAAAATTGGCTTTGAGTTCATGCACATCCACAACACCACCGTCCGCCACTGGGTGCGAGAACGGATCGAGCAGCACGGCTCGAAAGGTGCGGAGAAAACCGCAGAGATGCAGATAAAATCTTTGCGTTGGCTGCTTGAGGCGGAATCGTTCGAGAATTTCCTCGCGAAGAAATTCCTCGGTGAAAAGCGTTTCTCCTTGGAAGGCGGCGAGGGCACAATGGTCGTGCTCAATGCGCTCTTGGAAAGCTGCCCTGGAAAGGATGTGCTTGAGATAGAGATGGGCATGGCCCACCGCGGACGCCTGAATATCTTGGCGAATTTCGTGCGCAAATCTCTCACCACGCTGCTCTATGAATTCACTCCGAACTATGAGCCGGGCCTCGTTGCTGGCGATGGCGACGTGAAATATCACCTCGGCTACGAAAGTGTCCGTGAGTTTCCAGACGGCAACGTCCGCGTCAGCCTCGCGGCAAATCCCAGCCACCTCGAGGCGGTTAATCCGGTTGTCGAGGGCAAAGCACGCGCGCGCCAGCGGGTCCTTGGTGACGACGGGCTTTCCACCGACCGCAAGCGCGTGCTTCCTATTCTTATTCATGGCGATGCTTCGTTTGCCGGACAAGGATCGGTCGCGGAGGTCCTCAACCTTTCCCAGCTTCCCGGCTACCGCACCGGCGGCACGATACACGTCATCATCAACAATCAGATCGGTTTCACTACGATGCCGGCCGATGCCCGTTCCTCCGCCTACGCCACCGACGTTGCGAAAATGATCGAGGCACCCATCCTCCATGTGAACGGCGAGGAGCCGATGGAGCTTTTCTGGGCGGCGAAATTCGCCTTGGAGTTCCGCCAGAAATTCGGCCGCGATGTCGTGATCGACATGTATTGCTACCGCCGCCAAGGGCACAACGAGGCGGATCAAGCGGCTTTCACCCAGCCACTCGTCGCCAAGGAAATCGCGGCCCGCGAGACTTTCGGACAGGTTTACAAACGCCAGCTCGTCTCGGGCGGTGTAATTTCTCAAAAAGACGCGGATGATCTGGAGCAAGCGATCTGGGATCGGCTCGAGGAAGGCCATAAAAAAATGGTCGAACTCTCCGAAGCCGGTGACCGCACCGTCTTCAGTGGCTCGACAGCTGTCATCCAACCATCCTATTCCCACGCCTCGGTCGGAACGGGGATCGCCCGCGAGATGCTTCAGAATATCGGCAAAGTCCTCACTACGGTGCCGGATGACTTTTGCCTGAACCCGACTTTGGAAAAACGTTTCATCCCACGTCGGGTCGATGCGCTTGCCAACGGTGGGCCCATTGACTGGGCTTTCGCGGAATCTCTCGCCTTCGGATCACTCCTTCTGGAGGGCTCTCCCGTCAGGCTTTCCGGCCAGGATTGCCGCCGCGGAACTTTCTCCCAGCGTCATGCAGTCTTTTACGATTACGAAACCCGCGAGCGTTACATCCCGCTGCAAAACCTCTCCACGGATCAGGCGAAATTCTGCGTTTACAACTCACTGCTCTCGGAATTTGCGGTGCTTGGTTTCGATTACGGTTATTCGCTTTCCTATCCAAGCATGCTGCTAATGTGGGAGGCGCAGTTCGGCGATTTCTCCAACGGCGCACAGGTCATCATCGACCAGTTCATCGCCTCGGCGGAATCCAAGTGGCAGACGCCGACCGATCTGGTGATGCTACTTCCTCATGGCTATGAAGGCATGGGGCCGGAGCATTCCAGTGCCCGCCTCGAACGCTTCCTCCAGCTTTGTGCCGAGGAAAACATGATTGTTGGAAACTTCACGACACCGGCTCAGTATTTCCACGCCCTGCGCCGCCAGAAGCATCGCGATTTTCGCAAACCGCTTATCCTGATGACTCCAAAAAGCCTACTCGGGCGACCGGAGGCCGTTTCCTCAGAAGCGGATTTCCTCGAAGGCACCTGTTTCCAAGAAATCCTCCCAGATCTGATGGATTTCGAGAAACCAAAAAACGTGAAACGAGCCGTTCTCTGCTCCGGCAAGGTTTATTACGATCTCGTCGCCCATCGCAAGGAGCAGGAGATCGATAACGTGGCCATCATCCGCGTCGAGCAACTCTACCCCTTCCATGGTGAGATGCTTCAGGCGATCCTCGGCCAATTCCCGAACTTGGAGCGTGTCGTCTGGTGCCAAGAGGAACCGAAGAACATGGGTGCCTGGACATACGTCGCCCCGCAGATCGAATCAACACTCGGTGCATGGCCAATTTACGCCGGGCGCAAACCCGGCTCGAGTCCTGCTGCCGGTTCCAAAGCAATTCATTACCGCGAGCAGAAAGCGCTGCTTACGAAGGCGTTCGAAATCTAATTTTTCACTCAACTGACATCCGAAATGGCTATCGATATCAAAGTGCCGGCCGCCGGCGAATCCATCACCTCCGCGAACATCGCGAAATGGTATAAGAAAGACGGAGACTCCGTTAAAAAAGGCGACGCTTTAGTTAGCCTGGAGACCGACAAGGTTTCGAATGAAGTCGAAGCAGAAGCTGACGGGGTGCTCAGCATCACGGTCGGCGAGGGCGAGGAAGTCCCGATCGGCACGGTGATTGGAAGGCTGGAAGAATCCTCCGGTGGCTCATCGGAACCCGCTCCCGCGAAATCTGAAGCTTCAGAAGAAGCAACCGTCGCCCCGGAACCTTCGGATGAATCCAGCAAATCCAGCGAGCCCGTCGATATCAAGGTGCCGGCTGCCGGGGAATCTATTACATCAGCCAATGTCGCCGAATGGCGCAAGAAGGATGGTGACCACGTCGAGAAAGGTGAGATCCTCGTCACCTTGGAAACTGATAAGGTCTCCAACGAACTCGAAGCGCCCGTTTCGGGAACCATCAAGATTCTCACCCCAGAAGGCGAGGAAGTTGAAATCGGAAAGGTGATCGCCAGAATCACTCCTAGCTCCGGAGCCTCGGCATCAACTACCCAGGCTTCCGCACCCGCACCCGAGGAAAAGAAAGCACCTGCACCTGCACCTGCTCCTGCTCCTCAGGCCGAATCCCGCACCAATCCGGGCCTTTCGGTGGTTTCCTCCCCGGCTCCGGCGGAACAGAAACCTGCTGCCACCGTTGAAGGTCGGACCACTCGCAAGAAAATGTCGATGTTGCGTCGCAAGATCGCCACGCATTTGGTAAACGCCCAGCAAACCGCGGCGATTCTCACCACCTTCAACGAAGTCGACATGACCGCAGTCATGGAACTCCGCAAGAGCGTGCAGGAGGACTTCGTGAAAAAGCACGGCGTGAAACTCGGGTTCATGTCGTTTTTCGTCAAAGCCGTAACCCAAGCGCTCAAAGACGTGCCGTCGATCAACGGTCGCATCGAGGGCAACGAAGTTATCGAGAACCACTTCTACGATATCGGCGTCGCCATCGGGACGGAAAAAGGCCTCATTGTTCCGGTGCTTCGGGATTGTGATGGGAAATCCTTTGCTCAGATCGAACAAGACATCCTCGACTACGCGGCCAAGGGCAAGTCCGGCAAGATCACCATCGAGGATCTCCAAGGTGGGGTCTTCACCATCTCCAACGGTGGGGTTTACGGCTCACTGCTAAGCACACCTATTCTCAATCCTCCGCAGAGTGGCATCCTCGGTATGCACACCATCCAGCAGCGCCCGATCGCTCTCAACGGCCAAGTCGCCATCCGCCCGATGATGTATCTTGCCATGAGCTACGACCACAGGCTCGTCGATGGCAAGGAAGCTGTCACCTTCCTCCTTCGTATCAAGGATAGCCTCGAAGCACCGCACCGGCTGATGCTGGAAATGTAGTAGACCTTTTCTTTGGACCCGTGGCATGAAATCATGCCGGAACCGCTGCTTGCCCATGGCCAGTAAGCGGAAAAAACTCCCTGTCTGACGTTTGAATAAGTTCCGTCCATATTATCGGCACCTCTGGAAGGTGAAGGGTCATTTCCTGATCGGCGTCTCTGCGGGTCTGGTCTACGCTGCCGCGTCCGGGGCGGGCCTTCCTCTGATGATGAAGGTTGTCTTCCCGGTCTTGTTCAATGAAGACCCAGAGCAGTCGAAGTGGTATATCGATTGGCTGACCTCGAGACTTGGAACCCTCTCCAAGGACGAACTCCTGATCTATACCTGCCTGTGGATTCCCGCGATTTTCCTGCTCCGGGCATTAGCGGGATACACCAATGCCTATTTTATCCAGTTTTCGGGTATGCGCGTGGTCGAGTCGATCCGCTCGGACCTCTTTGTGAAACTGCAGAGCCTACCACTCGCCTTTTTTAAACGTAACAAGTCGGGGGACCTGTTGGCGCGGATGATGAACGACACCCAAATGCTCCAGCAGGTGCTCGCCCAAGCATCCAGCGATCTGATCAAGCAGCCGGCGACCCTGCTCTTCGCACTCGGGACCGTTGGTGTGCTCGCATACAATGACCGTAGCTTTTTTATCGCTCTGATCGCCCTGATCACCGTCCCACTTTGTATCATGGTCATTCGATCTGCTGGTAAAAAAATGACTCGCCGCGCGAAGGCCCTTCAAGAAAAAGGCGGAGATCTTTCTGCATCTCTCACCGAGAGTCTCCAGTCGGCGCTTGAGATTCGAGCTTACAATCTTCAGGACTCCCAGATCGCCCGGTTCAATAAAAAGATCGGGGAGATCTTTAAGCTTGGGATGAAAGTGGTAAAATACCGCCAGTTGATTTCTCCCTCGATCGAGGTCGTCGCTGCGGCGGGCTTCGCCGCAGCACTATATTTTGGCGTCCGCGCGGGAATGACTCTGGAAGGCTTTCTCGCACTCGGGATGGCCCTCTACATGTCTTACGAGCCGATTAAAAAACTTGGCAGTATTCATTCCCTTTTCCAGCAGGGGAAAGCCTCGGTGGACCGGATTGAATTCATTCTCCATTCCGATGATACCATCCCGAACCCTGCAGCACCCAAGCCGTGTCCAGCGCCGACCAAGGGCATTTCATTTCGCAACGTCACCTTCGCTTACAACGAACTTCCCGTGCTTCACGATGTGAACCTGGAAATCCCCTCGGGGCAAGTAGTGGCCCTGGTAGGTCCCAGCGGTGCCGGAAAATCGACATTCGCAAGTCTGGTTCCACGTTTCTATGAGCCCCAGCAAGGCGATGTCTGTGTGGATGGCGTCCCCATCGGAGAGTTCCTCAAAAGCGACCTTCGCGCCCATATCGCCGTTGTCCCTCAGACGCCTGCGCTATTCCTTGGCACCCTCGAAGAAAATATCCGGGTGGGGAAACTAGACGCCACTTTCGAAGAGGTCGAAACCGCAGCGAAAAAAGCCTTCGCACATGACTTTATTACGATCCTGCCGGACGGATACCAAACTGCTGTCGGCGAGCGCGGCGACTTACTTTCGGGAGGACAGCGCCAGCGGATCGCGATCGCACGTGCCTTCCTGAAAGATGCGCCTATCCTCATCCTCGACGAAGCCACCAGCGCACTAGATACCGAGAGCGAAGCCGCCGTGCAACAAGCACTCGCGGAGTTGGTCAAAGGCAGAACCACCCTGATCATCGCGCACCGCTTCAGCACGATCCGCATTGCCGACCGCATCCTCGTATTCAAAGAAGGGCGTGTCGTTAGCGACGGCAGTCACGAGGAACTCCAAGATCTCGACCCCACCTACCAGGCAATGGTCGGCGGAGAGCTACGCTAGACCTGAAAGCCACGCGAAGCGCGGTATCCTGCGAGACTTCCAGTGGTCTTACGGAAGTCTTTGGTTTGACGAAAAGACTACGCGGAGGCATCCTCTCTCCCGATGACTGCCACGAAACGGGTTCTTTTTATATGTACCGGCAACACCTGCCGCAGCCCCATGGCCGAAGCCATGTTCCGCAAGGCGGTGGCAGGCCGCGAAGATTACTCGGTGAAGTCGGCAGGGATCGCAGCATCCAAGGGTTCCCCTTGCAACGGCGAGACCGAGAAGATCTGTGACCTTATGAATGCACCGTTGGAAAACTTCCGCAGCCAACCGGTGTCCGCCGCGCTTCTCGAAGAAGCCACGCACGTTTTCACTATGACCGCAGGACATCTCGGAGTCTTGGAGGACCATTTTTCCGAGTTTTCCGATAAATTCTACCTTGCGTGCGAGTTCGTCGAAGTTCCGGGTAAAGGCCTGGGAGCGGATCTACCCGACCCCATTGGAATGGGAAGCGCGGCCTACCAGGATGTCGCCAAAGTCCTGAATCTGGCGATCCCAGCGATCATCACTTACATCGACCAGACCACCCTTCGAAAATAGCGGCCAGTTCGCGGAACCGATCTTTTACTCATCCCGAGCCTTCCTTCGGCCATGCTCAACCTGAACAACGGCAGCACGACCAAAAGCTCCGCGCTCCGATTCGATGCTACCTCCGCCGCCACTTCCTTCTGTCTCAGGCAGGCCGGCGAATGAAGCTGGAACCACGGCATCACCCTCACGGAGGTCATGTCTCTGGATTCCAACCACGTTCTAGCCTCAGACATCCCGACTTGGAGGGAAATCGGATGACCTTAGCGGGACGTATTTGAGCCTCAGGTTTGTGCCTGGGTATTGGGTTTCGGTGGCGTTGAGTTCTTCGCACATGCGGGTGACAACTTGGTCATGGATAGGGTTGGCTTGGCCGTGGAGCTCGATGCGTAATTCTCCTGCTCTTGGATCGGGACGGAGGTTGACCGTGGTTTGCATCAGGCCGCGCACGAAGCTGCGGGCGTCGTCGCTGCGGCGCAGGGTCTCCCTAGCGAGGTGGACCAAGGCGGTTTCGCTGCGGTAGGAAATGAGATTGATGGTGTCGATGAAGTGTTTGCGCCCGGCGCGCAACTGGCTGATGCGCTGCTCGGGAGGAAGGTCTTTGATCTCAATGTGTGGAGGTGTGGATCTGCTTCGAGGGCTTCGGTGTTGGGTTGGCCGGGGATGTCATCCAACAGGCGTGGGATGATTTCGTCTTCGAGGGTTTTGATGAGGCCGGGGTCGATGGGTTGGGCAAGGAGTTCGTCGGTGATGGCGGTGCAACTGGCAGGGAAGACGGGAAGCTGGATCTGCGGCATGGCGGCAGGATGGGCACCGTCCGCGAAAAACGCCAGAAAGGGTCATCGGGTTTCCTTGTCTGTGCTCGCGAATCCACAGGATTCATGGGGTAGGTCAGGATGTCTGAGGCTCCCGCCGCAGGCGAGAGGAACCATGGTTTAGAAACCACGTCTGCAACGGGAGTGAGCATTCCCGGTAATTCGCCGAGCATATCACGATTTCTAATACCCAGAGGGCACGCGATCGCGGTTCCTTCCTCCCGCCGCAGGCGAAAGGAACCGTGGTTTAGAAACCACGTCTGCAACGGGAGCGAGCTTCACCAGTAATTCGCCAAGCATATCACGATTTCTAATACCCAGAAGGCACACAATCGCGGTTCCCTTCCTCCCGCCGCAGGCGAGAGGAACCGTGGTTTAGAAACCACGTCTGCAACGGGAGTGAGCTTCACCAGTAATTCGCCGAGCATATCGCGATTTCCAATACCCAGAGGGCACGTGATCGCGGTTCCCTTCCTCCCGCCGCAGGCGAAAGGAACCGTGGTTTAGAAACCACGTCTGCAACGGGAGCATGCTTCACCGGTAATTCGCCGAGCATGTCGCGATTTCTAAATCGCGGTTCCCTCCCTCCCGCCGCAGGCGAAAGGAACCGTGGTTTAGAAACCACGTCTGCAACGGGAGCACGCTTCACCAGTAATTCGCCGAGCATATCACGATTTCCAATACCCAGAGGGCACGCGATCGCGGTTCCCTTCCTCCCGCCGCAGGCGAGAGGAACCGTGGTTTAGAAACCACGTCTGCAACGGGAGCGGGCATTCCCGGTAATTCGCCGAGCATGTCGCGATTTCTAATACCCAGAGGGCACGCGATCGCGGTTCCTTCCTCCCGCCGCAGGCGAAAGGAACCGTGGTTTAGAAACCACGTCTGCAACGGGAGCGAGCTTCACCAGTAATTCGCCGAGCATATCACGATTTCTAATACCCAGAGGGCACGCGATCGCGGTTCCTTCCCTCCCGCCGCAGGCGAAAGGAACCGTGGTTTAGAAACCACGTCTGCAACGGGAGCACGCTTCACCAGTAATTCGCCGAGCATATCACGATTTCCAATACCCAGAGGGCACGTGATCGCGGTTCCTTTCCTCCCGCCGCAGGCGAAAGGAACCGTGGTTTAGAAACCACGTCTGCAACGGGAGCACGCTTCACCAGTAATTCGCCGAGCATATCACGATTTCCAATACCCAGAGGGCACGTGATCGCGGTTCCCTTCCTCCCGCCGCAGGCGAAAGGAACCGTGGTTTAGAAACCACGTCTGCAACGGGAGCATGCTTCACCAGTAATTCGCCGAGCATATCACGATTTCCAATACCCAGAGGGCACGCGATCCCGGTTCCTCTCCTCCCGCCGCAGGCGAAAGGAACCGTGGTTTATACCGCCGCGCATCAGGATTTGTGATTTCCAGATGGATCTCCGGAGACAGCAAGCGGGACGCCCGGCTTCCGAAACAGCCGGGACGGCCATCCTACTTTCCACAAATCGAAATGCTATTTCGCCTCATCCTCGAGTTCCAACATGGCCTCGGCAAATCCCCTGCCGATGGCGGCCATGATCTTGCCGGATCCGAGGTAGTGGAAATCCGCGTCTGAGACACCGACTTTGAGGATATTCTGTTCCTCTGGCGTGAGTGGTTTGAGATCATTTCCGGAACCTGGCTTGGCTCTTTTGAGCGCACGTGCTCTGGTGGAGAGTTCGGACAGCTCGTGATCCCAGAATTACCCGGTTTGCAGGGCGGCGACGGTGCCTTTGAACTCGGGGTTCTTGGCGGCAGCGGCTTGGGCTTCTTGAAAGCGACCCATGAAGGAGCTTTCAGGATCTTGGATACCGTCGATCCCCACCACGCCGATCACGGCGCGCATATCCGGAGCGTTGAGGTCTTTGCGCACGTCACGGATGAGGTGCTCGATCAGCCGAGTGTGTTGCTCGTAGCCACGTGCTTGCTCGCGGTTCGGGTAGATACCTTTGTCGATCAAATCATTGTATCCTTGGAACCAGGAAAAACCGGCAATCTCGTAACCGTCCTTTTCGTCGTATTCAGGATGATATTTTTTGAGGTCTTTAAGCACCTTTTGCACGTGAGTGATCATCTTGTTGTATTCGTAGGATACGATGGTCTTGGGTTTATTCGGATCAGGCACAGTGGTATTCGGCTTGCCGGGTTTCTCCAAATCCGGATGCCCTGCAGGTGGAGTCCACTCACCGGCACTCGGCGGGCGGAAATTGAAGTGGAGGTTGCGACCGCCTTGGGCACATTTGATGATCAGGATCGGCTGCTGCAGTTTCTTGTGCATGTAAACGCCGAATCCGTATTCCGGCCCGAACATCGACTCGGCCGTGCCGCCTCCGTATCCGGGTTTAAGATTGCCCATTTGCTCGGTTTTCTTGGGCCAGCAGGACACCTGGACTTCCTCGAGTTCCACGGGCTTGCCGTTGGAATCGAACAGATCCGCAAACTCTTTTGCCGTATCCGGAGACATTTTGATGTGCTCCAGCGTGGTGTTGCGAGCCATGCCTGTCATATTTGACTGGCCTGCGAGGATGTAGATTTTAAGCGGCTTGGCTTGCGCGGCCAGCGAACCGGCGGCGAGGATGGCAAGGATGATGGATTTCATGGGTTGGTTGGTTTAATGAGACCTAAAGTCGTGGATAACTTCCACAATACGATGAAAAAGATATTCATAACTGTTTCAAGAAAGGGAACGGTTCGGGGATGGCTGCGGAAGTCGGGCAAGATTCGCCACGCAGGGAGCGAATTCGAAATCGCGGTTGCAAGTGCTGCTGATTTTGGGGAAGATTCTCTAACCGGATCGCGCCTTCCAAATCGCGGTTCCATTCGCCCAACCGCCACAATGAACACAAGTCACGTAACCCTTTTAAGCCTGATCTTCACTCTAGCCATCTCCCAGGGTTCCATCATGGAACCCTGGAAGAAGCATACCATCTTGGCGACCAACGACGCGGCGGAGGGTCAGGCAAGCCGTGTGGCTACGGCAGTGGCACATGACTTTGACAAGGACGGTCATGTCGATGTGATCTCTTCGTATGATGGCAAAGTCTTCTTGTATCGGGGCCCGGACTGGAAGCCCCATGTGATTGTGGAAGACATGCCGCTCAATCCCAATACGGGGGGCGAAATGCGTGGCTGCCTGCATAGCGCCATCATGGATGTGGATGGCGATGGCGACATGGACTACATCGGCTCGAACCGCATGCTCTTCTGGCTTGAGTGTCCGCCCAAACCATTTACGGACAAATGGAATTTACGCATGATCAACTATGACGTCAACGGAGCGCACTGTGTGCTCACAGGCGATGTTGATGGTGATGGAAAGCCGGAAATTATCGCAAACTCGTGGCGTGATGTGGATGCCAGCAAGATCCCGAACTCCATCACCTTTTTAAGGGTGCCGGAGAACCCATCGGATGACCGATTGTGGAAGCCTATCGTCATTGCCGACCGGGATGCTCCGGGGCGCAACAAATATCTGGGATTCGGCGATGTGAATCAAGACGGGCGGCCTGATATCGCGTGCGCGGGGCAAGGCGAGCCAGGCGCTGCCAACGGCTGGTTCGCCTGGTGGGAACAGCCCGAAGATCCAGACCAAGCTTGGAAAAAAAATATACTCTCAGACAGTGAACAAGGAGCATCCAATATTTTGATTTCCGATCTCAATAACGATGGGCACATGGATTTTGTGGGATGTCGCGTTCTCGGAAAGGGGGTTGTCTGGTTCAAAGGCCCGGAATTTACCAGGATCGAAATCGATGCAACCCTAGAGAGTCCACACAGTTTGGCCGTCGCTGATTTGAATGGGAACGGATTTCAGGACATCATTTGTAGCGAGTCCAAACGAGACGGAGATACCGTGATCTACAGCAATGATGGTCAGGACAATTTCACCCGCCGCATCATTGGCGAAAAACAAGGTTCTTACGACATTCGTATTGTAGATATGGACGGCGATGGATATCCGGACATCTTGCTCGCAGGCGCCTCCAGCCGCAACATCGTCTGGTATGAGAATCCGCGCAAATAGGAACCTCAGGCCAGCAATTCCTTGATCGCGCCTTTCTGATCAATGCCGAATTTGTCGAGAGCAGTGTCGGTTGCTCCCTAATGCTCGATCGGGTTGCCGTAAACATTGAGGAGGGTGGTATACAAAACAACCTAGAAAGGAAAATGACGAACCACGGAATACACGGAAAATGAATAGATTGTGGAATCAGATGAGCCCACCTATTCGGTGAGTTCAAATTTGGTTCTAACTTGCTCAGCTTCCGTGTATTCCGAGTATTCCGTGGTTCCCATCTCTGTTTTTAGGATCATACCATTTGAATGTTTTGTCCGGCAGAACGAAGACTTCAGCTTCCTACACCAAGAGTGTAACCCATGACCTGGGGTAGCCTCCGTTTCTCTGCGACAACCCCAGGCTCAGACATCCTGACCTTGGCCAGCAGCACCTCGCCCAACGTGGCATCCTGGCGCCACGCGACGTGTCATTGATCTGCGGCGATCCCGACCCGGCTTTTGACTGGTGTCGTCCTTCGGTGGCCCACATCCAGTGGGATTCCCGCGTCCTGATCCGGCGGATTCTGGCATGGGCCGATCAGGTTGCGCTGGGCAAGGATGAGCGGCGGCAACACTCGATCAAGTCCACCTTCGTCGACGGCGGCACGGTCGGGCCGGCACTGCGGAGGTGATTTCAAGTGCATCTACGAGTTGTCCAATCCGAAGGATGCTGATGCCGTTGTTTCATCTTTCCTATACACGACGGTGATAAAGAATTTTCCTTGCGCCTAATCCGTCCTTGACGTATAATTTCACCGTAGATGACGTTTTATGAGCCCTCGATATTCACCGCGCAGATTTCCAAACTCGTCAGCGATGAGTCCTATGCCGAGCTTCAAGGCGTTCTCATCTCTGATCCTGAGTCTGGCGACCTTATCCCGAGATCGCACGGGTTGCGGAAGATTCGTTGGCGGCTTGCCGGTCGGGGTAAGAGCGGAGGAATCAGGGTCATTTATTACCTTGTCACCGGGGACCAGATTTTCATGCTTTTTGCCTACCCGAAGAACAAACAAGAGAACCTCAGCGCAGAGCAGGCCCGGATTCTCCGCAAATTTGTCGACGACCATTTAAAATTATGAACGATTCTGACTTTGACCTACTTTGTGACAGCATTCGCGAGGCTGGAGAGATCCAGCGAGGCAAGCGTAAGCCTTCGCGAACATTCAGACACTCCGATCCAAATCCGCAGGAGATTCGCAAGCGTCTTGGCCTGTCCCAATCTCGGTTTGCGGCGATCATTGGCGTAAGCGTTCGTACTTTGCAGAACTGGGAGCAAGGCCACCGCCATCCAGAAGGTCCAGCCAAGGCGCTTCTACGCGTCGTCGATAGAGATCCGGAAGCCGTTCTCCATGCTCTCCACGGCTAATCAACAAGAGTGATTGGATGGCTGTTTTCGAGTCAGGCCGCTCTGCAGCACCTCGCCCAAGGTGGCATTCAGGCGCGACGCGACGTGTCATTGATCTGCGGCGCGGAAATACGATGTAAACAAGGAGATGAAAAAAGGGGGGTCACTTCAGCGTGGTGATGAAGGCCAGGAGGTCAGCGACTTGCTGGTCTTCGTAGGCATCGATCAGGCCCTTGGGCATGAAGGAACGTCCGCCGACAAACTGCTTTGACTGGATCTCATTGGTTGGAATGAAGACGGTGGAGCCACCCATGAATGCGAGGGTCACACCGCGTGCGTCGTCCTTTGAGCGATAGCCTTCGAGCAAACTGCCATCCTTTTTCATCACGCGAAATGTGAGGTAGCCTCCTTCCACTGCCACATCCGGATCGAGGATCGCCGTTAGCAGGGCCTCACGTTCACGGTGAGCAGAGCCATCCAATGCGGGCGCAATATCGTAACCCTGATCGCCGACTTTGTGGCAGAGCACGCAGCTACCAAATAGCACCTCACCCTTCGCAGGGTCACCTATGAGACGCTCCGGCACAGCCATCAGATGTTTCAGGCGAGAGGCGAACTCGCTCTGCTTCACTTGCGCGGCCTTTTTTAGCTTATCGAGTATCTTTATCCCGCGCGGATCCTTGGGGTTTGCCTGATGGGTTCGTTCGGCGCTGGCGAGGTCGAAGTCGCTCGTTGCGAGTTGGCCGGCCTCATGGAAATGCATCAGCGGTCCGGCACCTTGTTTGGACGCGGAAAGCTTGATGACGAGCTGTTTTTTTTCCGCTTCACTGAGTTTCGAGATCCATGCTTCGAGCACGTTTTGTCCCTCTGCGGGAGCTGCTTTGGTCAAGCTATCGAGTGCATTGAGACGCAGGGTAAATGGCAGTGCTTCATTCTTAGTTAAGCTGGCGAATACGGCGCGGTTCTCTTGCGGGCTCGCTTGCAGTGCGCTGAGGACTTCACTCAACAGCTCTGGCGAAGGCGATCCTTCCAGCAGTTTCAGGATCGTTCCGGAAGCGACAGGAACTTTCAGACGTGCTATGGCATCCAAGCCCTGCTCGCAAGTCATCGTATCTCCCAGCATCTTTTCAACGACCGGTGCGAGGATCGTTGCCAACTGCGGTGACTGCACCTGCGCCTGATTTTTAAGCGCCATTGCCACGTATCCCGCGCCATTTTCCGCAGACTGAAGGGTTGGGGATACTGCTTTCGAAATCTCCGCTGAACCGAGCATTCCGGCGATGGCAACGAAGGTCGATTCATCGATCTTGCCGCCCTTGGACTTGCTTGCCCAAATTTTCAGGAAGGCATCGTTTCGTTGCTCTTCGGGCAATGCCTGGCTTGCCCAGAGCAAATTGCCGCTTGGCTGCTTGCTGGCGGCCTCGCTTGTGAGATAGGAACCCAGCTGGCCGCTGAATTGCTCCAGCGCCATACGGGCGAGGAAGCGCTCAAACTTGCGTTCGTAGGGGCCGCCCATTTGATCGCCCGGCAGCTCCGCTTTGCAGGCGCTCACCAGGACATCGATGGTGCCGGCATCTGCTTCACCACGCTCGGCGATGGCTCGCAGGACCGCTGACCGCACCATGGGGTTGGGATCATCGACAAGCGGCGCAAAGCCCTTGTTCAGGGCCGGAAGATCAGGTGCGAGGGAACCGAAAGCGCGGGTGGCTTCACGCCGCAGATCTTCCAGTTTTGACTTCATCAGTGAGTCCATCAATGAGGCATCGTAGTGGCCAAGCGCTTCGAGTGCCCAGAGTGCATGGATGCGGGTGATCTCCGTCGCCGACACGTCGGAGATCAGTTTCACGAGGGGAGCTGCGAGCTCTTTGAGGTCACGATCGCCGATCTGATGCACGGCTGAGCGTTTCTCCCAAACTGATGGCGCGGACAGATGCTCAAGCAATTGCGCGGGATTCGCCTGATAGAGATTCGGCACCTTGCGAACCACCTGATCCTTATGCCGGATTCGCCAGATGCGTCCGTGCGATTTATCGCGATCCGGGTGGGTCGTTGGGAGCTCGTTGTGAGAAACGATCTTGTTATACCAATCGGCCACGTAGAGACAGCCGTCCGGTCCGAATTCCATATTCACCGGGCGAAACCAGTCGTCGGTGCAGCTCAGGAAATCCGGGAGTTGCTCGGCGCTGACCGTGCCATCCGCATTGCGCACGACCCGCACTGTATTGATGGTGCTGGTGATGGGATTGGCGAGAAAGGCGACATCCGTCCACTCAGCGGGGAAGCTGCCCGACTCATCATCCGCATAGGCCAGCCCTGAAATGCCCGAGCCGCCTACCCGGAACTTGTGAGGAGGGGGTAAGAACGGCTGATAGGAGCGAATTTTCTCATTTCCAATTCCTGCATAAGCAGTTCCGGGTTCCATGGGCGTGATCGAATGTCCCATGTCGTTTGCCTCCGCGCCCCACCACTGGCCGTTCGAACGCATCCAGAATCCCCAGATGTTATTCAGTCCCGCAGAGACCACCTCGACCTTTTTTCCATCCAGTGAAAAGCGGCCGATCTTGGAATAGTCGAAGTTTGCTTTGGCTCCACTTTTCACAGCGGTGACTTCGCCTTTGTTGAGCGCACCCTGACTGAAATGTACCCAGCCACCGGGGCCACGCACCATGGTGTGTGTCATGGTATGGGTGTCGGTGAAGCCAAAGCCCGTGAGGATTGGCTCACGCTTGTCCGCCTTTCCGTCACCGTCCGTATCATCGAGAAAAAACAGTTCGGACCCCTGCGCCACGATCACTCCGCTTTTATAGGGAAGGACGCTCTGAGGGATCGTCAAGCCATCGGCAAAGACCGAGGACTTCATTTTATCACCACCGTATAATCCGGAAAGCACGAGCACTTTATCATCGCCTTTGGTCTTACCCTGATAGAGATCGCGGACCCGCTTGAATTCCGGGTCCTTGGCTTGCTCCTCCGGATTATCCATCAGGCGAAGCAGCACATTCCACTTGATGTCTTTTACCGGGTCTAGCGGGTACATGCTACCCGTCTGCGTCCATAGGCGGCCGGCGTCATCGAATGCCATATCGATGGGATTCACAACCCCATCCGCCTCGCTTGCGACCAGCTCGATCACGAAGCCTTCCGGCACGGTAAAGGTCGCCAGCTGCTCCTCGGGCGAGTTCGCCCCGGTGCGCTCCGACTGGGTCTTCTTTGCTTGGACGACAGGAGAGATGGAAATCAAAGCAATGATGCCGAAAGAAAGCGCCTTCAGAAGGAGAGTGGGAAAGTTGATTTTCTTGCGCATACGGGAGTTGGGTGAAGTCTATACCATCAAAAACAACGGATTCCTACACGCTGCAAGGAATTTGTTTGGGTAGGATTGCCGTTGGGGGTTCCTTTCCCAAATTCCGCTGGAGCGATCAGATACCGAGGTCCTTTTTGACAGCGGCGAACAGTGACTCCGAATATCAAGGCGCGGCCTGTACTCTCAGGCGGATGAAGTTTCTCACCGGGCTATCTGGCGTGAAGGTGTAGCTGATGGTCGAGGCATTCTCCAACACACCGCTCCCCGCCGCGAGGGCGATGCCCAAGGCCGAGTTCGTGCGGTTGGCTCCATCCTGCAGACCCACCAGCATGCTGAACCAGAGGGTGCGGGTGTCATCGAGCAGGCCGTTGTCTTTCAAGGCCGAGTCACGAATGGGGCGGTATCCGCCGAAGCGGTTCTGTGAGGCCGTGAAGTCAGAAAGTTTTCCTCCGCCCATCGGCAGGCTGCCATAGCTGAGTGAGCGGGCGGTCACGAGGGCCGTCGAGTTCGCGATCCACTGGCCGTCCAGGCCCACCTCCGAGGCGCTGGATTTCCCTTCAAGGCCGCCGATGGTATAATCGAAGGGCTCGTAGATCACGGCGTTGCCGGACGGCGGGCCGTCGAGATTGATCTGCGTGCTGGCCGGAGTGGAGTCTCCAGTAGAGGGAACCACGGTGTATGTGACCAGTCCGGAGGTGGGGGCTGGAGTGTCCATAGGTCGCGGGTTCGTTCGCCACGATGTATTCCAGTGTCCCGGGATCTTCGATCCCACCGGTCTTTTCCGTAACCAAGCCTCTTCCAAGCATGTTCGACTGGCCGACGAGGATGAAAATTTTCACCGGCTCTGCGTTGGCCTGAAATACCGACACGAAGATTGAGGCTAGGAAAAGGGCGAGGGTCTTGGATGCGGTCGGCAGAAAGTGGATTGGGTTCATTTGGCTGGGATATAAAAAGGGGCGGCCTAATGGCCGCCCCTTTGTGAAGTTTTTCCTTTTCTCAGATACCGCTTAGTTGCGGCGGCGGCGGCGGAGAAGGACGAGAGCACCGATGGCTCCGAGGAGTGCGGTGGATGGCTCTGGGATGAACGTTACCGTCAGCAGTGGCGATATGGCGTAGACCCCGTAGCTGGTAACGTTATCACTATTTTGGCGGTTCCACACGCGCCCGGAGTTGTTTGCGTTGGAGCTGCCGTGGCTCGCCCGAACATCGCCCGGGGCATCGCCTAGGGCATTGACGGCGCTTCCGAAACCTCCTGTCCAGTTGGTCTTCCCGTGAATGGCATCTACATTCACCGTCTGATTGCCATTTTGATCAAGGAACGGCGAGTAGAACACGCCACTCACCCGCTGTGTGTTATTGCCGGTGCCATCTGCTTGAACGGTAGCAAGTGCTGATTCAAACGGGTTACTCCAGCTGTTGTAGATGTCTGCGTTGTTTCGGGCGATGGCGGTCGTGCCATTGAACGCGTAGACCGGCACGCCAGCGCCACCCTGGGCAAAACCGCCGGTTAAATCAACGGTGCCCGACCGAACGAGGGGGCTGCTAATCGGGCCGACACCTTGGGCCTGGGTGATATCCGTGTTCACCCACACCATGGCGGTCCAACCAACAGAGCTTGTTATGGATCCGTTCCCGAGGCCGCTGGACTGGGCCTGGGTGGTGGCGAAGTTGTCGTAGAAGGCGGGGTCATTGGACGTCGCGGTGACCGCGCCAAGAGTATGGAAAGCAAGACGATACTGGTCGCCAGCTACCCAGGCAGCGCCGGTGTTGGGGTTGATCCCGCCGTTGGCGGCCAGATCGAGAATGCCGAATTGGCTGACGAGAGCCGCGTTGGCGGAGGCGCTCATTAGGGCGAAGGCGGCAAAGGCCGCGAGATGATGTTGGGTTTTCATTTGGTATGTTAGTATAGTGTTTTTTGGCTGGCGGGCTTTTTAAGGCTCTAAGGGATGTGCAGCAAAGATTCTTAATTATTTGGCACATTAGAGCTCTGACTTCTTCCCACAAAACCTGTCCAGAATTTCCTTCCCAGCAACCATTACCCGAAAGATAGTGCTTCCAGGCAATGAAACCGTTCCAAGCACTTTCAGCCGTCGAGCAGCTCGCGGGGCACCTGCGGGAGGAAATCCAGCGGGGTGCTTTGGGAGGAGAGATGCCGGGGGTCAACCAGCTTGCGGCAAGCCTTGGCTGCAGTGCGAGGACGGTGCATGCCGCCGTAAAGCAATTGGAAGCTGAAGGTTTCCTGCAAGGGCAAGGCACCGGGCGACGCAGCCGGATCACATTGCCGGAGAGCTTCGCACCGCCAGCGCTGCGGGTGAAGATTCTGCTCTACGAGAAAATAGACATGAGGCTCGACTACATCGTGGATCTCGGTCACCGCCTTCAGGAGGCCGGCCATAGCGCCGGTTTCGCCCCAAAAACACTCTGCGAGCTGGGGATGGATGCAAAGCGGGTGGAGGGTTTTGCAACGAATACCGCAGCCGATGCGTGGGTCGTTGTCGCCGGCTCGCGCGAGGTGCTGGAATGGTTCGCAGCGCAGGTAGTTCCGGCCTTCGCGCTGTTCGGCCGGCAATCTTCCGTTTCCATGGCTGGCACCGGCACCCGGAAATCGAGCGCCGTGGCTGCGGTGGTGAGGCGGCTGGCCGGGCTTGGCCACCGCCGCATCGTGTGCATGGTTCATGAAGAACGCAGGAAGCCCGGCCCAGGCCTTTTCGAGCGGGTCTTTCTTGAGGAACTGGAGAAACAAGGGATCCCGATAGGCCCCTACAACCTCCCGGACTGGGAGGATACCCCGGCAGGCTTTCAGCGCTGTCTCTCATCGCTCTTCAAAACCAGCCCGCCCACGGCGCTGATCATCTCCACGATGGAGCTTTTCACTGCGACCCAGCAATTCCTCGTGCGCCATGGCATCCGCGTGCCGCAGGATGTCTCGTTGGTATGCACTGACCCACACCCCGCCTTCTCCTGGTGCGAGCCAACCATTTCCCACATCGAATACGAAAGCGGCACCTGGGCGCGGAACATCGTGCGCTGGGTGAACGGGGTGGCCCACGGAAAGAATGAGCGCCGCAAGATTTTCAACGAAGCGAGGTTCGTCGAGGGCGGGACGATAGGGTCGGTGCCAAGGTAGCTGGGATGCCTTAAGCTGGTCAAACGTTACCGTATCAGTGAATCCTTCACTCGGATTCCATAAATTCGAGCATTCGCTTTCTTGCCGCCGAGATCCCTTTATAAACGGCCATCGATTCTTCCATTGTTTTGAGCGCGCGGATCATTCCCTGGCGTGCGGTTGGATCGGCTTTGATTTCGGCGAGCGGTTTGACGTCGATTTTGATTCCGAAAAGAATGCCGCCCGATTTCGGTAAGGCCACAAGTGATTGCTCTTCGAGTCGCCACCAGACTTCTCCGAGGGTGACTGTCGCATCCAGTCGGGGAAGGTCGCGGGAAGGATGGAGATTCAGCTCGGGCGTTCTGCTCAGTCCCCAGTTAAAACGCTCCCATGAGATGCCGGGTTTGATGCGCTTTAGGAAACCGTCGATCTGTCGTCCGAGGGTCTCGTTCAATCCAGGAACGGGCGCATGGATGGCTGTCATGGGTTGCCCCATCTTTTCGCCCAGATCCCAGTGGGATGGAAAACAAAGGCAACCGCCAACCATGCGGAATACCCCCTCGTCATCGGGTTTCATCAGGAGGAAATCCGCTTCCCAAAACCCGCCGAGCAGGCCGCACCGCGCCATCGGATCCAGTTCCTCGAAATTCCCATACGCATTTTGATCGGGCAAAGTTCCCAGTGCTGCCGCCATCGCTATGGTCTCATCAAGAAGGTCCTCGCCCTCGGGCAGAAGCGCGAGATGGGTATCCGGATCGCGGGCGATCCAGTCACGCCGTTCGGCGATGACATTTGCGTGGTTTCTGCCCGGACTAAAAAACGTGGCAGTATCACCCCTCTCGAATCGCATCTGGAGTCCGTAGTCCCGATCGGGAAGTATTTCACCAAACTGCATTACGACCAGTTGGCAGTATTACCACGCGACTGGAAAGTGATTTCCTCCGAAAGGAGATAAAGAGGCCTCCCGCAAAAGAGGGAAATTTCTAGCAGGTGCAACGGTGAACCTCGGGTTGTGTATCGGTTCCGAAAAATAATCTGTCGGTGCCTGAAAATAATCTTGCCAGTTCGGCACCAACGGATTTCATGAGCGCTCGACACCTTAATAAGTATGCTTCCGTTTGTCCAGGCTTGGCGAGTAACCGGGCTGTCCGCTCGTGAGTCCGCCTAACTCTGTCGCTTCTTGAGCTTATCCTTCAATAAAACCCAAATGAAAAAACCCCGCTACATCATCCCGTCGACGGTCCTGCTCGTGACACTTCTAGCTTACCAGATGAGCAAGCAAGATCAGCCGTCCTCCGGCACGCTCGGCGAATCGTCCAAAGCCCAAAATCCATCCAAGCCCGATTCCGTGCTACCGCGCAATGAGCGCTCCCTCGCCGCAAAGGGCCTACTTTGGGAAACCGTCACGACCAACCCGCGCGAGCGAGCGATCAAGTCCATGCCCGTTGCGGCGGACAGCTTCGCCGAGGCTACAACGAACGAGGTAGGCACCACCGTGAAGCTGCGCTTCTCGGAAAAGATCCCGGCTCTTGATGCCGAAATCACGAATCGGAATGCCGAAGCGGACGGCACCGTCGTCACCCATCTCCTTATCCGCGGAGCGCCCGAGGGGCAGCTCACGATCCAAGAAAACGTGGCGATGGATTTCTTCTTGGCACAGCTCTATTACGGCAAGCATCCCATCGCCTACGAATTCAAGAAATTCTCCGGCGGACTTGTCGCCACCCGACATGAGCTCAGCGAACTGATCTGTGCGATGCTCGATCGCAAAGGGGTGGAGGTGGAGGTTTCCCACATGGGCCTTCCGCCCGTTGACAAGGTGCGTGGCAGAAAGAGTGATGAGGAAAATCGGGCCGCCATCGAAAAGGCCAAAAAGTCTATCCAGGAAGCGAAACCCGGCACGGGCGGCGCCTCTCCCACGGGCCTCACGCTCAGCATTGCCGATGCCAGCATCACGGAAGGCAACAGCGGCAGCGGCAACCTCACATTCACAGTGAGGCTCTCCAAGGCCGATCGGAAAAAGACCATCACGGTCAATTATAATACCGCCGATGGCTCGGCCGTTGCGGGCAGCGACTACACCGCCGTTTCCGGAACGGTCACGATCGCCGCCGGCAGAAACTCCGCGACCTTCAATGTTCCTGTGAACGGCGACACCGCCGTGGAACCCAACGAGACGTTCTCCGTGAATCTCTTTAATCCGGTCAACGCCGCACTCGCCAACGGGCAGGCGCTTGGCACAATCATTAACGATGACTCTGCGCCCAGCACGGTTCCAGTCTTCAACAGCCTTCCCGGCGCGGTCGCTGTTGCCTACCTCGACATGGACGGCCAGGTTGTTTCAGGAACCCAATGGGCCAGCGGGGGCACCATCACCGCACGCGGTGTTGTCGGCACACTCAGCAACTCCCAGATGCTTGAGATCTGCCGCCGCACAGCGGAAGATTTCTCTCCGTTCGAGATCAATATCACCACCGAGGAAAGCGTCTATCTCGCCGCTCCCACCAACCGCCGCATCCGCTGCATCATCACGCCGGACAATGAGTGGTTTGGCAGCGCGGGCGGTGTCGCATATCTGAATTCCTTCACTTGGACTGGCGACACGCCTTGCTGGGTGTTTTCCGACATGCTCTCGAATGCGCCGAGCTACATAGCGGAGGCGACTTCACACGAGATTGGCCACACCCTCACGCTCCGCCACGATGGACGGGTCTCCCCGGCCGAAGGCTATTACACAGGCCATGGAACCGGCGAGGTCGGCTGGGCACCAATCATGGGTGTGGGCTATTACAAACTGCTCGTGCAATGGTCGAAAGGTGAATATCTCAGCGCGAACAACACGGAGGATGACCTTTCCCGTATCACTACGCTCAATGGCTTCGGCTACCGCGCGGATCAGGTCGGCAACACCATCACCACAGCCTCTCCCCTCACCGGGATAAGCGGCGCACGAAGTGCGGGTGGCATCATCGAAACCGGTGCTGATGCCGATGTATTCGGCTTTACTACGGCGGGCGGTTCCTGCTCTTTCACTGCATTGGGCGACGCAACCAGCCAAGATCTGGATATCTTGCTGGAAATCCTCGACTCCAACGGTGCCGTGATTGTCTCCGCGAATCCGGTCGCCCTCACTGACGCCACCGCCACCGCCACGCTTGGCGCAGGAAACTACTTCCTCCGCGTCTCCGGCGTCGGTCGCGGCGATGTGCTCGCCGACGGCTATACGGCCTACGGCAGCACCGGACAATACACGGTCAGCGGCAACGCCCCATAATCGCCCGACGGGTTTCTCCCAGCGGGTTCGCCTCCATGGCGGACCCGCTTTTTGTTGCGAGATCTTTCGCCTGACGGATGATGAAGCTCGGAAGTTCCGCCTCCTTCGCATCGTATCTGGAGTCCGTAGTCCCGATCAAAAGGCAGTATTGGCACGCGACTCGAAAGTGATTTCCTCCGAAAGGAGAATGGTCTATCGTGGTTTATAGAAGTTATCTCTACTCTGCCCGAGGGCTACCCCTCATCAAACCATTTTTTCTAATGAAATGATAACACTTTCACCATTCGCAGTCTTCGCGGCCTTCGTTTCATGCTCGCCGTTTGCGACAGCGGATAAGTTGCCAAATATCATTATCGTCTATGCCGATGACCTGGGAACCGGGGATCTGTCATGCTATAACCCCGAGGCCGGCTACCAGACGCCCCGGCTCGACCGAATGGCGGCGGAGGGGATCCGCTTCAGCGATGCCCACAGCCCCTCGACCATCTGCTCGCCTTCGCGATACGGGCTGTTCTCCGGCCAGCAGATTTACCGATCAACCGGCGGTGGAGGTGGAGCTTTCGAAGGCCCGGGTGGCCCCAGCTACCTGAAACTCGGAACCACCACACTCGGCGATATGCTCAAAGGGGAGGGTTATAGGACGGGGATTTTCGGGAAATGGCATGTCGGGCTCACATGGCTGGACAAGGACGGGAAAAAGCTTGCGGGCGGGTTCGAGAATTCCCTTCTCATCGATTATGAAAAAAGCACGCCTCTCGTCGATGGGCCGAACCGGCGCGGGTTCGACGAGTCGTTTATCACTCCCAATTGCCCGACGACCGACCCGCTCTACGTTTACATCGAGAACGGGATGGTGCCGGTTCCCGCAGACAGGCGGCACAATCCGGAGGATCTGCCGAACCACGGCGGAAAGTGGCGGTGGGACAATGACCCGGGCTGGATGGCGCCGGGTTACCATTTCATCGGAGCAGACCTATTTTTCCTCGAAAAGATGATCTCATTCATCAAAAAACATCAGGAGAGCCATTCTGAAAAACCTTTCTTCGCTGTGCTATCAACCCAGATTGCCCACGCTCCCGTGCTGCCCGCGCCAGAATTCAACGGCACGACAAAGGCCGGCCCCCGGGGTGACTTCGTACACGAGCTGGACTCCATCGTCGGCAAGGTGCTCGACCTAGTGGCAGAACTCGGGATCGACGAGGAAACCATCATCCTTTTCAACGCCGACAACGGAGCCGAAACGGTGCGTGTCGATTGGATGCGGCAGGACCATGACCACGACCCGGCAAACGGCCAGCGCGGGATGAAACGTGACGGATGGGAGGGCGGGCACAGGGTACCGTTTATCGTGAGATGGCCGGGACGTATTCCCAAAGGGCGGGTCTCAGACCAGATGACGAACACCACTGACATATTCGCGACACTGGCATCGGCGGTCGGTTATCAACTTCCGCATGACGTGGCGGTGGACAGCTTTGACATGCTCCCCGAGATGCTAGGCATCAGGGAAACCAATGAACCGATCCGCCCGTATCTGCTAACGCAGAGTTTCCGCGGGGAATTCCAGATCCGCCAAGGGAAGTGGAAATACCTCGACCACAAAGACTCGGGCGGAAACCCATACGACAAGGGATTCATGGAAAAATACGCCCTGCCTGAGACCGCGCCCGAGGCACCCGGGCAGCTCTACTATCTTGAGGCCGATCCGGGTGAGACGACGAACCTCTATTTCTCGAATGCAGAAAAACGCAGAGAATTGCAGGTGCTGCTCGAAGAGCTCAAGCAAAGCGGTCGCAGCGCACCGAAAGAGCGGAGACCGATCGGTATCGAGAATATTGTGAAACGGAAATAAACGCGTATTCCGGCAAGATTCCCGACGAAGTCCGTGGACTGCGTGCAGCCTGCCTGTCCTCCCGTAGCCTCGGCGAAGGAGGGCTGCCGCCGTGGGCAACGCAGCCCTGCCTGTCCGT
>Ga0209390_10001194_pt1 | contig 51286 bp, 43 predicted proteins | sample BON01_FD_187212 | JGI IMG/M metagenome (GOLD analysis project Ga0209390, IMG submission 187212) | Freshwater microbial communities from Lake Bonney liftoff mats and glacier meltwater in Antarctica - BON-01 (SPAdes) (version 2) | ecosystem: Environmental > Aquatic > Freshwater > Ice > Glacier...
TCCTTCTGAAAAAAGGAATTTTAAATTGTTTGCCAAGAGGCTCGCCTCAAATGAAGGGGCTAAATTTCTTTTGCTTTTTGATGTTTTGGAGAAGATGGGGATTTATAATGAGCGCCAATTGCTGGATAAAGCCCCGGTTACTAAAAAGCAATTGTCAAACATGAAAGCGCATTTATACAAGCAGGTTTTGACTTCCCTCCGGTTATTGTATGCCGATCGGAACATAGAATTGCAGTTGAATGAGCAAATAGATTTCGGGAGAATTTTGTTCAATAAAGGCTTGTACATGCAAAGCCTGAAAACACTAGACAAAGCCAAACAGGTGGCAAGCCTGTACAGTCTAGACACTATTATGCTTAGAGTTGTGGAGATGGAAAAAGTTATCGAGTCACAACACATCACCCGGAGCATTAAAAACAGGGCGGATATTCTAAGTCAGGAAGCTGCAGCCTTATCAAAAAGGGTAGACCTGAAGAATCGGTTTTCAAGCCTTTCATTGCAATTGTATGGCATCTACTTAAAAACAGGTTATATCAAAGATCAGCAAGGCAGGGAAATGCTGGAGAATTTTTACAAGCAGAACATGCCTGTATACGATTTTATGACACTGGGATTTTATGAAAAAATGTACCTGTTTCAAGCCCAGGTTTGGTATTTCCATATTATACAGGATTTTCCAGTTTGCTATAGAGCCGCGCAGCACTGGGTAGACCTGTTCCATTCTGAGCCCCAGATGATAAAGGTAGCCACAGGAAGTTACCTGAAAGCTTATCATTACTTATTGGATACCCTGTTCTATTTGGGGTATTATGAGCGTTTTGCCATGGTGTTGGGCGAGTTCAAGGTTAGTGTGCAACAAAAAGATTTTGTTTTGGACGGAAACAGTAGGATACTTTCCTTTCTATACCTCTACTCCAACTTGATTAATTTTTATTTCCTTAAAGGAGATTTTACTAAGGGCGTTAAAGAAATCGTTCCTGATTTATTGAGGGACATAGCACCCCTTGAACGAAAACTTGATGTGCATCACCTTATGGTTTTGCATTATAAAATAGCCTGCCTTTATTTTGGAAGTGGGGACAATGAAAAGGCAATAATATACCTGGATCAGGTGATCCAAAACAGCCAAATTGGTTTAAGGGAAGATTTGCAATGTTTTGCCCATATACTAAAATTAATTGCGAGCTATGAGGCCGGGATTGATGAGAAATTGGATGGGCAGATCAGGAATGTCTACCGTTTTTTAATCAAGATGGATGACTTACACCAAGTGCAAAAAGAGATGATGCGCTTTATTCGAAACCTTAGTCGAATTTATGATCATGAACTTAAAGGGGCGTTCATAGAGCTAAGAGAAAAATTACTTGTCCACGAAAACCATCCCTTTGAAAAAAGGGCCTTTTTATATTTGGATATTATTTCCTGGCTGGAGAGTAAAATAGAAAACAGACCTGTACAAGAGATTATCCGACAAAAATTTTCCGAGAAAATTAAGCGGGAAAAATATAAAATATCTAACAGTAGCTTATAAAAAAGCTGCCTGGTCTTTAATAGATCAGGCAGCTGCTCTACAGGGATATTTAGGAATTTTAGGCTACAACCTTTTTCTCCATGATTACCTGTCCTTTATAATACAATTTACCATCAAGCCAAAATGCTCTATGAGGTAAATGAAACTCCCCGGTGGTAGGACACTGAGCCAGACCAGGTGCATTTAATTTATAATGTGTCCTTCTTTTATCTCTTCTGGTTTTGGAAATTTTCCTTTTAGGATGTGCCATATCTATGTAATTTTTAGATTATTCGTTATTTTTAAAATTCTTTAAAGCTTTCCAAAACGGATTTTGGTCGTCTTTCATTTGTTCTTCTGTTAAGTCACTTTTTCCTGCTTCATAGACAATCCAGCCCTCGCCCTCATCATCTTCGTCCTCTTCTGTCAGGTGATCAGGATGAATTTTTTTTGCAGGGATTCCAAGCAAAATAAATTCATAGATCAATTGCATCACATTGATGCTTTGTGTGTCATTAGTTATGAAATAGATCTCATCATCTATCTCCGCCTCTTCCTGTCCATACTTGTATAATATCTTATGAGACAAGTCAGTAGGGTGATCAAAATCCTCAAGACTTCTGTCACAGGTAAGGTTTACTTTCCCTTTCAAATTAAAATTAGCTTCAATTAAGTTAATTCTTTTGTCAAGCTCTAGTTCTACTTTAATGGCTACATCATTTACGATATCACCACTGTTTTCAAAATGATCTAGGAACTCGGAGTCAATTTCAAAAGTGAAATTGTGCCTCCCTTCTTTCAGTGGGATAATGTCAATATCGAATTTCCTTATGAATTTCATTTTCTGAATTAAGACCGCAAATTTAGATAAATATTTCTGATTAATAAAATCTACCCTTCAATAATTTCATTATGTAGCCGTTAAGTTTTCTTTTCTTCTAATCATATCATGCGCAAGAAAAATAGCAGATCGCATAGAACCGGGGTTTGCATCGTTTTTACCAGTGATATTGTAGGCTGTTCCATGATCAGGACTTGTCCTGATTATCGGTAGACCAGCAGTGAAATTTACTCCTGAATCGAAACATAATGTCTTAAATGGGATTAGTCCTTGGTCATGGTACATGGCCAAAACACCATCGAACTTTTTCTGATGCATCATTCCAAAAAAACCATCGGAAGGATAGGGGCCAAAAACCAAAGCTCCATCTTCTTTAAAACTTTTCACAACAGGTTGGATGATTTCCAGCTCCTCATTCCCCAATAGCCCATCTTCTCCAGCATGTGGATTTAGGCCCAAGACAGCAATCTTAGGCTTTATAATGCCAAAATCATTCTTGAGTGAGCGAATCATTATTTTCAATTTGGCCCTGATGGCGATGTCTGTAATCCCACTTGCTATATCCTTAAGTGGGATGTGTCCAGTAACCAATCCAATGCGCATGTCCTCGGATACCATGAACATCATGCTTTCATTGGTGTCAAATGCATGGGTCAGGTACTCAGTATGTCCCACAAATGGAGTTTCAGTACTGTTAATGTTGTTTTTATTTAGAGGAGCGGTGACTAAAGCGTCCAATTGATCGTTTTTTAGGTCCACTATGGCTTGATCTATGGCTGCTAGTGCCATTGAGCCCGCATCTCTGGTTTCTACGCCAGGAATGACCTCAGGTGATTCCTGTACGACATTAATTACATTGATTTTTCTGTGGTGAACTTCCTCAATACTCTTGATCTGAATAAAATTAAAGTCATTCATATCTAATACTTTCCTGTAATAGGTGAGCGCCTTGCCATGGCCATAGATGACAGGTGTAATCATTTTTTGAAGCCTGTTGTCCAGCAAAGCCTTCATTGTAACTTCTGCACCAATTCCGTTGATATCACCTATGCTAATTCCGATTATGGGTTGACTCTTTTTTATGCTCATGGCCTTTTTATCTTTGGCTAAATGACAAAATTATAAAATAATTTAATCCTTATTCTACTTAATGGTTTTTTCACCAGTTTGGAACCTGTGTCAAATCTCAGGTAGCTGGTGATCGTCTATAGATTACCTCTTGTTTTCTCAAGCCAAGGTGAGCATTAATTTTACTATGCCTCTTGTCCATTATACAAAATAATTAATTAATAGGAGACTTCAACTCTGAAGCGAGTATTCACTGCTTTTAACTGATCAAAAGCGGCTTTAGATAATTTGATCAATAATTTATTGTTATCACCTGTTTCAGGTAAAACACCAACTACCCGTGCAAAAACCGTCACATCATTTTCCTCATTTCTGACCCTCATGATAGTTCCTACTGGTGCATTTCTATGCAGAACCAGAAATTTTTTGTGGTTTCCTGTCCCCTCGATGACTTCCGCTTGGCCATTCTCGTTTACGTTTTTGAAAGCGGTGGATGTGCTGATGTTATTTGTTGGCGCAGTTGATGCGCTTTCGGAGTTGGTCTGTTCAGATGTAGATTTACTGTTTCCCGGTAATTGAGTTACGGGAATATTTGCATTGGTCTCCCTACTTACTTTTAAGGTTTGTCCAACAGACAGATTGTTAGAAGAAAGTCCATTCCACTTGATGATGTCGGCTACATTGGCTTCATATTTTCTAGCTATTGCAAACAATGTTTCACCCTGTATGACTTGATGAGATATCCAGTTGCCCGTAGTTGAAACTGTGGGAGAAGCTTTAACTGATGGGCTTGTAACAACAGGTGCTTGTGCTTTTTCCGTTTTTTCCTTGGGTTGTTTTTTCGGGGTGTTTATTTTTTCTGTAGTAACAGCTACTGTTTGATCAACTATGGCGGCTGTTTCTTCCACCTTTTTCTCTAAGATAGGTTTTACTGTGTCCTTAAGGCCTTCTATGATTAGTGGTTGCCCAACACTTAGGTCAGTTCCTTTAAGTCCGTTGACTTCCATCAATTTATCCATGCTGATATTATAGGATTTGGCAATGGAGAAGAGCGTCTCACCTGGTGTGACATGGTGGACTTGTGCACCTTCCGGAATCATCTTGGCCTCAATATAGGGAACCCTGATGCGCTGCCCGATTTTTAGACCATCCTTTAAATTGTCATTGTTTTGGACGAGATCATTTACCGGAGTGTTGTACCTTCTTGAAATCCCAAACAAAGTCTCTTGCGGATCTACCTGGTGAATAATATAGGTTTTACCTCCTATTTTCTCTACCCCCACAGAATCCGATCCTACAAGTAATGCTCCTTTAGACGGGACAGCAACGCCAATCATCCCTATAATCAATATCCAGCACTTCATTTTACTAACGGTTTTTAACAATAAATTTCTAATAATCATGCAAATTTGATATTTATTTTATCAATTGCAACTCCGTTTTATACCAATAGGGGCAATGATCATTTTTATTGGTATATTCAAACAGAAATATTAAACAGGTATTAAAATGAAATTCTCGTTTGGCTTATCCATCTATATATTATTAAATTTTATAGGAACTCCAATTGCACAGGCACAATCTGAACAATCTGGGGACACTCTTCAAACAGTATATGTGTTTGAAATGAAGGACGATATAGACCCTAGAATGAACAGGAAAGTAAGAATGGCTCTGGAAGATGCTGTGGAAAAAAAAGCAGCATTGATTATAGTTCACATGGACACCTATGGAGGGGCAGTAAATGATGCTGATGATATTCGGACACTCTTTTTGGAATCAAATATCCCCATCGTTTCTTTTATTGATAAGGATGCTGCATCCGCTGGCGCTTTGATTTCCATTGCATGTGATAGTATTTATATGGCAAAGGGTGGGAGCATAGGTGCTGCCACCGTGGTCATGGGAGGGTCTGGTGAAGCAGCTCCGGACAAATACCAATCTTATATGCGCTCCATGATGAGGAGTACAGCCGAGGCAACGGGAAGAGATCCGAAAATTGCGGAAGCCATGGTCGATGAAAATATTGAAGTGGAAGGAGTGTCTAAAAAAGGAGAAGTCATTACCTTTTCAGTTTCAGAAGCAATAGCCAACGGATTTTGTGAGGCTGAAGTCTCCTCTATTGAACAAATAGTGGAGCGGTATGGATTTGAGAATTATGAGATTTACGAATATTCCCCATCGGCTACTGAAGACATTATCTCTCTTTTTCTCAACCCGGCAGTAAGCGGATTTTTAATTTTGATCATATTTGCGGGTATTTATTTCGAAATACAAACACCGGGCATAGGTTTTCCTATTGCTGCGAGTGCAATAGCAATAATACTTTATTTTATACCCTATTACCTGACAGGGCTTGCCAGTAATTGGGAGTTGGTGGTCTTTATCATAGGTATAGTATTATTGGCTTTGGAGATATTTGTAGTGCCAGGGTTTGGTGTATTTGGAATCCTGGGAATTGTTTGTATCCTTTCCGGGTTAACGATGGGGATGCTGCCAAATGAGCAGTTTGACTTTACTTTCGTAAGCTCTGGGAAGCTTTTTGCTGCTTTATTGACGGTGATTTTGGCAGTAACAATTGCCACTGTATTGATTTTTACTTTGACGCCAAAAATCAATCAATGGGAAAGTTTTAGCAGAATTTCATTAACGGATACCCAGCAGAAATCTGATGGATACACGGCTACTTTTTATAGTCAGGATTTGCTTGGAAAAGTTGGCGTTTCTCATACCCGGTTGATGCCAAGTGGCAAAGTGATCATTGAAGATGAGATGTTTGACGCTTATTCCAGAGGTGAATTTATTGAAAAAGGAAAGAAAATTAAGGTAATAAGCACTGAAGGTACTTCGTTGAGAATAAAAAAAATAGAAGCTTGATTTTACTTTTTAATGGGAATAAAAATTCTGCTTCTTTGAGCATGTCTCTTGATTTTTACTAAATTCCAGAATCAAACCCTCTTTTTACAGAATGAGATTTATTAGAAGGGTTTATTCTATCTATGGCAGTATCGGATTCATTATGGCTTTCCTGATTTTGTTGCCAATATTTATATTTACCATAGAGATTTCAGAAAAAAAAAGTCAAGGCAGAAAATTAAATAGGATTTGGTCAAAGCTACTTTTTGGAATGCTTTTTTTTAGGGTGAAAATTGAGAATCATAATCATTTGAAGAAAAGAGACCAATTTATTTTCGTTTCCAATCACTTCTCCTACATGGATATCCCTGTGTTAGGTTTGATTCCATTTGATCTTGTATTTATTGGGAAAAGTTCACTTGCTAAAGTACCGCTTTTCGGTTACATGTTTAGAAGTCTGCACATTGCAGTGGATAGGCACAGTATGAAAAGCAGGGTAGAATCGGTATTGAAGGCCAGAAAAGCATTGTATGAAGGTGCTAGTGTGGTTTTTTCCTGAAGGAGGTATTTCAAGTGAGCGTCCTCCAACAATGTCTAAGTTTAAGGATGGGGCTTTTAAATTGGCTTTGGATAAACAAATTCCAATAATTCCTATCACTTTATCTTACAATCACTTAATTTTGCCAGGCGATGGAAAGTTTTTATTGCGCTACAAGCCAGTAAAAGTAATCATACATGAGCCGATTCTCGTAGAAGGATGTGGGCCAAAAGAGGTGAAAGAGCTTAAGAAGCAGTGCTTCAATATTATACAAGAGCAACTTAATAAAGACAATAATTCATTAGCGAATATAAAAGACAATTCATGAAACTAGATATCAATTCTCTTAAAAAAATTGCTCACCTGGCTAGGCTTGAGTTTGACGAAAACAGTGCGAAAAAAATGACGAATGATATGACTCAAATCTTAAACTGGGTGGAAAAACTAAATGAGGTGGATACGAGTAATGTGGAGCCTTTGATTACCATGTCCTCTGAGGAAAATGTCATGAGGAAAGATGAAATTGGAGCGCACCTGGACCACGAAAAAGGCCTAAAGAATGCTCCGCAAAGAGATTCTGATTATTTCCGCGTTCCAAAAGTTATGGAATAATGCGATGGTCAATCTTGCAGCGCTCAATTTTTTTTATTTTTTTGGTTGTACTTATTTATTCAGGATCTGGACTGGTGTGGATAATTACTTCGGGGAATTCTTTTCAGTCGATTGAACTTTTAACCCTCTCGGAAGGGGTTAATGTTCCCTTGGGTAAGTTCCTTTCAGCTTCTGGTTTTCTTGAATTGGAGGTGCAAAATTTCCTTCTCTTTGATCAATTTGTGGGTATTCCGCCCATCACGTTTCCGGTCTTAACCCAGGTGATGGGGATTGGTATATGGACCCTTTTGTTGTTATTTATCGTATTAATAACATTGTTGAAACGCCAAGCTTTTTTGATCGGAGCAGGCCTTTTAATTCTTTTGCTAAGCATTAGTGGGGTGAATAGCTTGAATATTGGGGGAGTAGGCACCAATTATGCCATGGGCATTTGTTTGCTTTTCCTTTTGGCTCCTGCAGCTATTATTCGCCTATTCTTTAATTATCTGTCATTAGGTTTTAGGATGGCTTTGATTTTGGGAATGGGGATTATAGGCTTGGTAGTTTTGATTTACTTTGCTCAAGCCCCCTCGCCAACTTATTTGTTTTCTGAAAATATTTTCTTGATGGCTCTTGTTATGGCCAGTGGTTTTATCCTTTACATCGGACACTCTTTTGTGTCGGGTACTTATTTGGTTTTATCCAAGTTGAATCTTGGTATTGGTATCAGAATCGGTTGGCACTTTGCCATTATTTCAACATTGTATTTGGGATTGATGGCATTGGTTTTCTTGGAAGCTACTGGTGATTGGCTCAAATGGCCATTGCCGCCTTTTCAACTTTTGCTCATTTTGATAGGTATAATTGGCTTCTTTGATTCGCACTTTAAAATAAAATATTATCCCCAGACTTTCAGCGAAGCCTGGATAGGTAAGGCTTTTTATTTAGGGGGCTTTGCTATCTGTCTTCTAGTTCTTTTTAAAGCTGAACTATCTGGAAATACGCCCATGGTGGATTTTTTGCACCATGTGTTCGCCTATAGCCAGTTGGGTTTTGGTCTGATGTTTTCATTGTACATCTGGGTAAATTTCTCTGCCATCATTAATAGTGGGAAAGCCATTGAAAAAATAATGTATAACCCTCCCTTTTTTCCTTATTTTCATATGAGGCTTGGAGGAACTATGGCACTGTTAATTTTGATGGTTTATGCGGGAGGCATCATTGCCATACAGTTCAGTACTTCGTCTACACAACTGTCTGCTGATTATTATTATACCACCAAAAGGCCTGTTGAAGCATCCGTTCTTTACGAAAATGCTTTTGATAGATACCGGGCAAATGACAAAGCACTTTATGCTGTAAGCAATATCTATCTGGAGCAAAATCAACCCACTTTGGCCCTAAAAACATTGGAGCGAAGTTTTGAACAAAACCCCCAGGTAACTGATATCTTGCTATTAAGTTGGTTGTTAGAAAAGCGATCCAGGTCTAATGAGGCTATTTTTTACCTGGAGGAAGGATTAAAATATTATTCGGGGAATCCCTACTTAGCAAATAACCTTGCCCTGACTTACCATAGAATGAATCTTCCGAAGGAGGCGTTAAGTACGCTGGCTAAAATGGACGGGTTTAAGGAGGTTAGAATACTTAATGCTACAGGAGTAATGATTGCCCATGATAACCCCTTGAAGGAAGAAAATAACTTGACGCTGGGGTTGAAGAATAAAGTTAATCTATTGGCAGCGGGTAATAAGGGTGTCAATACTGCGCATTTTGATCTTCTGCCGCTTGACAAGGATCTTGTAAATGATGTGGTAGGAAGGTCACTGGTTAGAAATTACCTAACGAATACCAGAGATGGTAATTCTGGATTAGCCTTCAGCGCACAAATAGATTCAATGCTCATGCAAGAAAATCTCCCGCTTTCTATAGAACAAAATTTAAAAGAATCCGACTTGATTTTAAAATATAAATCAGGGGACATCAAGGTATTGCTTGAACACTTGAACGGGATGGCTTTTAGGTTTAGTCAGGATGCAGGCTTTTATCATGCCTTTGCGGGATGGGTGCTTTCTGGTCAGGGTGATTTTGAAAAAGCGGCGATTGAATGGAAACAGGCAGCCTTAAAGGGCTATTCTAAGTTTACACCTGCCCATTTACCCTTTTTGTACTTCGGGGAAATGAAAGAAGAAGCAGCTTTTATTTCTGCGACTCAAAAAGTGGAATTTCCAGAATGGATGGATTTTGATAATTCAGGGCAATTATTGCCCAATGATACAGTAAAGCTCTATCAAACCTTAGCAATTTTACCTAAAATGCTTGGTAAAGAGTTACTCCCTTCCCTAGCTTTCCTGAAAAATGACTTGAATAAAGGCATTCTTGCCAAAGAAATATTACAGAAAAAATCACATTGGCTAGATGAAGATGAGATCAAAGCGTTGCTTCCGTTGGCTAAAAATTACGAGCAAGCCACTGGGCAATATTTTTTCTTGGAAGATCTCCTCCAAGCTGTAGAAGTTGGCAATGGAGGAGAAACCGAAAACAATGGTAGAGAAGGCTTTAATCCGTACTTAACGCCCTTAGTTCTGGCAAAGGTCAATCAAATAGAGGGCGATGAAAAGAGGTATGAAATGCTACAAGGAGCTTGTCAATTTAATAAGGATCCAATTTTGTGGATAACGTTAGTGAAATATTGTCGTATAATTGGATTAGATCAATATGGGAGTGCCAACCTAAGGCTTATGAGTGAATGGATTAGTCAAGATGACTTGACTGAAATACAATTGAAATTTCTATAAACCCTTTGGTATAATTTAACGGGCTGAATTCCTGTTTTTAAGCAATATACCCTATCTTCACATTTTAAATCCCAATCTATGCCAGAAATTATTAGAACCAAGGAAATACGTAAAGTTTATAGAATGGGAACCGAGGAAGTGCAAGCACTGAAATCGGTAAGTATTGCGGTAAACAGAGGTGAATATGTGGCTTTTATGGGGCCTTCTGGGTCAGGGAAATCAACTTTGATGAATATTATCGGTTGTCTGGATACTCCCAGTGCAGGACAATACACCTTGAATGGTAAGGATGTAAGTGACATGACTGAAGATGAGTTGGCAGAAATAAGGAATAAGGAAATCGGGTTTGTTTTTCAAACTTTCAATTTACTACCACGTGCGACTTGTTTGGAAAATGTGGCATTGCCATTAATTTACGCTGGGTATAACAAGGCCGATAGAGAAGAAAAGGCTTTTCTTACAATAAAAAGCGTTGGATTGGATGATCGTATTCATCACAAACCCAATGAATTGTCTGGTGGGCAAAGGCAACGGGTAGCCATTGCTCGTGCTTTGGTAAATGATCCTAGTATCATTCTGGCAGATGAGCCAACCGGTAATTTGGACAGTAAAACTTCCTATGAAATAATGGACCTCTTTCACATTTTGCATCAAAAAGGAAATACCATCATTATGGTTACCCATGAGGATGAAATTGCCCATTATGCTCATCGGGTAATTCGGCTTAGGGATGGACTCGTAGAGTCCGATGAAAGAAATCCCAATCCTACTGTAATAGATAAAACAATTGTGTGAGATCAGATTAAAATTAAATGAAAATTTATACCAGAACAGGAGATAAAGGTAAAACATCCCTTTTTGGAGGGACTAGGGTGATAAAATCGCATTTAAGAATTGATGCCTATGGAAATATCGATGAATTAAATGCAAATATTGGGTTATTGAGAGATCAGGTTTCTAATGAAACCATTTCAGGGGTACTGTATAAAGTTCAGGACAGACTATTTGTTATTGGTGCTATTTTGGCCTGTGATCCTGAAAAGAAGAGGGTAAAACTTCCTGACATAAAAGCGGAGGATGTTTGTTTTCTTGAATCGGAGATTGATGAAATGGAAGGGAACCTGTCCCCCTTAAAAAATTTTATTATCCCTGGAGGGCATCCAGTCGTTTCTTTGGCGCACATTACACGAACAGTATGCAGAAGGGCTGAAAGATCAATGGTTTTGCTGTCAGAAAGTTCTCTGGTGGATGATATATTGTTGGAATATATCAATAGGCTCTCAGATTTTCTGTTCGTTCTAGGAAGGCAGCTGGCAAAGGAATTAAATGTAAAAGAAATCACTTGGCATCCAAGTGAATAAGTAGATATGGATAAGACATCAAATATAGCTATAAATAAGGCTTCAACGTCGAAGTTGGCAACTACTAATTTTGATGAGCTTGCCTTTGGCGAGATCATTAGTGACCACATGTTTGTGGCCGATTATATAGATGGAGCTTGGCAAAACCCAAAAGTAGTACCCTATGCACCACTTCAGCTTAATCCTGCGAATGCTACTTTGCATTATGGACAATCGGTTTTTGAGGGATTGAAAGCCTATAGGAATGAGCAAGGTGAAATTTTAGTTTTCAGAGGTGATGCCAATCAAAAAAGACTAAATGAATCTGCCAAAAGGATGTGTATTCCTGAAATTCCTAAGGAGATTTTCATGGAGGGAATGCGGGAGTTACTAAAGGTGGACAGAGAATGGGTACCCAAGCAGGCAGGCTGCTCACTTTATCTCAGACCCTTTGTATTTGCAGCAGATGATTACTTAGGGATTAGACCTTCAAAGAAATACAAGTTCATGATCCTTGCTTCTCCCGTAGGGAAGTATTATGCAAAACCTGTTACGGTAAAGGTGGAGTCCAGGTTTGCAAGAGCTATAGAAGGAGGAACAGGTGCTGCCAAAGCAGCTGGGAATTATGCTGGGTCACTCTATCCAGCACTCAAAGCTCAAAAAGACGGCTATGACCAACTGTTGTGGACAGATGGTAAGACCCATCAGTATATCGAAGAAAGTGGTACAATGAACGTGATGTTCGTGATAGATGGGGTCTTGATTACGGCACCCACTACCACTGGAACCATTCTCAAAGGAATTACTAGAGACAGTGTATTGATCTTGGCTAAAGAGATGGGCATGCCTGTTGAAGAGCGGTTTCTAACTGTGATAGAACTTGAAGAGGCACTTAACTCCGGAAAATTGGAAGAGGCCTTTGGTACGGGTACAGCTGCTACCGTTGCGTTTATCAGGTTAATAAATATTCATGGCAGAGACTATGAGTTACCTGACGTATCACCCAATGCATTTTCTATTCAGATTTTGGAAGTACTGGACAATATCAAATATGGAAAAGTTCCAGATAAATACAACTGGATAATGAAGTATTAAAAATTTCCAACCCTTAATTGGTCTTTGAATTTTATTTCGCATATGTACGTCCTTACTAGGGTTATCCCCCTAATTGGTTTGTTTTATCTGGTTAATGGCAATTTACTAGCCCAGAATTATCTGGTCCTGCAAAAAGGTACCAATCAAAAATCACGCATCACCTATGAAGTGGGAGATGCATTCATCTATTTGCAAGAAGGTAATGATTACTACATTCAGGACGTGATACGTGAAATTAATAAAGATTACATTGCGTTAAAGGAAAATGTCCTCAGCTTAAAACAAATCCAGGCAATAGACATTAGAAATAAAGATGAGCGAAATCAAACGCTAGGTAGTTTAACTCTGCTGCCTATTGCCGGCGGTACTTTATTGATGCTGGCAGGAGGAATAAATAGCTTGGCGCAGGAGGGGACAATCCATTATAGTAAGGGGGTAATCACCACCTCCGCGGTGCTGATAGGTGCAGGATTTTTAATTAAAGTCTTTAGGTACAAGAAATTCAAAGTAGGCAAAAAGAGAAAATTAATGGTAATCACTGATGTGAAGTTGGAATAGAGGATAGAAAAATTTGTTGGCTATCCTCTTCATCATAAACAAGTGATAATTACCTGGGTTAAAGTATTTGTTTAATTTCTGATTCCCTTTTGTTTTAAGGTTACCCATTTCGATTTAAGAATTCTGTACCAGATAAGGCGCCATTAATAATCTGGTTAGGGCGAAAAAAATGAATACTGTTGGACCTTATTTAGTTTTTTCAGTGCAGGGTTAGCCCACTTGTTTTACCATTTATTCCTTACATAACGCTTGTGATGGTTGTCTCAGTATTCAATCTGCTGATTCTCTAAAGATTGTACCATTCATTATTATTCCTATTGCATAATCCGGATTTAAATTGGTTATTTAGTAGTAATTGAGCAAATTTGCATTTTAAATAAATAAATTAATCATTATGACATCAGATCACTTGAAAGATTTGAAGGCCCGAGTAACGGCCTTGAGGAGGTATCTTTGACTACGATCGTAAGAAATCAGAAATAGAAGAGTTTGAAGCCATTTCAGCCCAACCAGGTTTTTGGAACGATACTGAAGAGGCAGAAAAAATAATGAAGCAGATTCAGGCCCGAAAGGCTTGGACTTCTCAATATGAAACTATCGATACAGGAACCCAGGATCTGGAAGTTCTTTGGGAGTTTTATAATGCTGGAGAAGTTTCGGCTGAAGAATTGGACGTCGATTTTGATAAATACCTCAAGCTTGTAGAGGACCTGGAATTGAAAAAGATGCTCAGCGGCGAGGAGGACCAACTTAGTGCCATGTTGGAAATTAATCCTGGTGCAGGAGGGACTGAAAGCAATGACTGGGCCTCAATTCTTCTTCGTATGTATATCATGTGGGGAGAGAAAAATGGCTATAAGGTTAGAGAAGTGGATCTTCAGGAGGGCGAAGTTGCAGGAATTAAATCCGCTACTTTGGAGTTTGAAGGACCGCTTGCCTACGGGTTTTTAAAATCAGAAAGTGGCGTTCATCGATTGGTGAGAATTTCTCCCTTTGACAGTGGAGGTAGACGGCATACTTCTTTTGCCTCTGTGTACACTTATCCTGTAGTAGATGACACCATAAATATTGATATCAGCCCTGCGGACATAGAATTACATACCTCACGTTCTGGTGGAGCAGGTGGGCAAAATGTAAATAAAGTAGAAACCAAAGTTCAACTTACGCACAAGCCTACAGGTATCGTAGTAATATGCCAAATAGAGCGTTCTCAGTTAGCGAATAGGGAAAAGGCGATGCAGATGTTGAAATCTCGGTTGTATCAACTGGAGATGGAAAAAAGAAATGCGGAAAGAGCCAAGGTAGAATCTGGTAAAATGAGAATAGATTTTGGTTCACAAATCAGAAACTATGTGCTGCACCCTTATAAATTAGTGAAAGATGCACGGACTAGCCATGAAACTTCAGATGTTCAGGCTGTGCTAGACGGCGGATTAAATGAATTTATTAAGTCCTACCTTTTGGCCCAAAGCGAGGAAGAAGTAAAAGATAAAGATTAAATAAAAGGCCTGAATTTTCAGGCCTTTTTTAATTCAACACGATTTCATCTACCATAAGCCACGCTTTACTTCCTGATGCGCCATGCCAAGAGGGAAGCTTCTCTATTGGTTTAGCTACTATTTTGAGGTATTGTACTCTTTTTTCAGCATAGGGTATTTGGACCTGACGCAGAAAGGAAGGGTCATCTTTTTGAAGTGCTTGAGGACGAAAAGACTTTGAAAGCTTCCAGTCTTGGTTTGTGTCAGGTCTTGTCCATATTTCTACCTCCTGAGGAGGGAAGAACCTTGAACCTAAGTTCTGCCAAAGTGAGATCGCCATGGATGAAATATCTGTGGGCTCTTTAAATTCCATTTCCACTTCAAGTGGATTGTTTAAAAAGCCCAGCCAGTTCAGATTCCAAGAATCAGGAATGGCTTTCTTTTTATCGAAGAGGCTTTCTTTTCCATCGCCTTTATACCGATCCTCTGGGAGGAAATTCATCTCATAAGAGGAAGGACTGATGGTAGCACTGATAAATTCAGCTTCTGAAACAGCACTACCAATCCACCCTTCTGCAAATGCCCTGGCTTTGATGGAAACATTCTCTTTTATTTCCAGAGGTTTATCATAAAGGGTGAAATTACTGCTATCAGGTTCAGTTCCATCCAAGGTATAATAGATGCTGGTTGCTCCTATAGGATGAGTCAGTTTAACCTCAAGCTTATCCTTAAAAAAAGCTTTGTCAAAACGTATTACGGGTGGGTTTAATATTAATACCGTTGACTTTTCTTGAGTTCCTATTTCAATTGTGGTTTGAGGCAATGCTGAAATTAATTTTTCCAGTGATTCTTTGGATAAACCTGTATTCCAAAGGAAGAGTTTTTTAACATTTTTTAGGTTAGACAGTGGCTCTACTGCTTCGTCGGTTAGGTTGTTTCCTGATAGTGAAAGTAAGGAAAGGTTTTCAAGATTGACCAAAGCCTTTAAGCCCTCTCCCTTAATTTCGGTAAAATTAAGGTAAAGCTTTTCAAGGTTTTGAAATGTGCTGAGTGAGGTCAAATCCTCATCCTTAACGGGCATTTGGTTCAAATTGATAGCAACCGTCTGTTCCTTAACTACAATTAGTTCTTGTAAAGAGGCAGGATCAAAACTTGCTTTGCCAAAATAGCTGACAGCCAAGGCTGGTGATTCCAGTCCGAGTGGTTGTACTTTACGGTAAAAATTATTAAGCCCTTCTATTTTTTCATCAGATACTGCGTCAAATTCATAAACTTTTGGAGCAGCAGCAAATTTCTGAACAGCCAGGCTGTAAATGCTACTCGTGTCCGAAAGCTCCAAGACTTTCTTATCGATGATGGCACCTGAACTTATCCACGCTTCCAAAATTGCTTTTTCATCCTCGGTAAGTTGTGGTTTTCCTTCAGGGGGCATATGATCTTCATTTTCCTCAGGAAGATTTATTCTTTGCGCCAAAAGACTGTTCTCAAGGTCAAAAGGCTCAATAGCGGGGCCTGTCTCTCCACCCTTTAAGAGATTTTCAGGAGTATCCATTCTTAGCTCCCCTTTTTGTTTGGAGGCTTTGTGGCAACTAAGGCATTTGCTTTCAATAATTGGATAGATCAGGTGAGGAAAAACCTCTGCTTCCTCTAGGCTTACTATCACCACATTTTTGTTTTCAATAGGTGCAGTAATGAAATTTTCACCATGGGTAATGGATGCACCCAAGTGGCCCGATATGATGACGATCAACGCAAGAAATGTGGCTGATATTTTGACCACCAGGTGTTTTTGACTGTCGATAAAATAGTATAAAGAGGAGGATCCCCAGAAGATACTCAATCCTGTCCACTTGTGCCAGAAAAGCGCATCTTTCACATATCCTGTTTCATGGGAGAGCAATAGTCCCGCGATGACGGTAAACCCAGCAGTAAGTGCGCCTATCAACAATAAGTCTGTACCATATAGGTGGCTATCTTCTTTTTTCGATAGGAGGTCAGGAATACCTACCAACAAAATAGCCAATAAAATAATTACTATAGGAAAATGAAGTAATAAAGGGTGCATCCTACCGAATACATGGAGCCAGTCGGGGATCAATACCCGGCTTTCTGCCAGCACTAAGAACAAAACAAAGACATTCACTGCAAAAAGCACCTGGCCCAGGATGGCCTTCAATTTGGATTTTAACATAAAGGGGAAAATAGATTTTACCTAGCGTTTAAATTGTTAGGCCATAAGACCATCGATTAAATTTCCTGCAACATCCGTAAGACGATATCTTCTTCCCTGATGCCTAAAGGTGAGTTTTTCATGGTCTATCCCCAATAGGTGCAGCATGGTGGCGTGAAAATCATGAACATGCACCGGATCCTTAATAATATTGTAACCAAATTCATCGGTTTCTCCATAGGTGACACCAGGTTTAATTCCTCCCCCTGCCATCCACATGGAAAAGGCTCTTGGGTGATGGTCCCTTCCGTAATTTTCGGCAGAAAATTTTCCCTGACAATAATTGGTTCTCCCAAATTCCCCTCCCCAAATAACCAGGGTTTCATCCAATAAGCCTCTTTGCTTTAAATCAGTGATCAATGCGGCAGATGCCTGATCGGTATCTTTTGCCTGCAGTGCCATTTCATTCGGTAAATTTCCATGCTGGTCCCATCCTTGGTGGTAAAGCTGCACAAACCTGACGCCATTTTCAGACAGTTTCCTTGCCAGTAGACAGTTGGCGGCATAGGTGCCGGAAACAAGGCATTCAGGACCATATAGTTTAACGATGCTGTCAGGTTCTTTGCTTACATCAGTGACTTCAGGAACTGCAGTTTGCATCCGATAAGCCATCTCATACTGTTGGATTTTGGCACTAATTTCAGGGTCACCAAATGATTTGTAGTTGATCTGATTAAGGGCAGATATTTTATCAAGCATTCTTCTCCGATCCGACTTGGTCATGCCTTCAGGATCATTGAGGTATAAGACCGGATCATCACCACTCGAAAATTGTACGCCTTGATGAACGGAATTCAGAAACCCATTGGTCCACAATTTAGAGTATACTCCCTGACCATTGCCTTTTCCTCTGGACAATAATACACAGAAACTAGGCAAATTATTGTTTTCGCTTCCCAGCCCATAGCTCAACCATGCGCCCATGCTAGGTCTATTTCCTACCTGAGCACCTGTCTGAAAGAAAGTAAGTGCGGGATCGTGATTTATCGCTTCCGTATGCATAGACCTTACGATGCATATATCATCCACAATTTTAGCTGTATGAGGAAAAAGATCACTCACCCAGGCACCTGATTGCCCATATTGGTTAAATCCATGATAGGAGCCAACTAATGGGAAAGAGGATTGGCCCGCAGTCATGCCAGTAAGCCTTTGTCCTTTTCGAATAGATTCAGGAAGCTCTTCTCCAATCCTTTCATTGAGCATTGGCTTATAATCAAAGGATTCCAATTGGCTGGGGGCTCCGTTTTGAAATAAATAAATAACTCTTTTTGCTTTTGGAGCAAAATGAGGCAAAGCTGCCATTAATTTATCGGTATCTATTTCGGATTTACCATTAAAGATATCCGGTATTAAAAGGGATCCTAAGGCCACACTACCCAATCCAAGACTTAGCTTGGAAAGGAATTTTCTCCTGTTTTCATTTAATCCGTTTTCTAATATTTCTTTTTCCATATCAGGTTTTGGTAATCGCTTCTTCTACATTATAAATGGCCACCACCACTTGCATAAGGGCGGCCGTTTCGGGTGTGTCACTAAATTGATCCAAGGGGAACTCTCCAGCTTTCACCGTTTCTAATATAATTTCAGGTTTTTGTTTGAATCTTTTTAATTCCTCTTGATGGTATTCAAGTAAAAGGTTCATTTCCTCCTCTTTCGGCGCACGGCATATAATTCTAAAAAAGGCTTCTTTAATCGCCGCTTCATTTTCTTTCCCTTCACTTATCAAATTACTAGCAAGAACACGTGATGCTTCAAGTACTAATGGGTCATTTAGCATGGCCAATGCTTGCAGCGGTGTATTGGTTCTGTTTCGGGTAACTTCGCAAACATCCCTATTGCTACCATCAAAAATTATAGGCTTAGGAGGAGGGGATGTTAGCTTGATAAAGGTATACAGTCCCCTTCGGTAAAGGTCACCCCCTTTATCCTGCCGATATTCTGCCAATTCTCCTCTGCCAGAGGTGGCTGCTTCCCATAAGCCTTCGGGTTGATAAGGTTTAACACTTGGCCCTCCGATTTCTTTGGACAATAGGCCACTGCTTGCTAGAACCATGTCACGAATGTTTTCGGCATTTAACCTTATTCTTGAGTACCTGGACAGATAAAAATTATCTGGATCTATCTCTGCTTTCTTTTTATCTATTATAGCCGATTGCTGATAGGTGGCTGAACTCACGATCTTTTTAATTAAATTTTTTACATCCCAACCACTTTCACGGAAATCCACAGCGAGCCAATCTAGCAATTCGGGATGCGAAGGTAATTTGCCCTGCATACCAAAATCATCTGCTGATCTTACAATCCCTGCACCGAAAAATTCCTGCCACATAAGGTTGACAAATACCCTGGCTGTCAATGGATTGTCCTCTGAAAAAGTCCATTTTGCTAAACCCAAGCGGTTTTTGGCATATTTGTTCTCATCAAATTTAAGAATAGCATCAGGAGTGGAGGGATGAACTTCCGTAGTCGGTTGATCATAAACTCCCCTGTCCAGAATGTAGGTCTGCCTTAAAGTATCCTTGTAGTCTTCCATAACGGAGACCATAATCTTGCTGGTATCCTGGTGGTTAACAAAATCCAAGATACCATCAAGATCATCTTTTTCTACCCACATGATGGGCTGTTTTGCAGGTTTGGAAATACTCACATCTCCTTCATAGCCTTTTTCCGGTGTATTATTGAAAAAAGCATACATTTGGAAATAATTCTCCTGAGAAATCGGGTCGAATTTATGGTCATGACACTGAGCACATTCCACCGTCATGCCTAATATCGCCTTGCTAAAGGTTTTGGTCTTGTCTAAAATATATTCTACCCTGTACTCTTCTGGAATTACCCCACCTTCCTCTGTGTATTTATGGTTTCTATTAAAGGCTGTAGCCAGTATTTGCTCTTTATTCGCATTGGGTAGCAAATCACCTGCTAACTGCCAGGTTATAAATGTATCGTAGGGAGTATTTTTGTTAAATGCGTGAATAACCCAGTCCCTGTAAGGCCATTGTGTCCTGATATTGTCGTCCTGATAGCCATAGGAGTCTGAGTAACGTGCAATGTCCATCCATAATACGGCCATTCTTTCCCCAAATGATGGGCTGTCCAGTAATTTGTCAATAATCATTTCAGTAGCCTCCTCCGAATTGTTCGTTGCATAGGACTGCATCAGCTCCATGGTAGGTAGTAGTCCTGTCAGATCAAGGCTCAACCTCTTGAAAAGAAGCATCTTGTCTGCAGTTTCATTGGGCTTGAGACCCAGATGGTCGAGTTTGGCCATCACGAAATTGTCTATTTCATTATTGGGCCACTTAGGATCTGAAGTTTTGGGTAATTCAGCTTTGGAAGGAGGAACAAATGCCCAGTGGGGTTCATATTTTCCTCCTTGTTTGATCCATTTTTTAATGGTTTCAATTTCACTAGCTGTAAGCTTAAGGTTAGATTCTGGAGGAGGCATCATTTCAGACTCATCGGTAGACGCTATCCTCCTAACAACTTCAGAGCTTTCGGGTTTTCCAGGCACAATGGCATGGGCCTCGGGATTTTCTTTTAAGGTCGCATAGGCACTTTCTTCATTGTCAAGCCTTAAACCTGACTCTCTTTTGTTTTCATCAGGCCCATGACAGGCAAAACAATTGTCTGATAAAATAGGTCTGATATGAAAATTATAGCTGATTTGATTTCCCGTTGTCAATACATCAGCCTCAGATTCCCTTTCGGAACAAGAGGCAAAAATCACAACCGATACAAGTAATATTTGAGTTAAATGCCTAAGCATATTATTTTTTATCTACTTAAATTGTTAATAATGAGCAATTTCTTAATTAAAACGTGAAATTACAAGGAATACTTTAAATTGTGTTGCAATAGTATGTAGACGGTGTTGACCCGAATTCCAAGCCATTTTATTACGTGCTGAAATCACTTCTACATCATTCAATCGTTGCTATTTTCAAATTCACCATAGCACTCATAGTGCAAGAAGAACATTTTAATGACTGAAAAAGTTGCAATAGATTTTGGGTGAGGTCAATTAGCAAAAAATGAGCCTAGCCGTGGGTAGGAAAGTTTTTTTGCGAAGCAGAGATATCCCGATTGCTCTACCGGACTATTCTTTAATAAAATCTTCTCTTGGCACTAGGTCCTAGTCTCCAATTCCCCTGATTTTCTTGTGATTACACCACTTTCAGAGAAGGGTCGGGATATACTTTTGCATAATTCGAAGGGATAATCTCAGTTTAGGGGTAAAAAAGGTAAAAAAAGCAGGAGAAGCCCTTACTTCTCCTGCTTAAATATAAGTTAAATGAAAAGCATAATTTGCTTTGTTTAGGGTTTTTTCACTTTTGAAAAATCAAAGGTTTCAAGGAAATTGGTTGTGAAATTTCCGGCCACGAAATCAGGGTCTTCCAGTAAGGCCAAATGGAAAGGAATGGTGGTTTTGATACCATCAATTACAAACTCCTCCAATGCACGTTTCATTCTTACAATGACTTCCTGCCTTGATTGGGCACTTACTATAAGTTTGGCAATCAGGGAATCATAGTTTGGAGGGATAACGTATCCAGCATATACATGACTATCAATTCGTACTCCCTTACCACCCGGAAGGTGAAGATTTACAATTTTTCCAGGGCATGGCCTGAAACCATTTGCAGGGTCCTCAGCATTTATCCGGCACTCCATGGCGAATAATTTAGGAAAATAATTTTTCCCGCTTATTTTTTTTCCTGCAGCTACTTTTATTTGTTCCTTGATTAGGTCAAAATCAGTAACTTCTTCGGTTATTGGATGTTCTACCTGTATTCTGGTATTCATTTCCATAAAGTAGAAGTCCCTGTTTTTATCCACCAAAAACTCTATGGTGCCTGCACCTTCATAAGCAATGGCCTCAGCACCTTTGATTGCTGCTGCTCCCATTTTTTCCCTCAGTTCATCTGTGATAAACGGAGAAGGTGTTTCTTCCACTAACTTTTGGTGACGTCTTTGAATGGAGCAATCTCTTTCTGACAAATGACATGCCTTGCCTGTAGAATCTCCAATGATCTGAATTTCAATATGTCTAGGTTCTTCTACAAATTTCTCAAGATACAATCCGTCATTGCCAAATGCAGCAGCGGATTCCTGTCTGGCGTCATCCCAGGCTTTTTTGAATCCAGAGGGCTCCTTTACTATTCGCATACCTCTACCACCTCCACCGGCTGTGGCCTTGAGAATAACAGGGTAACCAATTTTTTCAGCCAAGGGAAGTCCTTGTTCTATCGAGTCTAATAAGCCTTCTGAACCTGGGATAGTAGGTACTCCCGCTACAGCCATGGTAGCTTTTGCCGTTGCTTTATCCCCCATCTGATTGATCATATCAGGGCTAGCGCCAATAAATTTTATATTGTATTCTTCACAAATCCGTGAAAATTCAGCGTTTTCAGATAGAAAACCATAGCCAGGATGGATGGCGTCCGCATTTGTTATTTCTGCAGCTGCTATAATTCTAGGAATATTCAAATAGGAATCTTTGCTGGCTGGTGCACCTATACATACAGCTTCATCTGCAAAGCGTACGTGTAAGCTGTCTTTATCGGCAGTGGAATAGACAGCGACAGTCTTTACACCCATTTCCTTACAGGTACGAATGATCCTTAAGGCAATTTCCCCTCTGTTTGCTATTAATATTTTTTTAAACACTTTATAAAGTCGATTTGGTTAGAAAACAATCAATTCTGAGGTTCAACCAAAAACAGAGGTTGGTCATATTCTACAGGAGAAGCATCATCCACCAAAATCTTTACGATTTTACCCGAAACTTCTGATTCTACCTCATTAAATAGTTTCATCGCTTCAATGATACAAACAGGTTGTCCTTTTTGAATGAAGTCTCCCACGTTTACAAAGAATTCAGCATCAGGATTAGGTGACCTATAAAAGGTGCCTATCATAGGAGATTTTACTTCCAGATAGTTTGGTGTGGGTGCGCTAGTCGTTTCGGCTGGGGCAGTAGGAGCTTCCTGGGTGAATTGAGGGCTAAGGTTTTCTGAGTGTTTGACTACAGAAGCTTCCGAATTCTTTTTGATGGAAAGCTTGAACTCGTCCGTCTCTATTTTGACCTCTGCCAGTCCGGAATTGGAAATAAAGTCAATTAATTCTTGTATCTCTTTTGCTTTCATAAATCCATTTCTTTGAGAGTAGCCCAATGTTTGGCCACCCTGTTTTAAATATACTTGATTATTAACTTAAGTAAAACTATGTAAATTAATGAATAATTTTAACGTTAAGAGGATTATTTCACTCTTTCTGAGTAGGATCCATCACGGGTGTCTACCTTGATCATAATGTCCTGATCTACAAATAATGGAACCATCACTATCGCGCCGGTTTCAAGTGTGGCAGGCTTAAGTGTATTAGTGGCTGTGTCACCTTTGATGCCAGGCTCTGTATAAGTCACCATTAATTCTACAAATGCTGGAAGTTCAACACCGAGAGGAGTCTCTGTTTCATCATGGATAAGGATATCTACCAATTGTCCTTCCTTCAATAATCCTGGCCTTTCAATTAGTTTTTCCTCAATTGGAATTTGTTCGAAAGTTTCAGTATCCATGAAGTGATAGCCCATATCATCGCTGTAAATATACTGATGTGGTCTTTTCTCTACGCGAGCGGTTGTAACTTTCTCGCCAGAATTGAAAGTTTTATCAAGGACTTTTCCATTGGTAAGACTTTTTAGCTTTGTCCTAACAAATGCTGGCCCTTTCCCAGGTTTTACATGTTGGAAATCAACTATTGTCATGATGTCATGATTGAAGACTAGACAAAGGCCATTTTTAAAATCAGCAGTACTTGCCATATTTGCTTTGTTTTTGATTAAATGCTTTTAGGGTCATATCCCCACTTTAAATATATTGCTCCCCAGGTAAATCCACCTCCAAAAGCAGCCAAAATGAGATTATCTCCCTTTCTTAGCTTGGATTCATAATCCCATAAGCACAATGGAAGAGTACCGGCTGTGGTATTGCCATATTTTTCAATGTTTAACATAACCTTATCAGCACCGATGCCCATTCTTTTAGCGGTAGCATCAATTATCCTCTTATTTGCTTGATGTGGCACTAGCCAAGCGATATCATCAGCCGTCAGATTATTTTTCTTCATGATCTGTGCACTTACATCTGCCATTTTGGTTACAGCAAATTTAAACACCGTAGAACCCTCTTGGAAAACGAAGTGTTCTCTGGCAGTAACTGAGGCTATAGTAGCTGGTTTTTTGCTACCTCCCGCTTCAATACGAAGGTAATTAGCTCCCGATCCGTCCGTATGTAGCATGGAGTCCAAAATTCCAAGGTTCTCCTCGGTAGGTTCTAGCAATACGGCACCACCACCATCACCGAAAATAATACAGGTGGTCCTGTCCTGGTAATTGACAATAGAGGACATTTTATCTGCCCCTATAATAATTACCTTTTTATGTGCACCAGTTTCGATAAACTGACTTCCCATAGTCAGGGCATATAAAAACCCAGAACAAGCAGCAGAAATATCAAAACTGTAACTGTTTTTAGCACCTACATTGTGCGCGATTATATTGGCTGTAGCAGGGAATAGCATGTCCGGAGTTACGGTTGCACAGATTATCAAATCGATATCTTCCGGGTTGGTATTGGTTTTTTCTAATAAACCCTTTACCGCAGCTGTGCCGATGACTGAAGTGCCTTGGTTTTCCCCTTTTAAAATTCTTCTTTCCTTGATACCTGTACGACTGGTGATCCATTCGTCGTTGGTATCTACCATGGTTTCCAGTTCTTTGTTGTCAAGTACATACTCGGGTACCCAGCCATGCACTCCTGTAATTACAGCTCTTTTTTTCATCTGATTGGTTCTATTCTCACATTGGAAACGGGTTGTCCTGTCTTTCGTGCGATTTTTTATTAAAAGTAATTTAGGGCAAATCCCATGTTAATTTATACTGTTTTTGTTAGATGATGTGTACAGTATTAAAATTTCGAATCCCAAAATTATTTAAAATGTACCTGTCCACCAAAGAATTCAAGGATATGTGAAAAATAAATCACAATGAGAATCAATATTTTAACGGATTTAACGCAGATGTTGTAATGGAATGAAAAAATTCATAAATTATAAATCAGTGCAATCCTTCCAGATTATATAATGAAAGTAAGTGTAAATAATAAAGAATATTCGGTAGAAGTGACCAATAACCCAAGTCTATTGGAAGTCCTAAGAGACCAATTTGATCTGACGGGCACCAAGTACGGCTGTGGTGAAGGGGCTTGTGGAGCATGTAAAGTTTTAGTCAATGGCATTCCCACCCCTGCATGCATAACGCCGGTTACATCAGTTTCAGGTAAAAAGGTGGTTACTATAGAGGGATTGGCCGAGAATGGCGAACTTCATCCAGTACAAAAGGTTTTGCTGGAAGAGGATGTTTTTCAATGTAGCTATTGCGCTTCTGGTATGATCATTACTGCTGCCGCTTTACTGAAACAACAGCCAACTGCTAACGTTCAGGAATTAATAGATGGGTTAAACGGGAATATCTGCCGCTGCTGTACTTACCCAGCTATAATCAATGCACTCAAAAAATTAAGTCAAAAAGAGGGTGAAAAATGAAATCTAAGGCAAACAAAAAACAATCTCTAGGGATTAATATATTCAAACAGTCTGTTGGTAGTATTTCCAGAAGAAGTTTCTTTAAATATATGGGAACAGGGATAGCCACCTATATAGTTTGGTCAGATGTTTTTGTCGCTTCTGCTTTACAAGTCAATGAAAAGCAATTGAAATTTCCTGACCAGGATCTTATTTCATCTTGGATTCATATTTCACCCGCTGGTGACATTACGGTTTTCACCGGAAAGGTAGAAATTGGCCAAAATATCAGGACTTCTCTGAGTCAGGTGGTGGCCGAAGAACTATTTGTTGCCCCCGGAGCTATAAATATGATCATGGGTGATACCGGGCTTACCCCTTATGACAGAGGTACCTACGGAAGCCTCACCACACTACAGATTTCTCCTATATTAAGAAAAGCTGCTGCAAATCTCAGGGAGATATTAGTGGAAGAAGCGCAAAAGACTTGGAAAATTGAGGCATCCAATTTATTCTTAAGAGACGGGATGGTAATCGACCCTATGGCAAACAAGATGTTGGGTTATGGAGACTTGGTGAAGGGTAAGCAACTTTTGAGAAAGGTAAATAAAAATGTAAAGACCATAGCTCCCAAAGAATGGAAGGTTGCAGGTCACTCAATTCCCAAAATTAACGGCAAGGACTTTATTACAGGGAAACACCGGTATGTTTCTGATATGGTTTTGCCGGGTATGGTTTTCGGTCGGGTGTTACGGCCACCAGCTTATGGAGCGAAACTACTAGATGCGGATACCAGCCAAGCTGAAAAAATCCCAGGTGTTAATGTGGTAAGGGAAGGTGATTTTATTGGGGTTACAGCAGCGGATACCTTAACGGTCGCTATTGCTTTGGCCTCTATTGAGAGTTCATGGGACCGTAGCACTCCTATGCAGCGATCAGAACTCTTTAAGCACTTAGTTGACACGGCTGCTGAGAAGAAAACAGTAAGTGAAGCGGTCGGTCAGGCCTTTGAACGGGCCGATATAAAAGTGGATAAAAGTTTTGAGATAGACTATATAGCCCATGTGCCCTTAGAGACCAGGGCAGGTTTAGCTTCCTGGAAAAATGGGCATTTGGAAGTATGGGCAGGGACGCAGCGACCATTTGGTCTACATGAAGAGTTACAGAAAATATTTGATTTGCCTGTTGATAGCATCCGAGTCTATGTGCCTGACACAGGTTCAGGTTATGGGGGGAAGCAAACGAGTGAGGTAGGGGTGGAGGCAGCCAGGTTATCCAAACATGTTGGAAAACCGGTGAAAATATGTTGGACCAGAGAGGAGGAGTTTAAGTGGGCTTATTTTAGACCGGCCGGAGTAATTCAGGTGCGTGCCTCTCTAACCAATGGTAAAATTTCTTCGTGGGAGCTTCACAATTATAATTCGGGATCAGCAGGAATAGATTTTCCTTATTCCGGAGCCAAAGAACACCTTGAATTTCATCGCTCTTCTTCCCCTCTAAGGCAAGGCTCTTACAGGGCTTTGTCTTCTACAGCCAATGTTTTTGCAATGGAGTCCATTGTGAATGATCTCGCCATTGGTTCAGGTGAAGATCCTCTACAATTTAGGTTAAGACATCTGGAAAATCCTAGATTAACAGCTGTCGTTAAAGCTGCTGCTCAAGCCTTTGATTGGGAAAGGCAGAAAAGCCAAGACAATATTGGGTATGGAATGGCCTGCGGGACCGTTAAAGGAGGTTTTGTCGCTACCTTTGTTGAAATAGAAGTCGAAAGGAAAACCAGGAAATTGATTGTTCGAGATGTGGTAACGGCTTTTGAGTGCGGGGTGATCATTAATCCAAGGCATTTGGAAAGCCAAGTAACGGGTTGTGTCCTCCAGGGATTAGGAGGAGCCCTTTTTGAGGCAGTGGATTTTAAAGACGGAAACCTGACCAATGCTAGTCTGACATCCTACCGGGTACCCAGGTTTAAAGATGCTCCTAAAATGAGAGTTATACTCTTGAATAGAGAAGATTTGCCTTCTTCTGGAGCAGGTGAAGCCCCCATTGTTTGTATAGCCCCAGCTTTGCGCAATGCTATTCATAATGCTTCAGGGGTTAAGCTCTACAAGTTACCAATGTTGCCATCAGGTATTGTGCCTGACAATACCTGATGGAAATTTACAACATGATTTAACCCGAAAAGGGCAATCGTTATTTTTTAAGTGATGATCCGCTGCGGCGGACAGAATCAGCCAATCGTTGTTAGCTTCTCGTGAACACTTTACTATTTGAGAAAGGTCAGGACAAGCGACTAAGAATTAGATAGCATAATCAGAATTTAATAGGGCTGCTACAATATGTATTGTGAAAGATCCCTGTTTTTCACTAAAGAATTTAGCCTTTCATTGACCAGCTCTTTTGTAATCATGATCTTGCTATTTGGCCCTATAGTGTCCGGTACGTCAAACAAGTAGTCGTTTAATAAATGACTCATAACAGTATGAAGTCTTCTGGCGCCAATGTTTTCAACCTCTTCATTGATACTAAAGGCTATGGCAGCAATCTCCTGTATGGCATCGTCAGTATATTCCAGGTAGACTTCTTCCGACTCAAACAAAGCTTGATATTGCTTCGTTAGGGCATTTTTCGGGTCCTTTAAGATTTTATAAAAGTCCTCCTGTGTAAGGCTAGTCAATTCAACTCTAATGGGGAATCTTCCTTGTAATTCAGGAATTAGATCAGATGGCTTGCTTACATGGAAAGCACCTGCTGCGATAAATAACACGTGGTCTGTATGTACCAAGCCGTATTTGGTGTTGACCGCACTTCCTTCTACTATTGGTAACAAATCTCGCTGTACACCCTCTCTGCTAACATCTGGTCCGCCGGATTTGCCTGAACTGGAGGCTATTTTATCTATTTCATCAATAAATATTATACCGTTGTTTTCAGTCAGATTTATCGCCTGTTCCTTTAGCTCGTCAAAGTCAATCAGCTTGGCAGCCTCTTCTTCCATTAATATTTTTCTGGCTTCTGAGATAGTGACTTTTCTTTTTTTCGTGCGTTTGGGCATCATATTGCTGAGCATGTCCTGAATGCCTGCCATACTTGCTTCGTCCATCATGCCATTGCCCACCATTCCAATACCTGCCGGAGATGACTGTTTTACATTGATCTCAATCTTCCTGTCTTCAAGTTCACCATTTTTCAACTTTTCCTTGAACTTTTCCCTCGTCTTCTCATTGAGTTCCTGTTCGCTGGCATTGTCAGGGTTGAAATTCTCCTTTTGTTTTGATGTACTGAAGCCCGTACCTCTTACAGGGGGAATCAATATGTCTAGAAGCATGTCCTCTACGATTACTGCCACTTTTTCCTTTACTTCTTCATTCTTAGATTCCTTTACCAGGGTGACAGCATGTTCTACCAAATCCCTAACCATGGACTCCACATCTCTTCCAACATAGCCAACTTCCGTAAATTTAGAAGCCTCCACTTTTGTAAATGGGGCATTGGCAATTTTAGCCAGTCTTCGAGCAATCTCTGTTTTACCGACTCCAGTAGAGCCAATCATAAGTATATTATTTGGCACAATATCCTTTTGGAGGTCAGATTTCACCATTAGTCGGCGAATCCGATTTCTTAAAGCAATGGCGACATTTCTTTTGGCCTCCGTTTGGCCAATGATATATTTATCCAGTTCAGCAACAATTTGCCTGGGTGTTAATTCATTCATTTTTTCAATTCTTTACAATGCTTCAGATTTCTTTCCTCCATCATCGAAGGTAAAATTCACAGGATTAGATACTTTTTCGTCAAGAAGAGCTAACGCTAAAACTTCTCTTACTTGGTCGACAAAATGAAACCGTACCCCTTTGAGGTAAGAATCATCGATTTCTTCTATATCTCTGTGATTTCTTTTACAAAGAATGATGTCTTCAATTCCAGCCCTTTTAGCTGCTAGAATTTTTTCTTTTATACCACCTACCGGCATTACCTTACCCCTTAAAGTGATTTCACCTGTCATTGCCAACTTTGTTTTGACCTTTCTTTGGGTGTAAATGGAGGCTATAGCTGTAAGCATGGTAATCCCCGCTGATGGTCCATCTTTCGGTACTGCACCAGCAGGTACATGTATATGCAGATCATATTGATCAAAAACGCGATAATCTATGTCCAGCATGTCTGCATGGGATTTTAAGTAAGAAATGGCGGTCATGGCTGATTCCTTCATAACGTCACCCAACTGACCCGAAAGCGTCAGTTTACCTTTACCTCTGCTTATGCTTGCTTCAATAAATAGAATTTCTCCTCCCACTGAGGTCCAGGCCAATCCTGTCACCACTCCTGCAATAGAATTGTCCTGATAAATTTCCTTGTCAAAAATTTCTCCACCAAGAATTTTCCTTACCAAGGCGGTGGTTATCTTTTTCTGGTAAGGTTCCTCCATCGCTATAGATTTAGCGATGTTTCGAATTACCTTACCAACTTGCCTTTCGAGGCTTCTAACTCCAGACTCCCTAGTGTAATCTTCTATAATTTTAACTAAAGCGTCATCAGAAAAAGTGATTTCTTTTGATTTAAGACCATGTTCCCTCCTTTGTTTGGGAACCAAATGCTTTTTAGCAATCTCTACCTTTTCTTCCATCGTGTACCCTGTGACCTCTATGATCTCCATCCTGTCTCTAAGAGCAGGTTGTAAATTTTCAAGGGTGTTCGCAGTAGCAATAAAGAGTACTTTGGATAAGTCGTAATCTACTTCAATATAATTGTCTACGAAAGCACTGTTTTGTTCAGGATCCAAAACTTCCAAAAATGCGGAAGATGGATCTCCTCTGAAGTCCGTGCTTAGCTTATCTATCTCATCCAAAACGAAAACAGGGTTTGAAGACTTTGCCTTTTTCATGTTTTGAATAATTTTCCCAGGCATAGCACCAATATAAGTTTTTCTATGCCCTCTTATTTCTGATTCGTCATGAAGCCCTCCTAGGGACATTCGCACGTATTTTCTCCCCAAAGCTCTGGCAATGGACTTGCCCAGTGAGGTCTTCCCCACTCCTGGAGGGCCATATAGGCATAGAATGGGGCCTTTGAGATTCTGTTTTAATTTTAGCACCGCGAGGTATTCAATAATTCTGTCTTTCACCTTGTCCAGTCCAGAGTGGTCTCTGTCTAGGATCTTCTTGGCTCTGTTAAGATCAAAATTATCGGCGGTAAAATCATTCCATGGAAGATCTACCAATACTTCAGCGTAATTAATGGCAATGGGATAATCTGCTGTAGCAGGGTTCATCCTCATGATCTTATCCAGTTCCTTATTGAACTGAGTGCCTACATCTTTGGGCCATTTTTTCTTTTTTCCTCTAAGCCTTAATTCTTCTACTTCTTTATCTGGGCCTTCATCACCTAATTCTGTTTGAAGGACTTTCATCTGCTGTCTTAAAAAATAATCCCTCTGCTGCTGATCAATATCAGTATGCACCTTTTTTTGGATTTCATTTTTGAGTTCGAGCATTTGAATGTCCTTCATCATAAACTCAAGCAATAGTGTGGCCCTGTCTATGCCATCATTAATTTCCAGTAGTTTTTGTTTGGAATCTACCGGTGCATTGATGTTTGATGAAAGAAAATGTGTGAGAAAGGAAGTACTGTCAATGTTGTCAAGCGCTACCTGAGCTTCTCTTGGTATTTCTGGATTTAATTGCAGAATTTTAAATGCTGATTCCTTAAGAGATTGCTCTAAGGCTTCTATTTTTTTATCATTCTTGGGAAAAGTCTCATCCAGATAAGATACACTTGCCTGGAAATAAGGGTCCTCTGTTAATTCCTCTTCAATTTTAAAGCGTTTTTTTCCTTGGATAATGATCGTTGTATTGCCGTCTGGCAAAACAATCATTTTCACAATTTTAGCAAGCGTACCAACACGATAAATATCATCCCATGATGGATCTTCAATGTTTGGATTTCTTTGGGCACATACCCCGATAAGTTTATCCCCTTTCTGGGCTTTTTTTATAAGCTTTATCGATCGCTGTCTTCCTACAGTGATCGGGATAACTACACCAGGAAACAAGACCGTGTTTCTTACTGAGAGTATGGGTATTTCTTTTGCGTAGTTTTCTTCTTTTATGCTGGTTTCATCTTCGTCATCAGTAATTAACTGAATAAGATCTCCTTCTCCCGAAAAATCCCCCAACATAAGTGAATGATATAATTGATTGTCGTTATTGTTCATACAGACATTATGACAGATGTTGTGTCATGTTATTTTAATGAAATAAGAAAAACCCCTATTAAACAGGTTATTATATAAGTCTAGTCCAATGCCTATGCCAATTTATTTCCGTTTACAAATTGTCATGCAATAAAAATTAGGGGCAAATTAAAAATGGGGATATATTATTTCTCCATTATAAAGAAATTCGCTTATTAGCTACCTGTGAAAAGCTTAAGAATATCATTTCCTATAGCAAATACCATGATGGCTAACAAAAGGACCATCCCGATTTTTTGTGCATTTTCAAGAAATCTATCAGAGGGACTTCTGCCGGAGACCATTTCATACAATAAAAACATTACATGTCCTCCATCCAAAGCAGGGATTGGAAGTAAATTCATGAAAGCTAATATCATGGAAATTAGTCCTGTAATGGACCAAAATTTAGTCCAGTCCCAAGTAGAACCATAGATTTTAGCTATCCCTATTGGTCCACTGACATTTTTTGTAGATACCTCCCCAGTGAACATTTTACCCATGGCTCTGGCATTGATTATGACGACACTAAAGGCTCTTTCCGCTCCAATTGGAATAGATTGGGCAAATGTATATTTTTTTCTTACTGGTTCAATTAAGTTGTCTACAGCGATACCAATAGTTCCGTCCTCCATAACATCCAAACTGGTAATGATTTCCTGCTGATCTCTCACCAATGTCAAATCTACTAACTCACCTTTATGTTCGCCCAGAGCTGCCTGAAGTTCATTGAAATAGTGAATAGGTTGATCATTAACGGATATTATTTTATCTCCTTTTTGAATTCCTGCTTTCACAGCCGTTCCTTTAGGATTCACCTCTAGAATCGTAAAAGGAAAACGAATGCTAATGAAGTTTGACATGTTTTCCTCATTAGAAAAGGAATTAATAAAACCTCGGGGAATATTGATTTTCATACGTTCTCCATTCCTTTCGATCGAATAATAACCATCAGAGCTAAGCAAGGCGTTGCCACCGCTCAGGTCGTTTAAGGATTCATAAGGAACACCATTGATGTCCAGTATTTTATCTCCATCTTGAAATCCTATTTGCTGACCGATATCATAAGATACGATACCATGTTCAATCACCTGATCTCTGGAAAAATAGGTTTCACCTCTACTGTATACCAGAAAGACAAAAATGACAATCCCAGTTACAATATTAACAAAAACACCACCCAGCATTACTACCAATCTTTGCCATGCCGGCTTGGAACGAAACTCCCAAGGTTGAGGCTCTGCGGACATTTGTTCTGCATCGAGTGATTCATCTACCATTCCGGAGATTTTGACGAAGCCTCCTAAGGGGATTGCGCCTATAGAATACTCAGTTTCTTTCCATTGGAAACCGATTATTTTTGGGGGAAATCCTATGGAGAACTTTTCAACCCTCATTCCAAACATTTTTGCTGCTAGAAGGTGTCCCAATTCATGTAGGCCGACTAAAATCGACAAGCCGAGTAGCAATTGCGCTACCATTATTAATGTATCCATTCTTTATTTTCTACTAATTAATTCTTCTGAAATTATTCTCGTTTCTCTGTCGGTCGCTATTAAGTCGTCCAAACTAGGTTTTTTAATAAAACTAATTTTATCCATGCTCTGTTCAATAAGGTCTGACATTTCAAGGAATTTGATTTTGTCTTGCAAAAATGCGGCCACTGCTATTTCGTTGGCAGCGTTTAAAGAACAAGCAGCATTCCCGCCTTTTTCTAAGGCAGCAAAAGCCAGGTCAAGGTTTTTAAAGGTATCCCTGTCCGGCTTTTCAAACTGAAGGCTGGGGTAATCCATAAAATCAAACCTCTGAAAATTAGATTTGATCCTGTCAGGGTAAGATAAGGCAAATTGAATAGGAATACGCATATCTGGTAGTCCGAGTTGTGCTTTTATCGATCCGTCTTCGAATTGTACCAACGAATGAATGATTGATTGTGGATGAACTACTACATCAATCTGATCTACTTCTAATCCAAAAAGCCACTTTGCCTCTATAACTTCCAGCCCTTTATTCATCAAAGATGCGGAATCTATTGTGATTTTTGCTCCCATATCCCAATTGGGATGTTTGAGTGCTTGCTCTTTGGTGACATTTTTTAAGAAATCACGGTTCTTACCCCTAAAAGGTCCGCCAGATGCAGTAAGTATGATTTTTTCGATAGGGTTATGAAATTCTCCTACGAGACACTGAAAGATAGCAGAATGCTCTGAATCCACAGGATAGATGTTTACCGCTTTCTCTTTGGCAAGCTTAGTGATAAGGTCTCCCGCGACTACTAAGGTTTCTTTATTGGCTAAGGCAATGGGTTTACCAGCTTCAATAGCTTTAATCGTAGGTATCAATCCTGCATAGCCAACCAAAGCTGTCAATACAATATCAATAGTCTCCATTTCTACAACCGACGCTATGGCTTTTTCGCCAGCATATACTTTTATAGGATGTTTAACCAGTGCTTCCTTTACTTCTTGATAATGACTTTCGTTGCCAATAACTACAACATTTGGTTGAAAAGCAATAGCTTGCTTAATTAGTAGGTCTTTGTTGTTTTGAGCAGTAAGTACTTCTACCTGAAATTTATCAGAATGTTGCTGAATTACATCTAAAGCTTGGGTACCTATACTGCCTGTTGAGCCTAAGATGGCAACACGTTTATTTGTAGACATGGAAATTTTTTACTTTCAAAAAGGCACTGTGCTGAACATTGTACCTTACGTTATTTTCTATCGACAAATTTACGAGGTAAAACCAGTATTCCCGTTTTTTTCAAACTTTTTAAAGAAGATGTTTTTTTGGTGCAAATTTGAAAAAGGATATATCATGGGATTTTTAAACATAAAAATGTTTAAAAAATGTTAAATAAATTGACTTAAAAAAGCGAAAAGTCGTATTTGATAGTGGACTCAATGTTTTTAGATATGTTAAAAAATGTTCTATTGGTTTTAGTGGCATTTATTGGTGGGATAATAGGTGCATGGGTGTTTCAAGAATATTTAAGTGAGGAATTGTCAATTGAGAAAACTGAGAATTATAGTTTGATCCAGGATAACCCTACCTCACAACTTACCAATTTGGCTCATTCAAATGGGCCTTCGGAGCCACAAATGAATCCGGTGCCTGATTCATTTGTGGACGCCTCAGAAAATAGTACCAACTCGGTAGTGTTTATTAAAAATTTTTCAGGAACAGATTCTCGAAGGTACAGTGTCTTTGACTATTTTTTCGGACAGGGAATGGCGCAGCAAACAGTGAGTACTGGATCAGGTGTAATTTTTTCAGCCGATGGATACATTATAACCAATAACCATGTCATAGATAAAGCAGAAACAATAGAAGTGATCCATAAAAAGAGAACTTATAAGGCAAGTTTGATAGGTTCTGATGCCAATACTGATATCGCTGTGCTAAAAATTGAAGCGGAAAACCTAAAGGCCATTGAAATAGGCAGCAGTCGTTCTTTGAAGATAGGAGAGTGGGTTTTGGCAGTAGGTAATCCCTTCAACCTCACTTCTACGGTGACGGCAGGGATTGTTTCTGCCAAAGAGAGACAGATCAATATTATGGGAGGAGAATTTCCTTTGGAATCCTTTATTCAGACGGATGCGCCCATTAATCCTGGGAATTCAGGAGGAGCGTTGGTAAATGTAAGAGGTGAATTGGTAGGGATCAATACGGCAATTTTGAGTAGGACAGGATCTTACACAGGATATGGCTTTGCCGTTCCAGTAGACATTGCTACCAAAATCGCCAATGACCTGATTCGGTTTGGCGAAGTTCAAAAAGCAATACCGGGTGTTGAAGTCACGGTAATTACTCCGGAGCGTGCGGCGGAAATGGACCTCAAATCTTTAGATGGTGTCATTGTTGCCCATGTTATCAGAAATGGGGCCGCAGAGAAATCAGGAATCAAAGTCAATGATGTTATTGTTCAGGTCGATGGGAATGAAATATCAGGAAAAGGAAGCTTTGAGGAGTCTTTGTCTTATTATTACCCTGGTGATAAGGTGACAATTGGCTACCTAAGAAGTGGCAAGCAGAATAATGTTCAAGTTACGATGCAAAATCTCCTAGGTGGTACTGGAGTCATCAAAAGGTCTTTTTTTTCATCCCCACTATTAGGTGCCAAACTAGAGGCCATCAATGCAATTGAAATGGATCGTTTTGGGATCCCTTATGGAATAAAACTAACCTCAATGACGCGAGGATATTTGAGAGATTTAGGATTTGGAGAAGGTTTTGTCCTTACCAGTCTAAATGACCAGCCTGCAAAAGACCCTGAGGTGGTGGGGAAGTTTCTAGAAGATTTTAGTGGGCAATTGAAAGTGGAAGGACTTACTCCGGGAGGTCGCTCTTTTTCTCAATCTTATTCTGTCAGGTAGTCAAAAATGTAGTTTTCATTATTTATTGACTTGTCCTTAAATCTATTTGGAGTAGGTTCTTTTCGGGGGTTTTTAATATAGAACCCCCGAAAAGGATTAGTTATATTTCCTTTGTCGGTTTAAAAGGTTTGGCGTAGGCCAATCTGGCTAGTTTATTTACGGTATGGTAGCTGTCTAATCCTGAGACGGTGATGGTTCCCAACTTGTCAAGTGCGATGAAACCATCTTCTTCTACTGCCTGTGGCGCTACCCACACTTCTTCTATGCTTCCGATAATTAAAATCGTTTCGTTGGCAGACAATGTTATTTTATCCTTTAGGAGGCAGGCGATTTTTAATGGGCTTTCTTTCACAAAAGGAGCTTTGAAATTATTCAGGTACTCTTCCTTAAGTCCCGTTGCTTTAAATTCTGACTGATCCCATCTCGCACTACACTGATGAGCTGCTTTATAAAACGATTCAGTTACATGGTTGAGGGTAAAATATCCATTTTGAAGGATATTTTCCAGTGTATGACGTTCTACCGTATGTGGACGGAATAGAATACCAACTGTGGGTGGATTAGCTCCAATATGAAAAACCTGACTGAAGGTAGCCAGATTGGTTTCCGACGTTTCTTCATTAATAGTACCAACTAAGTTCAGGCTTTTATAGCCACTGAGACAATTCACAAAGTCTCTGTTAAATGACTTCCCTTTATTCAACAGCTCATCTTTTGTAAAATGCTTCATTATGTAAGTATGGCTTCTTCTATGTTATCACAATACTTTATGTCCAGCTTGTGGATAATATTCCCAGGATTATTCCCAACAATATCTTTTTTAGCGATCATTACCATTTTTACGAACCAATTTTCTGCTGGTAATATTTTTCTGTGAGTTTTAATCCCTTGAAAGTACACTTCTTTTTTCCAGTCCAGGTAATACCATTCCATACTAGGCTGATGAAAAGCCCTCAAAGCCCTCTTATCAAAAATGAATTTATGATAAGTGCCTTTTTCGATAACTGAAGAAATCTTATGAAAAATTTGTTTAAAATCCTCAATGGGAACGTAATCAACCAAAAGTTCACAAATAATTATTCCCATTGTTTCGTTGACTAAAACCCTAGCATACCTCTCTTCAAAAGATATTTTAAAGTTTTGTAATGCAGATTTGTTTAAGGTGTCGTTCATATTTCGTCATTTTTCTTACCCGTACTCACTATTTTACGGAGAAAATGAATAATAGATTTAATGAAAAGGGCTTTTTCTTTTATTTTTTTCGCTTTCAACTTCCTGTTTGAAACTTTCAAGAGTATCTTCCAGCTTTATGGCGTAATTGATCGTGGCTTTCATCAGTTCCTGTTGCGCTGATATTTGTTCTTTTAATCGCGAAAGCTCTTGATTGATATCAACTAGCTTTTCTTCATATTCTTTCCTTAATAACTCTTTTTCAAGTTTTGCCTTTTTTAATTCTGCTTTAAAAATCAAATATGATTCCGGTGGAGTCCTCATTTCTCTACTGTTTTAAAATTAGGGACGATCCCTTTGACTATCTTCACTTTTATCATTCTTATCAACGGAGTAATCCGAATAATTACTTAATAGCTGACATTCCTCCATCTACTTTTAGAACTTGTCCGGTAATCCAAGATGATTTATCCGACAATAAAAAAACAGTGGATGATGCAATGTCATCTACAGTTCCAAATCTTCCTAATGGATGTCTCTTTTCTGCTGCCAGCTTCTTTTCGTCTGTGGAAAGCAAGGCATTTGCCAATGGTGTATCCGTAAGAGATGGAGCGATGGCATTCACGCGAATCCCTGCATTTGCCCATTCAGCAGCTAATGCTCTGGTAAGCCCTTCTATTGCACCCTTAGCTCCTGCCACCGAGCTGTGAAACCCAAGTCCTGTCTGGACTGCCACGGTGCTATAAAGCACTACAGAAGCAGATTTGGCTTTTTTCAAAGAAGCTTCTAAACACTGAAGTGTTTTAATCGCCCCCAAATAATTAATCTCAAGATCTTGTCTAAAATCTGTAATTTTAAGCCTTTTAAAAGGTTTAAGGTTGATGGTGCCAGGACAATATACCAAGCCATGAACGGTTTCAGGTAAATTCGGTATTTCTTCAAAATCATTCAATATATCTAATTGATTTTCACCTATTTTAGATCTTGAATAGGAATAAATATTAGCTCCCTCGCTGGATAGTATTTCTTCTACCTTTTTACCAATACCACTACTTCCTCCTATAATTACTATGTTCTTTCCCTTCATTAATCTAGTCTTTATTTACCTATAAGAATGAAATAAAGATCAAATTGTTTAATAATTCTCACTAAATATTGGTGTTAATCTGAAAAAAAAAATGAGAATAAGTAAAACTGCCACCTTTTAGGGGTGGCAGCTTTGCTTCAGATGCTAGTTGAATGCTATAAAGGAAATTTAGGACCTATTGTCTAGCCATCGAAATGTATTTGAGAAACTCATTTCTTTTTTGCGGATCATTTTCAAATTGTCCACTATAAAAAGAGGTGACTGTACTACTTGTAGTATCTCTTACTCCTCTACTGGATACGCACATATGATCTGCGTCCAAAATTATTGCTACGTCATCTGTTCCCAGTGCTGTTTTTAATTCATTGCCAATTTGTACCGTAAGCCTCTCCTGAACTTGAGGTCTTTTTGCAAAGTATTGGACAATTCTATTGATTTTAGATAATCCGATTACATAGCCTTTAGAAATATAAGCAACATGAGCTTTTCCATAAATGGGTACAAAATGATGTTCGCAATGGGAGAAAAAGGTTATGTCTTTTTCTACCAACATTTCATTGTACCTGTATTTGTTTTGGAATAATTTGACATCAGGCTTGTTTTTAGGATCCAATCCCGAAAAAACTTCTTTAACAAACATTTTCGCTACTCTTCTTGGTGTTCCTTTGAGACTGTCGTCTTTAAGGTCCATCCCAAGGATGTACATGATTTCTTTAAAATGCTTTTCGATCAATACCATTTTCAGGTCATCGTCCATTTCAAAAGCATCTTCCCTCAATGGTGTCTCATGGTAGGAAGAAATATGTTCGTCTCCTAAGTCGTCAAAAGTTTGATTAAGGTCAATCCCCGCTGAATTCAACAAAGTTTCTTTCTGTTTCATATAATCGAATTGTTAAGTCGTATTTTAATTCAATTTTTTCTCTCAAAATATTCCAAATAACCACAGTAATGTTTTCTGCAGTTGGATTAAGGTTTTTGAATTCATCGACATCTAAATTTAAGTTTTTGTGATCAAATTTACTTGTTATATGTTCTTTTATGACATCCTTCAGTTTCTTCATGTCATAGACATAACCTGTGTCTGGGTCTATTGGACCACATAATTTTACTACTAGATCATAATTGTGTCCGTGGTAGTTGGGGTTGTTACACTTTCCGAAAACGGCATCGTTTTTCTCTTCCGACCACATGGGGTTATGAAGCCTATGGGCCGCATTAAAGTGTTCCTTTCGATAGATGGCTATTTTCATAAGTTCTCTAACAGACTATCTGCATTTTTGTTTATTTTGAATGTATTTAATCATCGAAGGAGAAGAAAAGTTAGATTAACTATTTTCGTTAAAAGACCTAATAACTCGTGTTAATCCAATTTTTTTTAATTCCAACCGAAAGAACAAATAATTATGGCCTATCGGTTCAAAATTAATTAAATAATGAATAATGTTGGTGCTTTGGTTAAGTTTAAATAGCCTAGGGATTGAGTGGTTATTTCAGGTTTTGCGAGGCAAAATCAGGGGTGAATTTTTTCAAATGTTGCGCATCAGGTAATCTACCAAGGTTTTTTAAAAATTGTAATGTAGTTTCAAATAATAATTTTTGAGGGAGGTGAAATATTTTTCATGGAAATCCGCTCAAACTTTGAGAAGAGATGTAGCTAGACCCTAGACCGACATGGGTTTTTCCAGGGTTATGTAATATATTTCGTAGTAGTATGCTCTGATTTTCCTCAGAAAGTGGTTTAATCACAAGGAAATCACACCATTTGAAGACTTCACCATTACAAAAAAGGGTTTGATTAAGAGGTGATTCCATCACGTAATGGAATGTTTATTGCTTATTTCGGGTTTATAAATTTGAGTAAGTTCAAGAAATTTGGATTTTGGATAGATAATCCTGAAATAGCTAAGGAGAAGTGGAAATGGTCTTACAACGAATGGTTTAAATATAAATCCAACCTTTCATAGATGAGTATTTCTTTTTCAAGGTTGCTTTAATGCGTAAATCTTCATTTCAAAAATATAATTTATGATAAAAATTATCGCTTTTACGCTTCTTATTGCATGTCCGGTGTTCTCATTCGAAGATACCCAATTACACGGACTTGTTAAAAAAATTGAGCCAAATTCCGTTTCGAATAAGGTAGTGTCTTCTGTAGAAGATATTTGGGACAGTATCAGTTCGGATCAAAAATCGTTGAAAAAAGAGGTGTTGCTGATGGCATATGAAGGTTACCAGAAAATGGTGGACGATGGCTTGCTTGAAGAAGGAAAGCCATTGACAATTATTGATTTTGATTTGCCCTCCTCCGAGGAAAGACTTTGGATTATAAATATCCAAAATCAAGGTCTGGAATATGTTTCCTTGGTGGCTCATGGGAGAAACTCCGGTGGGCTTCATGCCGAAAATTTCTCTAATGTTCCGGAGAGTTATATGAGCAGCCTTGGTTTCTATCTTACTGGTGAAACTTACACAGGGAAGCATGGACAATCCTTAAGGCTGGATGGAATGGAAAAAGGGATCAATGACAACGCTCGGATAAGGGCAATTGTAATGCACGCTGCCAAATACGCAGAGAATTCATTTGTTAAGCTTCATGGCAGGCTGGGTAGAAGCCTGGGCTGTCCTGCACTGCCCGATGATAATTTTGAGGAAATTATTGATTTGATAAAGAATAAAAGCTGTTTGTTTATCCACGCTAGCGAGAATACCTATAAAAATCAATCTACTTATGTCGGGCATTTGTTGGCAGGTTAAATCCCATTGTCTCCTTGGTCTCAATATGTTTTCTTCAAAGGTTTCTGCAATAAATGGAAAAGTTCATCATCTCTTGAATAAATATCCTTTCTAACTTGGTCTTTATTTTTGCTGTCTGTCCAAAAAGTGAGGTAGAGGATGATGACAGGAATTTTTCTTGTAAGGGTCACAGGTTTTTCTTTATTCGCTACCATAGCCTTTTTTATCAGTTCATCTGTCCACAAAGGTTGGTCCGCAAGTAATAACTTGGCCAACTCAAATGGCTGTTGGATACGAATACATCCCGAACTCAAAGCCCTGTCCTCCTTGGAAAAAAGCGTTCTGGCAGGAGTGTCGTGAATGTATACATTGTGTTTATTCGGAAACATAAACTTCACCTGCCCAAGAGAATTACTATTTCCGGGGTCTTGCCTTATCATGTATTTGAAATTTTTGATGTTTACTGAATTCCAGTTGATTTCAGAAGGCTTAATTTCCTTTCCTGAAAAATCGAGTATCCGCATGTTTTTAGCCGCCAAGTAATGCTGATTTTTCTTAATTGAGGGAAGTACGTCATTTTTTAATATGGTAGGAGGTACTGTCCATGTAGGGCTAAATACCATATAAGACATAGCAGCATTGAAAACAGGTGTTTTTCTATACGATTTACCTACAATAGCATTGGAGTGAAGCAAGGTGTCCGTCTTCCTGATATAATCCATGGCGTAATTGGCAATATTCACAAGTATCATCTCTTGGACTGTAGTATCAGGAAGCCACCTCAAGCGTTCCATATTTACGCCGACCTGCTTGATGAGTTCTTGGGGACTCTTGTTCAAAGCATCGATAGTAGCCTTCCCCAGTACACCATCTGGCTGTAGGCCGTTTCTTTCCTGAAAAAGTTTAACACCTACCAATAAAAGCGAATCATAAACTTCCTCAGTTTCGGGTTGAATGGGGGAAGCATCTAAATCTCCCCAAAACAGTAACCTTTCCCTGATAACTTTCACCTTCTGGCTGGTCTGCGCAAGCTCGATGGGTTCCTTTATTGTTATTATGTCCCAGTTTTTAGCGCCTTGATTTTTTTGAAGCCCTAAGTACCTTATCATGGACTGTCTCATGCGTTTGTAAATGGCAAACTTGGGTTGAAGACTAAATAACTGTGTCCTGACATTGTCTTGGGAAACAGCCAAGTGCAGTTTTTTCAAAATCTCAGGCTCGTTACCTTTTTGCATGATTTCCCAGGAACCATTAATATGTTCCGGGTGAACTTTTCCTCCAAAAATATGATGGGCATAAACGATAAATGCATCACTAAGCAAAAAATCTACCTTGGCCAATTCATGTGGCGTTAATGGGGTTCCTGTGAAATATTTCTCAAAAAAAATATTGATGGCATTAAGATGGTAGTCTTTTGGGACTAAGCCCTCAAATGCAGCATTTTGTATAAGCAATCGCAATTCCAGTGCATTGCAGTTTAAGGTTTGATTGTCAGACCATCCTGGTTCAAATGCCCTGTCGGAATAAAAGGTAAGTAATTTTGTGCTTGAATGTAAAGGGCTTTCGTCAAAGAGGATGTTCAAATAAGTGCTGTCCCCTTCGAGTATCGTTCTGATTTCGTTGGTCACCAATTGGTTTTGAGAAAAGGCCTCGATCCTTAAAAAAGCCATTTGGAATACCAGAAGAAAATAGAAACAATACTTTACTTTTCTCATAACAGCGAATAATTTTTAATTTAATTTCCTAGCATCCAGGCACTTTTAAGCATGGCAAGAAAGTCGTCCATGTCATCAAGAGGGATTATATTAGGACCATCACTCAAAGCTTCAGATGGATTTGGGTGGGTTTCGATAAAAAACCATCGACTCCAGCTGCTCCAGCGGCCCTGACGAAATAGGGTGCTATTTGGCGTTGACCTCCACTACTTCCCTTATTAGCTCCTGGTTGTTGTACACTATGGGTGACATCAAATATTACGGGAGCGAACCGCCTCATGATTGGTAGGGCACGCATGTCTACCACGAGATTATGGTAATCGAGTGAAAAACCTCTTTCAGTGAGCGCCTAATCGTCATTTCCAATAGATCGAACTTTATCCACGGCATATTGCATGTCTTAGGGTGCCATAAACTGACCTCTCTTTATTTTTATAGCTTCACCTGTTTTTCCTGCGGCTATCAAAAGGTATGTCTGCCGACAAAGAAATGCAGGGATCTGCAAAACGTCGGCTACATCGGCCAAAGCATCTACCTGATAGCTTTCATGTACGTCTGTCATTATAGGTACATTAAGCATATTGCCGACGGTTTGAAGTACTTGCAAAGATTTTTCAAAGCCGATACCTCTGTAGGAATCAGAAGAGCTTCGATTGGCTTTGTCAAATGAAGCCTTAAATAGGGGTCCAAAACCATATTTTTCGGCAATTTTTTTAATAGTGCTTCCTATTTCTAGGCAAATATCTAGGCTTTCGACCGCACAAGGACCGGAAAATAAAACAGGTTGATTTCCTCCCAATTTTAGGTTTCCCTTTATAGTCATGGTATGCTGACTTCTTTCCATTTTTGACTTTAATAATTAGGTTATTATGTACTGTTTTGAGCTGGTGTCCAAGGTAGGTTTCCACCAGCAAAGAGGATTAAGTCAGCCAATTCCCTAAAGGACCCCTGTCCTCCCTTCTTTAAGGTGATATAATCTACTTTCTCTTTGACAGAGTGTACTGCATCGGAAGGAGCAGCCGAAAAACCAACATTTAGTAACAATTCCAGGTCGATTATGTCATCTCCAATATAGGCAACTTGATTCGGATTTAATTCCATTTCTTCTATAACTTCCAATAAAGTTGGCCACTTTTCCCAAATGCCATGTAGATGGAAATCTACTCCCATTTGTTCGCATCGGATTTTGGATATTGATACATTTCGGCCAGTGATTATTCCAGTTCTAATATCTGATTTACGAAGAAAGGGGGTGATTTGACCATCTTTCACCTGAAACCTTTTGTACTCCATACCATTGTCATCCAATAGGATTCCTCCGTCTGTTAGTACACCGTCCAGATCTGTTACGAGAAGTTTCATATTTCCGGCTTTAATTAAGGACGTCTTCAAAGTTAGTATTAAAGTGATCCTTCATCGCTTGTTTTTCCATTGTATAGAATACAAGTCCAACCTTCGTTGTTCAAGGTTTCGGACACTACCTGATTTACGTAACTTGGTCAATAGCCCCAAATCTACATCTGCTACAATAGTGGTTTCAGTATTGAGAGAAGCCTCTCCTATAATTGCATCATGTGGAAAAGAAAAATCAGAAGGAGAGTAGATTGCTGCCTGAGAGTGTTGGATATCCATATTTTCAACACGAGGAAGATTACCAACAGAACCGGTGATGGCCACATAACATTCATTCTCAATGGCTCTGGCTTTAGCACAGGTGCTTACTCTCAGGTAAGCATTTTTGGTATCTGTCCAAAATGGTACAAAAAGGATGTCCATTTCCATCTCTGCCAAAATGCGTCCCAATTCAGGGAATTCTACATCATAGCAGATAAGTATCCCTATTTTGCCAGCATCAGTGTCAAATACTTTTATGCCATTGCCCCCTTGAAGACCCCAGTAAGACTGCTCATCAGGGGTGATGTGGAGTTTGTACTGTTTGTCCATAGTACCATCCCTTCTGCAGAGATAACTTACATTACGGAGTTTTTTCCCATCATATTCCGGCATGCTTCCAGCGATAATGTTGACATTATAGGACAATGCCAGGTCTCGCATTCGGTTTACAATTTCCTCTGTGTAATCTGCAAGGTTTCTAATTGCCTCAGAAGCATCCATTTTGTTGAAACCTGCCAATAGTGGTGCATTGAAAAACTCAGGGAACAAACAGAAATCAGATTGGTAATCAGAAACAGTATCAACAAAAAATTCCACTTGCTGCATCAAATCGTCTACGTCATTGAATCGCCTCATCTTCCATTGAACCAGTCCAAGTCTAACAATGGATTTTTTATTCCCAATTAATTTTTCATCTTTTTCATAATAAATATTGATCCATTCCAGTAAGGTAGCGTAGGCGCGGGAATCAGTGTCTTCTGGAAGGTATTTGGTAATGACTTTCCTAACATGGAATTCATTGGCAAGTTGAAAGGAAAGTACAGAGTCAAATATTTCCTTGTTCTTTACCAGCTCTATGTATTTTCTCGGAGACATTTGATCAGCGAATTTGCTGTAACCGGGTATTCTACCACCAGCGATGATAGACCTGAGGTTTAGGTTTTCGCAAAGTTCTTTCCTTGCGTCATAAAGCCTTCTGCCCAGGCGCAAGCCTCTATATTCTCTGTCTACAAACACATCCGTACCGTAAAGCGTGTCTCCCTCTTGATCGTGGGTATCAAATTTTCCAAATCCAGTGATTTGGCCATAGGTATGGCTGTCACCGTATTTGGCGTAGTCTACAATAAGGCTCAGCGCTACAGCTACTACCTTGCCATTGTCCTCTAAACAAATTTGCCCTTCAGGAAAGGCATTAAGTTGGTTTTTGAATTCCTCCTTAGTCCAGGTCATTGCCTGGGTCTTATAAGTTGAAACCATTATTTCACGGATGTCATTAAAATCAGAATGTTTGATATTTCGGAGTTTAAGCCTATGCTCGAGTTCTTCCTTTTGTTTACTCATGGGAATAAAATTAGCAACAAATGTACCTAAATTGCGGGCTTTAAAGGGAGTAGACAAAAAAAATAAAAGGGAATTTTAACCTCCAATAAATTTAATTTAACTTTTTGCTCCTAGGTGTGTTAATTTGCGGATAAATAAATAGACAAGAAATATTATTTATTTATCCGTAGCTTACAAGTAGCTTTATTAGGTTTCATCGGTTAAATTAATACTATATGGATGAATTTGCAAAAGATGTGAAAAATGGAGATTTTGGTTCTTTTCTTGAGAAACTCAACGAATTTCTCAATTTGAAACTATTGATGGTTGGGGATACGAAGTTAACCATAGGTCTGTTTTTGGGCCTGACCATTTCAATTGTCCTGGTGTTTGTTGTCTCTGAATTGGCGCGGAAATTTCTAGCCAATAAAGTTTTGACCAGATACAAACTGGAAGTAGGTATTCGCCAATCCATTGCAACTATTTTTAAATACCTTATGATCATTATTGGTCTAGTGACCATTTTGCAAAATAGTAATGTAGACTTAAGCGCTCTTGGTATTTTGGCAGGAGCTATCGGTGTGGGTATTGGTTTTGGGCTTCAGAATATCACGAACAATTTTATCAGTGGATTGATCATACTTTTCGAAAGGCCAATAAAAGTAGGCGATAGAATAGAAGTTGATGAGGTATATGGAGATGTGGTGACAATATCTGCTAGGTCTACCACTATCCTGACAAATGATAACATTTCAATAATAGTACCCAATAGCCAATTTATAGACAATGCAGTGATCAATTGGTCTCACAATGACAGTAATATCAGGTTTAATATACCAGTAGGGGTCTCCTATAAGGAAGATCCTGAGAAGATAAAGAGGATTTTACTGGAAGTGGTGAAAAAAAATGCTGGTGTACTAACACAACCGGAACCTGATGTTCTTTTTGATAAATACAATGATAGTAGCATAGATTTTAATCTCAGGGTATGGACGACTATGTATACCAACAAACCAAGTGTTTTGAAGAGTCAGTTGTATTACGAGATTTTCAAAAAGTTTGGTGAGGAGAAGGTGGAAATTCCATTCCCTCAGAGGGATTTACATATTCGCTCAGGTTTAGATAAAATTGCGCCGGTCTAATTTTTTTATTTCCTCATTCTATTTACCTTTAAGGGGTTATTGCCAATAGGTTAATAGCAATGGATAAGGTACAAGAGAAAGATGACCAAGAAAATATTTTTTATAGCATTTTTTCTAACAGCGATTTCAATACAAACATTTGCCCAGAGTTTTAACAGGTTTAAGTTTGAGGAAGCATGGTCATTTTCCCTTCAGGGAGGCCCTTCTCAATACTTTGGGGATCTTTATGCACTGTGGGAATATAAAGAAGGTATTCAACCAGACTATAATGCTGGATTTAGTGCCAAGTATACTTTTGGCACAAACTTGAAAGCCAGAGGAGATATTGGGTTTTATCAGATTTCTGGGCAGGATGATCGTGCAGATCCTGTTAGTGGAAGAATACCGCGAAATTTGAATTTCCGAAGTAGAAACTGGGAAGCTGCGTTAATTGTTGAATATTACTTAAAACCTGTAAAAGTATACAACATCACTAGAGAGTTTTTTAATCCATATGTCTTTTTTGGTATAGGAGCAACTACCAATAACCCCCACACGCTTTACAACGGAAAATGGGTAAATTTAGGCCCCTTAAGAACTGAAAATGAGTATTACAATGACATAGTTACGGTTTTCCCTATGGGTCTTGGTTTAAAGTACAAGGCAAATGTGTACATGGATCTTTTCATTGAGGGAAATTATCGGTTTACATTTTCTGATTATCTCGATGATGTTAGTTCATACAATATCTCAGGGTTTTATGAGGAGTTGATAGATGATTACCTATCAGGGCTAGATCCCGATAGGTTACGCCTTTCTATTAGGCAAGAAAGATTTTTACTCCCAAATGGAGAGCCCAATATAGAATTAATCAGAAATACTAGAGGAAGTGCACGAAGGGGTAGTGGTGATCCTCGGCTTAATGAGCCTGATGCACGGTACGATGGTTACTTTACATTGAACTTTGGTGCAGAGATTTATTTTTCTAAGGATATTTGGGACAACTGGATCTTCCGCAACAGAGGTAGAGGATTTAGGTTTTGGTAATATTGCTGGCAGTTATTTTTGTTAAATAATGAGTGATTCACATATAGTCATCCATATTCGAAATGAATAGGGATATTTTTTATACTTTTGGAATTGATTTGACCAATAATTTTACAATTACTGAAAATGTCTGATTATAATTTTCGCACCATTGAAAAAAAATGGCAGGACCGTTGGGAGCAAACGGGGATTTTCAATGCCAAGCCCGTAGCAAATAAGCCAAAATTTTATTCTTTGGATATGTTCCCATATCCTTCAGGAGCGGGACTTCATGTAGGACATCCACTGGGATATATAGCTTCTGATATTGTTACGCGTTATAAAAGGTTAAAAGGCTTCAATGTATTGCACCCAATGGGATATGATTCTTTTGGGCTTCCAGCTGAGCAATATGCGATACAGACTGGCCAACATCCGGCGATAACAACGGAAGAGAATATCAAAAGATATACCGAACAGCTTAAAAATATAGGTTTTGCCTTTGACTGGAGGAAGGAGGTAAGGACTTCAGATCCTAAATACTACCGATGGACGCAGTGGATCTTTATGCAGCTTTTTAATAGCTATTATGATTTGGAGGCAAATAAGGCGCAATCCATAGGCCATTTAATCTCAGTTTTTGAGAAAGAAGGAAATAGAAACATCAAGGCTGCTTGTGATGATGATACTGAGGCATTCAGCAAGGAAAATTGGAATCAATATTCTGAAGAGGAAAAACAAAAGATTCTCTTAAGGTACAGGCTAACCTATTTGGCAGAAACTACTGTCAACTGGTGTGGTGCTTTGGGTACGGTACTTTCGAATGATGAAGTCAAGGATGGCTTCTCTGAAAGAGGGGGGCACCCCGTAGAAAGAAAACGTATGATGCAATGGAGCATGAGGATAACTGCCTATGCAGAACGTTTGCTCATCGGATTGGAAGGTCTGGACTGGCCTGATCCTGTCAAAGAAATGCAAAGAAATTGGATTGGCAGGTCATTGGGTGCCGAAATGGTATTTGATGTAGAAGGGCAAAATGAGAAAATCAAGGTTTTTACTACCCGAATTGACACCATTTATGGGGTGACCTACCTGGCGCTGGCTCCTGAACATGAGCTGGTAGCAAAGTTGATCACAGAGGATCAAAGAGAGACTGCTGTAGACTATGTGGCTCAGGCTAAAAACAGGTCGGAGAGAGATAGAATGACAGATGTAAAAACTATTTCAGGTGCATTCACTGGTAGTTATGCAAAAAACCCATTCAACGGAGAAAATATTCCAATCTGGATTGCTGATTATGTTTTGGCTGGCTATGGTACAGGGGCTGTTATGGCTGTTCCTTCACATGATGAACGAGATTTTAATTTCGCCAATCACTTTGGGTTAGAAAAAAGACAGGTAATAGAGGGAGATATGTCCGATGGTTCCTTTCCTGGCAAAGGCGGGACTATCATGAATTCGGGCTTTATAAGTGGAATGAAAATGCAGCCGGCTATGGACAAAGCCATTTCTTTTCTTGAGGAAAAAGGGATGGGAAAAGGCAAAATCCAATATAAAATGAGGGATGCTATTTTTACCCGCCAGCGATATTGGGGTGAGCCACTTCCTGTATATTTTAAAAATAATTTACCTTATCTTATTGATGAGAGTGATTTGCCTTTAAGGCTACCTGAAGTAGATAAATATTTACCTACAGCCGATGGTGCACCTCCTTTGGGTAGGGCAAAAGACTGGACACATAAAACTGATACCGGAACTTATCCCTTAGAAATGAGTACCATGCCAGGGTGGGCAGGCTCAAGTTGGTATTTTTTCAGGTACATGGATGCCAATAATAAAGATAATTTTGTTAGTAAAGCTGCAGCTGATTATTGGGGAGCTGTTGATTTGTATATAGGAGGTGCCGAACATGCCACAGGTCACCTGCTTTATTCAAGGTTTTGGACAAAGTTTTTATTTGATAGAGGCCTCGTCTCTATTGAAGAGCCTTTTCAAAAAATGATCAATCAGGGAATGATTCAGGGAAGGTCCAACTTTGTCTACCGTAAGAAAGGCACCAATACTTTTGTCAGTCATGGGTTGATCCGGGAGCACGAAGTAAGCCCCATGCATGTGGATGTAAATATAGTTTTCAATGACCAACTGGATCTGGAGGCTTTTAGAAACTGGAGACCTGATCTTAAAGACGCTGAATTGATACTTGAAGATGGCAAGTACTATTGCGGTGCAGAAGTTGAGAAAATGTCCAAGTCCAAGTACAATGTGGTCAATCCAGATGATGTAATTGAGAGCTATGGCGCAGACACCTTGAGGCTTTATGAAATGTTTCTTGGCCCATTGGAACAATTTAAACCTTGGAATACGAACGGGATTGATGGAGTGTTTAAGTTTTTGAAAAAACTATGGAGACTTTTTCATGACCAAAGTGGGGAGTGGGATGTATCTGATAAACCCGCTTCAAAAGAAGCCTTAAAATCCTTACATAAAACGATGAAAAAAGTGGAGGAAGATATTGAGCGACATGCCTTTAATACCTCTGTTTCTTCATTTATGATTTGTGTAAATGAATTATCGGCCTTGAGATGTAATAGCAGGGATGTTTTGGAACCACTATTGGTGGTATTGTCACCCTATGCACCACATATTTCAGAAGAATTATGGGAACGTCTGGGGCATGAACAATCAATTATTAATTCCCAGTTTCCTCAAGCAGAGGAGAAATACCTTACTGAAGATAGCCATCAATACCCAGTCTCTATCAATGGCAAAATGAGGGCGAAAATTGAATTGTCATTGAGTCTTTCAAAACAGGAAATAGAAGATGCCGCGCTTGGTGACGAACAAATTCAGAAATGGACGAAAGGCCAGAAGCCTAAAAAGGTCATCGTCGTCCCAGGTAAAATTGTAAATATTGTGCTTTAACCCGAAATAGGCAATAGCCATTCTATTACATGAGGTAATTAATAAGATTCCTATTGTATAATACAGGTTTAAAATTTTAAAAAGCCCAATTCAGTATTAAATGCGCTTTTTTTATGCATAAGTAAACTTGCACTAAAATAGCCTTAAGGAATTGCTGAAAATATTGTTTCAATGCTGTTTCCATGGCATCGAAGGGTCCATGACTAAGTTTTATGTGTTATGAGCCTATCTTTTACCGAGACTTAACACGAATGCTATTGCATAATTGAGGCCTACTTGTGAGAATAGTGGGTTACAGGGTAATATAGCCTGATGCATATCCCGTTCAGGTTTTCTGACCTTCGTTTTGGGATTATGCGTGAAAAGGGTTGAGAGGTTTAGACGTTAACCCACCTTGCAGGTTTTGGGGTCCAAACGAGAAATTTCTATTTAATTTCGGACCTAAAGCCATCTTTTGTGTGTACCTCCCTACAGGTAAATG
>Ga0209390_10001195_pt1 | contig 51276 bp, 50 predicted proteins | sample BON01_FD_187212 | JGI IMG/M metagenome (GOLD analysis project Ga0209390, IMG submission 187212) | Freshwater microbial communities from Lake Bonney liftoff mats and glacier meltwater in Antarctica - BON-01 (SPAdes) (version 2) | ecosystem: Environmental > Aquatic > Freshwater > Ice > Glacier...
TATTAAAGGTGTCGTGAGAAGGAATACCGTTTGGTAATTCAAGGAAGCTTCGTAAGAATTCTTCTTTTGAATGTGCATAATCTTCCATTTCGTTCCAAGAACTTGCCCCACAGAGGACCGAAATAACGCCAATAAGAAGGATGCTCTCTAAGTCGTGAAGTTGCTTGTGTCGGCGTCTAAAGTCTGGTATTTGACCAAAAATAGACCTTATCTTTTCTGTATCTTTCATTTTATGTAGTACTCTGATTACTATCGGAATATACGCAAATAAATACACACAAACAAGTGTAAACAACTGATTATTTGTGAATTATGAAATATTTACCTAACATTTAAACCCAGCTTTTTTAATGCGTTTGCCCTGACCACTAGCACTTATTTACTCTAACTTAAATAAACCACTCACGCTTTTTTGATCCGCCTTCGCTAGCGTTATGGCGGACAGAGACGGAGCCGCAATAGTGGGGCTGGCGCAAGAGTAAGAGGCGCAAAAAAAGTATCACTGGAATGTCAGTTTTCCGAACATACGAGTTATTCTGTGTTGGCAGAAATACTTTTTCAAAAGTATACTCAATAGTTCACTTTGATGCCGAGGCTTTAGCTTTTCGCTTGGGAGTGATGCTCAAGGAGGCGAGAAAAGAGGCGAAATATCAATCAATCCGAAATCACCTGATCCAATCTCACATCATGTGCCTCTCTTGGAACAGTAGCTACCTTTTGAAAAGGATAAAAGATGCCCACTTTAGAAGCATTGGGTTGAGTCGATAAGAAATTATCATAATACCCACCTCCATAACCCAAGCGGTAGTGTTGGTCGTCAAAGGCCAAACCGGGAACGATGATGAGGTCATAATTTCCTTGATAGATAGTCGCTTCCTTGGGGTGTTTGGTCCCCATGATGCCTACCTCAATTTCTTCCAGCGATTTGAGTATTCGGTTTTCGAGCTGACGTTTGGGAAGGGTCTTCGGACAAACTACTTGAATGTTCAGGGCAAGCAGTCTTTCAATCAAATGGGCGATATCGATTTCGTTGGCAATAGGGATATAGGCATGGATAGTTTGGTACTTGTTTTCGAGAATTAGCGTTTCTAACTCCAGGCAAATGGCTTCGTCAAAAAGGCGTTTCTCTTCCGCATTCTGATTATTTCGAACTTTAAACATCTCTTTTCTCAAGTGCTTTTTGGCTTCCATGGTTCAGGCATTAAGATTTGTGGAATTTAGTTAAATCTCTATAAAGACAGGTGTCGTCAAAGGAATCTGTACGAATCAATGCCAAGATTGACTGGCGCATATAGGTTGAATTTGCGTTTTATTGAGGATAGACTCTTTTCCTGCTTGAGTCTATTAATTTCACTAATCGGCTCATGAAGTATAATTGGCAACAAAAAGACTGGCCTCATTTTCGGTTCGACCAAGAGAAATTTAACGACAAGCTATATCGGCTTGCCGAAAAAATGGGAAGACTGAGTGGCGCGCTTAAGTTTTTGCCAGAAAACACTCGCATGGATGCTGGCGTACGCATAATGAACCCATGCAAGTGGTTTCTGGCACCATGGGCAAGGAACGTGTGCATTTTGAGGCGCCACCTTCTCATACAATTGCTCAAGAAATGAAACGTTTTCTATATTGGTTCAATGAAGCAGGACCAGGTGCGGTCAATGAGATAAAAAAGGGCCCGATACGCGCGGCTATTGCTCATCTTTATTTTGAAAGCATTCATCCTTTTGAAGACGGAAATGGTCGTATTGGTAGGGCAATAGCAGAAAAAGCACTGTCCCAAGCAGCGGGTCACCCTGTATTATTGAGCCTTTCATTGAGCATAGAAGCTAAGAAGAAGGAATACTATAAAGCATTGGAAAAGGCACAAAGCAGCCATGATATCACTCCCTGGATGGAATATTTTCTAGATACCAACTCTGCTGCACAGATTGCTTCAGAAGCACAAATTCACTTCATCGTAGCCAAGGCACATTTTTTCGATCTTCATACAAACAAACTCAATAAGCGGCAGTTGCAGGTAATACAGCCCATGTTTGAAGAAGGAGCGAAGGGCTTTATTGGTGGTATGTCAGCGAAAAAATACATGGCCATAGCTAAGACTTCCAAAGCTACCGCAACAAGGGATTTGCAAATGTTGGGGCTTTGGAATCTGTTGGAGCTGGCAGAAGCGCGAGGTATGAGTTGGTAGTATATGCCTGAGAAGTCAGATCATAGCCCGCAACTTTCGATATCCTTTCATCTTCAGAATAGTATGTGTAAACTGCTACTTGAATTGTATCCTGAGTGAACAATAACTTAAATTTAATCGAGGGAATTCACCATGAAGAAACGTAGTTATTTATTCGCTTTTCTCATGCCTAGTGCTGCCTTTGTCGGTGGAATGGCGGCCTCTCCTGGTTCTGATATGTTCAGCTTATTTATTGGAGGCTCATTGATAGTTGGCCTTATTTATATGAGCTATAAGGTAGCAGAATGGAGGAAAGCAAATCCGAAGATTGAAGAAAAAGAAGAGCTTATATCAGAGATTCAAGAATAAGTTGAGCCGTTCTTTTTGAAGCGCCTCCTTTTCCTAGTTTCTCCTTCAAGGCCTTGTAATCGTCTTTCATCTGCCTACGCTTTAAACCGCCGGCGATGATGGCACCAAGCTCCTTTTTTATATTGGCCGTATTCAATTCGTCTTGTATCAGTTCTTTCACCACCTCCCTATCCATAATTAAATTCACCAAGCTGATGTATTTAATCTTAATCAGCCATTTGGCAATATGGTAGGAGATGGCACTTCCTTTATAGCAAACCACTTCAGGCACCTCAAAGAGAGCGGTTTCTAAAGTAGCTGTTCCTGAGGTTACTAAGGCTGCTTCTGAATGGGCCAAGAGTTGATAGGTATCGTTTTGAACCACTTTTACCCGCGACGATTTGGTAAAGCTGAGGTAATAGCTCGGGTCGATTCCTGGAGCTCCAGCTAAAACAAATATGTATTCTGGAAAATTATCGATCACTGAGAGCATAATAGGAAGCTTGACGCTGATTTCTTGCTTCCTACTTCCTGGCAATAAGGCAATGATGGGACCCTTGGCCAAACCCCAACGCTGTCTGAAATCAAGTTCTTCCTCCATGCTTGTGATAGCATCCAAGAGAGGATGCCCAACAAATTCAACCTGGTAATCATGCTTGGCATAGAAGTCCTTTTCAAAGGGAAGAATCACATACATATGATCCACAAAAGCCTTAATCTGCTTGATACGGACTTCTTTCCATGCCCATATCTGCGGAGAAATATAATAATGGACAGGGATTCCCAATCCATGTGCATATTCGGCAATGCGTAGATTAAATCCGGGGTAATCGATGAGGATAAGTGCATCGGGTTTATTGGCAGCTAAATCTTCCTTGCATTGTTTGATAAATCCGGTAACCGCGCGCAGGTTTTTAACTACTTCCAGAAAGCCCATAAAGGCGCGCTCTCGATAATGCGAAACATTGGTGCCTCCAATATCTTGCATGAGGTCACCTCCCCAGAAGCGAAATTTAGCTTCTCGGTCCTGTTTCCTCAGTTCCTTCATCAAATTGGCTCCATGGAGATCACCCGAAGCTTCACCTGCAATGAGGTAGTAGTTCATGCCTGAAATTTAAAGTAAACCATCAGCATCCCGTACAAAAGAGTAGATATCATCACTCCTCTAGAAGCCCATAGTTTATCGAACTTCAGGAAAAGGAAGAAAAGGCCAAGGTTTCCTATCAGCGACAAGGCAATGATAGGTGCCGCAACTCCCTGACCAATGGCTGCATCTATAAAGCTAGAGATACTACTCTCGCCAAACTTTACCGCATAAATCATCGACATAACAAAGGCCGGGACTAAAAGCCCTACAATGGTACCTAAAAGCAATTGGCGGTTATTATACATGGAAATTCCAGCTATTTAAAAAGGGTATTTGATGATGGTCGGTCAAGTCGAATTGAACGGGAACTAAAGAAACATAATTATGCGCAAGTGCCCATTCATCCGTGTCTTCTCCTTGATCCTCGTTCACAAAACTCCCCGTCATCCAATAGTACTGACGCCCATTTGGGTCGGTTCTGGCCACAAAGTTTTCTTGCCACTTAGCCAGAGCCTGTCTACATACTTTAACGCCTTTTATGTCTTCGCTATTTTCCACCTTCGGAAAATTCACATTGAGCAGCGTCCCCGCAGGCATTTGTTTTTCAAGTACTTCCTTGGCTATTTGCCGCACAAAGGGCAGGAGGGGTTTAAAATTAGCCTTATAGCTATAGTCTGATAATGAGAATCCAATCGAAGAAATTCCTTCAATTGCTCCTTCTACCGCGGCCGACATCGTTCCGGAGTATATCACATTGATGGAACTATTCGAACCGTGATTGATACCAGAAACAAGCAAGTCGGGTTTTCGGTCGAGCACCACATCCACGGCCAACTTCACGCAGTCCACCGGAGTGCCTGAACACTGGTAGGCTTTGATGCCTGGATACATGTCGACCTCATCCAAACGCAAAGGTTTGTTGAGGGTAACCGCATGACCCATTCCCGACTGCGGACTATCTGGCGCGACAATTACCACTTCACCGAATTCTTGCATGACCTCAATGAGGTTGCGAATGCCTGGAGCCGTAATGCCGTCGTCGTTGGTGACGAGTATGAGTGGTTTCTTACTCATGCTTAGGCCATTCCTGTTGGGCCACCGAAATTCATTGGGAAGGCTTGGTTTTGTTGGTCCTTGAGTTCAATTTCACCAAAAGTTTCTTCGTAGCGAGAGATGTTTTCACCCAAAGCCATCAAGAGTCTTTTTGCATGATGTGGGGTAAGGATGATGCGCGATTGCACTTTTGCCTTAGGAATTCCGGGCATGATGCGAACAAAGTCTACCACAAATTCAGTATTACTATGGTTGATGATGGCGAGGTTCGAATAGGTTCCTTCGGCAATCTCCTCGTTAAGTTCTATTTGCAATTCATTCCCTTTCGGGGCATTGTCTTGATTATCCATATTGTTGTTTTAAAGTGTAAAACTAGGAAAAAGGAAGGAGCTCTCCCTTTTATATGCATGGTTTAGTACAAAAAAAACGCCGAAGCAGAAGCTCCGGCGTTTTGTCATATAGTCTGAGAAGAATTAACGGGCAACTGCCGCTTCTTCTTCTTTGGATGCCATAAGCAAGTCGTACTCTTCTTGAGATCCAACTACGAGTTTTTCGTACTCTCTCAATCCAGTACCGGCAGGAATTAGATGTCCAACGATAACGTTTTCTTTCAATCCTGTCATATGGTCTATTTTTCCGGAGATCGCAGCCTCGTTTAAGACTTTGGTTGTTTCCTGGAAAGATGCTGCCGACATAAAGCTCTCTGTTCCCAAAGATGCTTTTGTAATACCTTGAATCATCGGACGAGAAGTAGCTGGAATCGCATCGCGCGCTTCTACTAATTTCTGGTCTTTACGTTTCAACATGGAGTTTTCGTCACGCATTTTTCTAACGCTTACGATTTGTCCAACTTTTAGGTTGGCAGAATCTCCTGCTTCGGTAACTACTTTTTTGTCGTAGATCCAGTCATTTTCTTCCATAAAGGCCAAACGATTCACCGCCTCAAGTTCGAGGAAACGTGTATCGCCTGAATCCGTGATATCGACTTTCTGCATCATCTGACGTACGATGATTTCGATATGTTTATCATTGATTTTTACTCCTTGTAGACGGTAAACTTCCTGGATACCATTTACGATATAACGTTGTACGGCACTTGGTCCTTGAATTCTCAAGATATCTTGAGGAGTAATTGCTCCATCAGAAAGGGGTTTACCCGCTTTGATAAAGTCATTATCCTGCACCAAGATATGTTTTGAAAGGTTCACCATGTATTTTTTGATTTCGCCATCTTTTGACTCGATCAAAATTTCACGGTTACCACGTTTAATACCGCCATATTTCACCACACCATCAATCTCAGTAACTACGGCAGGGTTGGATGGATTACGTGCTTCGAATAATTCGGTAACACGTGGAAGTCCACCGGTGATATCTCGTGTTTTTCCTACTACACGTGGAATTTTCACAAGAATCTGTCCTGCTTTCACTGCATCTTTATCGTCGATAATGATATGCGCTCCTACTGGAATATTGTATTCTTTAAGTAGCTCACCTTTTTTATCGTTGATCTTGATAGATGGGATACGTGTTTTGTCTTTGATATCAGTGGTTACTTTTTCACGGTGACCCGTTTGATCATCAGACTCTTCACGGAAGGTTAGCCCTTCGATGATATTTTCAAATTCAATTTTTCCTTCGAATTCTGACAGGATTACCGCGTTATATGGATCCCAAACACACAATATTTGTCCTTTTTCAATGGTCTGACCTTCTTTAACAGAAAGGTGAGATCCATAAGGAATATTGTTAGAGATAATCATTTGACCCGTTTTAGAATCCATGATTTTCACCTCACCAGAACGTCCAAGAACGACTGTTTTATCTCCATCTTTCGTTTTCAAAATGGTGGTACGGATGTCTTCGAATTCAACCTTTCCGGCAAACTTGGCTAGCAAGTTAGATTCAGAGGCAATATTCGAAGCGGTACCACCCACGTGGAAAGTACGAAGTGTCAACTGGGTTCCCGGTTCACCGATAGACTGTGCGGCAATTACACCGATAGCCTCTCCTTTTTGAACCATACGTCCTGTTGAAAGGTTACGTCCATAACATTTTGCACAGGCTCCCATTTTCGACTCACAGGTCAATACAGAACGGATTTCGACAGTATCTAAAGCTGAATCTTCAATCGTTTTAGAAATATCTTCATCCAACTCAGTACCTGCTGGAACAATAAGTTCTTTGGATATTGGGTCTATAATGTCATGCAAGGTTACACGTCCGAGGATACGCTCATAGAGTGATTCTACAACCTCCTCATTATCTTTCAAGGCTTGGGTTGGGATACCACGAAGGGTTCCACAATCCTCGTCACGGATAATTACATCCTGGGCAACGTCATGCAAACGACGGGTTAGGTAACCCGCATCAGCTGTTTTCAAGGCCGTATCCGCAAGTCCTTTACGCGCACCGTGGGTAGAGATAAAGTACTCAAGTACCGATAATCCTTCTTTAAAGTTAGAAAGAATTGGATTCTCGATAATCTCACCTGTTCCACCACCGAGATTTTTCTGTGGTTTCGCCATCAATCCACGCATTCCTCCAAGCTGACGAATCTGCTCTTTAGAACCCCTCGCACCAGAATCAAGCATCATAAAGATCGGGTTAAACCCTTGGTCTTCTGACGACAATTCTTTCATCAAGGTATCAGAGATACGCGAGTTGATACGGGTCCAGATATCAATTACTTGGTTATAACGCTCATTATTTGTTATGAAACCGTTGTTATAGTTTTCCCAAATTTGTTCTACTTCCTCACGTGCTGATTGAATTAACTCTTCTTTTACGCTTGGAATTTTCACGTAATTCAAGTTAAACGACAATCCTCCACGGAATGAGTAAGTATATCCTAAGTCTTTGATATCATCTAGGAACTTAGAAGTTTTAGCAATACCACACTCTTTTACCATGTCTCCGATAATATCACGAAGCGATTTTTTGGTAAGGAGTTGGTTGACAAAACCGAATTCTTTAGGAACAACCTCGTTAAAGATTACACGTCCAACGGTAGTTTCAATCAATTGCTGTTCAACAACACCACGCGCTATTTTTACATTGGTCCGAATTTTAATTAGGGCATGCAGGTCAGCACGTTTTTCGTTGTAGGCAATCACACATTCTTCATAAGAGTAGAAGGTAAGTCCTTCTCCTTGAACTGCACGCTCAGGGGTACTTTTACGAATTTTGGTCATGTAGTACAAACCAAGAACCATGTCTTGAGAAGGAACAGAGATAGGAGCTCCGTTCGCAGGGTTCAAGATATTATGTGGAGCCAACATCAACATTTGGGCTTCCAAAATGGCCGCGTTTCCAAGAGGAACGTGTACCGCCATCTGGTCACCGTCAAAGTCGGCGTTGAAACCTGTACATACTAATGGGTGTAATTGAATTGCTTTTCCTTCAATCAATTTTGGTTGGAAGGCTTGAATACCCAAACGGTGAAGTGTTGGGGCCCTGTTCAATAGAATCGGGTGGCCTTTCAATATATGCTCAAGGATTTCCCAGATAACTGGATCTTTACGATCAACAATTTTCTTGGCTGATTTTACAGTTTTAACAATTCCTCTTTCAATCAGTTTGCGAATGATGAACGGTTTGAAAAGCTCAGCAGCCATTCCTTTTGGAATACCACATTCAGCTAATTTCAACGTTGGTCCAACCACAATTACTGAACGTCCAGAATAATCCACACGTTTACCAAGCAAGTTCTGACGGAAACGTCCTTGTTTACCTTTAAGCATGTCGCTCAAAGATTTCAAAGGACGGTTACCTTCTGATTTCACCGCATTGGCACGGCGTGTATTGTCGAGGAGTGAATCTACCGCCTCTTGAAGCATCCTTTTTTCGTTACGAAGGATTACTTCTGGAGCTTTGATTTCCATCAAACGTTTCAAACGGTTGTTCCGGATGATTACACGACGATAAAGGTCGTTCAAATCGGAAGTCGCGAAACGACCACCTTCCAAAGGAACAAGCGGACGAAGTTCTGGTGGAATGACTGGAAGAATTTTCAAGATCATCCATTCTGGGCGGTTCTCAAAGCGAGAGTTTGCAGAACGGAAAGACTCGATAACTTTCAAACGTTTCAAAGCTTCGTTTTTACGTTGCTGAGAAGTTTCGTTTGCAGCTTGGTGACGGAGAGAGTAGGAGAGTTCGTCGAGCTTAATACGCTCTAATAAATCCCACATCGCTTCAGCACCCATCTTCGCGATAAATTTGTTTGGATCCTTGTCGTCCAAATATTGATTTTCTTTTGGAATAGAATCAAGGATGTCCAAGTATTCTTCTTCGGTTAAGAAATCCAAGTATTTGATACCGTCAGTTTCCTTAATACCCGATTGAATTACTACATAACGCTCGTAGTAAATGATCATGTCGAGTTTTTTGGTAGGAAGACCGAGCATATAGCCGATTTTATTCGGCAATGAACGGAAGTACCAGATATGAGCAACGGGAACTACTAAGTTGATATGTCCCATACGCTCACGACGTACTTTCTTCTCAGTTACTTCTACACCACAACGGTCGCAGATAATGCCTTTGTAACGGATACGTTTGTATTTACCACAATGACATTCGTAATCTTTTACCGGTCCAAAAATACGCTCACAAAATAGTCCACCCATTTCAGGCTTGTATGAACGGTAGTTAATGGTTTCCGGTTTTGTTACCTCACCATAAGAACGTTGCAGGATGATTTCCGGAGAAGCCAGCCCGATACGCATTGTGGTGAAGTTACTTTTGAATTTTATATCCTTTTTAGATGACATGTTGCTTTGGTATTAGATGATTATTCTAGTGATACGTCAAGTCCGAGACCTCTTAATTCATGCAACAATACGTTGAATGACTCAGGAATTCCTGGAGTTGGCAGGTTATCACCCTTAACAATGGCTTCATAAGTTTTGGCCCTTCCGATGATATCATCAGATTTAATGGTCAAAATCTCCTGAAGGATATTGGATGCACCGAATGCTTCAAGTGCCCATACCTCCATCTCACCAAAACGCTGACCTCCAAATTGAGCTTTACCACCCAATGGCTGTTGTGTAATGAGCGAGTATGGTCCGATAGAACGTGCGTGCATTTTGTCATCCACCATATGACCCAGTTTCAGCATATAGATGATACCTACTGTGGTTGGGAAGTCAAAACGATCGCCCGTCAAACCATTATAAAGGTAAGTTTGTCCGTTGTTCGGCACACCTGCTTTTTCGGTATAGAAGTCGATCTCTTCTTGTGTTGCTCCGTCGAAAATTGGGGTTGCGAAATTGATTCCCAATTTTTTACCGGCCCATCCAAGAACAGTCTCATAGATCTGACCCAAGTTCATACGTGATGGCACCCCAAGTGGGTTCAACACGATGTCTACAGGCGTTCCATCTTCCATAAATGGCATATCTTCAGCACGAACGATACGGGCAATAATACCCTTATTACCGTGACGTCCTGCCATTTTATCACCTACTTTCAGTTTTCTCTTTTGAGCGATACTGATTTTCGCAAGTTTCAAGATACCGGTTGGAAGTTCGTCTCCTACTGTCAAAGTGAAATGCTCACGTTTGAATCGGGTGATTTCCTCATTGATACGCAATTTGTAATTTACAAGGATGCGGGCAATGAGTTCGTTCTTGTCTTTATCGGTTGTCCAGTTGCTTGCACTGATATTAGCGTACTCAAGCTCATTGAGGTTTTTTAAGGTAAACTTGGTTCCTTTTGGAATCAATTCCTCGCTGTACACGTTAAATACACCCTGTGAAGTTTTTCCATTTACCACGGAGAAGATTTTTTCTACCAATTGGTTTTTAATGGATCCAAGGGTTTTTTCGTGCTCAGCCTCTAGCTTAACTATTTTGCCTTTGTCTTCAAGTTTAGTGGCTTTGTCCTTCTTGATACGGGCAAACAATTTCTTGTCGATTACCACACCATTGGTTGAAGGAGACGCTTTCATCGAAGCATCTTTTACATCACCGGCTTTATCACCAAAGATTGCACGAAGAAGTTTTTCCTCAGGACTTGGCTCTGTCTCTCCTTTTGGAGTGATTTTACCAATCAAGATATCACCTTCTGTTACTTCGGCTCCAACACGGATTAATCCGTTTTCGTCGAGGTATTTGGTGGCTTCTTCCGATACATTCGGGATATCATTGGTTAATTCTTCTTCTCCACGTTTGGTGTCACGAACTTCTAATTCGTATTCCGTTACGTGAATTGAAGTAAACCAATCTTCGCTTACTACTTTTTCAGAGATTACAATCGCATCTTCGAAGTTGTATCCTTGCCAAGGCATGAATGCTACTTGTAAGTTCCTTCCGAGTGCAAGTTCTCCTCCTTGTGTCGCATACCCTTCACAAAGTACCGTTCCTTTAGTTACTTTTTGTCCGCGATAAACGATTGGATTCAAAGTAATGGAGGTATTTTGATTGGTTCTGCGGAACTTGATGAGTTGGTAAGTTTTTGTGTCGCCTGTAAAAGAGATAAGTTCTTTTTCAGCATCCATATCATATTTGATACGGATTTCATTTCCATCTACATAGTCAACCGTACCATCGCCCTCTGCTACGAGCAAAGAACGAGAGTCATGGGCAACACGTTTTTCTAATCCAGTTCCTACAATAGGAGCTTCTGGACGGAGCAATGGAACTGCTTGACGCTGCATGTTCGATCCCATCAATGCACGGTTGGCATCATCATGCTCCAAGAATGGAATCAATGATGCTGCAATCGATACAATCTGGTTAGGGGCAACGTCCATATAGTCGAGCTTTGATGGCTCAACCGCGGGGAAGTCACCTTCGAAACGTGCTTTTATGCGTTCGTCTTTAAAGGTTCCATTTGCATCAAACTCTGCATTGGCCTGAGCGATGGTTTTCATGTCTTCTTCTTCAGCCGACAAGTAAATAACGCCTTCTTCGATTTGAACTTTACCGTCAACAACGGGGCGGTAAGGAGTTTCGATAAAGCCCATGCCATTGATCTTAGCATGCACACAGAGTGAAGAAATCAAACCAATGTTTGGACCCTCTGGAGTTTCGATAGTACACAAGCGACCATAATGGGTATAATGTACATCACGAACCTCAAATCCAGCTCTTTCGCGAGAAAGACCACCAGGTCCGAGTGCCGACATTCTTCTTTTATGCGTAATCTCGGCCAATGGATTGGTTTGATCCATAAACTGAGAAAGCTGGTTGGTACCAAAGAAGGAATTGATTACCGAAGAAAGGGTTCTTGCGTTAATCAAATCTGTAGGAGTGAACACCTCGTTATCACGGATATTCATACGCTCACGGATAGTTCGAGCCATACGGGCAAGTCCTACGCCGAATTGCGAATAAAGTTGTTCTCCAACCGTACGAACACGACGGTTAGAAAGGTGATCGATATCATCGACGTCCTGACGGCTATTCGATAATTCAATCAAGTATTTTATGATGGCGATGATGTCATCTTTGGTCAATACGCGCGTGTCCATGGAGATATCCATTTCCAATTTGCGGTTGATACGGTAACGTCCTACTTCACCGAGGTCATAACGTTTGTCGGAGAAAAATAGACGCTCGATGATACCACGAGCAGTTTCCTCATCGGGTGGATCAGTATTCCTAAGCTGACGGTAGATATGTTCTACGGCCTCTTTTCCTGAGTTGGAAGTATCTTTCTGAAGGGTATTATGGATGATAGCGAAATCGTTGCTGGCATTTTCATCTTTGTTCAAGATGATTGATTTAACACCTGCTTCGAGAATCATTTCGGTATTGTTCTCATCCAACACGATATCACGTTCAACGATTATCTCGTTACGTTCAATCGAAACTACTTCACCAGTATCCTCATCTACGAAATCTTCCACCCAAGTTTTAAGAACCCTGGCGGCAAGACGACGACCGACTAATTTTTTAAGTCCGCTTTTAGAAACCTTTACTTCTTCCGCAAGGTCGAAGATATCCAAGATGTCTTTATCGCTTTCGAAACCAATAGAACGGAGTAGGGTAGTAACCGGGAATTTCTTCTTACGGTCGATATACGCATACATCACATTGTTCACGTCGGTAGCGAACTCGATCCAAGACCCTTTAAAAGGAATGATACGAGCGGAGTAAAGTTTGGTACCATTGGTATGGTATGATTGTCCAAAGAATACTCCAGGAGAGCGGTGAAGTTGAGAAACGATAACACGTTCGGCACCATTGATAACAAAGGTTCCTTTTGGTGTCATGTAAGGGATGGTACCGAGGTATACATCCTGAACAATTGTTTCAAAATCTTCGTGTTCTTTGTCGTTACAAGACAATCGAAGCTTAGCCTTGAGCGGTACACTATACGTTAATCCTCGTTCTATACATTCATGAATGGTGTATCGAGGAGGATCTACGAAGTAGTCCAGAAATTCAAGTACGAAGATGTTTCTGGTGTCTGAAATAGGGAAATTCTCTTGAAATACTTTGTATAGTCCTTCGTTTTCACGATTTTCAGAAGAGGTTTCGAGTTGAAAGAACTCTTTGAATGACTGCAGCTGCACGTCCAGAAAGTCGGGATAATCGAGTGCACTCTTAACGGAGGCGAAGCTGATTCTTTCGTTTATGTTGTTTTGGGTCACCAATTTAGTAGGTATTTAATTGTTCAATTAAGAAAGGAAGAAGCCACATCGGCTTTTAAACAGGAACAAGACCCTCGGTTTTCACCGGGGTCTTGGGAATCAGTTTGGTTGTGTAAATTACTTTACTTCAACGTCAGCTCCAGCTTCTACAAGCTTAGCTTTGATAGATTCAGCTTCTTCTTTTGAAACTTTCTCTTTGATTGGTTTTGGAGCATTATCAACCAGTTCTTTGGCTTCTTTCAAACCTAGTCCAGTGATATCTTTCACTGCTTTTACTACGTTTAATTTAGATCCACCTGCGCTGGTTAGGATAACGTCGAATTCACTTTGAGCAACGGCTTCTTCGCCACTTGCTGCTGCTGGACCAGCTACTGCTACTGCTGCTGCAGCTGCAGGCTCGATGCCATACTCGTCTTTAAGAATTGTAGCGAGCTCGTTAACTTCTTTAACTGTAAGGTTAACTAACTGTTCCGCAAAAGCTTTCAAATCTGCCATTTGATTGTTTATTTAAAATTGTGTTGTTGACTTAAAAATTGAAATTAAATTAAGCTTCCCTTTCGGAAAGTGTTTTTACAATACCTGCAATTTTGTTGCCGCCTGATTTAAGCTGCCCCATAACTGTAGCCATTGGAGATTGCAATAGCGAGATAACCTCTCCGATCATTTCTTCTTTCGACTTGATTACTAATAAAGTCTCAAGAGATTCGTCACCTAGGAAGATATCAGAATCGATATAAGCAGCTTTAAGGGCTGGCTTAGTACTTTTCTTTCTAAAGTCCTTGATGGCTCTTGCTGGAGATTTAGCGTCCTCACTAAATAATAGGGAGGAAGAACCTTTAAGGGCACCTACAAAGCTGCTATAATCACGTCCTGATTGTTCAATTGCTTTACGAATCAAGGTGTTTTTAGCTACCTGCATTACGATGCCTTTTTTGAAAAGTTCTCTTCTCAAGCTATTGACATTGTTTGCTGACAAGCCAGAGCAATCTGCCAAGTACACAAAATTGTACTGGGCAATTTTCTCCGCCAGGTCATTCACGATTACTTCTTTTTCCGTTTTGTTCATGATTAAATTCCTGGAATGGATTTCGTGTCAATACTAATACCCGGGCTCATGGTGCTTGAAAGGTAGATACTTCTAAAGTACGTTCCCTTTGCCGCAGCAGGCTTAAGTTTAGAGAGTGTTTGAATTAGCTCTACTGTGTTGTCATACAATTGTTCGGGTGAGAAGGAAGCTTTCCCTACAGATGCATGTATGATGCCAGTTTTATCAACTTTAAAGTCGATTTTACCTGCCTTCACGTCATTCACAGCTTTGCCTATTTCGAGCGTAACAGTTCCTGATTTTGGATTTGGCATTAAGTTACGTGGGCCTAGGATTTTTCCTAGACGACCTAACTTGGCCATTACGGCTGGCATGGTGATGATGATATCAACATCGGTCCATCCGCCTTGGATCTTTTCGATATACTCGTCGAGACCCACATAATCAGCACCGGCTTCTTTTGCCTCTTCTTCTTTGTCTGGAGTACACAATACCAAAACACGAACTGTTTTACCAGTACCATGTGGGAGGGTGGCAATGCCACGAACCATTTGGTTTGCTTTTCTTGGGTCTACACCCAAACGTACGTCCACATCAACCGAAGCGTCGAATTTAACGGTGGTGATATCTTTAACGATGCTACTAGCTTCAGTCAAGGAATATACCTTGCTGGCATCGAATTTTTCGTCAATAGCTTTTCTTTTCTTGCTGACTGCCATTTCTTCAACTATTTACTTGCTGGAGCGTCTCCAGTTACGTTCAATCCCATACTGCGCGCTGTACCCACAACCATTTGCATGGCAGCTTCTACGGTGAAGCAGTTAAGGTCAGGCATTTTGTCTTCGGCAACAGTGCGGATTTGATCCCAGCTTACTGACCCGACTTTTTTACGGTTTGACTCTGCAGAGCCTTTCTTCACTTTGGTCATTTCCAATAGCGTTGCGGCTACTGGTGGAGTTTTTATGATAAAGTCGAACGACTTATCAGCATAAACCGTAATAACCACAGGAAGTACTTTCCCTGGTTTGTCTTGGGTTCTCCCGTTAAACTGTTTGCAGAACTCCATAATGTTAACGCCCTTTGCACCAAGTGCTGGACCAATTGGAGGTGCTGGGTTGGCTGCGCCACCTTTAACCTGCAGTTTAACGTACCCGAAAATTTCCTTAGCCATTTTATTGTGTACTTAAATCGTGTTATTGTTCTTTTTCAACCTGTACATAGTTCAGTTCCAAGGGAGTTTTTCTTCCAAAGATCTTTACCATTACTTTCAATTTTTTCTTCTCCTCATGAACCTCTTCAATCACTCCGGTAAATCCGCTGAATGGTCCGTCATTGACTTTCACCGTTTCACCAATGATGAATGGTTCCATCATGGTTTCTCCTCTTTCTGTTTGTTCGTCAACCGTTCCGAGGATACGATTCACTTCACTCACGCGAAGAGGGGTAGGCTGATCTTTCGGTCCTAGGAATCCAACTACACCATTAATACTGGTGATAATTGATGGAACTTCTCCCGTTAGATGAGCATGGATGAGGATATAACCCGGAAAGAAACTTCGTTCCTTGGAAGTCTTTTTACCATTTTTAATCTGGTAAACTTTTTCCATAGGAATGAGTACTTCCGGAACATAGTCGCTTAATCCGGCTTTAGTCAGTTCGTTTTCGATATAGGTTTTCACCTTTTTCTCCTGCCCACTGATAGCACGTACTACGTACCATTTATATTCCAGTATCTTCTCCACAGCCATTAATTAAATAGCTTATAAATGAATTGCAGAATATTCTGGAAACCTAGATCCATGATATAGATCACAACGGCGAAAATCAAAGTAGCTATTAGTACAATGATGGTGCTGCTGCGCAATTCTTCCCATGATGGCCAAGTTACTTTATTCACCAGTTCATCGTAAGAAGATAGAAAATATGCTTTTACCTTTTCCATTGTTTTTGCACGGGTACCTGGGCTCGAACCAAGATTGACGGTTTTGGAGACCGTAGTTCTACCATTGAACTATACCCGTTTTAAATTTGCCGTTTATTGACAAAAAATCAACCCCGATTTTAAATCGGGATTGATTCTGTATAACGTGTTATCCAGTGATTATTTGGTAATCTCTGTAACTTGACCAGCACCGATGGTTCTTCCACCTTCGCGCATCGCGAAACGTAGTCCTTTTTCAAGGGCGATTTCGTTGATCAATGTTACGTTGATTGTGATATTATCACCTGGCATTACCATTTCAGTTCCTTCTGGGAGAGTAATCTCTCCAGTTACGTCCGTGGTACGGAAGTAGAACTGTGGACGGTATTTGTTAAAGAATGGAGTGTGACGTCCACCTTCTTCTTTGCTAAGGATATAGCACTCACCTTTAAATTCTGTATGCGGTGTTACTGAACCTGGCTTGCAGATAACCATACCACGTTTGATATCAGCTTTCTCAACACCACGTAGTAATAAACCGGCGTTATCACCAGCTTCTCCACGATTCAAAATCTTACGGAACATTTCGATACCAGTTACCGTAGAGGTTAATTTTTGAGCACCCATACCTATAATTTCTACAGGCTCTCCAGAGTTGATAATACCTCTTTCGATACGTCCTGTTGCAACTGTTCCACGTCCTGTGATAGAGAATACGTCCTCTACAGGCATCAAGAATGGTTGGTCAATCAAACGTGGAGGAAGTGGAATCCAAGAGTCAACTGCGTCCATTAAGGCTTGTACAGTCTCAACCCATTGTGGCTCACCATTTAAAGCACCCAAAGCAGAACCTTGGATTACTGGAATATTGTCTCCATCAAATTCGTAGAAGCTAAGAAGCTCACGAATGTCCATTTCAACAAGCTCGAGCAATTCAGGATCATCCACCATGTCGGCTTTGTTCATGAATACAACGATTTGAGGCACACCTACTTGGCGGGCAAGAAGGATATGCTCACGAGTTTGTGGCATTGCACCATCAGTTGCAGCTACTACAAGAATAGCTCCGTCCATTTGAGCCGCACCAGTAACCATGTTCTTCACGTAATCCGCGTGACCTGGACAGTCAACGTGGGCATAGTGACGGTTTACTGTTGAATACTCAACGTGGGCAGTATTGATAGTGATACCTCTTTCTTTCTCTTCAGGAGCTGAGTCAATAGACTCGAAAGATTTAGCTTCAGACAAACCAGCATCAGAAAGTACTTTCGTGATGGCGGCAGTCAGGGTAGTTTTACCGTGGTCAACGTGGCCAATAGTACCAACGTTAACGTGGGGTTTCGAGCGGTCGAAATTCTGTTTTGCCATTATATTTCTCGTTAATAAATAATTAAAACTAGTTTACGTTTTGAGCCAACCGCGGGACTCGAACCCGCGACCCCTTCCTTACCATGGAAGTGCTCTACCAGCTGAGCTAGGTCGGCTTAAGCACATTTTGGTTGCTATCTTCAGGTTTCCCTTTCAGAAGCAACTAAAATGCAGGATTTTCACCTGCCACAAAACACACCAACCGAAATCAGTGTGCCTCATGTAATCTGAGCGGGAGACGAGGTTCGAACTCGCGACCTACAGCTTGGAAGGCTGTCGCTCTACCAGCTGAGCTACTCCCGCTTTTGCAGTATAACAACTTGCATTGATACACTATCTGGTGGGGGGAGCAGGATTCGAACCTGCGAAGCTCTCGCAACGGATTTACAGTCCGTCCCATTTGGCCGCTCTGGAATCCCCCCAGAAAAATTTATTAAATTAGAGATATTAAGAGCCGCCTATCGGATTCGAACCAACGACCTACTGATTACAAATCAGTTGCTCTACCAACTGAGCTAAGGCGGCTTTGCTGTCTCTAAAAGAACAGTCCTCAAAACCATGGTGGATTTGAGGACTGCAAAAGTATCTCTTTTTTGCAAATCTGCAAACTGTCTGAGAAAAAAAAATTATACTGCTAACGACTTCTCTTTATACTTCTTCAATTGAACCTTTAAACTTTCAAAGGCTAGGTCTATCGCGCATTCAAAGGTTCGACATTGTTCCGAGCAAAATAAGGTCTGGTGGAACACATTTAATTTTACCTCTAAAAGTTTGTTGTTATTCGTGCTTACATTCTCTACGCGGAGATAAATATTCGCATCAACAATGCCATCATAAAAGGTGGTCAACTTATTAATTCGTTTTGAAATGTAGTCAATCAACTTTTGATCGGCAGTAAAATGGATGGATTGAATGTTAATTTCCATAAGCGTTTAAAAATTTAAGTTAAGACTTGGGATGGGCCTTGCGGTAAACCTCCTTCAAACGTTCTATAGAATTGTGCGTGTACACCTGGGTAGCTGCCAAATTGCTATGTCCCAATAATTCTTTAATGGCATTTAATTCTGCGCCATTGTCTAATAAATGGGTGGCATAACTGTGTCGTAATACGTGTGGACTACGTTTCTTCAACGTGCTAACTGTTCCTAAATGTGCTCGTACAATTGAATAAATCAGTTTGGGGTAGGCCGGACGCCCCTTATTTGTTAAGAGGAGTTCAGGTGCTTGGAAACCTTCCCTTTGTTTGATCTGTAAATATTCCTTCAGCAAGTTAGCCAAACCACTTGCAATCGGGATGATTCTCTCCTTATTTCTTTTTCCCAATACTTTGATGGTGCCAGAGGAAAGGTTGAGGTCACTTTCTTTAATGCCAAGTGATTCCGCCAAACGCATTCCAGTACCATACAATAACTCAAGAACCAAATAATCCCTCCATACGGAAAAAGAATCAGTGCTTTCAGGGTGAATCGCCAATAAGGTTTCCATCTTGGCCTGCTCCACAAAGACAGGAAGGCGCTTGGGTGTTTTTGGCGATACAACCTTCTTCATCGGATTCTCCTGAAGGCGTCCTTGTCGAATGCTGTACTTGAAAAAAGACTTTAAGGTTGAAATTTTACGATTAATGCTGCGCGCTTGAATCCCATCATTCATAAGCTCGGCAATAAAACTGCGAACCATCTGGGCGCTGATGCTACGTGCATCGTTCTCTTCATAAACACGCTGAAGATAATCATGGAACTGAATAAGATCGTTCCGATACGCGGTAAGGGTATGAACAGAGTATTTTTTCTCTCGTTCAAGGTAATTTAGGAAATCGATAAAAAAGAAATCTGTACCCATACCGTTAAGGTAAAGATACAGATTTCAATATATATACTAAGAAATAAAGAGAACTTTATTCTCCTTTGATCTGCATGTGTTGCTTGTAGCGAGCTTTGATTAGTTCAAGTCTTTTCTTAACAGAAGGCTTTACAAAAGCTTGTCTTCCTCTGAGTTCTTTCAATACGCCAGTTTTTTCGTATTTCTTCTTGAATTTCTTCAGCGCTTTTTCTAGCGACTCGTTTTCTTTTACGTTAACTATAATCATCGTTTATCTGAATGGGCTGCAAATATAAGAATTGCATTTGTAATTATGCAATGACTTGGTGAAAATTTAATTTAGACTATAGACCATAGACCATGGTGTGGAGTATTTAGCTTCTTTATCTGCAGATCAAAAAGCCATGGTCTATGGTCCATCGACTATGGACTATCTATTCTTTTAGTATAGAACGGGCAATAACCAGCTTCTGAATCTCCGAGGTTCCTTCGCCAATGGTACATAACTTCGAATCACGGAAGAATTTCTCTACAGGGAAGTCTTTGGTGTATCCATAGCCTCCAAATACCTGAATGGCATCGGTGCTTACACGAACAGCAACTTCACTGGTATAGTATTTCGCCATAGCAGAAACGCGGGTAACTGGAAGTCCGTTGTTTTTTAAATGTGCAGCTTCCATGGTGAGCAATTCACCAGCCTCAATCTGCATCTTCATATCGGCTAATTTGAATCCAATAGCCTGGAACTTGGAAATAGCTTGTCCGAACTGCTCACGTTCTTTCGAATACTTTAAAGCAGCTTCGTAAGCGCCATGAGCAATACCGAGTCCGAGAGCGGCAATGGAAATACGCCCTCCATCTAAAACCTTCATGGCTTGTATAAATCCATCTCCTACTTTTCCTAATACATTGGCTTTCGGTACGCGGCAATCTTCAAAAACCATCTCGGCCGTTTCGCTGCAACGCATGCCTAGCTTATTTTCTTTTTTTCCTCCTTTGAAGCCAGGAGTCCCTCTTTCTACCACAATGGCTGTGATTCCATGAGAATCTAAAAGCTCACCGGTACGAACAAGCACAACAGCAATATCGCCGCTGATGCCATGGGTAATCCAGTTTTTGCTACCATTGATAATAAAATCATCTCCGTCTTCTTTCGCCACACACTGCATACGCATGGCATCAGAACCGGTATTTGCTTCGGTAAGTCCCCAAGCACCAATCCACTGTCCGCTTGCCAATTTAGGTAGCCAACGTTGCTTTTGCTCCTCGTTGGCGAATTGCAAAATATGACCAGTACATAAAGAGTTATGCGCAGCCATAGAAAGGGCTAATGAAGCATCAACTTTCGCCAATTCAACAATGGCTGTTACGTATTCCAAATAACCGAACCCAGAACCGCCATACGACTCAGGAACAAGCACGCCTAGAAGTCCGAGTTCACCCATTTGGTGCATTATATCTTTTGGAAAGAATTGGGTTTCGTCCCATTCCATCATATTTGGGCGAATATGTTTTTCGGCGAAGTCTTGGATCATTTGACGGATCATCACTTGGTTTTCCGTTTCTTGAAAATTCATTGCTGAGGTAGTGCTGGCTGTTGACATAATTTTAATGACTGCAAAAATAGCAGAATCTTTGATTTAAAGGTGATTCTTTGTTCAAAGGGGCACGAAGAAAGGGGTTCAAAGAAGGGTTTTAGGTTCTGGGTTTCAGGTTAGAGGCCTACTACTCCGAAGCCTCTCTACCCGGCAACCACTAACCCAAAACCACGAAACGTGGCAGAAAGCACATCCTTTGCCACTCTCTAAAGCCATCAAAAAAAGCAGGTACTTAATAAGCCCCTGCTTTTTAAACGCTGTTCAACAAGTATTGGAACCAAGACCTTAATTTGGTACCGCTATGCATGCCCTTGTTGCAAGCATATATAACTGACGATTAAGGACTCGAAAATGTTGCATGGACTTAACGTCCGCCTAAAGGTCCATCGCGGTTATCCTCTTGATGCGGCTGCACGTAGCGATCGCAATCGACCTCAATGGTAAGGGGTTTACTTGGCTCCGCGAACGGACCATCATACAAATCAATATTTTTATCGGCATAGACCTTCTGCATATAATAGGCCCAAATTGGCATCGACATATTTGACCCTCCGCCTAATCCAAGCGTTCGGAAATGTACCGCACGATGGTCATTTCCAACCCATCCGCCAGAAACCAAATTCGGGGTGACACCAATAAACCAACCATCTGATTGATTATCGGTTGTTCCGGTCTTGGCTGCAATCGGGTTGGTTAAGTTATAAACATAACGCAAGTGAGATGCCGTTCCATAGGTGGCACGTTCCATCATCTTTATCATAACATAAGCCGTTTGCTCCGACATGGCCTGCTGGGTTTCGGGAACAGAGGAATAGACCACAACGCCATTTTTGTCTTCGATGCGCTTGATATAAAACGGACGAACAAATACCCCCTTATTGGCAAAGGTTCCGAACGCTCCAATCATTTCATATACAGATAGACTCATCGTTCCTAAACAAATGGATGGATAGGCTTCTAAGGTTCCTTTAATTCCCATTTTACGGGCAAGACTAATTACATTCTCCGGTCCATTCGGGCCTAGCTGTTTCATCAAATAGGCTGTTACACTATTCACGGAAAGGGCTAATGCTTTTCTCAATTGCATAGTGCCTCCGTATTTATTGTCCGCATTTTTCGGCGACCAATTATCATAGTCTTCAAAAACAACCTGTTCATTGGGCGCTTCAAAGCAGGGGGAATAGCCGTTGTCTACAGCCAAACTATATACAAAGGGTTTGAATGTGGAACCTACCTGACGAGAACTGTTGAGGTTCACATGGTCGTATTTGAAATAGCGGTGATTGATTCCTCCTACCCAGGCTTTTATTTCTCCGGTATGCGGGTCAAACGACATAAAGCCAGTTTGCAGGAAGTATTGATAGTATTTGATTGAATCCAAAGGACTCATCAAGGTGTCTTTTTCTTCGCGCGGATTATCCCAAGTAAAGACCGTCATTTCAACGGGGGTATTGAATTCTTTTTCGATTTCCTTTTCCGAAAAGTCTGCGGCTTTCAAAGAGAGATACCTGGGCGATTTTTCCATCGCATTTTCGATAATAATCGTATGCTCTCCCCAAGGCTCTTTTCCTTTCCAATGCGCAAAGAACTTTTTCTGATGAACACTTAGGTGTTCCTGCACCGCTTGTTCTGCATATTCCTGCATACGGCTGTCGAGGGTCACATAGATTTTGAGTCCGTCACGGTAAAGGTCGTAGTCGTTTTCCTTGCACCATCCGTTCAGTTCCATGCGTAGCTGTTCACGGAAATAGGTAGCAATCCCTTCATTATGATCTTCTTGTTCAAAAAGAAGTTTGGTTTCTATTTGATATAAAGAATCTTTTTGGGTCTTAGTAATTAGTCCGTTGCGGGCCATTTGGTAAAACACGACATTTCTGCGACCCAGGTTGTTTTCGGAGAGTTCTGAAAAACGCTCTTTTTTGGTTCTGTCTGAATCGACCGGGTTATAAAGCCGTGGATTTTTAGCCATGCCTACCAATGATGCCGCCTGATCAAGGGTGAGTTTATTCGGGGTGGTCTTAAAATAGATTTTTGCTGCTGAGCTAATTCCTACCGCCTGATGTAAAAAGTCGAAGCGATTGAAATACATAGAAATGATTTCCTCTTTGGTATAGCGACGCTCCAGCCTAACGGCAATTACCCATTCCTTTAATTTCTGTTTGATACGGTCGAAAATATTGCTGGAAGGTTCATCAGTAAAGAGCATTTTTGCTAATTGCTGGGTAACCGTACTTCCTCCTCCTGCCTGTCCGAGTTTGATTACAGCACGAAACAAGGATTTAAAGTCAATGCCCGAATGTTCATAGAAACGCTCGTCTTCAGTAGCAATTAAGGCATTAACAAGGTGAGGGGAGAGTTCATGGAATTTGACAGGGGTTCTATTTTCGACATAGAACTTGCCTATCACTTCGTCATCAGAACTAATGATTTCGGTGGCCACATTGTTTTTTGGATTCTCCAATTCTTTTACATCCGGCAATTTCCCGAGTAGGCCATTGCTGATTAGAATGAAGAATAAAAAGACAAGGAATACAGCACCGAAAAAGAGTCCCCAGAACCAAAGGAGGAGCCGGGTAAACTTTCTTTTTTTGGATTTGGTCATTTTTGGATATAGTAAGTTGATGTAAATTTCAGAAATCCTTCTAGGTCCGAATTTACAATCATCAGACCAAGATTTTTAGAATCGCCCACTAAAAATTCTGCCTCAGGAACGGCAAGGCTCTTAAGGAACTTAGGATCAGAATTCACCAAAGCCTTATAGGAATCGGCCGCAGCGCGGTCTTTAAATTCTTTAATTATGAGCAATTGGCGCGTTCCAACTAGCATTTCTTCAATGGCGAAACTTTGTCCTGATATCTGTTTGGAGTTAAAGTCAGAGAAGCGTGCTTTCAACTGGTTCATAGAGATTTTCTTATTCTCTGGTATAAGCATGAGAAAATAATGCGTATTGCCGGGAGCATAAGCATAAGGCACATCGGTTATCTCTTCTATTCCCGATTTATTTTGCCGCTTTTTATAGGCATTAAGAATCTGCTGCGCTTCAAGTGCTTCGGCAGAAGTGGGGTAATTATTAACTAAGCTTCCCAATAAATCAATGCAACGAGTTACACTATCCATTCTTGCAAAGCTCAAGGCTTCCAATAAATCAAACTTGGGCTGAAGGGGCGTTCCAAAGTATTTCTGGTCGAAGGTTTTCTTATCTTTTATTACGGCTGAATAATTTCCGCCTTTATAATAGCTATAGGCCTGTTGGTAAGCCGCAATGATTTTTGGATCGATGCCTTCTTCTTTCGATTCCAGCTGCGAAGGGTCTTGTGTTAAGTATTTCGCGTAGGGACTATCCGAAAATTCTGTAATCAAGCGAGCCTTGGATTTATTCGCTTCGTCGTTGAGGTTTTTATCGGAATTTATCTTGTATAGATAATACAAGGCCTTTGGAATCATTTCTCCTTTTGGGTATCTGCTCACATAAGTCTTGAATGCCTTCTCCGACTCAATCAATTCGCCCAATTGCTCATAATAGATTTCACCCACTTTGATATAAGCAGCCGCCATCCGCTCATTGGCAGAACGTTTTGCTTCAGGGGCGAAGGGTATGTCTTGCATATACTGCTGACGAACCAATCCCGCTGAGTCTTTTGGGGTTTCAGGTTTCTTTTCAGGTTCTTTTCCATCGTCGCCTTCATCCCCTGTTTCTTCCTCTTTTCCGGGAATTGGTGCGCTTTGGCCTTCTAAAGCTTTAAACTGCCAATTATCCACATTGGGTCTTTGTCCGTATTGCGCGATAAAGTCATTATAACCTCTCACAACCTGGATAGGGTCCGTAAAATAGAAGGAAGAGCTGGCGTTTCCTGGCTGGGAAAAAGGCTTATTTGGTATGCTTGGATTGGTAAAGTTTTGCGGATTTTCCTTTTCGCTTTTTTCGGCGGCTTCGCGTCTTTGCTTTTCTTCCTTGATGGCCTTATCGATCAAATTGTCAATATCCTTTAATGGAAGCTCCGCCACTTTGAGTAGGCTGTCCTCTTTTCTGATAAGAATCAGATTCTTAATAAGCTCACTCAATACCTCTTGCTTGGCCTTGAGTTTATCGTAGTCTTTATAGTCGGGTTTGAGAAAATACACAGCACTATCATAGTAAATCTGTGCGTTTTTATAATCCGGGCGAGAGAAGTAAATATCGGCCAATTCCAAGAAGCAGAGGGCTTTTTGGTCTCCATTTCCTTTATTGTTCTGGTTCGACTGGCGGAAATACTCTATTGCGGCACTTAAGTCGCCTTCTTTTTTCTCAATCAATCCGAGTTCATAATAGATCTGAGCGAAATAGCTGATGTTCTTATCATCCCTCAACATACTCTTGAGGTATTTCTTGGCAGATTTTACCTCACTCGGATTCTCTGGATTATAGTTTCTTGCCAAATTGATCTTGGCATTAAAGGCCATTTCATAAGGGGGAGTGCCTTTGGTTACTGCCTTATAATGAAGGCGCGCTTTGGCACGCTCTCCTTGCTTGTCGTAAAGTTGTCCTAATATATAATGGTAGCGTGCTTTGGTATAAGAACCTTTAGCCAGGGGCATGGCTTTTTCTAAAGCGATGGATGCAGCCTTGTATTTTTGTACGCGGATATAGACATAAGCGCTCACTTCATTTAAGCGAGGTTTTAGCTTCTTCGGGAATTTTTCGTCATTATTTAATAGTCCAATGATGGCTTCTGCATCCTCTGCTTTTCCTAGAAGCACATAGGATTTAATAATCCATAAAGTGGCCTCATAGGAGATGGTAGATCCCTTGAATTGGGAGTTCAGGAATTGAAAAGTTTCAATGGCGGCGAAATAATCTCCTTTGAAGAAATAGGCCTTACCCATCATAAAATAGGAATTATCTACCCATTTACTAATAGGTCTTTCGGCAATTACCCGAGAGGCTTTTTTAATGACCTCATCCATATTTCCCGACTGACTTTTCCGGTTGGCTTCGCTTCCATAGGGAAATATATCCAGCACTTGAGAATAATCATCTACATGCGATTTTTCTAAGGAGTAGCGAGTCTCTTCGAGTTTCTGCTCCCCATTAAAGTACACGTTATAATGGGCCACCATATTCTGGTAGCTTCGGTTTAAAAAGGTGTCTCTGTTCTTATCACAGGCTGAAATGCTCAGAATGAGAATGAGTATCGTAAATATTCTTGCGGCAAGTGTCGCTTTCAAAAGGATTCCTTGTTTAATACAATAACTTTGAAGCAACGAAATTATTATTTAATAAGCAATAATCATGGAATATCGCAGAAATGGAGCAGAAAAAACGACTTATACACCGTCTTCGCAATAAATATAGGTTGGTAATTATGAATGATGCCACCTTCGAGGAAAAAGCATCATTGACACTCACCAAGCTGAATGTGTTCATGCTATTTAGCAGCTTTCTCGTCATTTTCTTTGGTTTGAGCACGCTATTATTAGGCTTTACTTCCTTGCGTGAATATTTGCCTGGTCAAATCGCAAAGGATCAAACTCACCTCTTATTAGAACTCTCCTATAAATTAGATTCCATGGAAACGGTAATTCAAGTAAATGATGTGATGATGCATAATAGCATGCGCATTTTGAAAGATGAGCCAGATACCAGCCTGGGCAAAGAAGGAGGGGATAGCCTCTTGGGGGAGGTCATGTTAGACCCTAGTCAAGAAGAGTTAGTCCTACGGGAAAAGATGAATAGCAAGAAAGATTATTCGCTGGAGGCAGGACGAGCGAAAACAGGTAATGCCCTATTTGCTCCGTTTTTTACCCCATTAAATGGATTGGTTTCTGCCAAATTTGATCCCGTGATCGACCATTTGGCTACGGATATTGTCTCAAAAGACGACCAGACGGTGAAGTCGGTTTTGGAGGGGACAGTGGTACTTTCGACATGGACGCCAGAAACCGGACATGTTTTAGCCGTTCAGCATGCCAACAATCTTTTATCCATCTATAAACACAATTCGGTATTGTTGAAAAAAGTGGGTAATTTTGTCGATGCGGGCGAAGCGATTGCCATTGTGGGCAATTCAGGCGAATTTTCAAGTGGTCCGCATTTGCATTTTGAGCTTTGGCATAATGGTATTGCTTTGAATGCAGAAGATTATATGGTGTTTAAATAATAGCGCATGTTCAATAATAGAGAATCGAGTTCAAAAAAGGGAAAAGGCATAGAGGGTGTAGGAAAAGATCTCAACCTCATAGGGGTCGGAACATCCATCAACGGAGATATTAATTCTGCGGGCGATTTGCGCATTGATGGCACCGTTATAGGAAGCGTTAGCTCAAAGGCGCGTTTGGTATTGGGTCCGAATGGAAAGATTGAAGGAGATATCCATGCCCAAAATGCCGATATTCAAGGAAGCGTAAAAGGCAAGTTATTTGTTGGAGAGATTCTCTTTCTGAAAAATACAGCCCAAATCACGGGGGATATTGTAACCAATAAACTGGTGGTAGAAAGTGGAGCGGAGTTTAATGGCAATTGCGTGATGAAGTCTGCCTCACGGATGGGGGATCTTAATACATCGAATGAAATCAAAAAACCCAAAGCCGAACAAGCGACCCTTTGATTTTCTGAGACTCTGGTCGCTGACCTTGCCGCTAATTATTTCAGTATCTGTTTTAGGCCTTTTGGGGCATCTCTTGGATAATGTCCTGCATTTTAATTTCCCATTGTTCTTAATGCTTGGTATTTTTGCTGGCTTGGTGGCAGCGGTTGTTCAAATTCTGCGCACCTTAAATAAGAAGTAACATGACTTTCGGAAAATTCACCTTGCGCCTCGCGGCATTCTCTGGCATCATTGCCGTGGCTTTGCAGCTTAGCTTTTCACAAACGGATTTATTACCCACTTCCCTTTGGTGGGCCTTCGGATTTATGGTGCTGATCACGCTGATCATTTATTATATCTCTGCCTTTTCTCTCAAGATGAATGTCAAAAATTCCATGAGTTTGATCCTCGGATCCATGTTTTTTCGACTTTTTTCATCCCTCATTTTTGTTATTTCCTATCTGGTAATCACAGGTTCTAGAGACATTCCTTACGTGGTTGGTTTTATGCTTCTATATCTTTTATTTCAAGTATTTGAAATTTACCATTTAGTAGCTAACTTGCGCCCCGAAATAAAAAAGTAGTTAATCCTTGATGAAGTACGTAAATTCAAGCGTTCGCGGTTTTTTGAGAATGAAAAAATTCACCTTCCTTCTCGCTTTTATGACATGCACATGGTCTTTTGCCATGGCCAATGATTCAATTATGGGTCATGATACCGAACAATCTGGTCATGATGGAACGCATGAAAACTCCAATCACGCAGATGAAGGGTTGACCACAGCCAATATGAGTGTTACCATTTTGCACCATATAAGCGATGCCCATGAATGGCATTTTTTCTCTATCGGAGAAACTCATGTGAGTTTGCCTCTTCCAGTTATTCTTTATTCAGAAGAATACGGCTTGGATGTTTTTATGTCGGGTAATCTCGATCATCATACCCATACGTATAAAAATTACAAGGAAGAACATGGTCATATTCTATTATTAGATGACCAAGGAAATCCAGTATTGAGGGAGCATGAAATTTGGGAGGGTCGCAATTTCGTTGGCACTGAAATGAAAAAAGTCTATCCAATGGATTTTTCAATCACCAAAAACGTAGCCTCCATGTTATTGGCTTTCGTAGCAATGTTGCTCATTTTTATATCTGTAGCAAAAGCTTACAAAAAACGTCCAGACCAAGCGCCTAGGGGGCTTCAGTCTTTTATGGAGCCACTTATCTTATTTGTGCGCGATGATATTGCGAAACCGAATATGGGGCATCATTATCTGCGATTCACTCCTTATTTATTGTCGCTATTCTTTTTTATATGGATAAATAATCTCTTGGGCTTGCTCCCAGGGGCTGCGAACGTAACAGGAAATATTGCGTTTACTATGGTATTGGCCCTGCTTTCATTGATCATTACCAATATAAATGGAAATAAATCTTACTGGCAGCATATTTTCTGGCCTCCGGGAATTCCATTTCTAGTTAAGTTAATTTTAATACCCGTTGAGGTAATCTCTATATTCTCTAAGCCTTTTGCTTTGATGATTCGTTTGTTCGCTAACATGACTGCCGGACATATTATCATCATGAGTATCTTAAGCTTGATTTTCTTATTCGCTGAAAACGGTACCAATGTCGGTGCTGGATTTGGAGTCTCTCTTGCGTCGGTGCCATTTGCCATATTCCTTTATGTTTTGGAATTATTGGTAGCTGCAATACAGGCGTTTATCTTTACCATGCTTACTGCCTTGTTCATTGGACAAGCCATGCCAGCAGAACATCATTAATAGCAAATAATCAATCACAATTAATACATAGACCTATGTTGTTACAAACTATCTTATTAGAAGTAGTGAAGTATGGACCAATCGGTGCCGGAATCGGTGCTGGTTTAGTTGCCCTTGGTGTAGGCCTGGGAATCGGGAAAATCGGTGGAAGTGCGGTAGAAGCCATTGCACGTCAACCTGAAGCTGTCGGTGACATTCGGACTACTGCGATCATCCTTGCCGCCTTTATTGAAGGTGTGGCCCTTTTCGGTGCGGTGATCTGTTTCCTAGCAATGGGTAGCTAATAAAGAAAATTTACAGGTTGCTTCCTTCGGTTTCGGAGGAAGCGACTTGTTAAGTCCAAAACACTTTAAGAGAAGAAAATGGAGTTATTAACCCCTGCCTTAGGCTTATTCTTCTGGACGCTGATTGTTTTCTTAATAATCATTTTCATGCTCAAGAGATTGGCATGGAAACCGATTCTTAGGGCAATCAAAGACCGTGAAGATTCCATCGACGAAGCATTACAAGCTGCAGAGAAAGCGCGTTCAGAAATGAGACAGCTTCAAAGCAGTATTGCCGACGCGAAGAAGGAAGCCGCAGCTGAGCGTGACCGTATCATGAAAGAGGCGACCGAGATGAAAAATAGCATTCTCGATCAAGCCAAGAAAGATGCGCAAGGCGAAGCTCGACGTATTGTGGATGATGCACGAGAAGCCATATTAAAAGAAAAAGCCGCTGCTATGGCTGATATCCAATCACAAGTAGCTGCACTTTCTATTGAGATTGCTGAAAAAGTGCTCGCGAAGAAGTTCGAAAATAAAAGCGAGCAAGAAGCGCTCGTTGAAGAATATTTGAAAACCGTATCGCTCTAAGCTATGTCAGAAATCAGAATCGCATCCAGATATGCCAAGTCGCTCGTAGAACTAGCGAATGAACAGCAAGCCCTTGAGGCGGTTTATGCTGATATGGAACTTTTTGCCACTACCTGTAAAGTTAGCAAAGACTTGGTAATGATGCTAAAGAGCCCCATTATTCGTGGTGATAAAAAGCGTCAGGTAATTGAGGCGAGCTTTACTGGATTCAACAAGCTCACTTCCCTATTTGTCACTACAGTGATTCGCAAAGGCCGCGAAGCCTTCTTGCCACTTATTGCCAAAGAGGTGATTCGCATGTACAATGAGCAGCACAATATTGCGACTGCGAAAGTAACAACGGCTGTGGCTGTTGATGCGAATGTATTAGCTGATATCCAAAAGACACTGGAAGCCAAAACCGGAAAGAAAATCGTTCTCGAAACAGAAGTAGATTCGAGCCTAATCGGTGGACTTGTGGTTAGAATGGGCGATAGCCTTTACGACGCCAGTATCGCTAAGCAATTGAAGAAAATTAAAAAAGAACTCGTTTTAAATTAAAAATTATATGGCTAATATTAGACCTGACGAGGTTTCGGCGATCATTCGCGAACAACTCTCCAACCTGAAGTCGGAAGCCGAACTTGAAGAAGTTGGTACAGTCCTCCAAGTGGGTGACGGTATCGCGCGTATTTATGGTTTGACCAAAGTACAATCCGGTGAATTGATTGAATTCCAAAATGGTTCTCAAGGTATCGCCTTGAACCTCGAGGAAGACAACGTAGGTGCGGTATTACTTGGTAAACCTGAAGAAGTACGTGAAGGTGATGTGGTTAAAAGAACCCGCCGAATTGCTTCCCTAAAAGTGGGTGAAGGATTGCTTGGACGTGTTGTGAATACCTTGGGTCAGCCTATCGATGGCGAGGGTGCCATTACTGGCGACCTTTACGAGATGCCGATTGAAAGAAAAGCACCGGGAGTAATTTACCGTGAACCGGTAACTGAACCGATGCAAACAGGTATCAAGTCAATCGATGCAATGATTCCAATCGGCCGCGGTCAACGTGAGTTGATTATTGGTGACCGTCAAACTGGTAAATCAGCAATCGCTATTGATACCATCTTAAACCAAAAAGAATTTTACGATAGAGGAGAACCTGTTTTCTGTATCTACGTGGCAATCGGACAAAAAGGTTCTACTGTTGCGCAGGTTGTGAAAGCGTTAAAAGATGCTGGAGCAATGGCTTATACCGTTGTAGTTGCGGCAACTGCTGCAGATCCAGCTCCATTGCAATTCTACGCTCCAATGGCGGGTGCTGCAATTGGTGAGTTCTTCCGTGATACCGGTCGTCCGGCATTAATCATTTATGATGATTTGTCGAAACAAGCGGTGGCCTATCGTGAGGTGTCTCTTTTGCTTCGCCGTCCGCCAGGTCGTGAGGCATATCCAGGAGACGTATTTTACCTCCATAGCCGTTTGCTTGAAAGAGCTGCGAAAATTAACTCTTCCGACAAGATTGCTCAAGACATGAACGACTTGCCTGATTCTATCCGTCACCTTGTAAAAGGCGGTGGTTCGTTAACGGCACTTCCGATTATTGAAACACAAGCGGGCGACGTTTCTGCCTATATCCCTACCAACGTAATTTCGATTACCGACGGTCAGATCTTCTTGGAATCTAACCTCTTCAACTCAGGGGTTCGTCCGGCGATCAACGTAGGTATCTCTGTATCACGTGTGGGTGGTAACGCGCAGATCAAGTCTATGAAAAAAGTAGCAGGTACCTTGAAGCTTGACCAAGCTCAATACCGTGAGCTCGAGGCCTTTTCCAAATTTGGTTCTGACCTTGATGCAGCAACTAAAGCGGTACTTGACAAAGGATCTCGTAACGTGGAAATATTGAAACAAGGTCAATACTCTCCAGTAAGTGTAGCGAATCAAATTGCAATCATTTATTTGGGAACAAAAGGGCTCTTGAACAAAATTCCGGTAAATAAGGTGCGTGAGTTCGAAGCAGAATACATTCAATACCTAGAAAATAAGCATGCTGATGTATTGAAGAGCTTAGGTTCTGGAAAATACGATGAAAGCCTTACTTCTGTATTGGAAACTGTTGCGAAAGACTTAACCGCGAAATACAACTAAAATTGAATAAGGGGCCTTCGGGTCCCTTTATACGCATTTCGACATGGCAAACTTAAAGGAAACAAGAATACGCATTAGCTCGATCTCCTCTACGCAGCAGATCACCAAAGCCATGAAATTGGTTTCGGCGACAAAATTGCGCAGAGCCCAAATAGGTATCACTCAAATGCGTCCTTACGCAAGCAAGTTGAAAACCATGTTGGGGAACTTGTCGAGCAGCATTGAGGATGCGTCTATGGCCAAATACTTTGAAGAACGTGAATTGAACAGAGTATTGATTGTGGTGATTACATCCGATAGAGGATTATGCGGCGCTTTCAATGCGAATGTGGTAAAACGCGTGAAGCATGTCTTAAATACCAAATACATAGCTATTCCGAAAGAGAATATTACACTGATGTATTGCGGTAAAAAAGGCTTTGACCTCTTGGGTAAATTGGGTTATAAAAACGATATCAGCAACCGCGATATCTTCCAACGTTTGGAATCTGCAGAGGTTTTTGATTTTGCTCAAGGCATACTCGAGCGTTTCACCCACCGCGAATTCGATCGTATAGAAATTATCTATAACCAATTTAAAAACGCCGCCACACAGATTATCACCGAAGAGCAATTCTTACCGGTAGATTTGGATGAATTCCGCGGTGCAGGAGCAAGTAATAACGATTATATCTTCGAACCATCCAAGGTGGAAATCTTGGAAGACTTAGTGCCACGTAGCTTGAAAACACAAGTGTACAAAGCCCTGCTTGATTCCTTTGCTTCTGAACATGGTGCCCGTATGGTGGCCATGGATAAAGCAACCGATAACGCAGGTGAGCTCTTGAAAGCACTTCGTTTATCATACAATCAAGCACGTCAAGCGGCCATTACTACGGAGCTCTCTGAAATCGTAGGAGGTGCAGCAGCGTTGAATGGATAAAACCATGAAATTCCAATAGTTTAAGCTCCAAGCCCAAAGGATTTTTAATTGAATTTGGAATGTTTTATTTGGAACTTACTATAAGATATCCTTTGATAATACAGAAAACCCTTCCTTTTGGTTGGGTTTTTTTTTGTTTTTGGAAGTGGATTGCGGTTGCAGGCGCGAGTGATTTTTTGGTAGATGATGCCATAAATTCCTCACTGAATATTTTCTCTTGCAAATACTCCGCGTTTTTCTACTTTTGCTCCACTCAAATGAAAACAATTCTTTCGAACTATAGATCCTTCCGACGTTCGCCTAATAAGGCAGGCTAGGGATATGTTCGTTCACGATATACATCCATAGGCTTGCAGCAATGCAGGCCTTTTTTTTGACCAAATTTAGCATCATGAAGAAACCTAATTTAATCCGATTATCCCGCTTTGCCAGGCGCCATTTTGAAGCCATCCAATCTTTATCCGACATGTTAAATTATACCTAGCTTAGCTAATGAAAGCACAGAAAGTAAAATTCACAGTGCGTGTTGCGGAAGAAAAACACCTGCATCATGCACTAGCCATTGTTGAAGAGATGGAAGCCTCTGCCAAAGTGCGAGGCACGGGAATCGCGAAAAGGAGTCCCGAGTTTATTCATAAAAAAATGATGGAAGGAAAGGCGGTCATTGCCCTTACATCCTCCGGCGAATGGGCCGGATTCTGCTATATAGAATCTTGGAGCCACGGTAAGTTTGTGGCCAATTCAGGCCTCATAGTCAAGTTTGAATACCGTAAAAGCGGCTTGGCCAAAGAAATTAAAGAACGTATTTTCCAGCTATCACGCACTAAATACCCCAAGGCGAAGATTTTTGGGCTCACCACAGGATTAGCCGTGATGAAGATTAATTCCGACCTAGGATACGAGCCCGTGCCTTATCAGGAACTTACCACTGATGAAGAATTTTGGAGTGGCTGCAAGAGTTGTGTCAACTTCAATATCCTCACAGCCAAGGAAAGGTCAAACTGCCTGTGTACGGCCATGCTCTACAATCCTGAAGAAAGTGTGGTGAAAAAGTGGAAAGGTCGCCGTTTGGACTTCTCCCGCAATTCCGAGCTCTATGAAAGGTATATGCGCCTTAAAAAGAGTCGTTTATTGCGCATTTTCTCGAAGTCAGTCCCCACAGAAGCAAAGAAGTAAATCATGAAAAAAGTGTTATTGGCGTATAGTGGCGGTTTAGATACCAGCTACTGCGCAGTATACCTAGCGAAAACATTGGGTTATCAAGTATATGCCGTGTGCATCAATACCGGGGGATTTAGCTCGAATGAATTAAAGCAGATTGAAGATCGTGCCTTGGCAGCGGGCGTCTATAAGTTTGAAGCCTTGGAAGAAACACAGCGCTATTACGAGAAAGTAGTGCGCTTTTTGATTTTCGGCAATGTGCTCAAGAATCAAAGTTATCCGCTTTCAGTAAGTGCTGAGCGGATTGCACAAGCTTCGGCCTTGGCGGCGTATGCACACAAGATTGGGGCAGATGCCGTGGCCCATGGTAGCACCGGAGCGGGAAACGATCAAATACGCTTCGATATGATTCTGCAAAACCTCTTACCGGGCATTGAAATCATCACACCCATCCGCGATCAGCAGCTGAGTAGAGAACAAGAACTCACCTTTTTGGCGGAGCATGGATTGCCCTTCAATAAAGAAAAGGCCAGCTATAGCATCAACCAAGGACTCTGGGGAACCTCCGTAGGCGGAAAGGAAACCTTGAATTCATTGGGGAGCTTACCTGAATCAGCGTGGCCCGTGCAGGCAACTGAAACAAAGGAACAAGAAATCCGGATTCGCTTTGAAAAGGGGGAGCCTATAGGGTTGAACGGAACCAACTATGCGCATCCAGCCGAGCTTATTCAAGCGCTTCATACCTTAGCCGCTCCTTACGGTATTGGTCGCGATATTCATGTGGGCGATACGATTTTGGGGATCAAAGGACGGGTAGGCTTCGAAGCGGCCGCGCCCATCATCCTCCTAAAAGCACACCACCTTTTGGAGAAACACGTGCTCACGAGAAGTCAGCAGAATTGGAAGGAGCAAATCGGACAGTTCTATGGAAATAACCTCCATGAGGGCATGTACCTCGATCCGGTGATGCGCAATATGGAAGCCTTCTTAGCAGATAGTCAGAAGCAGGTGAGTGGTGAAGTGCATGTGCGCCTTCATGCCTACCGTTTTGAATTAGTAGGTATTGAATCGCCGCATGATTTGATGTCGGCGAAATATGGAACCTATGGAGAGATGAACCGGGCATGGACGGGAGAAGATGTAAAAGGCTTTATCCGCATCTATGGAAACCAGAATAGCATGTATTACCAAATAAACGGAGAGGAGAACCCCTATCATGAATACCATTAAAGTAGGAATTGCAGGCGCGGCGGGATATACCGGTGGCGAATTATTGCGCATCTTGGTGTTTCATCCAAATGTGGAGATTGTCTTTGCGCATAGCAAAAGTGCAGCGGGTAAAAAATGGTACGAGGTACATCCCGACCTTTTGGGCATCAGCGACCGGGGTTTTACCTCAGGGCTCTCACAAGATGTAGAGGTGCTCTTCCTTTGTGTGGGTCATGGCGAAGCGCGCAAATTTCTCGAGCAGAATGAACTGAATCCATCCATTCGCATCATCGACCTAAGTACCGATTTTCGTCACCTAGCAAACAATACACTCGGCGACAGAGAATTTGTCTATGGATTGCCCGAGCTTAATAAGGAGTCCATCATACAAGCAAAAAATAGTGCCAACCCTGGCTGTTTTGCTACGGCCATCCAGTTGGCGCTCTTGCCTTTGAAAGGAAAACTCCCATCATCCATCCATATAAATGCAACAACCGGAGCAACGGGTGCTGGACAAAAACCTTCGGCTAGCAGTCATTTTCCTTGGCGAGATAATAATTTATCCATCTATAAAGCCTTTACCCACCAGCACTTGCAAGAGATTAAGGAAAGTTTGGGCGCAGGAGAACAGTCCGTTCCATCCATCCATTTTATTCCCCAAAGAGGCAATTTTAGTCGCGGAATATTTGCAGCAGTAAGTATGGAAACGGAGCTTGAATTGGAGGCTTTGAAGGAAATCTATAGCTCCTATTATGAAAGCCATCCATTTACCCATATCGCTCCTTTTGAGCCTAGTTTGAAGCAAGTGGTCAATACCAATAACTGCTACCTGAGTTTGCAAAAAGAGGGGAATCAGCTATTGCTCATTTCAATGATTGATAACCTGCTGAAAGGCGCCTCCGGACAAGCCGTGCAGAACATGAACCTCATGTTTGGCTTGGAAGAAAAAAGCGGACTTCAGCTCAAAGCCAGTGCTTTTTGATGAAACTATTTTTAAAAATGAGTGATATTGAAAATGTGGAAGCGCTTATCCAAGAGGCATTGGCCATAAAAAAGCATCCATATAAAGACAAAGAACTGGGCGCTGGACTCAAGTTTGGAATGCTCTTTCTGAATGCTAGTTTGAGAACCCGACTGAGCACCGAGATGGCAGCAAAAAACTTGGGGTTGGAAGTGCAAGTGCTCAATATGGCCTCGGAGGCTTGGGCCTTGGAATTCGAAGAAGGAGCGATCATGAATGGCGATAAGCCAGAGCATATCAAAGAAGCAGCAGGGGTTATCGGTGCGTATTTCGATCTCTTGGCTTTGCGCAATTTCCCGAGCCTCACCAATCAAGTGGCCGACGAAGACGAGCATGTAATGAAGGCTTTTGCTCGGTATTCAAAGAAGCCACTTTTAAGTATGGAAAGTGCTATACGTCACCCGCTGCAAGGATTGGCAGATATGCTCACTATCAACGAATACCGTGAAAAGAAAAAGCCAAAAGTGGTGCTCACCTGGGCACCTCATATCAAGGCCTTGCCGCAAGCTGTCCCGAATTCTTTTGTTGAATGGTCCTTGGCAGCTGGTCATGACTTACATATTGCGCATCCGCCAGGACTGGAGCTTCATCCAGAAATTACGGACGGTGCAATCATCCATCATACCCAAGAAGAAGCCCTCCGTGATGCCGACTTTATCTATGTAAAGAACTGGTCGAAACGCGAGCCATACGGACAAACATACCAGGGAGGAGAAGAATGGATGCTGAATGAAGCCCGTTTAATAGAGGCGCCCAATGCCAAAATTATGCACTGTTTACCGGTGCGCAGAAACGTGGAACTCAGCGATGATTTGCTGGATTCACCTCGGTCTTTGGTGCTCAAGCAGGCCGAAAACAGACTATGGGCTGCTCAAGCGGTATTGAAACGAATGATTGAATCTCTGAAACAGGAGGCAGCGCATGTGGGTAATTAAGATAGGCGGAGAGGTGCTCGATAATCCAACAGTCCTCAATCAGGTATTGGATGATTTGACTCAAATTCAGGAACCTTTTATTCTGGTGCATGGAGGAGGAAAACGCGCTACGGAGTTGGGAAAAGCTTTAGGCGTTCCGCAGCAATTAATTGAAGGCCGGCGGATTACTGACTCAGCCACCTTAGATATAGCCTTGATGACCTATGCCGGAGAAATCAATAAAAAAGTGGTGGCTAGTCTGCAGGCAAGAGGGATTAATGCCTTCGGGCTCACTGGAGCGGATGGCAATGTTTTGAAGGCAACCCTGCGCGAAAGTACCCCAATCAATTACGGTTGGGTGGGCGACCCGGATCCCAAAGACCTGAATATGCCTTTGCTAAAATCCCTGCTCGACCAAGAAATTATTCCTGTTTTTTGTGCCTTGACGCATGATGGAAAAGGACAGATGCTCAATACCAATGCCGATACCATGGCAGCTGTAATAGCCATTGGCTTGGCTAAAGTATATCCTATCAAACTCGTATACCTTTTTGAAAAGGCGGGGGTATTGAAGGATGTTTCGGATGATACATCCATGATAGAAACTCTGCCATTGAAAGATATTGAGCACTTGATTGCAGAAGGAATCATACAAGGAGGCATGCTTCCAAAAATTGCAAATGGAGCATCAGCCATTCAACAAGGAGTGAAAGAAGTGCTTATTGGTTCTGCCCCAAACTTACTTTCCGCCTTAAAAAACACCCCTAAAAGCGCTACGCATGTTATCCTATAAACAAGCAACTACACACAGCCTAGCATTGCTCGAAGCAGTACTCAAGATTCCCGCACTCTCTGGACAAGAGCACGATAAGGCAGGTTTTCTACTAGCTCAGCTAAAGGAGTGGGGGTTTAATCCGCAACGGCATGGAAACAATGTTTGGCTCGATCATCATCCTGAACAAGCCAGTCAATGTATTTGGTTTCATTCGCATATAGATACTGTCCCAGCTGCCGCAAGCTGGACGAGTAATCCGTATGGAGGTTCTTGGCAAGAAGGAAAACTCACGGCCCTTGGTAGTAATGACGCAGGAGCTTCGGTGGTTTCTATGCTGGCTGCATTCCGACTTTTAGTGGAATCTAAGTTCCCAGAGCGCCTCATTTGGGTGGCAGGAGCAGAAGAAGAAAACTCCGGTTCGGGTGGAATTAGCTCTTTGCTTTCTCTCTTGCCCAAGGCTGATTTGGTCTTTGTAGGCGAACCAACCGGAATGAAGGCAGCAATAGCAGAAAGAGGATTGATGGTAATTGATGGAGTGGTGCATGGAAAAGCGGGACATGCTGCGCGCAATGAAGGGGAAAATGCCATTTATAAAGCAGCGAAAGACATTGCCTTTTTTCAAAGCATTCGTTTTGATAAAATATCAGAGACCTTGGGAGAGGTGGGTATCAACCTTACCCAAATCCAAGCAGGGGATAAGCATAATAGCATTCCTGATAGATGCACGTATACCGTGGATATTCGCTTGAATGAACACTATACGCATGAAGAAATATTGGCCGAATTACAAGCAAAGACGGAAGCCGTTTTAAGCTACCGAAGTGCACGGATGAAGGCGAGTGCGAGTCCTTCGAATCATCCTGTTTTGGAGGTATTGAAAGAATTGGGAGTAGCTACGTATGGCTCTCCTACTTTATCGGATTGGGCCTTAATTCCCTATCCAACAGTAAAAATGGGACCGGGAGATAGCGTCCGCTCGCATACGGCAGAAGAATATATTCTGTCAACAGAAATTGAAACGGCCATTCAAGGCTATGTGAAAATGGTATCTAAGTATGGAAAGTATGACAAAATTGTGGAGTAAAGGAAATACAAAACCCTTAGCGATAAGTGAACAAATTCAGGCATTTACGGCAGGACAAGACCGTATCCTCGATCGTCGATTGGCCAAATACGATATACGCGGAAGTATTGCCCATGTGAATATGCTTGCCGCCACAGGGATTATCACGAAGGAGGATCGCGGCTTGCTCATTCCTGAGTTAGAGAAACTGCTCGAATTGGCAGAAGCAGATCAGCTAGAAATTGCCGACGACATGGAAGACATCCATTCGCAGGTTGAGTTTATGCTCAGTGAAACCTTGGGCGAGGTGGGTAAAAAGGTACATGCCGCCCGTTCACGCAATGACCAAGTACTGGTGGATTTGAAGCTTTACTTAAAGGAAGAACTCATCACTATTTCTTCTCTGGTGGAGGGCTTTGCTCAGCAATTATTGGTTCTCAGTGAAAAGCACAAACAACATTTACTTCCCGGATATACCCATAATCAAGTGGCCATGCCTTCTTCCTTTGGGCTGTGGTTTGCCTCGTGGGCGGAATGTTTTGCCGAAGATTTATGGAGCACCCATGCCGCAATGAAGCTCTGTGATAAAAACCCGCTAGGTTCTGCTGCAGGCTTTGGTTCTTCATTCCCCATCAATCGAAAAATGACGACCAAAGAACTGGGCTTTGCCGACCTGCACTGGAATGTACTCAATGCCCAAATGAGCAGGGGGCGGACAGAAAAAGCAGTGGCAAATGCGCTGGCCAGTCTTGCGGCTACCTTGGGCAAGATGAGTCAGGATTTGGTTTTATACCTTTCTCAGAACTATGGATTTGTGTGTTTCCCCGATTCGCATACCACGGGCTCGAGCATCATGCCCCATAAAAAGAATCCCGATGTTTTTGAGCTGATTCGTGCACGTTGCAACCGATTGATTGCCCTCCCAAATGAGTTGGCGCTAATCCAGTCGAATATGCCCACTGGCTATCACCGCGATTGGCAATTGTTTAAGGAGCATTTATTTCCAGCGATGGATGATTTTAAATCCTGTATTCAAATGGCATCCACCATGATGAGGTCGATCGAAGTGAACACACATATTTTGGAGAATGACCAATACCGCTATCTATATACCGTGGAGGCAGTGAATGAAAAGGTGATGGATGGAAAGGCGTTTCGCACCGCCTACCAAGAGGTGGGAGCGATTGTGGAAGCCGGAGATTTTGCATGGAACAAAGCCCTTCATCATACCCATGAAGGGAGTTTGGGGAACCTGTGCAATGAACAAATAGAGCGGCAGTTGGAGGATGTTATGGATCATATTATTCCTTTCGACTACGAATAGTATGATGCAGCTATGAAAGTTTTTTGCTCCGATTAAGAAAGATTCTTTCGTATTTTGGCTGCATGAACCGAACCCTGCTCTTGGCCTTTTCCCTGCTTATCGGCCTAGGATTGCATGCCCAATCCCTCACTCAAACCATTCGTGGTAAGGTAGTGGATGAAGAATCTAAGTTCCCATTAGAAGGCGTTACTGTTTTTCTGCTGAGCGACAGTTCCGGCACTACCGGCACGCTCACAGACTTGGATGGAAGCTTCCGTTTGGAAAAGATTCCCGTTGGTCGACATCAATTAGAGTTTCGCTATTTGGGTTATGAACCAAAGGTGGTGGGCGTTGAACTAGGTTCTGCCCGTGAAGCCATCCTTCAAGTGGATATGACTGAAAGCGTAGCCATGGCTGGAGAGGCAATCGTTAAGGCAAAATCTAGTTCAGGCGAACCCAATAATGAAATGGCCACCATCTCTGCACGTTCTTTCACGGTAGATGAAACCGATCGATATGCAGGTAGTAGAGGAGACCCGAGCAGGATGGTATCCAACTATGCCGGTGTGCAAGGAGCGAATGATGCCCGGAATGATATTGTGGTTCGAGGAAACTCGCCAGCCGGTGTGCTTTGGAGAGTGGAGGGGATAGACATTCCTAACCCGAATCACTTTGCCATCCCAGGAACTTCTGGCGGACCGGTCAATATCATTAATAATAAAATGCTCGCCAATTCCGACTTCTACTCAGGCGCCTTTCCCGCAGAATTTGGAAATGCCACAGCCGGGGTATTTGACTTGAAGTTCAGAAATGGAAATAATCAGAAGGTGGAATCAAGCTTTCAGTTCGGTTTCCTCGGAACGGAGCTTTTTGTTGAGGGACCTATAAATAAGAAAAAAGGGTCTTCCTTTATTGCTGGCTACCGGTATTCAAGTCTCGCCTTATTCAGTGCCTTAAATTTTGATATTGGAACCAATGCCGTTCCGAAATACCAAGACGGCGGATTCAAGCTAAGCTTCCCCTTAAAGAACAATGCCAGTATCAGTGTCTGGGGTTTTGGCGGCTACAGCTCCATCGATATCCTCATAAGTGAACAAGACCCAGAAGAGCGCGATATCTATGGCGAAAACGACCGTGATCAGTACTTCACATCCTATATGGGCGTATTCGGAAGCACTTATTCGAAGAGCTTTAATAGCAGCACCTTCTTTCGTTTGAGTTCGGCCGTGAGTACGAGTTCGGTCAAAGCAAAACATGAGTACCTGTTCTATTCCGATAACCGTGATACACTTTTTGGAAAGGACCCTATTCTTCAATATACTTTCCGCACCAGCAACTGGAATACCCATGCGATGGTCAACCATAAGTTCAATCCCAACCTGACCTTAAAGGCCGGAATCATCCTCGATATTGAAAACAACTATTTCCAAGATTCGGCTAAGGCAATTATGTGGAACGGAACAGGGTATGATTTAGGCGGCTGGGACGTTCGCTGGAATGCCAATGATTATGCGGTATTGGTTCGTCCGTATGCCCAACTGCGTTATAAAGTAGGAACACGTTTGGTGGTGAATGGCGGACTTTATTCGCAGTATTATTCTAAAAGCAATACTATTAGCGGAGTGGAGCCAAGAATGGGAGCCAAGTATGCAGTGAATTCCAAGAGCAACCTAAGCTTCGGCGCAGGATTGCATAGTCAAACGCAAGCGAAATACTTGTATTACTATATTCCGCCAGGAGCAACACAGCCGAATAATTCAACGATGGATTTTACCAAAAGTATCCATCTTGTTTTGGGGTATGATGTGGCGGTAGGTAAGGGAACCCGTTTGAAATTTGAAACCTACTACCAGCATTTATATTCCATCCCAGTGAGCGATACGGCCAGTTCCTTTTCTCTCTCCAATACAGGAAGTGGCTTTACACGTTTCTTTCCTGGAAGCCTAGTGAATGAGGGTAGGGGTAGAAATTTTGGGGTAGAGATGACCCTGGAACATTTCTTCTCCAAGCAGTTTTTCTTCTTGCTCACAGCCAGTGTTTTCGATGCTAAATACCAAGGCAGCGATGGCATCTGGCGCAATACCGACTTCAATGGGCGCTATGCTGTGAACTTTTTGCTTACCAAAGAATTTAAAATTAAAAAGAACTCAGGTCTTCAGGTCGGCACCAAACTGACTACTGTAGGCGGACGCTATTATTCCCCAGCAGATACTGCAGCCAGTAATGCTGTGAGTGAGTTGGTAGGTGTTGATTCCTTAAAAAACACGCTTCAGACTAAACCTTATTTCCGCATGGATTTGCGGGTATCATACAAATGGAATAGACCAAAAGTTAGTCATGAGTTTGCCTTGGATATTGTGAACATATTGAATACGCAGAATATCCTGAGCACCGCCTATGCGCCAGGACCTGATGGAAATAATATCCGCTTTGAATACCAGCTTGGATTCTTACCTTTATTCTATTATCGCTTAGAATTTTAATGAGGCTACTCTGGATCCTTCTTCCCTTTTTCTATTTCTGTGCCCCTAAGGCCGTAGAAGAAGATCCCGTGGAACGCGAAACGGGAATAGCTTCCTATTATGCCGACCGTTTCCATCAACGAAAAACCGCTAGTGGAGAATTGTATGATAAGACAAAATTCACCGCAGCACATAAAACCTTAGAATTCGGCACGATGGTTTGGGTTAAGAATCTCAAAACCCAAGATTCCGTCCAAGTGCGTATCAACGACCGCGGCCCTTATGCCAAAGGAAGAATCATTGATGTTTCCCAAGCAGCAGCAAAGGAGCTCCATCTAATCGGCCCAGGAAAAGCCAAGGTGGAGGTTTGGGTAGCCAAAGTTGAAGAGCCCGAGGAGGTTGATTAGCGGCCTGTTCGGCGTCATCCCGAGTGGAGCGTTAGCGGAACCGAGGGAACTGCCAGACGCGGTTTTATCTGTCGCGGCGTATTGCTTTCGCCAGCTGAAATTTTCCCGCAGATTAACGCAGATAAAGCGCGGATTTTTATCCTAGAGATACCCAATATTTTAGTCTCACAGTCTTTTGTCTGGCAGTCTGTTAATCTTTCCGACTGCTAGTCTAGCACCCTCTTTTCTGAAAACCGAAAACGGAACACTAAAAACTATGTCAAATTTTAAGGATGCACTAGTACTTGTCTCCAATCAGCCGTATTTTCGTGGTGAAACCGAAGCGCCCACCATGCGCTATACCCTTGGTCCAGATTGATCAGCTATGGTCTATGGTCCATGGACTATGGTCCATAAATGTCTGAAATAGAAATAAATGCAGGCTTTCGCCACGCTTGGGATGTGATGCTCAAGACCCGCGAAACAGCCTTGATAACAGGAAAAGCAGGAACGGGGAAATCAACCCTCTTGAGGCACTTTGTCAAAGAGTCGGGGAAGAATTGCATTGTGCTAGCGCCTACTGGGATTGCGGCGATTAATGCAGGCGGACAAACCGTTCATTCCTTCTTCGGATTCCCCTTGCGGCCCATGGTTCCTGGCGATAGCGAGATCAAGAAATACGCGAAATACCATCCCAAATACAAGATTATGCGGGATATGGAAGTGCTCATTATTGATGAAGTTTCTATGCTCCGTGCGGACATCATTGATGCGATGGATTATAGTCTGCGAATCAATCTAAACATGCCCTTTCCTTTTGGCGGCAAGCAGGTGGTTTTTTTTGGCGACTTATTTCAGCTAGAACCAGTAGTTCAAAACAGCGAGGTAGAACGTCACCTTTTTGGTGAGGTCTATAAAAGTCACTATTTCTTCCATGCCAATGTATTTGAAGACATTAAGCTACCCAATATTGAGCTTACGCAGGTATACCGTCAGCAAGACGAAACCTTCATCCATCTTCTAAATAGCATCCGCCTAGGCAATGCCGGAGAAGGAGAGCTCGAGGAACTCAATAGCCGGTATATGCCTGACTTCGAACCCGATGGCGAGGAGATGGCGATTACCCTCTGCACCCGCAACCGCATGGCCGATGATATCAACGAATACATGCTGCGGCAGATTGAGGCCAAAAGCTTCGAATTCACTGGCAAGATTGAAGGAGATTATAACCAACGGAATCTCCCCACAGCCTCCACCCTGGTCTTGAAGCAAGGTGCTCAGGTAGTTTTTATCAAAAATCATTCAAGCGGCAAGTATGTGAATGGAACCCTTGGGAAAATCACGGCCTTAGACATGATGAATATCACCGTAGAACTCGAAGACGGCGAAGAAATCCTCCTCCAAAAGGAAATCTGGGAGAACAAGGTCTACCGCTTCGACAATATAAACCGTCGCATCCAAAGTGATGTTGTCGGACAATTTACCCAATACCCCATCAAGCTCGCCTGGGCCATCACCATCCACAAAAGCCAAGGCCTCACCTTCGACCGCGCCATCATCGACCTCGGAGGAGGAGCCTTCGCACACGGTCAGTTGTATGTGGCATTGAGCCGTTGCCGAACTTTAAATGGATTATACCTGCGCCAACTCATTCGCTATCCGGATATTATTGTAGATGAGCGGGTGATTGATTTCGCTAGGAAGAATTTGTTGTATTAGACCATAGTCCATGGTCCGATCCAGTCTTAACAATCTTTTGACACAATCCTGACCAATTTTTCCCCCAATCAGTGCGAACTTAACGCAATGAAGCCAGAACACGTATTAACCGGAGAGCGGGGCGAACAGCAAGCCGCTGATTATTTGGAGTCTATGGGATATATGATCCTCGAACGCAATTGGCGGGTGGGGAAATCTGAGGTAGATATTATCGCAGGCAAAGACCACGACATCCTTTTTGTCGAAGTAAAAACCCGAAAAAACCTAAGTCATGGGTTACCTGAGCTATTTGTCAATGTGGCGAAGGAAAAGAAGATGCAAGAAGCGGCATCCTCTTTTCTCGAATGCATTCAGCCGGGCTATTCCATTCGCTTTGATATCATCGCCATCATTGAGGAAGGGGAAGACCAGGGAATCCATCATGTGGAGAATGCGTTTATGGGTAGAACTGAAATTTGGAGGTGAAGGTTAAGGCTTCTGCCGTCGCTAAACGCGTGGACAGCAGCCGAAGCGTAGGTGTAAAAAGCTATGTCGGACGGGGAAGGTTAAGAAATAAAAGAGTCATTTCGAGCTTGTCGAGAAGCAGGGTAAAATGGGCGCAGAGCAAAGAGCAAAGAGGAGAAGGAGAAAAATATCGCTCTGGTAGGTACGCGATTTATCGATTTACGATCCTGACTCATTCTTAAGGACCTATATAACTCTTTATCCAAACGAGGCAACAGATTTGATGGGGAACAGTCCGCAAGGAGGATATTCTGTTACGGATTATCTCAACGCCATCCTCAACTATCCGGCATTGGGCACATCGTATTACAACAACATGGTAAATCAGCTGATGAGTTTGGGTTATGTTTTAGGAGGTTGGAATTACCAAGTTGGAGAACACCATATTTACGGCAGTTCCCGAATCGGAGTCCATCAAACTAATACGTTGCTTCGCTCTCAATTTGCCAATGGAGATATTTTCATAACTTTGGAAGACGTGGAATACACCGCACTATTCCGAGGCAAGCGCCATTACGAACTCTCCAACCACTTAGGCAACGTCCAAGTAGTAATCTCCGACAAGCGAATTAGTGTTTGTGAGGAGTATCTGGCCGTGGAACGTTTTGAAGCTGAGGTGCTTAGTGCGGTTGACTATTATCCTTTCGGTATGATGATACCGGATAGACAATGGTATGCGGGGAGCGATAGTTCTAACTACGCCTATGGATTTCAAGGGCAAGAAAAGGATGACGAAATAAGTGGTGCCGGAAACAGTATTTCTTTCAAATATCGTTTTCATGACGCAAGATTGGGTAGGTTTTTAAGCCTCGATCCTTTATCAAGAAAATATCCATATAACAGCCCTTATTCATTCAGCCAAAATAGGGTTATTGATGGAGTTGAGTTAGAGGGGCTTGAAGTAGCCTTACTTTCACATGACATAAACTATACTGCGGGTTTAGCCATAACACTCGCCAGCGGAGTGGCATGGGATACTAAGGGTAATGCAGCGGCCTTCACAAGTCATGGAGAAGGTGGATCTCCTGCCGTTGGTATATCATATGGAACGACATACGTGTTTTTCCCGTCCATGCCTGACATATCCTTTGCTGAAGGGCCTGGATATGAGGTTGGGTTTACATTTGGAGCACCAGTGGGTATGCAAGGAGGAATAGCAATCGTTAAAAGTGGCATATATTATGGTGTCGCTGTATTCAATGGTTATGGTGGAGGAATGAGTCCGTACGGACTTCCCGTCCCGTATGCACAAAAAACGCACACAACCTTCTCAGACGCTGGTACGAGCCCTCAAATTTATTTGCGTACATTAAGCGATGGTTATCGTGCCCTAGCATTAGAGAATCTATCATTAAATCTACAAATTGAAAAGCACCAGATTCAAGGAGCAGCAATCCTAAATCAAATTGCACAACTGGAGAATGCATTGGATATCCAAGTCACAATTGATAATCACAATCAAATTGCTTCCGAATTGCATAATAAAAATGTTGAATTTGAGACGATAATGAATAATATTGAAGATTTGAAGGTTCGTACAAGAGCGCTTGATGCTGCTTTAAAAGGCATTATTGATGAGACGGTAAAATTTCAATTGAATCAACAGAACGAGTCTAAAGCAAATAGTGAAACTAAAAAGGCGGATGAAGATTAAGATCAATAATACAATAATCGGTTTTGTGTATTGTGCAATCCTAAGCCTAGGATGTGCGAATTCTGGAAAAAATGGAAATTCAGCAAATGATCATGAATTTTATCTTGAATATGTTGACGGATTAAAAATTCTCTATGCCGGTACTCAAGCCAAGTTACCTTACACAGGAGAGTTTGTTTGTGATTATAGTAAAGATAGAAAAGCCTATTTCACAATTGAAAATGGCAAACCAAATGGGAAATCTTTTCTAGTCGATATAAATACATTAGATACCGTTGAAAAAAGTTTTTATAATTTGGGCGAATACCTTGAGAGAATTAAGCTGAATAAAAAAGCTGGACGGTATGAGATATTATATAAAAAGCAACTAGAAGCGGCTATAACTGCCCAAGATGACTCACTGATAATTTCGTATATCGAAGCATTTCGTAATACGAACAATTCACAAAGGGCTATGGATTATGGCAATAATGTTACCGCTATCACTTCTACCCAACTCATCCTCGCATTTAACTCTTTTGAGGAAATTTTTGGTAAATATTCGTCATACAAAATCATGCAAAAAAGCAAGATATATTCTAATCGAAATAGTTTTGCTGTGGAACTTATAACAAAATTCAACTTTGAAAACGGATATACGTTATTGAAATTAAATTTTGACGAGAAAAATAATATTGAAGGATTTGGAATAATTGATATGACCAAACCAATCAATCTTGATTATATGATTTCTGAGTTTTGTAAATTTCTAAATGAGAAAGAATCAGCGCCAATTTGGATAACTCCTGAACACCTGCCAATGTTTGAGATGTCTATTGAACGCTACAGCAATGAGTTAGGATTGATATTTGGCCCTTCAAATATTGAAATAGAATACAAGTATTTAAATAATATATCATTAACATTGACTATTCGCGGAAAAAATCCTGACATTAGGGATCGAACAGAATTAGTTAACTTTATTGTTTATTATACTTTTAATAATCCGACTGACCTACAATACTTAAGTTACAAGGTTGATTATCAGAGAAAGCCATTAGATTGTTATAGTTATTATATGTTTCAATAGATAGACTTTTTAAAACACGCTTCGGAATAATAGATTGCATAGCACACGATAAAAGAACGGAATCAGGGTACGATTATTTTGAAAATTTGGTAACTTTAAATTATTGATAAATAGCATTTTAATATCAAAGTTTCACGAAAGGTTAAACCACTTAGGCAAGGTCCAAGTTGTTATTTCCGACAAGCGAGTGGCAGTTTGTGATGAATATCTGGCCGTGGAACGATTTGAAGCAGAGGTGCTGAGTGCCGTTGATTATTATCCATTTGGCATGATGATGCCGGACAGGCAGTGGTATGCTAACAGCGATAGTTCTGCATACTCTTTCGGGTTCGGTGGACAGATGAAAGACGATGAGGTTTCGGGGGTTGGGAATTCTTATACGGCGGAGTATTGGCAGTATGATCCGAGACTTGGGAAAAGGTTTAACATAGACCCAAAGGGCCTCTTTGACGAAAGTCCCTATGCATGTTTTGGTAACAATCCTTTAATTTTTACGGACCCGTATGGGGACTCTGTTAAATTCTCAACAGCTGCAGGGGCTGGAGGTACTACAACGGCTGATGGTGTTAAAGCGTTTAATCCAACAGAAGAGGAAAGAATAAAAATTTTATTGGACCTTTCCAAGTCGACGGGATATTCTTTTGTTACCAACAATGAAACTGGAGTATTGGATATTGCTAGAGACGATAATGGTCAGCCAATTATCAATAAAGATGAAAACGGTAATTCAATTGGGTCAAGGCGTGCGAGAAAACTGATTTTCAGAGCCATCGAAGCTGACCATATGATCACAGTCTATTCCACCACGAGTGGTGGTACATCAACAGGTTTTTCGGATAATCTAATGGATGGGGTGAATATATACATGAACTTTAATCAGATACAACAGTTGTCTGATAATTCAGTAGGTATTCCTAAAGGAGTTGTTTCACCAGCAATGATATTTCTGCATGAGGTTTATCACGGAGTAACCCAGAAAAGAGATTCAGGTGGGTCAATAAATCGTCAGCTATTTAGAGGCCCGGTGGTCAGATATATGAATACGATCGAGCGCCAACTTGGCTATCCTACTAGGAAAAGTTATGTTCATGTAGTAAGTCAAGGCGGCAATGTCACAGCATATAATGTTTTTTCAATAATGGATAAAATAAGGTTGCTATTGGGGATGAGTCCTAAGTATAAATACACATACCTGAGCTCTTCAAAAATGAGGTAATTATGATGATTAAAATTTTAGGTTTCCTTTCTTTGTTTTTTTTGGTTGATGGGAAGTTAATGTATGGTCAATTAAACCAGGATAATTGCAGGTTCTACAAAATCGCTCTGGATTATCTCGTTGACAACGGGGAGATAAAAAAAGGAGAAAGCTTTCGAATTAGCCAAATTACCTATTCCGACCTTGATTCATCGGGAATTGACACAGCTACTGAAATAATTAGTTTTGATTGTCTGAAAACCTTGGAGGGGGAGTTTGTTTCTGAAAGTCTTGATAGTATTGCTTTTTCACAAATAAGGGGCAATAAGTTTAGCGTCAAATCTGTACTTTTCAAATCTCCCTTTGAACAACAAACAACTCATTACAATTTTGAAATAAATCAAGATTCTGCTGTGCGCATGCTTTCTTCAAATAGGCGGACATTGTTACACGAGTTTCCGAAGTATTAATATTTACACTTAACCACGTGTCTTTTTATTTATCTTCTAAACATTGGGTGAACTGTCCGTTATACATGAGAATCAGGATACCTTATAAGCGTGTTTGGCTTTGTTATCTCTAAGGAAAGCGTCCATAAGGGCAAAGAGGTGTCCTTGTTCTTCGTTATCGAGTTTTTGCAAATCCTGAATACGGCGGATAATGGTTTTATCTAAGAGCAGATCGGTATTACCTACCAGGTAGTCCAGGGACACTTCGAGGGCTTGGGCAATTTGTGCGGCTACCTCCACAGAAGGTTTAACTTCATCGCGTTCATACCGGCCGATAACGGCACCATGGACATCGACTTTTTTAGCCAGTTCTTCTTGCGACATTTTTTTGTTTTTACGGACTTCGCCGAGCCTTTTACCGAAGGTTACCTGCTGCATATGTGTAGTGAAAACGACAATTATTAAAGGAAAGGAGCAAATATAGAGAACATAAAAGGCGTAACAAAGGCATAAAAGTTTTGTTGATTTAAGATTTATCTGTTAGGTTTGCAACACATCTGTTGTGAAAAGAAAAATCCTATGAAGTTACACAGCCTGAATTCAGATAACCCAGATGCGATGGACTTTTCTACAGAGGAGTTGTGCTTTACGGTATTGGGCGGCATCCGCTTGGATGGCTTGGACCGTATGCGCGTGAACTTGAAAATAGAGGTGTCGGAAAGGAAGTTTAAGCATTACTTGAATAATCCGGAGATGGCGGCACTGGCCATGCGGCATAATATCGATCTGTATAATGATGTTCAGGTGGAGAAGCTGATCCGCAAAACGGCTGAACGTTTGGAAATTGGAATAACGCATATTGCCAAGGCTGTGGCAGCGATCACCAACCAACTGGAAAGCTACCGGCTGGAAAAAATACAGCAGCAAGAAATAAAATCAGAAACAAAAAAGCAGCTCACTCAAGAAGAAAGACAGTCGGCCATCGACACTGGACGTACAGCCCTGATGTAAACCGGGTATCTGCTTTATCAAGATCTTGCATAAGATCCAAATTATAAGAGGCAGCATCAGCCCGGAAGTTCTTGATGCGGATTCCGTTCACTTTAGTTTGGCACAGCACCTTTTTCACAAATTCT
>Ga0209390_10001196_pt1 | contig 51252 bp, 24 predicted proteins | sample BON01_FD_187212 | JGI IMG/M metagenome (GOLD analysis project Ga0209390, IMG submission 187212) | Freshwater microbial communities from Lake Bonney liftoff mats and glacier meltwater in Antarctica - BON-01 (SPAdes) (version 2) | ecosystem: Environmental > Aquatic > Freshwater > Ice > Glacier...
CCCACAAAACCCCCCCCCCCCCCCCAACCCCCCCCCCAAAACACACGACCGACCCCACAGGCCGCCCCCCCTTTTCCCCCCACGAGAAAAAAGGGCATCCGCCCCCCCGGTAAAGCCCCGACCTCGCAACCAGCAGCTGGGGCCCACCATGTCGACGAAGAAGCAGCGCGCCAACGTCAACGGCATGAAGTTCCGCATGGCCCTCGGCCTGCCCGTCGCCGCGGTCATGAACTGCGCCGACAACACGGGCGCCAAGAACCTCTACGTGGTCTCCGTGGTGGGGTTCGGCGCGCGGCTCAACCGCCTGCCCGCGGCCGCGCCGGGCGACATGGTCATGGCGACGGTCAAGAAGGGAAAGCCCGACCTGCGCAAGAAGATGACGCCCGCCGTGGTGGTGCGCCAGCGCAAGTCGTGGCGCCGCAAGGAAGGCACCGTCATCTATTTTGAGGACAACGCGGGCGTGATCGTCAACCCAAAGGGCGAGATGAAGGGGTCGGCGATCACGGGGCCCGTGGCCAAGGAGTGCGCCGACCTCTGGCCGCGCATCGCGAGCGCCGCCAACTCGATCGTCTGACCCCCGAGCCCAGGTTGGACTCGTTTTTGGGGCGCCCTTCGGGAGGGGGGGTCGTTTGGGCGGCGGCTGGGCAGGGAGAGAGAGAGCGACCGAGGCGCCTCGTCGCGCTCGCTCTCCTTGACCGTCGAGCTCCCTCCCTCCCTCCCAACCATTTGTAATCAGAGGATAGAACGCTGAGCCGAGCATTTATTCCTTTTTTTGTTTTTTTCCGGCGCTTTCGTCTGCCGCGCCCCTTTTTTTCTCCTTCTCTGTGTGTTTTGCCGGTGACGAGACCTTCATCAATATGGCTTAATCTTTTCCTACCGGAATCGGCGTCCTAGACAGCGCCCCGGAGATGCCGACACCTTTGATTCCGAGGCCTAAACACACAGAGAGACGGAGACAGAGGAGGAAAAAAACGACGCGGCAGCACGAACAGAACGCGAGAGCGCGCTGCGTTCCACGTCGAGCGAGCGGGCGAGCGAGCGAGCGGAGCGGCACGACAGCGCAATCTCAAAGCAGAAGGGGGGGAAAGAGCCGAGTTCAATCGATCGATTGCATCTTTCGTCTCTAAGGAAAGCACCACACAAATAAGCCGCCCGCCATTCGATCATTCGATCATCTCTCACAGCGCGGAGCACCCGGCGACGGCGGGCGGCCTGTACCGCCGCAGCAGCAACGACGAGGCGACCACGCTGACCGACGAGGCGACCATGCACCCGCCCGCCACCCAGGGCGGCAAGCGCAGCCGCAGCGCCGGGTACAGCGCGCCCGCGGCCACGGGGATCATCACGAGGTTGTAGCCCATGGCAAAGCAGAAGTTCCAGCGGATGCGCCGGTATACGACCGTCGACAGGTCCAGCGCCGCCAGCACGAGCGCGAGCGAGTCGCGCAGGATGACGTAGTCGGCGGCCTCGACGGCCACGTCGGTGCCGCTGCCGAGCGCGACGCCGACGTCGGCGGCGGCCAGCGCGGGCGCGTCGTTGACGCCGTCGCCCACGACGGCGACGACGCGGCCGCGGCGTTGGAGGGCGCGAACGGCGTCGGCTTTTCCGGCGGGGAGGACCTCGGCCATGACGGTGCAGCGGGGGAAGGGTGCGGCGACGGAGGAGGAGGCAAAGAGGGGGCCGTCGGCACCGGGCGAGGCGGAAAGGGCGCCGCCGCCGCCCGCCCTGCCGCCGCCGCCGCCAGCACCGACGGCGTCCGCGAGCCCCAGGCGCCGCGCGACCGCGCGCGCCGTGCGCCAGTTGTCGCCCGTGATCATGTGCACCTCCATGCCGCGGCCCCTCAGGGCGGCCACCACGGCCGCGGCCTCAGGCTTGAGCGGGTCCGACACGGCCAGCGCGGCGACGAGCGACCCGGCGGCGGCTACCAGCACGCACGTCTGCCCGCGAAGCTCGCGGCTGCGGGCGTAGCGCTCGACCTCGGGCGGCAGCGGGACGCCGCGCTCGGCGAGGAGGCGGCGGTTGCCGACGACGAGCTCGACGAACGAGGGGAGGGAGGAGGGGGCGGGGTTGACGGCGGCCGACGATGCGGCGGCGGCGGCGGCGGCAAAGGCGGCCGCAGCGGCGCCTCCTCCTCCACCGTTTGGCCCGTGCCGCCGGCGCACGGCCGACGCGCGCGGGGTCGAGGTCGCGCTCCCGATGTCATCGCCGTCGGCGCCCCCGCCCGACAGCGAAAAGACGGGGAGCAGCAGCTGCTCGCTCGCGCAAGCGGCGCCGCCGCGGCCGCCGCCATTGCCGCCGCCCGCGCCGTTGCCGCCGCCGCCGGCCGCCGAGGAGGAGGGCGGCGCGACGGGCACACGCGCGACGATGCCCAGGCCCGGGCAGCTCTCGACGGCGGTGACGTGGCAGGCGCCCGTCGACGCGCAGCTGGCGTCCAGGTGGGCGGCCAAGTGGCGCAAGACCTGGAGGCTGTCAGCGGTTCTGATCGCTGGAGCGGCGGCCGCTGCTGTCACCCCCTCTGCGCCGCTGCCGCCGGCGCGATCGTCGTCGTCCTCCTCCTCCTCCTCCCCTTGCTCCCCCTCGTCCTTATCCTCGCCGCCGCCGCCCGAAGCAATGACGGCAACGTTGCTCAGCGACTGCACCGACGCCCACTCGCACACCGCGCGCGCCAGGGGGTGCTCGCTGGCCGCCTCGGCCCCCGCCACCAGCAGCGCCACGTGCCTGAGCGACAGCACGGGAGCGGCGAGCGCCGCAAGGGCGGCGGCGGCGGCGGCGGGCGCGGCAAGGGCGGCGGTGGGCGCCGGCGCGGCCCCCCCGACCGAGGAGGCCGCCCCCACCAGCCGCGCCCCCGTCACCTGCGGCCTCCCGCGCGTGAGCGTCCCCGTCTTGTCAAACACCACCGTGTCGACGCGGTGCCCGCGCTCGAGCGCGTCCCCGCCCTTGATCAGCACGCCCATCGACGCCCCCACGCCCGTCCCGACCATGACAGCCGTCGGCGTCGCCAGGCCCAGCGCGCAAGGGCAGGCAATCACCAGCACGGCCACGGCGAACAGCAGCGCCAGCAAGGCGCGCGAGTGGCCCGGCGGCAGCCACGAGTCCGGGTAGAGGCGCAGGAGGCCCGCGCCCAGCCAGAGGAGCCACGTCAGCAGGGCCACCAGCAGCACCCCGGGCACGAACACGCCCGCGACCGCGTCCGCGTAGGCCTGGATCGGCGCCTTGGCCATCTGCGCCCGTTGAACGAGCCGCACGATCTGCGACAGCACCGTGCGGCCGCCGACGCGGGTGGCGCGCATGAGCAGGGCCGAGCCGGCGTTAAGGGTGCCGCCGATGAGGGGGTCGCCGCGGCGTTTCGGGACGGGGTGGGCCTCGCCCGTGACCATGGCCTCGTCGACAAAGTAGTGCAGGGGGGGGCGGCGGCGCGTCTTGAAGGGCGGCGGCGGCGGCGGCTCTGCTCGTCCGCGGCTGTGGTTGTCGTTGCTGTCTCCTCCTCCGTCGCCGGGCAGCTCCTCCTCCCCCCCCTCGCCGGGCCCGCCGGACAGCACGATGCCGTCGACGGGGACCTTGGCGCCGGGCAGCACGCGCAGGGCGTCGCCCGGGCGCACGAGTCGCGCGGGCACCTCGCGCTGCGACAGCACCACGAGGGGGGGGCCGACGGCCTCGGCGGCGCCACTGCGCCCGCCCGCGGCGGCATCCGCCGCCGCCGATGCCGCTGCTTGTCCTTTGTCGTCCGCCAGCGTGACGACCAGCGCGGTGTCGGGCACCAGCGCCATCAGCCGCCGGATCGCGTCCGAGGTCCGCCCCTTGGCCGCGCACTCGAGGTACTTGCCCAGAAGCACGACGGACACGAGCATCGCCGACGTCTCAAAAAAGTCGGGCGGCGGCGGCGGCGGGACGGCGGCGGCGGCTGCGGCTGCGGCGGCGCCGGGCGCGCCGCCGCCGCCGCCCGTCGCCGTCGTCTCCCCGCCCAGGGACGTGATGCCGACGGCCGCGGCCCCCAGCGGCGCCGCGAGCGCCACCGCCGCCGAGTAGAAGTAGGCGGCGTTGGTGCCCAGGGACACCAGCACGTCCATGTTTGCCACGCCCCGCCGCGCGGCGGCCAGCGCGCCGCGGTGGAAGCGCCCGCCGAGCCAAAACTGCACCGGCGTGGCCAGGCTCCACTTGAGCAGGGCGTCGACCGAGAGGCGGCCCCCCGGGAGCAGGCGGGTGTCCCGGAGGGCGCGCGACCACGAGGGCAGCAGCATGGGCACGGCCATGGCGAGGAAGAAGAGCGGGGCGGCAAAGGCGCCCGCCAGCAGCGCGGCGCGGCGCCAGCGCGCGAGCTCGGCCTGCTGCGCGCGCATCTGGCGCGCGCTCAGGTCCTGGGCGCTGGGCTCAGAGTCGCTGTCGTCGTCGTCGTCATCGTCGCCACCAACCAAGCCGCTGTACTTGCCGCCGCCGCCGTGGCGCGCGCCGCCCACCTCGACGTCCGAGCCGCCGCTGAGGCCGCCGCCACCGCTGTCGTCGCCGCCCGACCCCCCCGCGTCCTCCTCCTCGTCGTCCTCCAGCAGCGTCGCGGCAAAGCCGGCCGCGTCGATCGCCGCGAGGAAGGCGCGCGGGCCCGAAGGCGACAGGACGGCCGCCACCAGGCCCCCCCGCCGCCGCTCGTACCACACCTCGGCGGCGTCGGTCGCGCACGAGGCAGAGGCGGCGCGGACGCCGGGCAGCGACAGCAGCGCGCGCTCGACGGCGCCTGTGCAGGCGGCGCACGTCATGCCGAGGACCGAGAGGGAGCAGCGCTCGAGGGGCGAGACGGAGGCGCCCGCGACCGCAGCGGCTGCCGCTGCTGCGGCCGCTGCTTGGCCCGCGGCGCCCTTGACGCCGCCGCCGCCGCTGTCCCTGCCGGCGAGCGCCGCCGCCTCGAACCCTGCGTCCTCCACCGCCCGCACGAGCGCTCCCTCTGCCGCGGCCGCGGCCGCGTGCCGCCGCTGCTCTGGTCGTTGCGGAGAGATCGAGGACGGTGGCGGCGCGTGCGCGCGCAGGTCGACGACGGCCTCGGCCTCTCCGGTCGCGAGCGCGACCGACGCCGACCGGACGCCGGCGGCCGCCCGCAGCGCGCCCTCGACCGCCGACGTGCACGCGGCGCACGTCATGCCGGACACGTGCAGGCGCGCGACGGCCAGGCCCAGAGGTTGTTGTTCTCGCTGCTCCTGCTGCTGCTTTCGTTGTCGCCTTCTCCTGCGGCCGCTGCCGCTGCCTTGCTTGCCGCTGCCGCTGGCGCCGTTGCCGTTGCCGCTGCTGCCGTTGCTGCCTCCGCCGCCCCGCGCCGCGACCGACGCGACCGAGCACTCGAACCCGACGTCCTCCACCGCCGCGGCCAGCGCCTCGGCCCCCACCGCGCGCGGGTCGAACTCCACCTCGGCCGCGCCCTGCAGCAGGGCCACGCGCACGCCCGCGACGCCCGCCGCGCGCGCGAGCGCCCTTTCGACGGCGCCGCTGCACGAGGCGCACGTCATCCCGCGGACGGAGAGCTGTGGTTTGTTTTTCGTGTTGGTTGGAGAGCAGGAGGGTCGGCGGACGACGCGCGAGTGGTCGTTGTGTTGTTTGGGATTGCTGAGAAAAGCGGGGGAGGGGGGGGGGGAGGAAGGAGGGGGCGTGTGCGCGACACACGCGCGTCGTTGCTGCCGCCGCCGTTCGTCTCGCTCGTCGCTCGCACGTCCCGCTGTCGCGAGCGCCCTGCCGCCTCGTTCCGTGACGTCTCCTCACCGTCGCCACGCGCATCCGCGCCGCGGTCCCCATCTCCACCATCTCGGCCGCCGCCACGGGCTGGTACTGGGGTCGGCGCGCGCCAAACATTTTCTTTTTTTTGGGGCCGCGGGGGTTGTTCCTTGCTTCCTTTCCTTTCCGGCGCTCGCTCTAGCCAATCACGCGAGAGGAGAGTGTGTGATGCGTCGGACTCGCCGAGAGGCCCCGCCTCACGCCGCGGTTATGGCGGGGCCCATCAACCTGAGGAGGAGGAGGATTGAACGAAATCGTACGGGGGCTTGGCGGTTTTTGCGCGCGCGAGAGGTTCAGAGGGAAACTGGCGGCGAGGATGCTCAATGTGGGGTCTGGAGGGAGATGGGAGCTCGCGTTGTCAGACGCTTTAGAAGGAGGGGCTTTTGTTTTCTTGGCAATGCGTAGTTGGCATCAACGTTGGCGTTGTCCAACTTGGCGTCGTCGGCGCGGATCACAAAAAGACGTCCCGCCCGTGTCCATCTGCAGCGAAAAGCGCACGCCGCGGAGTCCAAGGTATCAATCGCTGTTTGAGTGTGGCGGTGTCGTTTGGCGGAGTCGCGGGGCGGGTCGGCTGGGCGTGTGAGGCGTGCGGAAGTGAAGGGTGGCCAGAAGCAGACACAAAAACTACGAGCGCTTCTCTCTTCAAGCCGCCCCCTCTCCCGCACGGCCTAGCTCTTTCCCACCATTCTTACATTTGAACCCACGCAGATTACACACCCATCACACCAAGGACATTTTGGATAGACCAGACATCAGACATCACTCGCGTTCCCGATTTAAAACTCTCTCCCAGCGACAGCTCTCTCTTCCCCCAAAAGCGCCGCCCGTCGACACACACGATGCCGTCGTCGTCGCAGGAAGACCTCGATGACCTCAAAAAGGGGGCTTGGATGCCCGAGGTGCGAATCGGGGCGCAGGCGTGGCGTGCGGGGCGGCCATCGGGCCAAGACAGACGGGAAAGGGAGGAACTCAACACCGCCGATTTTGCCACTGCTAAAAATAAAAAACATCAACGCACGCACAATCGCGCAGGAGGACGAGGAGCTCAAGCGCCTGGTCGCGGACCACGGGCCGCAGAAGTGGAGCGTGGTGGCGGAGCGCATCAAGGGGCGCAGCGGCAAGTCGTGCCGCCTCCGGTGAGTGATGCACGCGGCGATTGAAGCAGGCTCTCTCCCTCGTCGTGGTCCCCCCACCCTCTCCTTTTGTTCCGCCGTCGGGCCAGGCGCCCGGGGACGGGCCCGAACGCATGCAAGAACGCGCGCGTCCGCCGCCGCTCGCGCCTCGGCGTGGTCCATCGCGCCCTTCGATTGGCAGTCGGCGGCGCGCCGGGTCGGAGGCCGGTGTTGGATTCGGGAGAGAGGGTGCAAAACAGGGCGCGCGGGCCGCCGCCGCCGCCGCCGCCGCCGTCTCTCTCTTTTTCCCCGTCGGGCAGCCGCGCGCCCACCCTCGTCCCCTTCTCCCCTCCCAAAACCTCACAAAAACAGGTGGTGGAACCACCTCAACCCGGCCGTGAAAAAGGGCGCGTTCACCGACTGGGAGGACGCCGTCATCATCAAGGTGCGTTTGTGATGAGAGTTTGGGGGAGCAAGCGACGACGCGGGCTGACCCCGCCGGCCCGCCCTCCTCCCTCGTGTCTCTCTCTCACGCCTCCCCCATAAATCTGGCCAATCATTTCGGCAGGCGCACGAGCTCAACGGCAACAAGTGGTCGGGTACGTCCGGGTTGTTGTTTCTGGGCGGCGTCCGACGCATTCGATCCGCACGGAAAATAACACCCACGCCGCGCGACGACAAACAAAAATGCTCGGGCGCCAACGCTCACCCGCCCCTTCTAAAATAAACCAACACCCAACCAACAGTCATCGCCAAGCTGCTTCCGGGCCGCACGGACAACGCCGTCAAGAACCGCTGGAACTCCACCCTCAAGCGCAAGGCCGCCACCAGCAGCATGAAGACCAAGTGCGTTTTGTGTTTCTTGGTTTTTTGGTTTTGCGCTCGTCGTCTCTCCCTGTTCGTCGAGCCGCCGCCATACAACGCCCGTCTTTTTTCAAACCCATCAACCGCCCCTCCCCCCTTCTTTTTCGAAAACAACAACGATCAAAACAACTCCACAGCAAGTTCCTCTCGCGCGCCATCTCGCTCGAGTCGCTGCTCAACGACCACTCGGAGGAAGGCCTGCGCGAGGAGGGGGAGCCCGCCGGCGCGGGCGCGGCGGCCGGCGCCGCCGCCTACCAGAGCTACGTCTCGGCGCAGCAGCAGCAGGCGATGCGGCGCGCGGTGCAGGCGGCGCAGGTGAGCCGCGCGGCGGCGGCGGCCGCGGCGGCAGCGGCCGCGGGGGGCGTGGCGGGCGGCGGCGGCGGCGGCGCCTGCGCCGAGGCGGGCGGCGGCGGCTACGCGCCGCTGTCGGCGGCGATCGCGGCCGTGCAGCAGCAGCGGATCGCGGCGGCCGTGGCGGCGGCCACCAAGGCGGCGGTGGCGGCGCAGGAGGAGGACGACGACGACGAGGACGACGACGACGACGACGTCGACGACGAGGAGGAGGAGCAGGAGGACGACGCTCACCATGCCGCCTCGCGCCGCCGGCGCCCGCCGTCGTCGAGCGTGGCAGCCGCCGCCGCCGCTGCCGCCGTCGCTGCCGCCGCCGCCGCCTTGCACGGCAGCACCGGCGACCTTCAGGGCGACAGCGACCGCTACACCCTGCCGGCCGTCAAGGCCGAGCCGGGGGCCCCTCGCGTCCTCCCCGGCCGGCGGAAGGGCTCGGCCGCGGGCCTGGCGGCAGGCCCGGGCGCGGTGGCGGCGGCGGCGGCGGCGGCGGTTGCGGCGGGCATGCCGCCCTCTGCCGCCGCCGCTGCCAAGCAGATGCTCGCCGGCTACCCGCCCGGCATGGCCGCCGCGTGGCAGCAGCAGCAGCAGCAGCCGCATCCGCAGCAGCAGCAATACCATCACCACCACCACCACCACCACCACCAGGCGCAGCACCAGCAGCAGCAGCAGCCCTTGGCGTTTGGGGCCAGCGAGCCCGGCGCGGCCGCCGCCGCCGCTGCGGCCACCGCCGCTGCCGCTGCCGCCCTCGCGGCCGGCCACCACCACCCTCTCCACGGCCTGGCGGCGCACCACGCCTTCCAGCACCACCACCCCCACCCCCACCACCTCGTCGTGTCCTCGGCCGCGCACGGGCGCGCGGGTCCGGCGCCCAAGCGCGCCGCCTCGGCGGCCGAGGGGCCGGTGGGAGGGGCGGGCGCCTACCCCCAGCGGCAGCAGCAGCACCACCACCACCAGCAGCAGCACCAGCAGCAGCATCAGCAGCACGCGCACCACGCGTACGCGGTCCAGCAGCAGCACCACCACCACCAACACCACCAGCACCAGCAACAACAGCAGCAGCTCGACCCCGACCACGCCCACGCCCACGCCCACAAGCGCATGCGCGCGGGCAGCGCCGACGACGCGGCCGCGCTCGCGGCGTGCGGCGCCGCCGCGTCGGGCGCCGAGCCGGGGGCGACGACGGCGACGACGGCGACACGCGGCAGCGCCGTGGCCGAGGACGACGTGCTGCTGCTGCCCGTGGGCGCGCGCGCGTGCACGGCGGCCCTGATGGCGCCCTCGGCCGCGGGAAGCGCCGACTTTAGCGGGTGGGGCCTGCTGGCGCCGCAGGCCAGCAGCGGCGACGACGACCACGGCGACGACACGGGCCCCCGGGGCGACGGCGGCGGCGAGGCGACCGGCGGCGGCGGCGGCGGCACGGGCGGCAGCGCGGCGGCGGCGGTCGCCGCGCGCAAGGCGGCCCTGATGGCCCAGCAGCAGTCTCAGCAGCAGCTGATCAAGCAGGAGCAGCAGCAGCAGCAGCAGCAGCAGCAGCAGGCTCGCCGCCCCGGCGACGAGAAGCAGCACCCGCAGCAGCAGCAGCAGCAGCAGTCAAGGTGCGGTGGCGGGCCCCCCGCGCTCGCGCCCGCGCCGCTCGCGACGACCGGCGCCGGCGCAGGCCCCAATGCGCGGCGGCTGTCCGACCTCCCCGGCGTGAGCCCCGACCTGGCGCTCGGCGGCGCCCTCGCCGCGGCCGCCGGCGCCCTCACCACGCCCGGCGCCGTCGTCGGCGCCTCGTTCGCGGGCGCGCTCAACGCCGGCAACGCCGTCATGGGCCTCGGCTCGGCCGGCCGGCACGGGCGCGGCGGCGGCGGCGGCTACGGCGGCGGCGGCCGGTGCGGCGGGCACGTCGCCGGCGCGGGCGCCGCAGTGGCCGCGGCCTTCGCCGCGGACGACCTGATGGGCAGCTTGCTGGGCGCGTGCGGCGCGCCCTCCCCCGCCGCGCTCGACCTGCTCAACGCGCTGCCCGTGGGCGTCAAGGGGTGCCTGCTCGAGGCGGCGCGCGCCATCGTCTCGGGCTGCGGCGGCGGCTGCGGCGGCGGCGGGGCGCCGCAGTGAAAAGCACGATCACGCACACCCTCGCGGCCGGCGCTCACGCTCATGCTTTGCTCTTTTTTGTACACACGCAGACACATACCGGGACGGCAACAGCGTCGTCCCCAAATCCCTCCCCTCCATTTCGATTCGTATTCCGCTCTCGAAACCCAACACAGAGTACAGAGAGATTCACATTACAGATCACAAAATTGGAGATTGCAGCCCGCGCCCTACTCTCTGCTGGTGGAGTACCGCCAGATCCAGCGCGGCAACGCCTTCATGGACCGCTGCCTCAGTCGATTTCTGTGCCCCCTTCTTTTGACCTCGGCGGAGACGCAGACAGGCTACAGACCAGCACAAATAGACGCCCGCCCTCCCATACTCCTGACCCGCCGCGCGACACTCCTCGACCACTCGCCACAGCAAAGCAGCAGCAGGACACTTAGATTTCTTTCCATCACGAGGACGTTTCTCTCGTCGATTTCCCACATTGATTTTTTGTAGCGGTTCCCCGAGCGCGCCCGCGACGCAGGTGCCGCCGCCCCAACCCCACCGTTCGTATACACACACGTCTCGGAGAAACCCCTACACAACACGCACCCGACCCACACACAGACACTCACATGGAAGACGGGCTTTTTTCCTTCCATCCAATCCAGTACAAAAACCAAAACCAAACGCGTCGGCCGTTCGTTTCTCCAACACAGTGAAACGGCCCCCCCCCCGTGTTGCTTAGAAAAGAAAAATACTACGCACGCACATCGGAGTACAGGATCCCTTATCTTCTCGGAGAGGCAGAATGCAAACAAAACACCAACCATCAAACACGGCGAGCGCGTTGTGACTTCTCCTCCATTTTATGCGTTTTATGCGTTTGCGGCGCCCCGTCTCCAAAAACAAACCCCGTCTCCAAAAACAAACCCCCAAAGCAGCCCACTCTTCACCGCCCAACCCGCCCCAGGCTCGAGTCCGTCCGCGGATTGGCCGTGTACTCCTGCGCCTCCACCACCGCCGCGTCCACCGCGCCCTGCAGGGCCCTCAGGTCGCGCAGGTAGAGCACCCGCAGCAGCGCCGCCGCGCGGTCGACGCGCGCGCCGCAGCCGGTCGAAAAGCCGAGCGGCACCTCGGAGAGGGGGGGGACGGGGGCGTGCGAGGCCGAGGAGGCGGCCAGGCCGGAGGCGCCGACGGTGGGGATGATCTCCTCGGCGACGGCGCGGCGGGCGGCGGCGAGGCGCCGCTCGAGCTGGGCGGCGGGGTCGCTGCTTGCCGCCGCCGCCGCCGCCGCCGCTGCTTCCGCTGCTCCTGCCTCTGCTCCCTCGCCCTGCTGCTGCCGCTCCTGCTGTCGCCGCTGCTCCTCTTCGTCGCCGTCCGCCGGCCGCAGCATCGCCACCAGCTTCTCGATCTCGGCGCGCACCTGCGGCGCGTCCATGTCGGGAAAGGCGGTCGCCTGGCGCGCGTGCGCCAGGCGCCGGCGCGCGGCGGCCGCCGCCGCGCCCGCCGCCGCGCCGCCCTCGGACCCGCCGCGCTCGGCCTGCGCCGCGGCCTCGGCCACGCGGGCGGCCGCGGCCTCCTCCTCGCGCTGCGCCTCCTGCTCCATCTCGGCGCCCGCGGCGTTGAGCTCCGCCGCCGAGTCGCGGTAGTCGAGCGACAGCGCCAGCGCCACCAGCCAGCGCAGCGCGGCGGCGGCTTGTTGCCGCCCTCGCGACTGTGGCTCGCCGCCGCCGCCGCCCTCGCCTCTGGCGCCCTCGCCGCCGCCGCCTCCCCCTCCACCTGCGATCAGCGGGCACTCGAGGTCGGCCAGGTACTTGGCGAGGGCCTCGGTCCAGGCCGGATCGTCCACCTGCTCGAGCGCCTTGCGCTGCTCCGTCGGGTACAGGCGGATCTGGGTGTTTGCTTTTTTTGAGTTTTGTTGTGCGAGAGAGAGATGGTCGGGGCGTTGGGCGGCCGCAGTCTCGACGACGAACGGGAGACGACGATGGACGACGATGGCAGCGTCTGCGGCGCCGGCGCTCAAGCGCCGCACACATCCCTCTCACCTTCATGTTCTCCAGCCACGCGACGAGCGACCGCACTGCCAGCTGGTCCGTTTCGGCAAAGTCCTGCGCACGCGGGTACGACAGCGCGCGCAGCGCGCGCCGCTCCAGCATGGCTGATTGCTGCTCGCGTCCTCTTTCTCCCTGTCTGTTCGTGCCTTCTTGTTCCGCCAACAGAATGAGTACTCGCGAATGTGTGCGTGCAATGATGGTGTGGAGATCCTGCGAGGAGGGGGGAGACCCCCCTTTTATCGCTGAGGGGGACGCTGCCGTTCCGCGTAAGCGACGTGCCGTGGGCAACCGTCGCGACCAAAAGACCGACGGCGCCGTCACTGAGCATCTTGCGATCAAAGCAGCAGAGTCCTCCCTTTCTCATCCACGACGAGTGAAGCAGCAGAGCAGCAGTAACCCAAGCAACCGCAGCACCCACTGACATCAGCACCAGCAGCAGCACCAGCCCTCGGCGCGTTCTCTTGCTCAGCGACACACGAAAAAGAGGAGGACACAGCCCGCGCGCCCTCGATAGAGAGAAAGAAGAGGAGGTGCCGGAAGCATAAGGAGTAGCAGGATGCTGGCGCAAATTGCCGCCCGCTTTGCCGTCGGCGGCCTCGCGGTGCGTTGATGTGGGGCTTGACGAGAGCGCCCGACAGCAGGAACAACCCTTTCTCACGCTTCCCCTCTCTTCCCCCCTTCCCCTCTCAACCGAATCCCACAGGCGGCGCGCGGGGCCGCCGTGCAGGCGACGAGCGCCGCCAGCCGCGCGTTCGCCACCACCCCGGCCGGCGAGGTGAGCAGTGAGCAGGGCGTCCCATTTGGGTGGATCGATGAAGGAGAGACAGACAGCCGAGGAGCACAAGAACGCCAGACGCCAAACGTCCTCCCGCAAGCCGCCCCTCGATCGAAACAACACACCCACAGATGACGGTCCGCGACGCCCTTACGTCGGCGCTCGACGAGGAGATGGCGCGCGACAAGGACGTTTTCATCCTCGGAGAGGAGGTGAGACAAACGCCGCCGAACGCCAGCCCTCGATCGATTGGCCGCCGCCGACGCCGCCGCTCGTCGTCCCAAGCGCCGCAAGACCCCCCCCCCTCCTCCTCCTCCTCATCTCCCCGCACAACAAACAAACAATACAAACATCACAACACAGGTCGGCGAGTACCAGGGCGCCTACAAAATCACCCGCGGCCTGCTTCAAAAGTACGGCCCTGAGCGCGTGCGCGACACGCCCATCACCGAGGCAGGCTTCACGGGCATCGCCGTCGGCGCCGCCTTCCAAGGGCTCAGGCCCGTGTGCGAGTTCATGACCTTCAACTTCGCGATGCAGGCCATCGACCAGATCGTCAACAGCGCCGCCAAGACGTGCTACATGTCGAGCGGCGCCATCACGTGCCCCATCGTCTTCCGCGGCCCCAACGGCGCCGCCGCGGGCGTCGGCGCGCAGCACTCTCAGTGCTTTGCCGCCTGGTACGCGTCCGTCCCTGGTCTCAAGGTGCTCGCCCCCTACGACGCCGAGGACGCGCGCGGCCTCATGAAAGCGGCCATCCGGGACCCCGACCCCGTCGTCTTTCTGGAGAACGAGCTGCTGTACGGCACCCCCTTTCCCGTGTCCGCGGCCGCCGCCGACAAGGACTTTGTCTTGCCGATCGGGCGGGCCAAAGTCATGCGCGAGGGCGCCGACGTGACGCTCGTCGCCTTTTCGAAGATGGTGGGCGTGTGCCTCGAGGCGGCCGCGACCCTGAAGGAGGCCGGGATCGACGCCGAGGTCATCAACCTCCGAAGCATCAAGCCGCTGGACCGCGAGACCATCCGCAAGTCGGTCGCCAAGACGCACCGGCTCGTGTGCGTCGAGGAGGGGTGGCCGCAGCACGGGGTCGGCGCCGAGATCGCCGCGCTGGCGGCCGAGGAGTGGTTTGACGAGCTGGACGCGCCCGTCGGGCGCGTGGCGGGCGCGGAGATCCCCACCCCTTACGCGGCCAACCTGGAGGCGCTGGTGTTCCCGCACGCGGGGGACGTCGTGACCAAGGCGCGGCAGATCGTGGGGCGGTGAAGGGTCAACGAAGAGTCGTTGTCGGGCGCTGCCACAGGGAAACGAATGAACGACGACCGAAACCAATGTCAGCCGGGTTGATCCAACCCCCCTATTTTTCTTTTTTGGTTTGATCCTTCCCCCCCGTAGAGAGAATCTCACACAGTAATCACATCCACAATTGAAGGAACAGAGTACACTGTAGGCGGCTCCTTATGAGAATGCGTCGAACGGGCGTGTGAAGTTGCCAGCAACAACAAAAACACGCTCGCCCAAATGTTTTTCGTTCGAAAAGAAAAAGCAATGCAATCGACGCAATATATGCAACCGAAAATCGGGGCGGGTGGCAACGGACGCCACGGGTGGGACGGAATTAGTGAAGGTTCGATTGAGTGTGGCGGGAAAGGGATGCGGAATGCGTCGAAGGAAAAAGCAGGGTGAGAAAGCAAGATGAGGGCGGAGCGCGCGTGTGGGGCGGGGGCGGATCGGAAAGGCAGGGGGGGGGGACGCGGGGGGGGGGGGGGGGGGGGGGGAGGGGGGGGGGGGGGGGGGGGGGGGGGGGGGGGGGGGGCGTGCTAATCCGCTGTCTTTGTTGGTTGTTGTTGGTTGTTGTCGTTGTTGGTTGTTGTTGGGGTTGTCCTTGTTGGTTTTGGGAGCGAAAGGGGGAACAGGGGCCAAGGCATGGGGCGGGAGGCACGCAACCTGGAAATGGAAGGGGATCAATTCGAATCATGGCGATGCGAGGGGGGCACGTTCGTCCCGCGTGCCCCCGCCGCCCTCGCCCTCGTCGCCATCGTCGCGGCCGTCCCGTCGGCGCAGCGGCGGCACGGCCACGCAGTGCACGTGCCCCCCGGCGTCGCCTGCGACGACCGTGAGCCCCCTGCAGCCGCCGCCGCTTCCGCCGCCGAGCGACGCAAACGCCAGCGCCGTGATCGACGCGTCGGCCGCGAAGAACGCCAGCGGCGCGCCCGATCGCGCGTGCCAGACGACGACCGTGCAGTCGGCGCCGCCCGTGGCCAGCAGGGCGTTGGACGGCCCGCCAAAGGCGGCCGCGAGGACGGGCACGCCGCCGCCGTGCGAGAGGGAGGCGACCAGGCTCGGCTCCCGAGGCGTGGCGGGGGGCACGCGCCACACGCGCGCGCGCGAGTGCGGCGCCTCGGCGTCGTCGAGCGAGAAGAGCAGGCCGCCCGCGCGACCGCCGTCCCAGCCGAGGGCGCGCACGCCCGGGGGCGGGGGGGAGGAGGCACTGTCGGCGCCGACCGCGCCGCCGTCGCCGTCGCCGTCGCCGCCGCCGCCGCCGCGCGCCGCAGGGACGGGGGGGGCGAGCGTGGCGAGGCACGCGCCCGTGCGGGCGTCCCACACGCGCACGTCACCGTCGAGCGAGCCGGTCGCGACGAGGCGCGGTGGGGCGCGCAACGGCGGCGGCCAGGCCGACATGCCGCCGCTGCCGCCGCCGCCGCCGCCGCCTCCGCCGCTGCCCCGGCGGCCCCCCTGGTCGTCGTCGTCGTCGTCGTCGTCGTCGTCGTCGTTGCGCCGCACCTCCTCCTCCTCCTCCTGATCGAGCAGCAAGGCGCACGTGACGGCGTCCGCGTGGCCCTGAAGCACGGCGGTGCAGCGCGCGGCGACCGCGATCGCCGCCGCGCTCGATGGCACGCCGCCCTCGAGGCTCGGGTTGCGGCTGCTGCCGCCGCCGGCGCCCGCCTGGCCCTCGGCCCTCTGCGCCGCGGGCAAAGGCGGGAGCTCCCACACACGCGCGGTCGTGTCCTTGCTCGACGTGACGGCCACGCGCCCGCAGCGCGACACCGCGACCGCGTTAACGCCGCCCGAGTGCGCGCCGCGGTCCCCCCGCCGGATCAGCCGCGCCAGCAAGAGCGGGTCGTCGTCGGCCGCGCCGCCGCCGCCGCCGACGCCGCTGCCGCTGCCGCTGGCCGGGGCCGAGGCGTCCGAGGGGCGCGGCGGCCACAAGGCCGAGTCGTGGCGGCTCACCAGCAAGGGCGCGTCGGGAAGGTCCAGGCGGAACGCCGTCACGGAGCTGTCGAACAGGACGACCAGCGCGACGCCGCCGTCGCCCGAGACGGCGACCGACTTGGTGCGCGAGCCGAGCACGCCCGGCAGCAGGTCGCGGGGCGGCGCGCGCGGCTCGGGCGCCCGCGGCCGCGCTGGCGCGGCGGCCTCGGGGGGGTCGGCGCCCGGCCCCCCGTAAAAGTCCCACCCGGCGAGGCGGCGGTCGCCCGAGGCGCTGACCACGCGGGCGAGGGGATGCTGGGCTGCCGCCGCAGCGCCGAAGGGCAGGGGCGGGCGGGGCCGCGCCGCAAACAGCCACTGCACGGCGCACGCGTGCGCGCGCGGCGCCTGCGCCAGGCACTCGCCCGTGCCGCAGGCGTCCCACGCGCGCAGGGCGCCGTCCTCGCCCGCGCTGACGACGGCCGGCCATAGCAACTGCTCCTGGGCCCCGCCGCCGCCGCCGCTTGTTGCCGCCGCGGCAACGACGACGCCGCGCACGCCGCCGTCGTGCGCGCCGACGCTGGCGGCCACCATCGCCGCCGCCGCCGACTGCGCGTCGCTGGACGCGCTCACGCCACTGCAGCGTGGCGTCGCGCCCGGCGCGGGCGCCCCCGCGGCCGCCGCCGCCGCCGCCGCCAGCGCCGCCGCCGCCGCGCGCGCCGCGCGCAGGTCGAACAGGCGCGCCGAGCCGTCGGCGCTGCACGAGACGGCAAAGCCCCCGCGGCGCGTGAGGCGCAGCCCTGTGACCTCGCGCGCGTGGGCGCCGGCAAACAGGGCGAGGGGCCTGATGGGGCTGCCGGGAGCGCCCCGAGACGTGCTCGCCGCTGCCGCTGCCGCGTCGGACCCCGAGGCGGCGGCGGCGGCTGCGACGACGCCCTCGTCGTCGTCCGCAGGGATCTCCCAAACGGCGACGCTGCCGCCGCCGTCGGCCGTCACGGCGACGCTGCCCGTCGCGTCGAGCGCGCAGACCGACACCCACCCGCGGTGCGCGTCGGGCCCCAGGACCGCCACGCACGCGCCCGTGCGCAGGCACCAGACGCGCGCGGTGGCGTCGTCGCCCGCGGTGATGGCGCGCGCGGCGGCGGCGGGGGCGCGGGCGGCGGACCGAGCGCCGCCGCCCTCGTGCGAAGGCCGCGGCTGGGGAGGCGGCGGCGGCGGGAGCGCGGCGGCGGCGGCCACCACCGATCCCAGGCGCCCGTCGTGCCCGCACAGCACGTGCAGGCACGCTCCCGTCGCTCCCGACCACACGCGCGCGGTGCCGTCGTGCGACGCCGTGAGCACCAGCCACGGCGACGACAGGGACGACGAGGACGACGGCGCCGGCGCGAAATCGCACGAGATTACCCACCCCTCGTGCCCGCGCAGGACGAGGGGCGCCCGATCCGCCGCCGCCGCCGCCGCGCCCGATCCGCCCCCGGCGGAAACGCCCCCGGCGACGTCCCACAGGACGGCCGCGCAGTCGACAAACCCTGTCGTCACGGCCAGGGCGCCGTCGGGCGAGAGCGCCGCGCTGAGCACGCCGCCGGATGAGGCGCCAGACAGGCGCGCCGAGGCGGCGGCCGAGGCGGCGGCGGCGGCGGGCCCCTCGGCGCTCCGCTTGTGCCGGCGCTCGGCCTCGGCGTGCGGCAGCTCCAGGGCGAGCGTGAGGGCGGGCAGGCGCCACAATCTCGCGCGCGGGTCGGCCGGGGAGGCGGTCAGCGCGAGGGTGCCAGCCGCGGTGGCGGCGACGACTGCGACGGGAGCGGGCGCCAGCAACGAGGACGTGAACGAGGAAGAGGGGCTCGCCGGCCCGCTGCAGCCGCCGCCGCCGCCGCCACCGCCGCCGCCGCCGCCGCCGCCACCGCCGCCGGCCGCCGCCGACGGGCGCGACGAGGCCGGCGAGACGCGGCGGTGGGCCACGACCCCGGCGACCAGCGCGCCGTCCGCGGTCAGGTCCCACACGATGAAGCGCCCCGCCGCGTCTCCAGCCAGGCACAACGCGTGCGGCGGCAGCGCCTCGACCTCGGCAGCGGCAGCGGCAGCGGCGGCAGCGGCGTCGGCGCCGACGAGTGCCGCAACCGTCGCCGCTGCTGGCGCAGACGCTGACGCCATCGCCGTAACGGGCGCCCCCTCATCCCATCTGGGCATGGCTGCGGGCGCGCCGCCGGTGGCCGCCCCCGAAAAGGACGCGCCCGAGACGACGGGTCCGGGCGCGCCGACACCGCCGCTCGCCGCCGCCGGCGCCCCGTCGGCGCCGCCGCCGCCCCCGCCCGCGCCGCCGCCGCCAGGCATCGGCCCGAGCGACAGCCGCAGCACCGCGTCGCCCAGGTCGGCGCCGTACACCGTGACGGCGCCGTCGTCGCCCGCGACCATGGCGTTGCGACCCTGGATGGCGGCGCAGCGCAGCGGCGGGCCGTGCGTGCGCAGGGAGGAGCGGTGCGCGCTCCCCGCCTGTGCGAGCGTCGGCGCGCGGCATAAGAGGTGGCACGGCGGCAGGGCGGCCGGGCGGCAGGGCGGTAGGGCGGCCGGCGGCTCGCCCGCGTCGGTTGCCGCCGCCGCCGCCGCTGCGCCCGCGCCGCCGTCGCTCTGCCGCTCGGCCTCGGCGAACGCGCGCGCAAAGGCGTCCGCGCCGTCGCGCTCGGCCGCTGCGCGCTCGCGCGCGTACCACGCGCGGACGGCGCGGCCCCCCGCCCCCCCGCGCGCCGCCGCCATCATCCGGAGCAGCAGCTGCCGCCGCAGCATCGGCACGCCCGGCCGGTCGTCGCACGCGGGCAGCCCGGCCTGCAGCGCGCGCAAGAGCAGGCGGAGGAGGGCGTCGTCGTCGTCGTCGTCGCGCGCGCCCGCGGCGGGCGGGCACAGGGACAGGCAGCGGCGCAGGTCGCCGACGAGCGGCGCCGCGCCGACGCAAGCCAGGCGCCGCTCGAGCCACTCCGGCCGCAGCAGCGCGGCGCGCAGCTCCCCGCGGCGCCCCGCGCGGCCGCACCCGGCGAGGTGGTGGGCCATACCGCCGCGCAGGAGGTAGCCGCCATCGCGGGGGGCGGCGGCGAGGGCGGCGCGGGCGAGGCGCGCGGCGCGGCGCGCGACCGGCGCGCCGCCGCCGCCCCGCGCGCGCCCGGCCTCCTCCTCCTCCTCCTCCTCCTGTTGCGCGTGCTGCTGCTGCTGCTGCTGCTGCTGCTCGTGCTGATGGTGGCGCGCCGCCACCGCTCCGCCCTCCGTCGCGCGGCGCGCCACGCACGCGCCAAACGGCGCGGCCGCCGCCGCCTCGACGTCCTCGCCCCCCCCCCCCCCCCCTTCCCGGGGCCCGCCGCCCGGTGTGGCCCGGGGGGGCGGCGGAGGGTCAAAGCACCAGGTGTAAAGGTCTAGCACGCGCGCGTGCGCGTCCTGCAACGCGCGCGTGCCCTCGTGGGCCGCGTGCAGGTAGGCGAGGTGGTCGGCGGCGGCGGCGACCCACGAGCCCCACAGCTCGCTGTCGGACGCCGACAGAGGGCTGCCGCCGCCGGGCGCCGGTGGCAAGGGAAGGGGCAGCGGCAGTTGCGGTGCGGCTGCGGCGGCTGCGGCGGCGCCGTCGGGCCCTCCTGCGCGTCCTGCTGCGCCCGCCGCAGCGATCTGCAGCACGCCGCAGTCGGCCAGCTCGCGCGCCATGGCGAGCGTCTGCGCGGCGGCGGCGCCGCCGTCGCCCTGGCCGCCGCCGCCGCCGCTGCCGCCGGGCTGCCATCCCCACGCCGCCGCCAGCACTGCCAGCGGCGCCGCGCAGCCGGCGGGCAGCGCGGCCGCCAGAGCGTAGGCGTCGCGCAGCTGCGGCGGAAGCGCCTCGGAGAAGGCGCGGCCCGCGAGGCGCAGGGCGTTGAGGCTATAGCGCTGGGGCGGGGGCGCGGTGGCCGGGCGGGGCGGGCGCAGGCGCGCCGGCGACGAGCTGGGCGGCGCGCGCCCCGCCGCGGCGGGCGGCTGGGCCTCGGCGGGCGGGCTTTGCCGCTGCTGCGGAGCTGCCCGCCGCGGCTGGCCGTTGGCCTCGGCGGCAAAGCTGCTGCGGGCGCTGTCCGTCTGGCCGGCGGCAGCAGCGGGAGGCGCGGCGGCGTGCGGAGGCGCGGCGGCGGCGGCTTTGGCTGCCGCGGCCGATTTGGGCGCTGGCGCCGCCGTCTGCGCCGGCGCCGGCGCCTCGGTCGGTCCGCTGATGCTCCTCATGCGCGGCACCTGTTGCTGGTGCTGCTGGTGCTGCTGCTGCCGCTCCCGCTGCTGCTGCTGCGCGATCGCCACGTCGTCGGCGCTCCTGGACCGCGGCGCCGCCGCCGCCGCTGCTGCCGCTGCTGCCGCTGCCGCGCCTGCCGCCGCGCCCGTTACCGCCGGAGATGACGCGGGCGCCGTCGCTCGGGCGCCGCCGGTACCGTCGTCGTGTGCGCGCGGGCCTCGCCGACGCGACGACCCAGGGAATCCGCAGAGGCGGTCGCCCGGCGCCGAGTGTCCCGCGCCCATGGGTGGAGGTTGGCGGGGCGAGCAGCACACGCGTCTCGGGAGAAGGATGCCTGGACTCCTTCTCCCTCCTACGTCCCTTGCATGTTGCCAAGGCGGGTGGGGTGCGCTCGTTGTTAGTGTCGGGTTGGCAAAGAGGGGGTGTAAAGCTCCAATCTGTGTCGGGGGGAGAGTGAATGGCCCGACATCTGTTGCCACGATTCAAGAACACGCGGCGCGGATTTTCGGCCCGCGATCCGTTGCCGTTTGCGGCGCTGGACGCCCGTTGCAACGACCTCGACGCCAACATCGACGCCTCGAAAAGCAACGAGCCCGCGAGACACAAGAACAGAAAGCATGAGTCTTGGGGATCACGCTCTCCGCGGACGTCTCTTCCCCCTACCGGCGGATCAAAACACACACTTTGATATGCGACGCTTTTAGTTTCTTCCGCGTTCACGAAACCAGAGGGAGACGCGAGACAGCTCCGTCTCAAAAAGAAAGAGCCGTCTCAAAAAGAGACGCAGGGGGGGCATGGATCTGCCGCCGCCGGGTCCCAACGCCCTGGAGCTGGCCTTCCGGAGGCTCCTGCTAAAGTGCGAGCAGCAAGCGCGCGGAGGGGGAGGCGGTGGCGGGGCGGCTGCCGCAGACGGAGGAGCGGCCGAATTTGGCGTCGGGTCGGCAGGAGGGGGAGCAGCCAGAGCGCGGCCAGGGGGTCGAGCAGCGGACGCGTTCGGCCCTGGCGGCGGCGGCGGCGTGCTGCTCGACTGGCGGGTGGACCCAAAATTCCACTGCGTGAGTTTTTTTGGTCATAGCGGAGCGTCCGCGGCGCGTCTCGCCCGACGCGTGCCCGCCGGCAACCTCGCCAAAACAGCGCAGCAAAAACTTCTCTCTCTCTCTTCTCCCTGTCACCCGCCCGCCCGCTCCCGAAAGCACCCCCCCAACCACACACAAAAACAACAACAGTACGTCGACGTCCTGCGGGAGCAGCTCCAGGCGCTCGAGGGCGCCCCGGACGCGGGAGGCGGGGCGCCGGGCGCGAGGACGCCGCCGCTGCCGCTGCGTCCCGGCGGCGGCCACGACGGCAGCGGCCGCAGCAGCAGCAGCAACGTGCCGCCGCCGCCGGTCCCTGCGCCGAGCCGGCCGCCGTCGCAGGACCAGCCGCCGCCCGACGTGCTGGCCCTGTACCGCGCCCGCGTGCGCGTGATCTCAGAGGCACTGCGGCCCCCGGACGTCCCGGCCTTTTGCGTCGGGCGCGCGTCGGCGCTCGCCGGCGGCAGCGCGACCGCCGCCCTGCTGCGCGCGCATCAGCAGCAGGCGGCGGCGACGGCATCGGCGGCGGCAGGAGCGACAGCGGCCGGCGCGTGCCAGGCGGCCGATGCGGGCTCGGCGTCGGCCATGCTGCAGCGCCCGGCGGGCGGGCTGCCCCGGAGACACCCATTGACGGCCGCAAAGGGCGCCCCGCAGCCGCCGCCGCCGCCGCCGCCCGGACAGCAGCCGCCGCCGCCGCCGCAGCAGCAGCAGGTCAAACTCGGCAAGGAGGCCGCCGCCCGCCTCGCCACCCAGCAGGCCCTCCAGGACGGCCTCGCCGAGGAGCTGCTCGGCATGACGGCCGAGCTCAAGGCCGGCGCCCTCGCGATGCAGGGCGCGCTGCGGCAGCGCGGCAGGCTGGTCGACGAGGCCGGCGACGGCCTGGACGCCTCGGCCGCCGGCGCCAGGGCGGCGAGCCGGCGGGCGGGCGAGCAGTACCGCGCCAGCCGCGCGACCTTTTGCCAGACGTGCCTGGTGTTGGCGTGCGTGGCGTGCGTGTTCGCGGGGATGCTCGTGTGGATCAAGCTGACGTCGATGGTGGGCCTGTCCGGGAGGCGGAGGCGCGGGTGGCTCTGGTAGTTTGGGATTTTTTGCAAGCGTCGTGGAAAGGGGCGTCGGCGAAACGAACGGGGCAGCGCCGCCGGCGGGAACGGTTTGAGGAAGGGCGGCGAGCAGCGCCCCCGATTAACTTTTTCGAAACGGTGGACGCCGCTCCCTCCCTTGGACACATCAAACAAGACGCGATCACCCAGCAACATTACCTCGGACGGACTCCCGTTTCTCACGCAAATCGACGGGGCGACCCCTCAGAGTCTCGCAAAAAACAAAAGCGCACGCGGCCCCCACGAAGAGAAGCGGGCGAAGAGGAGGACGAGATGCTCTCACCGTCCGTGGCGTCGTCCTGGTCGTCGTCCTCCGCAGCAGCCTCGGCGCGGCGGCGACCCCGCCCGGCCGTCGTCAGCTCCCGGCCTTGCCCCCGCCGCCCGCCGCTGGCCGCCGCCGCCGCTGCCCTCGCCGCCCTCGCCCCTCTCGCCGGCGGCAGCGCCGCCGACGAGGCCGACGCCGCCAACGCCAACGCCGCCGCCCCGCCCGCCCGCCCGGCCCCCGAGCGCTTCGTCCCCGGCGCCGTCCTCGAGATCGACGGCCCGGCCGACTACGCCGCCGTGCGCGCCCACCTGCCCGGCCGCCTCGTCGTCCTCATGTGCAAGGCGCGCAGCTGCCGCCCCTGCAAGGCCTTTTCGCGCAAGTATGGCGCGCTGGCCGCCCGCTTTTCCGAAGAGACCGCCTTTCTAGAGATCTACGGCGACGGCAGCCGCGAGTCGCGCCAGATGATGATCTCGCTCGCGGTGCGCGTCACGCCCACCTTCCGGCTGTCGCGCGGGGCTCAGGAGGTCGCGGTGCTGACGGGCACGTCGGACGCAAAACTGCGCGACGCGGTGGTCGAGGCACTCACAGAAGAGGAGAGAGCGGCCCACCCGGACGAGGTCGCCGCGTGGGCGCGGTCGCGCGAGGCGGCGGCCGAGGTGGCGGCGCTCGAGGCGGCGACGCAGGAGCGGGCGGCGGCGGCCATGGCGTCGCTGTCCGGTACGTCGTCGGCCGACGAGGCGTGAGCCGTGTGTTCGCGAGCGAGAAGCGGCGACGCAGGCGCGGGGCGGCGGCGGAGGCGGCCGTGGCGTCGTCGCTCTGTCGTGGTTCGTCGTCGGCCGACGAGGCGTGGCCGCGAATCTTTGCTGTCGTCCGTGTCGCGATGAGAATAAACAACAACAACGCGCCGCCCCTGGCGCCCCCCCCGCCGCGGCTCCCTCGCTGGCGCGCTCGCGGCGCCGACGACAAAACGCTTTTTTCTTCTTCTTTCCCCGCTCCGATGGATTTTCCCCCCAATCCTTTTTGCCGCCGTCGATTCTTCAATCCCTATTTTCTTTGGTCCCCTATGGCTACCCTGACACTTTTTTTTGTTACCACACCCTGTGTGCGATTATGGTTCAAAGGTGCGCGTGCGCGCGTCGTCTGCTTGCCTCCCCCCTTTTCTTGGTTCCTCCAAGCCGCTGCTTGTTTTAGCGGCGCTGGCTGCCGCGGGCCGGCTGCTTCTTCGTCGGCTTTGGCCGGGCGGCGGCGGCGGCGGCGGCGTCGGGCGGAAGGCTCTTCTTCGTCTGCGGCGGCTTGTAGTCCTGCTCCTCGTCGTCCGTGTCCTCCTCGTCCGTATCCCCCTCCTCCTCCTTGCGCTTCTTGCCCTTTCCCGCCGCCGGCTTGCGCTTTCCCGCCGGCGCCGCCGCCGCCTTCTTGCCTCCCCCTCCTGCCTCGGGCGCCTCCTTCTTCTTCTTGTAGTGCGTGCGCGGGTCGGTCGCGTTGAAGTCCAGCACGCGCGCGACCGTGGCGTCGAGCGCCGCGTCGTCCTCCTCGGCCCCGTCTCCGAACGCGTCCAGGATCACGGGCAGGCTGCGCCCGAGCGCCATCGTCGCCACGCCGCCGTCTCCTCCTCCTGCTCCTCCTGCTGCTCCTCCGCCGCCCGCCGCCGCGCCGCCGCCGCCGCTGTCGCCGTCGCCGAGGTCGAGCGAGATGTCGTACGCCAGCACCTGCACCCCCCGGCGCTGCGCGCGGCTCAGGACGCGCGCAAAGACCGGGCACGCCTCGTGGCACGGGCGAAAGGCCGCGCAGTCGGAGCGCGCGACGATGAAGAGCACGGCGGCGCCCGAGACGCGCCGCTCGCGCCCGCCGGCCCCTCCCACCATCGCCTTGCCCTCCCGCAGCAGCCTCTCGAGGTGGTGGATGTGCTTGATCGCGCGGTCGCTCACGACGCCGGCCCCCTTTTTCACCGCGCCGTGCGGGAAGATGGCCGTGCGCGTGTAGGGCTTGCTCTTGCTCTGGATGCCGTCGTCGGGCGCTGGCACGCCGCCCTCCCCTCCTCCTGCTCCTCCTCCTCCTCCCGCTCCTCCTCCTCCCGCTCCTCCTCCTCCTCCTCCTCCTCCTTCTCCTCCTCCTCCGCCCCCGGCATCCGCCTCTTGGAACGGGAGGGGCGGCGGGCAGTAGACGCCCACCGGGCCCGGCCCCCTGCCGCCCTTCTTGGCCTTGCCCGTCGGCGTCGTTGCCGCCAGCGCGGGCACCAGCGCGGGCGAGCGGCCGTCCCGCGCGCAAGGGTAGTCGGCGCACACGACGATCTTGACCTCGACGAGCGTGACGGTGCCGTCTTCCCGCTCGATGGCAAAGTCGACGCGCGACGCGTCGGAGGAGGAGGAGGGCGGCGGGGGCGCCTTGCCCGCCTTGCCCTCCTTGCACGCGTTGCTCCCCCCCTTGCCCGCCTCGCCCGCCTCCGCCGCCTTGGTCCCTTCCTTGGCGGCCACCGAGGTGACCGTCTGCTGCGCCAGCACGGCGCGCGCCCCGCCGCCGCCGCCCCCCGCCAGCTCGGCGATGGCGCCCGCGCGCAGCGCCGTCGCCGCCAGGCGCTCGGCCGCCGCCGGCTGCGCGCACACGAGCGCGTCGCCAGCGCCGTCGGCGCGCGTGTCCTCGGCGAGCACGACGCTGTGGGTCGTGCGCTTGGCGGTCGAGGACGCGGATAAGGGGGCGACGTGCACGCGGCGGCCCGGGGTGATGAGGCCCGAGCAGTCCATAGCGGGCGTGTGGGCCTGGAGGGCGGACGCCGGCGTGGCCGAGGCGGCGGCGGCGGCGGCGGCGGCGGCTTCGGGCGTGGCGTCGCGGGCCAGCGGGGCGACGTCGGCGACGTAAGGGGTCCGCACAGTGGCAGAGGGGCGGCGAAGGACGAGGGCCGGAATGAGGCGGCCCAACGGGATGGAGGGCGGGCGTGGCGGCGATTTGGGGACGGGCATTGGCGCCGCCGGCGCTGCCCCTCCCGCTGCCGCCTTAACGTCGTCGTCGTCTTTGCCGCCGCCGCCGCCGACGGTGCGCGCCTTTTTGGCGGCGCGCGACATAATGGAGCGGGCGCGGTTGATGGTCGTGAAGAGGGAAGTCGCTCGCGAGCTCGTCGTGCTGCGGCCGAGCGCGGTTAGCATGCGGCGCGCGCGCGCCCGAGTGCGGTCACGCGAAGTGCGGTCAAGTCGCGCACCCAGTTTTTCTTTTCTTTTCTGTGGTGTCGTCAGGTTCGGTGTGTCAATGCTGCGCCTGCCGTGTCTCGATGCTCCCGCTGGGGGTGAGCGTGATGGAACTGAAAGTTGTGCGTATGTGTCTGGTTTCGTGGGGAATCCGCGTGATCGGTGCGCGCCCCAGTTGAAAGCATCCGCACCGCGCCTCGCTTGTGCGACGGCGCGCTGCCGCCGCCACAGCGCACGAAGAACGACGACGGGGGAGCGCGGGTGGAAAACAGAGTGTGTGTGCGTTTCTAAATATTAGGCGTTTCTAAATATTAAATAAATATTTCTAAATATTAGAATAAAGTATTCTACTTTCACGCACTAGTTGCTTGCGTTTTGCTTCACGAGCACGGACCAAGGAATGGATGGCCGGGTCGCGGGTCGGGGGAGCGAGGGAAAAAGCGGCAGCGCCACAGAGCGCGCGCGCCCCCCCCGTCCCCCCCCCCTTCGCCCGCTCGACGAATAAAAAGAAGAAGGAACGAACGCGCGCGCCGCGCCTCACGTGCTCTTCCTGGAGCTCTTCTTCTTCTTGTCCCCAGCATCGGCAGCAGCGGCAGCGGCACCGGCCGCCGGCGCGGGCGGGATCTCGATCACCGCCGCCGTCAGCGCCGGCATGGCCACCGTGTAGCTCAGCCCCGGCGCGTCGCGCATGCCCAGCGCGTCGGCCGGCAGCCGGGCGGCCGCCACCCCCTGCACGTCGCGCGCGCCGCGGATCACGCCGTCGGTCGTGCCGTCGTAGGACTGGCCCGCAAACGTGATCCCGCCCTTTGAGCGCAGGCCGTCGACGCCCGGCATCAGGCGCTGCACGTTCGCCTTGCCCCACCCCAGGCCTCCCAGGCGCAGCTGCAGGTTGCACGGCACGGACTCGTCCTTGTTGATGGCGGCGACGCGCACCACCCCCCCGCCGTCGACCAGCGCCCACGTCTTCAGGTTGGCCTCGCACCCCGCCGCGCCGCCGACGGCCGCCGGCGGGAGCGCGAAGGCCGCCGCGAAGCGCGTCTTGGCCAGGTCGCGCGGGGACACCTCGGGCCCGCCCGTGGCGGCCACGAAGAAGAGCGCGCCGTAAAAGGGCGCGTGCACGGAAGGGTAGGGGCGCCGCGTGTCGTCGTCAAAAAAGTTGGTCTGCACGCCAACGTTGGGCGCGCCGCCGACGATCGGCGCGCCGCCGAATCCCCAGTGCACGTGGAACCCGCTCGCCCCGGCGTTGGCGAACGCGAGGGCCAGGTCCGCGGCCCACAGGGCGCCCGTGTAGGTGTCCGACAGGCCCACGCGACCGCCGCCGAACAGCGAGTTGGTCTCGCTGATGCGCATCTCGTATCCAGCAGCAGCCGCCAAGCCTTGGAGCACCTTGAATTTCTCCAAGCCGAATTGCACCAGCGGCTCGGCCAGCAGCTCGGGCGCCGTGATGGTCGTGTTGTCCACGTAGGGGTAGTAGTGCACGTTCATCTCGCGCAGGGCGCACCGGTTGCGCTCGGCCAGGCGCCGGACGACCGACGGCTCGATCGTGTTGACGTTTCCCCACGAGGGGCCCGACATGATGGCCGTCGGCACGGGCGCCGCCGCCTTTTCCGTCGCCGACCGCATCTTTCGGCCCGTCGCCGGGTCGACGCCGCACGGGTTGAGCTCCGCGGCCGCCTCCGTCCAGTAGTCCAAAAAGGCGTCGATCCCGGAGGTCCAGTTGGCCGAGCGCGCGGGCTTGTACCCGCCCGCGCCCGTGGGCCAGAACTCGGGCTCGTTGCCGAGCTCGAACCCCAGCAGAGAGCCGGGCGCGAGGTACTCGTACGCGTCTCGCATCATCTGCGCGCTCATCTCGACGGCCTTGCCCGGCTGCCACAGGGGCAGGCCGATGATGATGCGCGCGCCCGTGGCGCGCTGGACCGCGGCGATCGACCGCCACGTGGCGGGCGGCGGCACCTCGCTCATCGAGTCCTGAGAGGCGCCGCCGATCCGGATGATGGGCATGCGGCCGTAGCGCCGGAAGATGGCGGCGAATGCGGGCAGGTTGACGGCCCAGTCGGCGATGCGCCGCCACTCGTGCGACGTGCCCAGGAAGGTGCCCGTGCTGGGTAAGGCCTGGCCCTTGGCGGACGGGTCGACCACGACCGTCAGCTGGCCCCACGAAGGCACGGGCGACGACGGCGCCGGCGGCAGGCGCTTGGCGTTTGCGTAGGCCAGGTCCTCCAGGCGCCCGCTCTCGGCGCGGCGCGCGTCCTGCGGCGGCTTCTCCTGGTTTGACGGGGGCGCCTTGGCGGGGTCGGGCGGGACGCACACGCCCGACATGCAGGTTCTGCCGCCCGGGCCGCAGGGAGCCTTTGGCGGCAGGGGCTTGCACGCCGTCGCCGCCGTCGCCGCCGCCGTTTTCGTCGCGTTGGTTTTTGTCGCCGCGGCCGTCGTCGTTGTGCCGTTGCCGGCTGCTGCTGCCGCTGCTTCCGTGAAGCAGGCGCCGTCGGCGAGGCCCGAGCAGCGGTGCGAGTCGGGCGCGCTCGTGCGCCACGTCGAGGCGGCCAGGGCGCGCGCGCCCGGCGTCGGCGCCTTGACGAACGCGTAGCACAGGCGCGCGTCGGCCGGCGGCAGCTGCGCGCAAAACTTGGTGTCGACGGCGCCGAGCGCCTGCCCCGGCCCGCGCAGCGCGAAGACGTCCGCGAGGCCCTCGTCGCCCGGGACGCGCGCCTCGGCGCCGTCGGCCACGACGGACGACAGGGGCGTGGTGGCGGCGCCGAGGGCCTGCGAGGCGCCGGCGCTGCGGGCGGCGGCGACGGCGGCGGCGCCCGCGGCGACGGCGACGGCGGCGACGGCGGCGAGCGCGAGGAAGAGGCGCAGCGGCGTGACGACGACGGCGGCGCGGGCCGCGCGCTTGGGGTCGTTGCCGCCGCCGCCGCCGCCGCAGCACCAGGGCAGCGTGAAGAGCGGCCGGTGGAGCAGCGAGGGGTTGTTGAGGGGCGGGCGTTGCTGCTGCTGATGCTGCTGCTGGTTGTGGCGGGGATGCCTCTGCCCCCCGCTGCCGCCGCCGCCGCCGTTGCCGCCGCCGCCGCCGTTGCCGCTGGCTCCCCCGTTGTTGTTGCCGCCGCTCCCCGTCGTGCTCGAGCTGCCGCCGCTGCCGCCGCTCGGCCCGAGCTTGCTGGGCCCGTGCGGCCCCGCAAAGGGGTTGTGCGGCTCGCGGTTGCGCATGGGCGACCGCCCCGCCTCTGTGTCCGACCCCCCGCCAAACGCGCCGGCGAGCGCGTGGCCGCCGCCGCCGCGCGGCGTCCGCACGCGCGGCACCGGCGTGCCGCCGCCGCCGCTCTCGGCCGGCATGCTTCTTCCCCTTTAGTGTTGCCGCCCGCTCGCCGCGGGTCTCCTCACAGGAGCACTAGCGCGGTACACAGGTACCGCGCGGGCAGCCTGGCGCCCTGTCTCAGCGCCCGGGGAAGCGGCGGGGAAGTTGCGCACCCTCGGCAGTTTCTCCCGAAGAGAGAGGGAGGACGTTTTCGCTGCCTCCTTTTTCCCTTTCGGTCCCTCCTGCTCCGCCGCCCGAGAGGCGCGCGGACCCCGGTACTTGAGCGCAGACAGAGCGCCTCGATTGGACCGCGCGCGCGCGCTCGAGTCCCGAGGACCCTGCCGTGGGAATGAGGGGAGCTGCGTTTTGGGAGGAAGGAGAGAGAGAGAGAAGAGGGAGGGAGGGGAGGCTTTTGCGTTGGGGTTGCGCTGCGCCCGAGTCAAGTTTCGGGAAGGATTGCGTTGGTGGTACCTGTGCCAGTGCGGTCGCGGGTTTGCTGGCAGGAGATGGCCGCTGCTTTTCAAAAAGTCAGGGCAGAGCCAGGGACGAGTTTTTTTCCCCTCGGGCCCTCTGACCAAACGAAGTCCTGCAGCCCGACGTCAGTCACGGCCGCCTGGGCATGCGCCCCCGCAGGCAATCGCAAGCAACATGTCTGGTCGCACTGCATCTCCCCGCGTGCAATTGGGCACCAGAGATGGCGCGCGTCCGAACACGAACGATAGTTTGACAGCAAAAGGGGCGTAACCAGCCTGACGTCGGCGGCGGCGGGCGGCGGCGGGCGGCCGGGCGGCCGGGCGCCGCCCCCGCGACGAGCGCACGCTCGCCGGGTCCTCTCCGAGCCAAGAACGACCGACCCACACGTCAATCATCCAAACGAGCGATGCGGACCATGGCGCGAGCCAAACCGTCACGTCCAAACACAACAAGAAGGCAGTAACAAACAATCGTCAGCATCTGTCAAAAATCTGTCCAAAACGGCACGCGCTCTCTCCCCGCCGCGCGCGCCTCTCTCTCTTCCTCCCTCTGCTCGCCTCACCGCCGCCCCGCCGCCACCATCGGGTTCTCCGGCGCCTTTTGCCACTGCCGCCAGATCATGTCCTTGTACTGCGACTGCTTGAGCCCCGGCTTCTCCATCCGCATCAGCGGCAGGTTGCGCTCCTCGTACGCGAGCCACGCCGCCTTCATCCGGCGCTCGGGGTGCGCGTCGCCGGCGCCGGCGCCGCCGGCGCCGCCCCCCATCCCGCCGCCGCCGGGCCCGCCCAGCCCGGGGCTCGCGCGCCCGGCCTCGCCCCCGGGGCCCAGGCCCGCGAGCGCCAGGGCCTGGACGGCCTCGCCCAGGCTGCGCGCGTCCACCGCGCCCTCGTCCGCCTTGTTGGTGTTCTCGAACGCCTCGACCTCGCGCGCGTAGTCGGCCTCGCTCACCTCGCGGCGCGCGGCCCTGGCCTTGGTGTCGGCGGCCTGGAGCCGCTCGCGCTCCTCGCGGGCGCGGCCCTGCGCGAGCTCGTGCTGCGTGAGCTTGCCGCCCGTGATGACGCCGCCGTGGTGCTGCCCCGTCGGCTTGCCCAGGCGGCCGGTCGCGGCGCCGCCGCCGCCGCCGCTGCCGCCGCCGCTCTTGGGGCGCGCGGCGGCCAGCTCGGCCTCCTCCTTTTCGGCGAGGCGCTTTGCCTCGAGCTTCTTTGCGGCCGCCTCGCCGCGCTGCGCGTCCTGCTGCGCCTTCTTGGCGGCCGCCTTGCTCTGCTTGCCCTCGCCCGCCGCGGTCCAGTAGTCGTCCTCAGCGCGGCCGCGCGCGGCGCTCTCGCTGGCCGCCTGCTTGTCGGCGTCGCGCTCCTTCTTGGCCGCCTGGCGCTCGGCGCGGGGCATCGTTTTCTTGTCTTTTTACCTTGTTGCCGTTGGTTGTTTTGGGGTGGTGCCTTGTTGCTGCCGCTCGTCCTCCTCGCGAGGGGTCGCTCCGGACCCGCCGGGCTGGCTGAGGCGCCTTGTTTCCGTTCCCTCGGAACGGCGGCGAGATGGCAAAGTGACGGTGCCCGAGCGCGCGCTCTTGGGCAGCGGTCAGCGGCGACGGCGGCGGCGGCGGTCTCGTCGCTCTCGCGAGATGGGGGCCGAACCACCGAAATCGACGGCGCCCTCTCCTTTTGCTGCGCGCGATCGCTCGCGCACGGTCGGTTCCGCAATCTGAGCGGGTGATGCCCCGTGCGATTCTCCCCTGGTCGGTCGAAAGGGAGGGGGAGGCAGCGTGGGCGCGTCTGTGGGTGCGAAAAAGAGGGACGCCCGAGGAACAGCCGTTGTTGTTGAGGCTCTGCAATCGGGGGGCGTCCTGTGTGCTTGGCGGGTTGCTCGCGTTGGTTGTGTGCAAAGGGTGCGTGGTGGCGTGCGGAGTTGAAAAGATGATGTGGGGTGGTGTGGGACGAGGGAGGAGAAAGACGACGGACTTTGATGTGATGTCGCGTTTTGCGCCATCGCGCCGCCGCCGCCGTCGTCGTCGTCGAGCCGTCGTCGGCGAGCCCTCGAGCCCTTGGCCGCGCTCTGCCGCGACGACGAACGATCAGAGCCAGACAACCATCCTTCATAACTTGCCCTAGTACCTCCTTTTACAAGAGCAAGATCCCCACCAAAGACTCAATCAAAGGACGGCGGCAAGAGAGAGGAACAACCCGAGACTTTTATCTCGACGCGCGCGCGCAATCGTGTCCGCACCGCATCACAGCACCCTGTCGATCTAGACCTCCATCTGACCGACGTGTGTGCGACCCCACCACAACCATGGGCGAGCGCAACGGCGGCGGCGGCGGCGGCAACAAGCGCGAGGGCAGCGGCGGCGGCGGTGGCGGCGGCGGCGGCCGGCGCGGCGGAGGCAAGAAGGGGCGCTTCCAGCAGCACCCAGGCAGCGGCGGCGGCAGCAGCGGCCACGCGATCCCGCAGGGCGGCCGCGGCATCCTCGTCACGTGCGAGGCCGGGCGCGAGCGCCGCTGCGGCGACGAGATCGCCGCCCTCGTCGAGGGCTCCTTTGAGCGCCTCGGCGCCGCCAACGCGGCGGCGGTTGCGGCCGCCGCCCCCCCCGCCTCTGCTGGCGGCGACACCGTCGACGCGCGCCTGGCCGCCGAGGTCGCCGCCCTGCGCGACCCGCGCAAGGACCGCTTCCGCTTCTACGACACGGGCGTCCGCGGCACCTTTTTCCTGTCCTTCCCCTCGCCCTTCCGCGAGCCGGGCGCGCCGGGCCCCGTCGCCGTGGCGACCGAGCTCGTAGAGAAGGCGCGGCGCGAGGGGCGCTCGGGCTCGCGCTTCGCGCAGCGGCTGGTGCCCGTGGAGCGCTCGTGCTTCGGCGGCCTGGAGGAGCTGGGGGACATGGCGCTCGAGGTGGCCAAGACGCACTTTGGGGCGGTGGTGGCGGCCGAGGGCGCCAAGGAGGAGGGGGGAGAGAAGGCAGAGGCGGAGGCAGAGGCGGCGGCGGCGGGTGGCGGAGGGGGGGACAAGGACGCGGAGGCGCCGGCGGCGGCCGAGGCCGACACGCCCGTTGACGAGGAGGAGGCAGGGAAGGCCGAGCCGGCGGTGGCGGCCGACAAGCCGGCGGCGGAGGACGAGGCGGGCAAGGACAAGGAGGCCGGAGCCGCGGCCGCCGCATCGGCCCCGGCCGAGGCCGGCGACGACAAGAAAAAGGAGGACGGCGCCGCCCCCGCCCCCGCCCCCGCCCCCGCCCCCAAGCCCCGCCCCGCCACGTCCGCCGCCCCCGGCACCAAGCCGCTGACTTTCGCCGTCGACGTCGACATCCGCGCCTGCGGCCGCCTCTCGCGCGCGCAGGCCATCGACGCCGTCGCCGAGCCGGTCCCCTGCCCGCCGCACAAGGTCGATCTCACCAGGCCAGACGCCACGATCGTCGTGCAGTGCGTGCGTAACGCGGCGACCATCTGCGTGGTGCCGCGGTACCGGGACCTGCTGCGGCTCAACCTGGCGCGCGCGGCGCAGCTGGGGGCGGACGAGATCGAGGCGAGGGAGGCGGCCGAGGCGGCGGGCGGCGCGGCGCCGGCGGAGCCGGCTGCTGCCGGGGCGGCGGCGCTGGCGGCGGCCGCTGCCAAAGAGTGAAGTTGTCCTTGCGGGTTTGTCTTTTTGTTTTGTTGCACAAACGGTTGGGAAAGTTCTGACCGTCCCCGAAGTTAGCCCCGACCCCTCTCTCAGAAACACGACGACGACGGCGCGCCTTTTCCGTCGGCGACGCAACAAGGCCCGTGACATATCTTTCCTATAGGCCACGGCCGCCCCCACGCGCGCCTGCCCGACCTCGATCGATCGTGACCCTAGCGATACAAGAGAGGTAGACCCCGCCGGACAAGCACCACCGTCGGAAGAAGAAGAGGGGGAAAGCAGGTAAGCTTCAGTTCGCGCGCGCCCGCACTCGGCCGGGTTCCACTTCGGCGCCTCGCCCCATGCAAGCGCGGGGTTGGAATGGACCTGAACCCGTCCCGACTGGGCTCAGCGGGCGCAGGCGGCCAAGGGATCACGAACAGGATCACGAAGGGAGGCTTGGCGGTTGGGTGGTTTTCGTTCCTTTTTCGCGCAAAAGTGCGACATCATCCACCCGCCTCTCTCTCCTCTCCTCTTTTGACCTTCTCCCCCTTGCGCCCGCGGCCGGTAGCGGCGCGGGCGTGCCCAACGGTCAGCGGATGATCGCGATCCTGTGACGACTGCATAGGAGGGCTTGCTTGCGGGGAGAGAGAGAGGCCTCTCTGTCCTCCTCCCCCCTTCCGGGACTTGCAATCGAGACTCACACGCACACGCCAACCCCCCGCAATCACAGGAGCCCGCACCGGAGCAACAAGAACAAGCAGCGGCAGAGACATGCAGGCCCTGCGCAGCGGCTGCCCGCCGGCGCCGCCGCTGCGGCGGGCCGCGCCGGCGCCGGCGGGGCCGCTCCTCGGCCTGCGATCCGCCGCCGCCCTGCGCCGCGCGCCGCTCGTCCTCCTTCGCAGCGTGGGCGGCGCCACGGCCAGCCCGGGCAACAGCAACAACAACGAGGACCCGCAGCAGCAGCAGCCGCGGTTGGGCAGCAGCACCAGCACCAGCAGCAGCAGCACGGGCCTCATCCCCGCCATCTCTGCGGCGGCGGCGGCGGCGGCCCGCGCCGTGCTAGGCCCGCCGCCGGCCGTCGCCGCCGCCGCGTCGTCGGGCGGCGGCGGCGCCGCCGCCCTGCCCGCGCCCGGGGCCGCCGGCGACATGCCCTCCTACCCGCCCGCCTTCGTCGCGCGCCGCCTGCTCACCTTTGCCTGCATCGTCATCGGCTACGCGAGCTACTACCTCACGCGCAACAGCCTCACGTACACCGCGCCGGTCATGGTCGCCGACGCGACCCTCGGCCTCGACATCACGATGATCGGCGCGATGACGTCCATTTTCCCGATCGCATACGGGATGAGCAAGTTCGTCTCGGGCGTCCTGGGCGCGCGCTTCTCCCCCTCGCAGCTCCTCGCGGGCGGCCTCATGGCCACGGCCCTGGTCAACATCGCCTTCGGCTTCGGGACGTCGCTCGCCTGGTTCTGCGTGTGCTGGGGCCTCAACGGCACGCTGCAGGGCGTCGGCGGGCCCTGCTGCGCCCGGATTTTAACGACTTGGTTTGCCTCCAAGGAGCGCGGCACCTACTGGGGCATGTGGAACATCGCGCACAACCTCGGCGGGTTCGCCGCCCCGCTTGTGGCGGGCGGGTTCGCCAAGGCCATGGGGTGGAAGTGGGGCATGTGGGCCCCCGGCATCATCGGCCTGGTCGTCGGCGTGGCCGTGCTGGCGCTGTGCCGCGACAAGCCGGAGGACGTCGGCTTCCCTCCGGTCGAGCCGGCGCCCGCGGCGGCCGCGGCGCTGGCGACCGACGCCGACGGCGCCCCCAAGGCCAAGAAGAAGCCCGACGTGCTCAAGCAGCTGGTCAACACGGTGCTCAAGAACCCCTTCATCTGGGGCATGGCGCTAACCTACTTTTTCATCTACGTCGTGCGCCAGGGCGTGACGAGCTGGTTCGTTTTTTACCTAATCAAAGAAAAAGGCGTCGCCGACGCGGCGCAGGCGGCCGTGCGGGTCAGCGGGCTCGAGCTCGGCGGCCTGTTCGGCAGCCTGGTCGCGGGCCGCCTCTCGGACGGCATGATCCGCGCGGCCGCCGCGCGCCAGAAACCAGGGGAGGCGCCCACGGAGGGCAACGTGGGCAAGCGCGTGCAGGTGGTTATGGCCTATACGGTGGGGGTGGCGGCCGCGCTGCTGGCGTTCCAGGCGTGCCCGGCCTCGCTGCCCGCACTGCAGTGGGCAAACGTGTTTATGATCGGTTTCTTCTTGTACGGCCCGCAGATGCTCATCGGCCTGTGCGGCGCCGAGCTGGTCGGGCCTGACTCGGTCGGCGCGTCCGAGGGCTTCCTCGGGTGGGTGGCCTACCTGGGTGCGGCCAACGCGGGTGTGCCGCTGAGCATCCTCGTCAAGGAATACGGGTGGGGCGCCTACTTTAGCGCCTTGCTGGCGGCGTGCGGCCTGGCGCTGGTGCTGCTGTCGCCGATGGTGGGGCTCAAGTCGCACGTGCAGCGGCTCGAGGTGCGGGAGACCCGGAAGACGAACAAGGGGATGTGAGATTATCGTATGGTGGGGTAAACAGAAGGGAGGAAGAAAGAGGAAAGAAGAAGAATCGAAATGAGCCAAAAACACGGCGCCTGTCGTGTTTCCGTCTCGCGCGCGCCCGCGCCCGCTCTCGAGGAGGAAGAAAAAACAACGGCAATCTTTCAAACCAACGCAACACCCACGTCACGCCACCCTTCGGTGGTTTTTCCGCCAGCCATTGTCTCTTTCTCGACACCGAACAACCGAAGCAAAAAAATCACGCGCACATAAAACGTAAACACACACGCCTATTTCTGGCTCGAGGCGCTGCGCTGGAAAGAAAAAGAAAGAAAACTAATCGCGCCGCCCAATCACAACAACAGCCCGGGGCGGCGTTACGCTAAGCAATCTCTACAAGTCAGCGCGCCTGCTGCGGCTGCTGCGGCTGCTGCTGCTGCTCCCCGTGCTGCGACCCGCCGCCACCAGCCCCCGCCCCAGCCTTGTGCGCCGCCGCCGCCGCCCCCTGCTCCTCCTCCTCCTGCCACCGCTGCGCCCCCCTCTGCTGCCGCTGCAGCGCCGCCGTGCGCTGCTCCGCGCGCAGCGCCGAGATGGCCGCCGCCTCGAGCTCCTGCGTGTAGCTGCCGTGGTGGTGGTCCAGCCACGCGCGCACGCTCGTCAGCGGGCTCCAACCTGGCACGGCCGCGGCCGCGGCTGCGCCGCCGCCACCGCCTCCGCTGCCGCTGCTGCTGCTGCCGCCGCCGCCGCCCGCCGCCGCCGCTGCCGCCGCCGCTACCGCCTCCTTTGCCGCCGCCGCCCCGACCCCGGACGCCGCCGCCAGCAGGCCCCTCGCGACCTCCTCCGCGGATCCGGACAGCGGGACCACCTCGCTCCCGCCCGACGCCGACCACCGCACCAGCTTGACCACCCCGAGCGCCTCGAACAGGAACCGCCCGGGCGTCAGCGGCGCGCCGCCGCCGAACAGCCTCTGGTTGAGCCGCAGCGCGGCGGAGAAAAAGTCGTTGCGCTGGAGGGACGCGAACGTGGGGTCGGCGCTGAGCAGGGCGCGGGGGACCGGGTCGCCCTCGAGCACGTACTGGGCCACGGCCGTCTCGGGGACGAGGATCGACGCGGGCGGGGGGGCCGCGCGCCCGCGGAAGCCGGGGCCTCGCTGCTGCTGCTGCCCGGGCCCCGGCGGCGGCAGCGGGGAGGACGACGACGCCGAGGCAGAGGCAGAGGCAAGGCGCGACAGCACCCGCATCATCGCCGCGCTGCCCCCGCCCTTGGCGTGCGCGAGGACGGGCGGGGAACCGAACGTGAGCACCTCGGGGAGCAGCGGCGACGAGGCGTCGTCTGCGCCGCCGCCGCCGCCGTCGCCGTCCAAAGAGGCGTCGCCTGCCCCGCCGCCGCCCTCGCGCCGCCGCCGCTGCTGCTCGCCGCCGCCGTCCGCCAGCTCGGCCACCCAGAGGAGCTTGGCCAGGGACCCACCCAGCGAGTGGCCCGCCCACACCACGGGCAGCCGCTGCTGCCGCTGCCGCCGACGCGCGTCGCCGCCGCCGCCGCCCTCGTGGTCGCCGGCCGCCGCGTTGGCCTCGTCGTCGTCGCCGCCGCCGCCGCCGCCACCGCCTCCGCCGCCCGAGAGCGCTGCCGCCCGCACCTCGGCCCTGAGCGCGCGCGCCAGCCTCGCGACGCCCGCGTGCGCCACGAGCTCGGAGCCCTCGCTCGGGTAGGCCGCGGGCCACACCAGCGCCAGGGCCGCCGACAGCCCGATCACGTCGGCGTCGCGCGCGCCCCAAGACACCCCGCGCAGCAGCACAAACCGCTCGCGCCGCGCGGGCGGCGCCAGCGGCAGCACCATCCCGCCCGCGCGCTGCGGGCCGGCGGCGGCGCCCGCGGCGGCGGCGGCGCCCGTCGCCGCCGCCGCCGCCGTCGCCGCCGCCGTGGGCGTGGCGCCCGCCGACAGCCCCGCCCGACGCGCGAACGCGGCGTAGTCGATCGTCGCGTCCCCGACCACCCAGCTGGTCCCGCCCGCCGCCGCGCTGCGGCCGTGCGCCACGAGCCGCAGGCCCATGGCGGCGGCGCGGCGCTCGAGCTCGGCGACGCCCGCGGGCCCGGCCGCCGCCGAGGTGTCGACGTAGCAGAGGCCCGAGAAGGTGGCGACGCGGGAGGCGCGGTAGAGGAGGGGCCAAGAGGCGGCGCCGGCGGCCGAGGCGGCGCTGGTGGGGCGCGGGGGCCGGGTCGGGGCGGGCGGCGCGGGCGGCGCCTTTGCCGGCGCCGACGCTGACGCCGACGCTGACGACGCCGCCGCCGAGGCCGAAACGCCGCGCGCTTGGTGTTGCCCCGCTCTGCTGCCGCTCCGGGTCTGCTGCTGCTGGTGGGGGTGGACAACCGTGGTCGCGGTGCGGGGCGCGACAAACGCGACGGCTCCGCCCGGGCGCCCGGCCGCGCCGCGGGCGCCGCAGGCGCGGAGCGCGCGCATCACGAGGGCGTCCTTTCAGGTGCTCGGGTTTCGTCCGTTCGTTTGCGCTTCAAGACGTTTCAAAAGCTCGGATGGGTTCGAGGGGAGACGGTGTGCGAGGATGGAACGGGATCGACTTGCAGGTGAGCCAAGGAGCGCAGGTGATCGCGCCCCCCATTTGGCTGGCGACAAACAAACCCCGCCAGGAGACGAACGGCCGGGCCAACGCCAGCGCCGACGAACGGGGAGCAAGCGCCTCGGACGTACAAAAGCGCCTGCTCACCTAGTCACACACCAGTGATTTACACCCGACACCAGGATGTCGCTGCCGCTACTACTTCGCCGGGCCGCGGTCGCCACGCCGCCCAGCGGAGGAGGGCTCTGGGCGGCGATCGCGTCGCTGCGCGCCCACCTCTCGACGACGGCCAGCGGCCCCGAGACCGATCGGTACGCCCACCCGCCCGCGCCCACGCACGCGATCGTGCGCGGCGTGTCGCGCGGGTTCAAGGACGCCATCTCGATGGCCTCCGCGGGCGAGGCCGCCAGCATCGACGCAGAAAAAGCGGCAGAGCAGCACCGGAGGTACGTCGAGACGCTCCTGTCGGCGTCGGCGTCGCGAGCGGCATCAGCGGCGTCCGCGGCGGCGCCGCCCGGTCGACGGCGGCCGCCCGCCCCTCCGCTGCGGCTGATCGAGCTCGACGCCCCCGACGACCTGCCCGACGCGTGCTTCGTCGAGGACACGGCCGTCGTGGTCCCCGGCTCGTGGCTCCCGCCGGGAGAGGGAGGCGCGCGCCTCCCGAGCCTGGCCGTCGTCGCGCGGCCGCCCGCGCCCGCGCGCGCGGGCGAAGTCGCCGCCGTCCGCGCAGCTCTGCGCCGGCTCGAGGCGAGTGGGGGGACAGAGGCGGCGGCGGCGGCGGCAGGAGCTGCCCCCGCCGGCTCCCCCTCCCCTGCCCCGCAACCGGCCGCCGTCCGAGTGCTCGGCGAGATCGCCGCCCCCGGCGCCCTCGACGGCGGCGACGTCCTGATCCTCCCGCCGGCCGGCGACCCCGACGTCGGCGGTGCGGGCGGCGGCGGCGGCGGCCGCCCGAGCCTGGTGGTGCTGGTCGGCCTCTCCGAGCGCACCAACGCCCAGGGCGCCGCGCAGCTGCGCGACCTGCTCGCGCCGCACGGCGTGCAGGTGGTGGCCGTGCCCGTCGCGGCGGCCCTGGCGCGACTGCCGCCAGCGGCCGGCGGCGACCGCGCCCCCCCTCCTGCTGCCGCCCACCCTCCTCCCTCCCGCCCGCTTCACCTGAAGTCCGCCGTCACAGCGCTGTCCTCCCGGGTGCTGGTCTGTGCCGACGGCCTGGCGGGCCGCGCGATCGCGGCGGCCGTGCACGGCGCCCTCCTGCGCGCGAGGCCCCCGCCGCTGCCGCCCGCGCCTCCCTCTATGTCCGGCGGCGGAGGGGCGAGCGCCGCCGCCCCGGCCGCCGCCCCCGGCCTGCCCACCTTTGCCTTTTTGCCCGAGGGCGACGCCTGCGCCGCCAACGTGCTGCTGCTGGGGGAGGCCGTCGTCGCGCAGCCCGCGTCCGAGGCGTCCGAGCGCGTGCTCAGGTTTCTGTGCGAGCGCGAGGGGCGGCGGCTGGTGCTCGTCGACCCCCCTCTCGATGAGCTGAAAAAGGCCGACGGCGCGCTCACGTGCTGCTCGATCTTGTTTTAGGGGGCGTCGAGCGCGCTGAGCGGGTGGGGCGGGGCGGCGGCGGCGGCGGCGGCGGCGGAGGGTGGCGACAAATAAGGGGCGATCTTATTTTTGGGGCGTTCGGCGGGTGTGTGTAAACTGCCCTTTTACAAACCTAGCGGTCTCTAGTCCAAGCGGAGGCGCTTGGGCCGCGCCTTGGCCGGGGCGGTCAGCTCGAGGGCCGCGCCGTCGTCGTCGCCCCCGCGCCGCTTCTCCCCGCCCGCGCCGCCGGCCCCTCCTCCCCCTCCCCCCGCAAACGCTTCCTCGTGACCAAAGCCCTTTTCCTCGAATACGCGCTGGATCTTGCCCAGCTCCCCCTCGACGCGCGCCTCCTCCTTGCGCTGCTCGCGGCGGCGGTCGGCGCGCTTGGCGGCCGGCGGGGCGCCGCCGCCGGCCGCTGCCGCCCCCTGCTCGGCGGCCGCCGCCTCGGCCGCCTCGCGCTCGCGGCGGAGCGCCGCGCGCGGGTCCTCCTCCTCGTCGTCGTCCATGACGACCGCGCCCGTGCCTTGGTACTCGGGGAAGCACTCGGCGTAGGCGTCGTCGTCGTCGCCGCCGCCGCCGCCCGCCGCGGCCCCGGCGGCCGCCGAGGGGACGCGGGGGGCACCGCCGCGCCCGGCGCGCCACCGCTGCTCTGCCGCCGCCGCCGCCTGCTGCTCCGCCTTCTGCTCCTCCAGCGCCTTGGTCGGGTCCAGGGCGCGCGGCAGGGGCAGGTCGGACATGTCGTCCCCGGCGCCCGGGCCAAAGTAGGTCGAGCCTGCAAGTGCGCTACACTTCTTTGGTTTTTCCGCCCCGGCCGCCGCCTCTGCCTCTGCCTCTGCCGCTGGGACTGCTGCTGCTGCTGTTGCTGCTGTTGTCGTTGCCGCTGCTGCCGCCGCCTCGCCCGGCCCGCGGCCCTCGAGGGGGTCGTACTCGCGGCCGGCGTCCTCAAAGATGTCCTCGTCCTCTTCGTTGGGGGCGCTGCCGCCGTCGCCGGCGCTCCCCGTTCCTCCTCCCACTGCTGCTGCTGCTCCTGCCGCTGCTCCTGCTGCAGCTGCCGCCGCTGCTCCTGCCGGCGAGTCCGCCCCTGCCGCCGCCTCCGGCGCGCCTCGCCCAGCGGCTGCTGCCGCACGCACTGCCGCAGCCATGGCCGCCTCGCGCTGCCGCTCCAGCGCCGCGGCCACCGACCGACCCCCGTCGCCGCCGCCAGCGCCAGCGCCAGCGCCGCCGCCCGCCGACGCGGCCCGCCGGGCGGCGGCGGCGGCCGCCAGCGCCAGCGCGCCTCTTCCCGCCGGCCGCACGTACGCCATGACCTCGGCCACGCGCGCGATCGCCGCCGCGTCCGACGCCCCGACGTACACCAGGTCCCTGGGCGGCGGGGGGCAGTCGGCCTTGGCGCGCCGCAGGGTGGTTGGCAGGTCGGGCGCCGCGCGCGGCGGCGGCGCGAGGCGCGCCTCGTCAGCGCCGGAGGCGCCGCCCGGCTCGGCTGCCGCCTCCGGACCGTAGACAAACGCCGTGCGGCGCGGCAGGAACGCCTCTCGGGCGGCGAGGCGCGCGGCCGCCGAGGGCTGCTGGTGGACGTGCGGGCCAAAGACGGCCGCGATGACCGCGCGGGCGAGGCTCGAGTGCGTTTCTATGTCTTGCGCGCGGAGGAGGAGGGGCGAGGGCGCTGCGGCGGGGCCGCCCGCCGCTCCTCTTGCACCTGCTGCTGCTGCTGCTGCTTTTGCTGCTGCTGGTTCTCCCGCAGGGTCTGGGCGCCGCCCGCCTCCTGCCGCCCCCTCCTCGCGCTCGAGTCGCTCGCGCTCGCGCCGCAGCTGCGCAAAGTCTAGGCCGCGCGCCTCCAGGCCGGCGGCGGCGGCGGCGGCCGCGCTCGCGGCGGCGTGCTCAGCGATGGCCGCGCGCTCGAGCGCCGTCGCTGCGGCGGCCGCCGCCGCCGCCCCCTCTCCGTCCAGCACCAGGAGGCCCTCGCGCCGCTCCTTGGCGCGGTCGCGGTACTTTGGCGCGCCGTCCTCGCCAAACTTGGGCACGGGCGGGGGGCCCCCCGCGCCGCCGCCGCCATACTTTTTCTCGCGGTACCGCTGCTTTGACAGCGCCTTGGCCGACCTTGCGCCGTTGGCGTCGGCGGCGGCGGCGGCGCTCGCCGTCCCCGGGCCGCCCCCTCCCGGCCGCGAGCCCGCGGCCTTGGGCAGGCCCTCGGTGTCCCACTGGGGCCGCGGGGTCGTGAGGAGCTTGCGGAAGTCGGTGTTGGTCGGGCCCGACATGCTGCTGCCCACTCGTCGGGAGCGTTGGGGGGGGGGTTTCCGGCGTCCAATCGCGCGTGGTTCAAGGTTGGCCGGCGGGCGCCCGGGTCGGTTCAGAGATGCATGATGGTTGCGGGGATTGGTTGGTGCGGCGTCGTTTGTGTTGAGTGCGTGCACAGGCATGGCTGTTGGTGCGCGTGCTTTCTCGCGGCGACGAGCGGCGCGACGCCGACGCACATGCACAAGCCGTCTCGACGACGCCGTCGGCAACTGTTGTCTAGTCGCTCCCTGGCTTGTGCGGCGGCCGCGACTCACACGGTGCCTGCCCTCTCCTCTTATCTCTCGATCGGGCGGGACACTTGCGTGCCCGGCAATAAAGTCGGAGCGATTGGGGCGCACCCACGCTGCCAACAATTGAATGTCGCGCGCGGCCGTCGTCCAAGCGCAAGGCCGGCGCATGCTGGCCACGCTCCGGTCGATCGCGCGCGCCCGTCACCAGCGCGCGTGCGCAAGCAGCGCTGCGGCGGCGTCGGGACCAGAGCCGCTGCTGATCCCGCTGGCGCCGCCCAACTCCGGCGCCGGCGCCCCGACCGACGGCGCCTTTGCCGCGGCCGCCGACGTGGCCGCGCGCCTGCGCGCCGCGGGCCACCCGGCCGTGATCGCCGGCGGGTGGGTGCGCGACCGCCTGCTGGCCGAGCTCGAGCGGGAAGAAGAGGCGCGAGAGCGAGGAGGACGGAACGGAGCCGGCGGCGGCGGCGGCGGCGGCGACGGCGGCGGCGCCCCCGACCGCCGCCCCCGCCGCCCGCGCCTGCCGCCGCCGGCCGACGTCGACCTCGCCATCGCCGCCCCCACGCGCGTGGTCACACGCCTGTTCGGGCACGCGACCGACCTGCCGCGCGGAGCCGTGCGCCTGCACCACATGGGACACGCGATTGAGGTCGCGCGACTCGGGGCCGGGCCCGAGGGCCGATTCTTTGAGCGCAGCGGCCAGCCGGCCGACGCCGCCGGCGCAGACGACGACGACGACGCCGGCGGGGCGCCCCTCGCCGCCCCACCGCAGCGACAGCAGCAGCGGCAGCGAGCGCGACACGGCGCCCCGCTCCCGCTGCCCTACGAGGCGATGCGCTACAGCGCCCTCCACCGCGACTACACGGTCAACGCCCTCTTCTACGATCCGCTCGGCGGGCGCGTGGTCGACTTCGTCGGCGGCGTCGCCGACCTGCGCGCGCGGACGCTGCGGCTGGTGCCCGACGCCGACGGCGGCGGCGACGCGGGACGAGCGGGGGGGCGAGGGAACGGGGGACGGGCCGCGGGCGCCGCCGCCGCCACCAGCGCGGGCGACCGCCCGCCCGACGGCGCGCGCCGCCTGGCGGAGGACCCTCTTCGCTGCCTGCGCGGCGTGCGGTTCGCCGCGCAGCTCGGGCTGGCGCTGGACCCTTCCACCGCGCGCGCCGTGCGCGACCACGCCGAGCTGTGCGGCCCGGACCGGGGCATGCCGCCGCGCAGGGTGTGGCTGGAGCTGCGCAAGCTGGCGTGCGGCGCGTCCGCCGCCGCTTCGGCCGGCGGCGGCGGCGGCGGCGGCGGCGGCGGCGGCGACGAGGCGGGCAGCGGCGGCGAGGACGCCGCCGCGCGCCTGGCGGCGGCGTGGCCCGCGGCCGTGCGCCTGATGTACCACCTGGGCCTCCTGCGCGCGCTCTTTCCATGGTTGCGCAGCGACGCCGACGCCCGGCGCGCCGCGCTCGCGGCCGCGGCGCTGCACGCTCCCGCCCCGGCCGCCGCCGCCGCCGCCGCCGCCGACGACGCCGGCGGCGCCGCCCCCCCGCCGCCCCCCCCCGCGCGCGGCGTCTGCCTCCTGCCGCAGGAGCTCCGCGTCGCCGCCCTGGTCAACCCGGCCGCCGGCGCCCGCGGCTACGACGCGCTCGGGCTCTACTACGCGTCCCCCTCCGAGCGCGCCGCCGTCGGGACGCTGTCCCTCGCGGCTGAACTCGCCTGCGGCGAGGGCCCGCCGTCGTCCTTGGCGGCCTCCGGGGATCCTTCCGGCGGCGCTCTTTTTAACGCCTCCTCCGTCGAAGGCGAGGCGGACGACGACGACGACGAGGAGGTCCGGCGCGCGCGCCTCTGGGCGCGCGTCTACGCGGCCGAGCACGGCGAGGCCGCGCTCATGTCCGTGGGCGCGTGGATGCCGCAGGAGCTGCGCGGCCCCTTTTTGCGGCGGCACGCGGCGCGGCGGGCGCTGGCCGAGCGGCGCGGGGCGGTCGGGGAGGCGCGGCAGGCGCTGGCGCGCGAGCGGCGGGCGGCGGAGGCGTCGGAGGCGCAGGCGCAGGACGAGGAGTGGCGCGGGGCCAGGAGGGCGTGGAGGGGGGCGTGAGACTGTGGGGGCAAGGAGGAGGAGGAGGGGGAGGGTTGGCGCTCAAGCGGCGGCCTTCCTTTCGGTTGTGGCGGAAGCATGGCGTCACGAATCGCCTTCGACTTGTCGGACGTCTCTCCCATGCGCTAGCCCGTGTAATCTGCTCACTATTTCTTTGACGACCACCGGCTGCGTCGTGGCGATTCAATCCGCTCGGCTTCGATTGGCCTCCTGCCGCGATTGCGCAGAATCAGCAGTTGCTGCGCACCCACCTTCTCAGCGCCTCCGCGCGCCCCGAGCAACACGCAGGACGCGACAACCGCCCCCTCTGTCGCCCGGTTCGCGACCACAGCGCGCAGTACCACCAATACCCATTGCGCGGCGCGAAAGCCCAACAAGGAGAAGGACCCAACCCCCACGGCAAAAGAATAAGCGCGCGATGGCGCCGCCGCCGCCTCGGCCTCCGCCGTCCCTGTGCCGCCGCCACCGCCGCCCCCTCGCCCCAACGCCGCCCGCGCCGGCGCTGCTCGCCGCCCTGGGGGTCTGCCTCCTCGCCCTCCCCCCCCCCGCCCGCTCCCAGACGGTCGTGGCGTTCGGCGACAGCGTCACCAAAGGGTTTGTCCCCTCGGCCGACGCCAACGTCCCCTACACCATCGAGCTGGAGAGGCTGCTGCGGCAGCGTTTCGGCGGCGGCGCGCGCGTCACCAACGCCAACAGCGGCGCGGCCGCGCTGCTCCCCGCCCCGAAGAAGGCGGCCATGTCCCCGCCCGTCTACGCCACGCTCGCGTCCTCGGACCACAAGACCGCCCTCTTCATGGTCGGCACCAACGACATCCTCATGGGCCAGCGCAGTAGCGCCGACGTGATCGGGGCGCTGCGGCCGCTCGTCGACGCCGCGCTGGCGCGCGGCAGCCGCGTCTTTTTGCTGTCGATGCCGCCCACGGCCATCAGCACCCCCGCGCAGGAGCGCGAGCGGCTGAGCCTCAACGCCGCGGAGAAGGGCCTCGCGCGCGAGTACCGCGGGCGCGGCAGGGCGGTCACGGCCGTCGACCTGGAGGACGGCTTTTTCGCGAGGCTCGGCGGCGGCTTCCGGCCGAGCGCGCGCGCGGTGCTCGAGGACGGCGTGCACCTGTGCCGCACGTGCTACGCCGAGCTCGGGCAGATCGTGTACAAGGCGGTCGGGGCCGTGGAGGGGTGGTGCGGGGCCCGCAGCGGAAAGAGGGGGGCGGCGGTGATCTCAGCGTCCGAGGCGAGGCGGTTCAACTGCTGATTTGTTTATTTCTTCGTCGGCGGCGTCTCGAGCGCGCTCTTGCCCAGCGTCCACATTTGGCGTCCGATGAGGCGTGGCGGTTCGATGGCTGATTCTTGGGGGCGGGGGGGCGTCTCGAGCGCGCGCTCGCTGCGTCAACATTTGGCGCTTGACGGCGGCGGCGCGCCCTCGCAAACCGACAACCATCCCCCCCATTATTTCGTGGTAGCACACGTGCGTTATTATCACTCCTGCTTGATCCATACTATCATCAACACACACGCTAATACTTGAAACGCACGCTCGCAAAAGAACACTCGCGGGTGCAGTCTCTCTCTGGATCATCATGGCGCACGGCCGCCCGCAGCCGCTCCAGGGCCTGCTCGCGCAGCTCCTGCGGCTGCACCGTCATCAAGGTCACGGTCAGGCAGTACCTGCGCAGCTGCTCCCGGCGTTTACTGCGGCCGGCGCCTCGCCGGTGATCGGATCGCAACACCAGCACCAGCAGACGCGCCTCAAGCGCACCGTGCGCGTCGTGCTCAAGCGCGACGACCCAATCACCGGCGCGCGCGAGGGCGACGTGCTGCGCGTGCCAGCGGGACGGCAGCGCCTCGACCTCTTTCCCGCGGGCGCGGCGGACTATGCGACGCCGCGGGTGCTGCGCGAGGCGCGCGCGGCGTCCGCCGCCGCCGCCGTCGGGCTCGCGCCGACGGCGGCGGCCGATGCTGGCGTAGACGAGGGGGCGGCGGCGGCAGCAACAGGAGCGGGCGGGGACGAGGACGACGCGGCGGCGTCCCTTCAGCGCGCCGTGGACGTGCTTGAGACCGGGACCGTGGTCTTGAGGAGACGCGGCACGTCCGGCAAGGGCGGCGACGCGGCGTCGTCGGCAGCGGCGGCGGCACCAGCAGCGGCGGCGGCGGCGGGCGGCGGCGAAAGCGGTAGCAGCGGCGGCGGCGGCGGGCGGATGGTCGGCCGCGTGTCGCGCGCGGACGTCGCGCGCGCCGTGTCGCGCCAGCTGGGCGTCGCGCTGGACGACCGCCTGGTCATGATGGGCGACGAGGGCATCCGCGCGTTCGGCGAGTACAGGGTGCCGCTGAACGTGGCGTCGTTTGCGGGCGCGGGCGCGGGAGCGGGGGCGGGGGCGGGAGCGGGGGCGGGAGGGGCCGGCTCGGCGTTGTCGTCGTCGTCGTCGTCGTCGGCGTCCTTGGGCGCGGCCGGCGGCAGCAGGCGGCAGGCCCACGTGCGCGTCGACGTCGTGCGCACGTGGCGGTGATATAGAATGTAAGAACGTTTTGCAAAACAGGCGCGCGAGAACGGCAGCGCGCGAAGAGGACAAAAATCAGCCGAGCGAGCGAGGGCGCGGGCGCGTGGGGCGGGGGCGGGGGCGGCAGGACAAAGCTGTATGGGGTATGGGTGCGTGTGCGTGTGTCTACGACTGCGAGGGGTCCGAAGGGGCGCACGCGTCTGTGATGACTATGTGTCTGTGTGTGTGCGTTGCTTGCGCGCGCGCGCGTCGCTTGTGTTCCCCTCTTTGTTTCAACTGTCGCGGCCTCCTCCTCCTCACGCCGCCACCGGCTGCTTGGCCGGCGGCACCGCCGCCTTCTTCGCCGGCGACCCGTGCCCCGCGCCCGTGTGCTCCTGCACCTGGTGCGCCGCCGCCCGGATCAGCTCCTCCAGCATCTCCGACAGGGTCGGGTGCGCGTGCACCGCGAACCGCAGGTCGGTCACCGTCTGCCGCGTGGCGATGGCGTTGCTCGCCTCGTGGATGAGATCCGCCGCGTGCAAGCCGATCACGTGCACCCCCAAGATCTCGCCCGTGTCCTTGCGGAAGATCATCTTGGCCATGCCCTCGGCCTCCTTCTCGGCCAGGGCCTTGCTGTTGGCCTTGAACGACGTCTTGACCACCCCCAGCGGGAAGCCGGCGCCCTCGCGCGCGAGCTCCTCGGCGCGCTCCTGCGTGGCGCCGACGAACGAGATCTCCGGGTGGGTGAAGCACGCGGCGGGGACGGAGAGGTGGTTCAGCACGTGCGGGCGGCCGAGCATGTTCTCCACCGCGCTGATGCCCTGGGCGCTGGCCGCGTGCGCGAGCATGTACTTGCCGTTGGCGTCGCCGATGCACCACACCCCAGGGACCGGCTTGCCGTGCCGGTCGAGCACCTCCATCTTGTCCGACACGGGCACAAAGCCGCGGCGGTCGGCCTCGACGCCGACGGCGCTCAGGTTGAGGCCCTGGGTGTAGGGGGCGCGGCCCGTGGCCACCATGCACGCGTCCACCTCGAGCGTGTCGACCACCTTTTTGGTCTTGAAGTCGGTCAGCTCGATCACCACGGGCTTGATCCCGGGCACGCCGGGCGTCACCTTTGTGGCGATCACGCCGGTCTGATAGTCGATCGGCCGCGGCGCGATGAGGATGCGCTGCGCCAGGCGGGCGATCTCCTTGTCAAAGCCCGGCATGAGGCCGTCCATGGCCTCGACAAAGGTGACCTCGGTGCCCAGGGCGGTGTAGACGTCAGAGAACTCGAGGCCGATGTAGCCCGAGCCGATGATGGCGACCCAAGAGGGCAGCCACTCCAACTTGAGGGCGTGGTCCGACGTGAAGACCGTCTTGCCGTCGATGGGGATGCCGGGCGGCACGAACGGCACGGAGCCCGTGGCGATGACGATGTGCTCGGCGGTCACCTCGCCGCCGACGTCGACGCGCCCCGGCAAGCCGTAGCTGACTTTGTGGGGGCCGGCAAACTTGGCGTTGCCGCGGAGGATGTCGACGCCGATGCTCTCGAGCGAGCGCTGGAGGTTGCCCTGGATGCCCTTGGCCAGGTTGGACGCGTGGTCGGCGATGCCCTGGCGGTCGAAGGAGACCGAGCCGATCTGCACGCCCATCGACGCGAGGTGCGCCGAGTTGCGCGCCTCGCGCACGCGGCCGCTGGCGGCGAGCAAGGCCTTGCTGGGCACGCAGCCGCGGTTGACGCAGGTGCCGCCGATGTCGTGGCCCTCGATGACGGCCACCTTCATGCCCTGTTTGTTTGTTGTGTGGTTTTGTTGTTGTTGGTTGGGGTGTGGGTTTGTTTTGGAGGGGGGTTGGTTTGCCGATCGGGCGAGCGAGAGAGGGAGCGCGCGCGCGCACCAGCGGCGGCGGAAAAAACACGCCGCCGAACTGACGGACGCAAATTTCGTACCTGCTCGACGGCGTGGAGGGCCGCGCCGTGGCCGCCGACGCCGCAGCCGATGATGACGAGGTCGTAGTCGTACCCGCCCGCGGCCTTGGCCGCGGCGCGGACGACGCGCGACGCGGGGCGGGCCGACCTGTTGTGAGTTGAGGGTTGGGGGGGGAGGGGGGGAGGGAGAGCTGAGATGTTGTTCGCGCGTACTCTCTCTCCGCTTCCCGCCCCTAGGCCCTCTCCCTCCTTAGCAGGCCTCCAGCCACTCAATCGCGCTATGATCTGTCCGGAGCGCGCCGATCAACGTCGTCCCAGCCTCTGCAGAAGGAGGGAGGAGGTGAGGAGCGTTTCAGAAACTCTCTACCAGAAAAAACGCACCGGTTGTTGACGCGCGCGCAGCAGCCGGCGGCTGCGGCCGACGACGACGCCGATCGCGGGGCCGCCGCGACGAGCGCGGACGCGGACAGGGCGCGGGGCGCGGCGGTCGCGGGGCGCGCGCAAACGCCCTGCTGGCGACCTGACGCGGTGGCAGCCCGCGACGCGGTGCTCGACGAGAGCAGAGACATGCTTCTTTCGGATGGGGTGGTGTGCGGTATTGTCGTCGTTGAGATCAACAACGGAGGAGGGGGAATTCGGCGCTGTAGAGGGGCTGTGGGAGAGAGGGTGGTTGATGAAATCATTTTGAAAGCGCTCGAGGGCGGGGTCGTCCTTCGTTGCGCCGCCCCTCGGAGGAAGACCGTTTTTGCAATCGGCAGACGACACCGATGTTTGATTGCTTCGTGGTTTTTTGCGAAAGATAAAGGCGACAACGACACTAAACTAACACCCCTCGCCACACATCACCCTCGCCGCCGCGTGTGCTTGTGCCCGCCCGCCGCCCCGCCGCCCCCGCCCCCGCCGCCCCCCGCCCGCTGCTGCTGCAGCGCCTGCTGCTGCGCCTGCTGCTGCTGCGCCTGCTGCGCCTGCTGCGCCGCCGCCGCCTCCGCGTCGTACGCCCCCGTCGCCATCAGCGCGAAGAACGTCTCGTTCAGCGCCTCGACCTTGCGCAGCACCCGCAGCTCGTCCGTCCGGAACTGCAGGCAGGTGGCGTCGTCAGTGCATTTTGCCTCGAGCTTGCCTTTCCGGTACTTGAGGACGTAGCGGAATCGGAGGGGGGCGGCGCGGTACAGGGCCTCGGCCTGCGCCGCGAAGGCGTCCCAGTCCTCGACCAGCATCCCCTCGGGTTGGTTTCTTGTCTGGGTCGCACGGGGGGCCGTCGCCGCTTTGGCGGAGGAAAGCAGCGGCGTTCGGCGTCGGCGTCGGCGTCCGCGCTCGATCGCTCGCCGCGCCTTGCGTTGTTGGTGCAGGGAGACGCGCGCACACGCTATGTAGCCACCTAAGCGGGCGACGGCCGCAGGGGGCTGGCCTTTCACGATCCGCCGCTGGCGATCCGCCGCGGGTAAAGAGACGAGAGGGGGAAAGGGGGCGGAAGCGATTGGTTTCTTGGGAGGCAAGAGAGAGAGAAAAAACGGCGGTTGCGCTCCGTCCTTGCTTTGCGGGTCAAATGTTGCCGAGGCACGGATCGACGTGTGCGTGTGTTTGTGTGTGTCTGTTTGTGTGTGTGCTGGTCGATCGCCCGTGTCGCTTGCGTTGTGTGTGCGAGAGAGAGGAGGAGGGGGCCGACGGCTTTCAAAAAAGAGAAGCCCACCGCTCTCTCCCCTCCCTCTCTTCTTCGGGCCTCTTCCTCGGCGAAGGCCACTCCCTTTGCTCACACAGGCGCGCGCGCATCGTACTTTGCGAGGTCGACCGGCATCGACTCCAATCCTCATTGGTGTGCCCACAAAGCCCCAACAACAACAACAAACAACAACAACAGCAAGGATGACGTCCGTCGACGATGCCAAGTCCCTCATCGTCGACCTCTGCTCGACCTTCTACGCGCAGGGGTGGGTTTCGGGCACGGGCGGCGGCATTTCGATCAAGTCGAGCGACGGCCGCATCGTCATGGCCCCCTCGGGCGTGCAGAAGGAGCGCATGCTGCCCTCGGACATGTTTGTGCTCGACGCGGAGACGGGCGCCGTCGTCGGCGCGCCCGTCGCCCGGCCGCCGCCGTACCGCGCGCCAAAGCTGAGCGAGTGCGCGCCGCTGTTCATGGCGGTAAGGATGGAGGCGACCGCCGTGTGCTTTCATCTTTCTTCCGTGGGGGGTGGGCCGTTCGCTTGAGGCCCAGGGCTAAAAAATCGGCTCACTCTTCGCCCCAACAAGCACAAAAAAAGCAAACCGCA